>Ga0335085_10000246_pt1 | contig 169808 bp, 120 predicted proteins | sample Lox_Sample_45_FD_206712 | JGI IMG/M metagenome (GOLD analysis project Ga0335085, IMG submission 206712) | Soil microbial communities from Loxahatchee National Wildlife Refuge, Florida, United States - Lox_Sample_4.5 | ecosystem: Environmental > Terrestrial > Soil > Wetlands | place: USA... | reverse complement strand
ATCTTCTATTTGCCAGGTCCGCCTTTGCCCAGCAGAAAGACTCCTGCACGAGTCTGATGTGCACCAGGTCCTTCTGGAGGTTGGCGCCTGGCTGAACGTGAATTGAGGTGCCATCTACGGTACTCGACCGTGTAGAGTCTATGGCGAGGGACCCACGAAAGTCGCAGCGGGATCCTGTCATGACGTCGAGACAACGCACTACACGCCTCAGGACTTCCGTTTTACGACCAAGGGTGATGTGCTCTATGCGATGGCAGGTAGTTGCAACGTGCAGTCCGTCAGCACGCTGATCGAATTGCAGCTTAGCGTCGTTGCCCAGCAAGCCAACGGATCGCACATATTAACTTCCCACCATCTCTACGAGAGAACGAATTTCCGCTTCCCTATTCGTCGGCCAACTAAGCCCACTTCCGAGGCTGTATCTAATCAACGGTTTCGGCGGTGTGCCGTAAAATGTGCCGGGCATTGATCGCGTCGCGAACAACGTTCAATTCCGGGTGCTGAAACGTCATGGCCGTTTTCACCATCCGAGTGACCCACGCTGTTCCTGACTGCGGCGATGTCGCCCGTTCTTCTGTAACCCTCACATAAGTGTGAATTCCCAACCGCAGTACTGGCCCGGAGCAGCATCCGGCGGACAGTGCAGGCACGTCGTGCGAATCCGTGGATCAATGGTCGCAGCGAAAGTTTCGAACTCAATCGTGCCTACACTTTTACACGGGAAATCCGGCAGGCCTTTTCGACGCCGTGCCTCCTGTACACGACAAACATCCATGAAGAAGCGCAGGCTCTGCTGGTTATTGGACCATTCAGTTCTCTGCGAGTTGATGACGGCATAGAGCCGTAGCCCCAGAGCTTTCTCAAGGGCCTCAAGCCCACCGTTGGCAGGGATGTCGAATGTCGTCATGATCCGGCGTGCTTCGGCTGCAGCGAATCGCTTCCACGAACGTGCGTCCAACTCGATTGCGGTCTCCATGTTGAAACGCTCTTCGGCGGCAAGGAACCAGCAGCCGTCGTGCGCCAACCAGTTCTTGGCGAACATTTCCAATGCACGCAGGAGTTCTTCTCGACCCATGGCATGAAAAGCATTCTTAGTACCTTCGTCCATTATTGGCTGTTCTCCTCGATCAGCTTTCGGCGTGATGACTACGCGCTCGAACATGTCTCGCAGGAACGCTCACCCCTTACATGCGAAGGTCCGCCAAATTCCGAGTGCAAGGGAAAGCCCAGATCTCGCCAGCCGTGGAGACCGCCCTGTAGGGGGCGGACCCGGGTAATCCCGTGCCGTTTCAGCTTCAAGGCAGTCAGTGCGCTAGTTGCTTCGCTCGGACAGGTGCAATAGAGCACGATGTCGCGGTCTCGCGGGATTTCGCTGTTTCGCTTGTCCAGTTCCTCCATCGAAATCCTTATTGCACCTGGAATGGTATAAGGCTCAGGGAGGAAATCCAGCGAGTGTCGGAGGTCAACAATCGTGACGGCCTCGTTCCGGTCTAGTTTCCTCTTGAGATCTATAGGCGTGATCCGTGCCATGGACAGGTCCCGCAGAAATCGCTGTCGCCGGTAGTACTTCGCCGCGACGTAGAAGACCAATGTGGCGACTGAGAATATCGCAACCACAAATACTCCCAACCGCCACGCCAAAGCGGCAATCTTCTCCAGTTGGTTCGAGAAGATGAATCCGAGAAGTTCGTACGTCGTTGCCCACAGAAGAATGCCGAGCGCATCCACTACGGCAAATTGCCACACGGGTACGCGAACAGTGCCGGCGACCGGTGCTGCGATGGCATTTAGGCCGGGCACAAATTTCGACACCAGAAGGGACCGAAGTCCGTGCTTTTCGAGAAAGTTCTTGGCCCGCCGCACACAAGAGTCGGGTTCCAGGCAAACCCGACACAACCTGCTCAGGGTTCCTGTCCCGTGTGCGTTTCCAATCCGGTACCAAAACAGATCCGCGGACAGGGCCGCAACGAGCGTCAGCGCGGTAACCACAAACAGGTTCATGTGGCCGCTTCCTGCGATAGTACCCGCAGCCAAGAGGATTGGAACGGCTGGTATGGGGAGCCCCATTTGTTCAGCGAATACCCAGACCGGCACAGCGACATAGCCGTATCGAGCGAGAGAACTCAGGATCTCAGGCACAATTGACCCCCTGCGGTCCTACAGCAATTAAATGCAAAAAACACGGATTCTGTTACACGGCTTGAAAGCTCGTTGAGAACTGTAAACGTCCGACAGGGTGAAGGAACTTGTCAGTTGGTTCAATGAGTCCGTCAGCGAAGAAACGCAGGATCCGTTGATACCGATTGGGATTTTCGTCGGGATGCTCGGCCCTCCATGCATTCAAAGAAGGCAATGGCAGCTATCGCGCGTCCTCACGAGTCTGAGGTTGCTACGCGCGAGTACGGGGCTGGAGTCGAAATCTAGACGGACAATCTGGTTGCTGTTTGCCCCTTCGCGAGCGCAGCTTTTTCACCGCCTCCCCTACCCATGTGTTCCATCGGCCTGTCAACCCTGACAGTGCCGCGCTGCCCGGAAAAAAGGCAATCTTCGACTCCTATCCGAGAGGAGGAATGACCCGTGCCTGAAAAAGTGAAGGAGATGCCAAAGAAACCAAACATTCTCTTCATCATGGCCGACGACATCGGCTGGTTCAACGTCAGCGCCTACAACCTCGGGGTCATGGGATACCGGACCCCCAACATCGACCGCATCGCAAAAGAAGGAGCGCTGTTCACCGACTGCTACGGGCAACAAAGCTGCACCGCCGGACGCGCCGCCTTTATCACCGGACAGTCGCCAATCCGCACCGGACTCACCAAAGTCGGCATGCCCGGCGCCACCCTGGGGCTCAAGGCTGAGGATCCCTCGGTGGGAGAGTTCATGAAGAATTTTGGGTATGCCACCGGCCAATTCGGCAAGAACCACCTGGGAGATCGCAATGAGCATCTTCCGACCGTCCACGGTTTCGACGAGTTTTTCGGAAACCTCTACCACCTGAATGCCGAAGAGGAACCCGAGTACCCCAACTATCCGAAGAACCCGGAGTTCCGCAAGCGCTTCGGTCCACGTGGCGTGCTCAAGTGCAAGGCCACAGATAAGGACGATGCTACGGTCGACGAACAGTTCGGCAAAGTCGGCAAGCAGGTTATCGAGAATACCGGCTCGCTGACCCGCAAGCGCATGGAAACGGTTGACGAAGAGTTTCTCGATGCGGCGCTCGATTTCATCGATCGCAAACACAATGAAGGTACGCCGTGGTTCTGCTACTTCAATCCCACGCGAATGCACGTCTTCACGCACCTGAAGCCGGCATCGGTTGGCAAGACCGGGCTCGGCCTCTATCCCGACGGCATGGTGGAGCTTGACGGCTACGTTGGCCAGTTGCTGAAAAAGCTCGATGACCTCAAGGTCGCTGACAACACGATTGTCGTATTCACAACCGACAACGGCGCTGAGGTAATGTCATGGCCGGACGGAGGGGCTACTCCGTTCCGTGGCGAGAAAGACACCAACTGGGAGGGCGGTTGGCGCGTGCCCTGCGTGATGCGCTGGCCCAACATCATCCCGCCCGGCCAGGTGATCAACGAGATCGTTTCTCTCCAGGACTTTATTCCTACGTTCGCGGCCGCCAGCGGTGAACCCGACCTCGTCGAGAAAGTGAAGAAGGGTTACACGATGGGCGGCAAGACCTTTAAGGTCCATCTCGACGGCTTCAACCTGATGCCTTTCCTTTCTGGAAAGGAACAGAAATCCCCACGCGAAGGCTTTATCTACTGGAGCGACGACGGCGATTGTATGGCCATGCGCGTAGGCCGTTTCAAGATTGTCTTCGCCGAGCAGCGCAGTACAGGGCTGGACGTCTGGCGCGAACCGTTGTCCTTGATGCGAATTCCAAAAACCTTCGATCTGCGCGCCGACCCCTTCGAGCGAGGTGAAGAGAGCTTCAAATATAACGACTGGTTTGTTGAAAATATGCCTCTGCAGTATGTGGCACCGCCGCTGCTCATGAAATGGCTGGAGAGCTTCAAAGAGTTTCCGCCACGCCAGAAGCCGGCGAGTTTCAGCATCGATCAGGTAATGGAGACTATGACACAACGCGCTGCTTGATGTTCTCCCCAGCCGTTTCTTCTGGAATGGCGGGGGACAATCCGGGTAAGGAGAGGGAATCGAACTGGCTGCCTGCGCCGAGCAGCGGCTGAACTGCGCAGGCCGGGCAGTCTCAGCGGTAGTCGGAGTTCAGGCAGCACAAGAGGCTGAAGGCGGTTCCGTCTTCATCTTTAGTTACAAGCTTTTCCTTCTGATTTCCTTAAGTTGCGGTTGAAGATCAACAAAAGGGCTGGGCGCGGGAATGCATGTTCCTTCTTCGGCCGGCAATGCTCATGCGTCGAGCGTGACACCGTAAAAAAGCAATGCCGCGAGCGAAATCCACGGTCCTCAAGAGTTCTACCAGCATCAAAGGGAACACATGGCAGGCGCGATGAACACAGTGCCGTTGAAACCGATCCTGCAGACGTGGGGCCGGACGATTTGTGGTCGGGTCCCCACGCTTTCGCTCGAGATCACTCGGGAGTGCCCGCTACGCTGTCCCGGCTGCTACGCCTACGAGGATGCACATCTGGGAACCACGAATTTGCGAAGCCTGGCCGATTTCAAGGGTCAGGAACTCGTCGCGCGAGTGTTGGAACTCGTCGATCGGTATCACCCGCTTCACCTCTCGATTGTGGGAGGAGATCCGCTGGTGCGGTTTCGTGAGCTGGAAACGCTGCTGCCGGAATTGATGTCACGCGGAATCAATGTGCAAGTCGTGACCAGCGCATTCCGGCCTATACCGATCGGTTGGGCATCGCTGCCTCGGCTTCGCGTTTCCGTTTCGGTAGATGGTTTGCAACGCGAACATGACATAAGAAGGCGGCCCGCCACTTATGAGCGGATCCTTCAAAATATCCGAGGGCATCACGTTGCCATTCACTGCACGATCACGAGTGCCATGACAACACGCGTCGGCTATATTCCCGAGTTTCTGGAGTTCTGGTCGGAGAATCCCGCAGTGGAGAAAATATGGATCAGTCTCTTCACGCCCCAACGAGGAGCCAACAACGTCGAGTGTCTGAGCTGGGAGGATAGGCGCAGGGTTGTGGAGCAGTTGATCCGGGTGCGCCCGGATTTTCCGAAGCTGGATATGCCCGATGTTGTTTTAAAGGAATATCTCTCTCCACCAGCGTCGCCGAAGCAATGCATCTTCGCGCAAACCACGCGAGTGATTTCCGCCGACCTGAAGACTCGGGTAAGTCCATGCCAATTCGGGGGTGACCCCGACTGTTCGCGTTGTGGGTGTGTCGCGTCTATGGGGATGGCGGCGATTGGGCATCGCAAACTGGTGGGGCCAGTTTCGGCAGGTCATATATTCTGGGCATCAGCCGCAATCGGACGAAAAGTGAAGCGTGTCGCCAAAGTGCTTGGGAGAGAGATGTAGACTCGCATAGCTTGTCTCGAGTACATATTCGTCCGGAAGGCGTCAACCCAACACGCTAGAAATTCTCCAGCAGCCACATGTTGGACGTGCGTGAGTGTCCGCCAAAAGCGAGTCGGCGGCCGTCATCATCCCGGTCATCGAGCGGTAAGGCGACGGGGTGCACTCAACTTCTGAGTGCGCGGGTCGAGTTCGGCGATATGGATGTCCGCTTGGCTGGTTTCGCGGAGTACAGCCATTGGCTTGCTGTTTTCGGCGACACTGATTCCAGCTGTAGGTTCTCACTGCGCCTCCCGACCCGGGCGAAGCATACTTACATGACTTGGTTCCACTGTCATCGCTGACAGTGGGTTCTGCGGTCTGCGCTGTATCTACTTGTGCATGGACTCCGGTCAAGTGGAGCAGGTGAGCGCTTTGTCCAAGGAGAAACATGGCGGATCAAGCTACGGTCGTGGTTGTGGATGATTCGAGTGAATGGCGCGTGAAGTTGCGGGCGTTGTTGGAAATCATTCCGGGTTTCCGAATCGTGGCTGATGCAGGCGACGGCTTGGAGGCGATCAACCAAACGGTAAAGTTGCGACCTGACATTCTGCTTCTGGATATCGGCTTGCCTGGAGTGAATGGAATCAAAGCGGCGGAAATAGTTCGGATGGCGTCGCCTGGCACGAAGATCATCTTCGTCACACAGGAAGAGGATGAGGATATCCGCAGGGCTGCGCTTGCGACTGGTGCGGAAGGCTATGTGGTGAAATCGAGAGCAGCTTCCGAATTGATGATGACGATAGGCGCCGCCCTGCAGGATGTTTTGCGCTCCGATCAGACCCCGAGTCCTTTACCCCTCGCTATCCCGTGATTACCCGCGCGTGAATTCGACCTTCGATTCAATTTCGCCCCCAATGGAATTTGGACGACCTTGCAATCCGCGACTGTGTTGTAAATTATGGACCGGCATTGAGGTAGGGCTGCAATTCTTAATACGCAGTATGAAAGCCTGCCTGCTAACCTGTTGCTCATGCGGACCCTTCGAAAGTTAAACCTCCGGCACCTGCCGTTTCGTTTCCAGATTGTCTTGGGTCTGGCCGGCTTGCTGTTGTCTCCTGCGCTCCTGGCGAAGGACAGACCACACGTGGTGGTCGTGTCAGTGGCGAACATGTTTGCGGGGCCTAGCGACAAGACCGACGTAGTTTCGCAAGCAATCTACGGCAGCAACGTGAGGTTGCTTCAGGCTCGGGGCGAATGGTCGCGGATTCAGACCTCGGATCACTACAAAGGATGGACTCCCAGCCGGTATCTTCGTGTCTTGTTGACAGGTAGTGGCTATGCGAGTGCGGGGTCGACAGTGCAAGTGGAAAGCCTTTTCGCGAACATCTATGCGGAGCCGAATGTGACGCAGCATAAACCGATCATCACGGTTTCGTACGAGACTCGGCTGGAGATAGCCCCGGAAGAAACGCCGAAGAAAGGGAAGGCTGCGCCAGTGCGTCCTGATGGATGGCTAAAGGTACGTCTGCCGGAGCAGCGCGATGGCTGGATTCAGGACAGCGATGTGGTATGGGACCCGAAGCCGCTGACGGTCCCAGAGTCGATCGAACTGGCTAAGCGATTTCTGGGATTTCCGTATCTGTGGGGCGGTCGTTCGAGTTTCGGATTTGACTGCTCCGGCTTCACACAGATGCTGGTACGAGCGCGCGGCATCAACATGCCCCGGGATGCGGATCAGCAAGCCGCATGGAGCGGCGTGGGTGCAGTCGAGCGCAAGGACTTGCAGCCGGGCGACCTGTTGTTCTTCGGTTCCTCGCCAAAGGAAATCACTCATACCGGTATGTACATTGGCGAGGGGCGGTTCATTCATGACACGACCAATGGACATCCGGTTGTGCAGATCAGCAAGCTCGATGATGAGCCCTGGACTCATCTGCTGGTCGCTTGCCGCAGGATCAAAGAGACGCTGCCGCAGGAGGGGCGGTCGCGGAGTCAGCAATGACAGGCTGCCCCGCTTTCAGGGTGGATGCGTTACACTGACTCGACCTCGATGCCTGCAACGCTCGACGTGCTTCTCAGCGATATTGAAGCCGCCAGGAACGACTTCAGCCCGGACGCACCCCACCGAATCAAGAGACTTCTGCAAAAACTAGCACGTCAGGAGCTTTCGGAACCAAAAGCCCTTGTCAGATTCCACGAAGCGTTGCTTTTCCTTCGGGCCTTTCCACAATCGGTTTCTGTAGTTACAGCGGTTGAGCGCCTGCTCAACACGTTCCACAAGTGGATCGAAGAGGCACGCGCGTCGGGCAGGGATATGTCTGCTTTCGACGATTTCGATACATCAGGCATCGCGGGTACGACGATGCAGGACACGTTGAACTTCGAGGTAGCCCGATGGCTGGCTCGTCGAACTCCTCGCAATGTCGAGATTGTATGGGATGACTATGAAGAAGAGCGGGCGATGGGATCGACGTGGCCTCGCTTTGTGCCGCTGCTGCGGGAAGACTCGGAGGTCGAAGCCAACATCCCGTGGCGGCGCTGGCTCGAAGCTGTGAGAGGCCGCGAGAAAGAATTGGCATGGTTGATCCGACAATTTGAGAGATGGTCTCCCGGAACGGACAGCGAGCGCGGGCGTGCGGAACTGTATGATTCGTTGCGGCTGCCGGTGCGGTGGCGCCTGGAGAATCTGAAGCTCTCGCGCACGCGTAACTGGCGGCGTCCGCGCAAGGTCTTCTTTCATCGCGGTCCTCTGATCACGCGCAAGGAAGTTTCTCTTGCGGCGGAATTGGCGAGGCCCAATCCGAAACTTGTACGAGTTCCGCGTCGCGAAGGCGAAGCCACAATGCGGCTGATTCGCGAGGTCATGCTGGTCCGCTATCGCGAGCTTTATGGTACGACGCTGGGGGATCCGGTGTCGGTTGTGCGGGCACAGCTGGATCGCGGAGTGGAAATGTATTTCTGGAATCTGCCTGCGTCGAGGCGGTTGCCTCTTCGAGCATATGTAGCCGGGTTCACGTTGAAGAATGGTGTCCCCGTGAACTACATCGAGGCGATTGGACTGTGCGAGTGGATTGAAGTCGGGTTTAACACCTTCTACACCTATCGGCAGGGCGAGACGGCGTGGATCTATGCACAGGCCCTGCGGTGTCTCTGCGCGTTGACTGGAGCAAAGACGATCTCCGTGTATCCGTATCAGATTGGGCAGGACAATGACGAGGCTTTGGATTCAGGCGCGTTCTGGTTTTATCGCAAGCTGGGATTCCGTTCGGGGAAGCCGGAGTTGGAGAAGCTGGCGAGAGAGGAAGAGACGAAGATCGCCGCGAATCCCGGGTATCGCACTCCACGAAGGATTCTGAAGCAACTCGCCGGTGCGCATGTTTTTTTTGAAACGACCGTCAAGAATGGCGAGATTCAATGCGGTGCGTGGGATACGTTCTCCACGCGCAATGTCGGCATTCGAGTGAGCACGAAGATGGCGCGAGAGTTCGATGGAAACGCCGACCGAATTCGTGACGTTTCGGTTCGCAAGGTCGCCAAGGCGCTGCAGTTGGACACCACGAACTGGACAGGGGCCGAGTTTCATTCGCTGGAGAATTGGTCTCTCGTTCTGGCGCTGATTCCCGATCTTTCGAAGTGGACTGCGAACGAGAAACGGGAACTGATCGAAATCGTTCGATCTCAGGCCGGAAGGAATGAGATGCGGTATCTCCGGCAGACGCAGCGACATGCGCGATTACGCGAGCGGCTTCTATGGCTCGGTTCCCGGTGAACGCCAGCATAGTTTAGAGACTGGTTCGCGGCACTGCGCGGGGAGTGTCTCCTGAGACCTCGGTCTTGCCGGAAGAATCCTGGGCTCCCGCCGCTGCCGCGAGTGCGCTGGCGGGGCGAGTTGCGGGCTGCTTGGCACAGAGCTCAATCACGTCGGAGATGCGCTGACTCTCGTGCTGCATGGCCATTTGCCAGTTGTGGAGTGCATCTTTCTCTTTTGTTACCTGGTCGAGGTTCTTCTGAATCCGCTCGGCGTAGTGCATCCGGATCTTCTCCATCTCTTCCTCAATGCGTCCATTTTCCTGGGCTTTTCGCGCCTCGAAGTCATCGAGCTGTTTTTTCTGAGCCGTTTCGTAGGCATTGAGTGCGTTCTGCCGCCGGGTGGCGTCGGTGAGAAGATCGTCCGCCGAAATGCCGGCGGCGTCGAGAGCCATAAGCACCGATGCACGCTTAACGTCTTTGGAGAGGTCGCGAATGCGGTCATTGTTCATCATGTCCACGACTTTGTGGATGCTGTAGCCCGAACCCGGGCTGAGGATGCCGGCCGCGCGATAGATGTCATCGTAGGAAAGCAGTTCGCCGCGAGCTCCAGTAGGTGCTTCCGCGACCTGTGTAGTTGGCTTGTGCATAGCAACCTCCGTGGATGTAAGTTTCGCGGGCGCGTCTCCGTCCTGCGGGCGGCGCCAGAAATGGGGAAAGATGGTTTTCGGTTGCATAACTTTCCTTTCGGGACGAGGGGACGAACCCTGAGTTTCAGAATCGAGCTGGGCGGACCGCAGGTGGCGAGTGGCAGACGGCTGATGCTGGGTTATGGCAGCGGTGACAGACGTTCCTGGCTTGTTGACCTTGGGTTCTGGGAGTGTCTGCAATGCGGGCTCGGGTGTCACGATCCCGGTTTCACGTCGTACTCCCAACAGGAAAGCGTTGCCGTCTTTGCGGCAATTGCGCGCGACTGCCCGGAACTGCTCTCGATGCCACCGGATGGTGACTTTGGAGCCCACCATGAAGGGACGCTGCACGCGAATGCACGCGCCCGACGCGGATGTATCCTCCAGTGTCGCCGGAAGCCGATGAGGAGCGCCGCTGGTGTCCTGCCAGGAGATCTCGGCCACCGCCCACATCACTCTTCGCGGCTCGGTATAGCGCCCGTCCATGCCATGTGTATCGGCAGGTGAGCCATGCAGTTTAGTTACCAGTGGAGAGGGCCAAGTTTTTCACGGGCGACGAAGCCTCACCGAACAGATGAGACAGTCGTAACCTTGCAAGTTCCTTCACCTTGTCCAGTGCAGCTTTGCCGTTATACCCTGCCCTCAACTTGTCGGATCCGATTCTTCTAAGCAATTGATCGGAGAGCGATGCAATGCAGGGACAGCAATCCTTTTTCCCATCCGGTGGCGTGATCAGCGCCGTGGTCGTCGGAGCGTGGGTCCTCTTGATTACGCTCGCGGCCAACTCTGCGTTGGCCCAAACTGTGACGACCGTCTTCAACTTCAATGGCGCCAACGGCGCCAATCCTTATTTCGGAACCTTGATCCAGGGACGCGATGGCAAGCTGTACGGAACGACATACAGTGGAGGGGCACAAGGGCTCGGAACCGTCTTTCGAATCAATCCGGCCACGAACTTCGAGACGGTCCTCCACAGCTTTGAGGGGAGTGATGGCGCTTTCCCGCTTGCCGGCCTCACACTGGCCGGCGACGGGAACTTTTATGGGACGACTTTTTACGGCGGGAACTCCGGCGCTGGTGTGCTGTACAGAATGAACTCCGGTGGAACCTTTACCGTGTTGCACGAGTTTCAAAGAGGAGCCGATGGTGGCTACCCTTATGGGCCTCCGATTGAGGCAAGCGATGGCAACCTCTATGGCGTAACCAGTGGCGACAATACCGAAGCGCCGACCCTGTATGAGTACACTCGCTCTGGGCAGTACAGCATTGTCTACACATTCGACCTTGCCACGACAGGCTGGGACGCTTATGGACTGATCCAAGGCATCGATGGCCTGCTGTATGTTACGGCGGGTGCTGGCGGTATCGCGAGTTGCGGAGCGATCGCCAAACTAACGCTCTCTGGTGCTCTGAAAGCCACTCACGCATTTCGTTGCGGTCACGGCGGTGCGTATCCCACAGCTCCACTTATTCAGGCGTCAGATGGAAATTACTACGGCACGACTCTTAGCGGCGGATCCCGCGGGGACGGCGTCCTTTTCCGGCTTAACGCCGTTAATGGCGAGAACGTCCTGTACGAGTTCGGATCGGGCTCGAATTCCGCATGGGAACCGGAAGCTGGTTTGGTACAAGGGAGCGATGGGAATTTGTACGGAGTGACCTTTGCCGGTATGGGAGGAAGCCACCTTTACCGCTGGAGTTTCGTGAACGGATACGCCGATCTTGCCACCTTCACGGGAACGGGAGAACTCTCGGCCGGGATGACACAGAATACGAACGGCGTTTTCTACGGACCTTCGTGGGGGTTCGGGACGTACAACGACGGATATGTCTACGCGGTCGATATGGGGCTTGCGCCGTTCATCACGTTCGTGAGAGCGCGCGGCAAGGTTGGAAGCTCCGCTCAGATCCTGGGCAACGGTCTTCTGGGGGCCACCAGCGTCACGTTCAACGGCGTTCCGGCGAGCTTTACAGCGGTTTCCGACACTTACCTCACCGCCGCCGTGCCGGCCGACGCGACGAGCGGGCCCGTCGTGGTCAACACATCCGATGGCACGCTCACCAGCAATAGGAGCTTCACGGTTGCGCAATAGGAACACGGGTCGAAACCCGTCCGTCAGTAGAACACCTTCATAATCCCGGTGGCCGGCAGATCGGGCGAGAGGAATTGTTTCCTGCCGCCGACCGAGCGTGTCAGCGCTTCTCCGGCGAGATATCCGCTGCGCACCGCGCCTTCCATCGTGGCGGGCCATCCCGTGGCGGTCCAGTCTCCAGCGAGAAAGACCCGGGGCCACGCCGTGATCGGCGAGGGGCGGTGGGCATCGATCCCTGGGCGCGGAGAGTAGGTCGCATTCACTTCTTTGATGACCGTTGACTTCACAAGATTCGCTTCGCGCGCCGCAGGGAAGAACTCGCGGACTTCACTGAGTGCCAGGTCGACGATTTCTGTGCGGGATTTGTCGAGGAGTGTCTTCGATGAGCTGACAACAAGCTCGATGTAGCTGCCGCCGCTCCCGCTTTCGCCTTGCGATCGGATGGGTTGCAGCCGGGATTTGTGGAACATCCACTGGATGGTGCGGTCGAGCAGGACCGCGTGATCGAGATCGGAAACCTGGCGATCAAACCAGAGATGGATGCCGGTGATCGGAGAATTCTCGAAGTGCGAGATCTGTTCGCGAATGGAAGCGCTTTCATCGGTTGATGGCAGAACCGACCCCAAAGCATCGAAGGGCAGCGCCAGGATGAGATAGTCGAAGCTTTCTTCTGGAGTAAGTGCATCGCCCCGCATGCGAATGCGTACTTGGGAAGCGTCGGCCGCGAAGGTTTCGACGGGACGACGGAAGTGAATGGTGCCGCCGCGCTTGCGGACGTAATCGCCAGCTGAGTTGTAAAGATCAGTGAGCGGCAATGCAGGAACGCCCATGTGACGCGCGGGCGGAGTCTTCATCGACTCGCGCACGACCTGGGCCGCGGCGGAAACCGAAATGCGGTCGAGTTCCTCGCTCAGGGCGCTGATCAGAATGGGGTGCCAGAAACGAGCTATCGCCGTTTTGGTCTGGCCATGGCGATCGAGCCATTGCAGGAAGGACTTTCCGTTGTCGGGCTGCACGGTCATCGTCAATGGAACAAGGGCTCTTGTGATGGCCAGTTTGTCTGCGGCGTTGAGAAAAGGGAAGCGGAGGAACGAAGGCGCAGTGTGCATCGGCGCCGGCAGGAACGACGACTTCATGACCGAGATGCGGCCGCCCGGTTCGATGAAATTCATCTGATCGAACCAGCGAATCTGATTGGCGACACCGATCCGCTCGTAGAACTCGACCAGATTCGTGCAAACGCGAAACAGCACGTGCTGGCAGTTATCGACGATCTCGCCCGTGCCCGGATGTTCGTAGGACGAAGCGCGACCGCCGAGGAATGGGCGCTTCTCAAAAAGCGTGACACGAAATCCCACATCAGAGAGTGCACAGGCAGCGGCGAGTCCGGCGAGGCCGCCTCCCGCGATGGCCACTGTGGGGGAAGATGGGGTCATGGAATGATTTCAGATTTCATATTGTAGATTGAAGAAGCACGATCACAGATGACGGCTCACTCTGCAATCTAAAGTCTGCAATCTGAAATGGAACTATGAGATCCGCTTGAAGAAGCCTTTCCCCAGGATGCGAAGCTTTTCCCAACGGCTGAGGGCAACGCGTGTGGTGAAGACATCGTATTGCTTCTGAGCGATTTTTCCGAGCAGACTGCGGTAGATATTGATCAGCACCCATAGGGCGGGCTGGCTGTCTTCGGAAACGTAGGCGATCAGTTCATCGCCGGCCTTATAAAATTCGCGTGCGCGGTCTGCTTCCAGAAGAAGCAAGGGACGCAGCTTGGCCGGATCGGGTGTACTGACAACATCGGACAAGGAGAGCCCGAACTTCGCCAAATCCTCTTCTGGCAAATACACGCGACCCAGTCCCGCATCTTCCTTTACGTCCCGGATGATGTTCGTGAGCTGGAAGGCGAGTCCACAGTGCTCGGCCAGAGCTTCCGCTGCGGGGTCGCGATAGCCGAAAACATGAATACAAACCAGGCCGACGACCGAGGCCACGCGATAGCAATAAAGGCGAAGGTCGTCGAAAGTCCTGTAATGGATGACGCCGGAGCCGGTTTGCATGGATGCTTCGGCTTCCTCGACGTCCATGGCCGTTCCGTGAGCAAGTTCGTCGAGCAGGCCGGCTGGAATGGTGAAGCGGCGCTGGGCATCGGTCAGAGCGAGCAGAATCGCATCGTCCGTGGGATGCCCCTGCTGGGCCCGGTGAAGGGCTTCCAGCCAGGTTTCGAGTTGCTGGCGGCGTTCTGCAGGACTGAGTTTTGGATCATCGGTAATGTCGTCGCAGCGTCGCATGAAGGCATAGACCGCGCAAAGAGCTTCGCGCTTCCGGCGAGGGAGGACGAGGAAAGCGTAATAGAAATTCTTGGCCGCCATGCGCGTGATTCCCTTGCACACGGAATATGCCATGACGAGCTGCGGGGGAGCCGGGGTCCAGGGAATCGAAACCGGCTGCGCACCGACGCTCATTGCAGTCCTCCACCGGGTCTACCGAAGAGCTTGGCCAAGGCGGCGTGAGCGACGAGCGCAATTTTGCGAGATTTTGAAATGGCAGGACGTTTGCCCAGAACGGCATAGTTCTGATCTTGGATGGAGTTCAGGATTTCCAGACCGCCGCGGCTGAAGAGATCGAGGTCGATAGCGAGTTCATGATCGACCTTCTCGATCAGAGGCAGACCTTGCCGGAACCAGTGACGGGCGCGTTCCACTTCAAACTGCATCATGGCGCGGAACGCCGGAGTGTTCCGGTTGTGGGCGATGTCGTCCTGGCCGACGCCGAAGCGGCGCATGTCTTCCAGAGGGAGATAAATGCGGCCCTTCTCGTAATCGCGACTGACGTCTTGCCAAAAGTTCGCAAGTTGCAATGCCGTGCAAGTGAAATCGGAGAGATCCTGCCGTTCCTTATCGCGGTATCCGCAGAGATAGAGCACCAGATGACCCACGGGATTTGCCGAGTAATGACAATATCCCAGTACGTCATCGAACGTTTCGAAGCGAGTAACGGTTTGATCCTGACGGAAGGCCGTCAGGAGATCTGAGAATTCTTGCTGGGGAATGTCGAACTGCCGGACAGTTTCGGCTAGGGCTACGAATACTGGATGCCTGGGAGTGCCCTTGTAGCAGGCGTTGAGTTCGGACTGCCATTGGTCCAGCAGAGCAAGAGCGGCAGTAGTATCGCCGACTTCATCCCCAAGATCGTCGGAAATGCGGCAATAGGCGTAGACATTGAAGAAATGCTGGCGCAGGCGGCGTGGAAGAAACCAGCTGGCTACTGAGAAATTCTCGTAATGGGAGCGCGCCAGTCGGGCGCAATACTTGCGTGCCTCTTCGATGGTGGGTGCGATCGAAGGGATGGCGTACGCCGCAGGGAGGCGGGACCAGCCGAGCGCAGCCGCAGTTTGGGAAGTGGTATGGGTCACGGGTAACGACGGCACCGTTGTTTGATGATTGTTGATTGTTGAATAAGAGCTCATGGAGTAGGTGTCTGATCAACAATCACAAATCAACAATCATCAAGCGTTTTCTCTCAATGTCCTGGAATGATCGCGGTCTTGATCTCGCCACCGCGGTTCAGCATGTGACGTAAAACCTGCTGGAGGCGTGACAGGGGCGCCTCGCCGGTGATGTAGTCGGTGGGACGAATCTTCTTGGCCGCAATCAGACCAAAGGCCCGGCGGACGGTTTCAGGCGTGTGGTGGAACGTTGCTTTGAGCGTGATTTCGGAATAGTGCAGCCGGTTGGTTTCGAGCTGAACTTTAGTTCCACTGGCGCAACCACCGAAGAAATTGACGGTGCCGCCCTTGCGGACCATGTCCACGGCCCATTCCCAGGCTTCGGGTTTGCCGACAGCCTCGATCACGACATCGCATCCGCGCTTCTGCGGAGAGAGTGCGCGGACGGCGTCGACCACATTCGCGGTCTTGGTGGTCTGGATGATTTCATGGGCGCCCATCAGGCGAGCCGCTTCGACCTGCCCGTCGCGCTTCACTACGGAGATGACGTTGCACCCGATGGCGCGGGCGACCTGAACAAACATCAAGCCAATCGGGCCGCCGCCAAGAATGGCTACGGTGTCGCCGATCTCGACGCCAGTTTCATGCAGGCCGCGCAAAACACAGGCCAGGGGTTCGGTCATCGCGGCATCTTCGAACGACACGTTCGCGGGAATGACCAGCATGTTGGCTTCAACAATGCGGCGGGGCACGCGAATGTACTCCGCGTACGCACCGTTATTGAACAGCAGGTCCTCGCATAGGTTTTCCTGATGCTTGGAACAGTAGAAGCACATCTGGCAGGGAGCCGAATTGAGGGCGACGACGCGCATACCCTTCTTGAAGCCGTTGACGTTGCCTCCGACTTCCTCGATCACCCCGGCCAGTTCATGCCCGAAAAGGGCAGGGGGAACAATCATGCGGGCGTGATAACCGCGCTGGTAGACTTTGAGGTCGGTACCGCAGGTGAGCGCAACCTGTACTTTGACCAAGACTTCCCCGTCGCCGACCCGGGGAATGGGAACTTTCTCGATCTTCAGGTCTTCTTTGCCGTACAGGACGGCAGCCGTCATTTTTCCGTTCACAGCTGATTTCCTTCCCAAGAACTGCCGGGCTGAATCGCAACTTTCATGGAGGACGGCTGCGGGTGGGCAGCCAAATCCAGAGCCTGTGGACTTTGAGAAAGCGGGAACCGGTGACTGATCAACCGTTGCAGGTCCATCTCTCGGTTCATGACGAATTGAACCGACTCCTCCTGCAGGTCGACGGATGCGCTGTAGGATCCGACCAGGGTCTTCTCGTCGACACAGATGGCGGCAGGGTCAATCATTGCCTCACCGTGCTGTGTTTGTGCAAATAACAAAATCCGGCCACCTGGACGGGCCGCATCCATCGCAGTACGAATCAGGGAGTTCCCGCCGACTGCGAGAATTACCGCGTCGGCACCGCGCCCCTGGGTCAACTCGCGAACGCGCTCCACCACATTTGTCCGCGATGCATCGATTGTAAGTTCTAATCCGAAGCTTGAACCTATTCTAAGCCTCTGGGGATATAAATCGGAAGTAATTAAGGTGGCCCCCGTGCGGCGGGCCAAGGCAGCCAAAATGATCCCGATCGGTCCCTGACCGATCGTCAGGACGGTTTCCCCGCGCCCTAAATTCAGGGCGTCGATACCCTTGAGACAGGTATTCACTGGCTCTACAAAACACGCCTGCTCGTAAGAAGTTGCGTCGGGAATTTCGACAGTACCATGCTCAACAATCCAGTCCATGACGCGCACATACTCCGCAAAGCCTCCGCCGGAAGGCTCGAAGCCGGCCGTGCAGCCGACTTTCTTGTAGGTTGCGCACTGCGCGAATGTCTTGTTCTGGCAATAGAAGCACTCCCGGCAGGGGATGTGATGAAAGACCATCACTCGGTCTCCGGGGCTGTACTTTCTGACGTCTCTGCCGACCCTGGCCACTACCCCGGATGTCTCGTGACCGAAGATCCGCGGGGCGGAATGGGAGCCTGTGGAAATCTTCTTCAGGTCAGTGCCGCAGACGCCGCAGGTATGAACCCGAATCAACATCTCGCCGGGCCCAATCATAGGCACCGGGACGCTTTCGATGCGGACATCGTTGACGCCGCGATAGACGGCGGCCTGCATCGTTGCTGGAATGGGGGCTATGGCAATTTCGGCCGCGCTCGGCCCGGGTTTGTCCATAAGTTCCGTTAGATGAGATTGCCTGGCGGTGCGTTTCATCATTGTACGGCAGAGACGGGATAGAGTCGCACAAGCCGTTCTGACGGAGCTAGAGTTGAAGGAGGTTCCCATCGCCGCGACGGGGCATGCTGCCGGTCGGCTTTCATGCTATGCTGCGCCAAACTGCGATCCGATGAGGGACGCCCGTGATAGTGGAGTTGCGACTCGAGAACTACGCAGTCATCGACAACCTGGTAGTGGAGTTCGGGGCTGGCCTGAACCTGCTCACGGGCGAAACCGGAGCTGGGAAATCCATCCTGATTGACGCGCTGGCATTGCTCCTCGGAGAGAAGGCTTCGACCGATGTGATCCGGGCAGGTGCAGACCGCGCGGTGGTTTCTGCGGTCTTCGAGGCGGACGGCGCCGCGGCAAAAGCTTTGGAGAGGATTCTCGACTCGAATGGTCTGGATGAGTCCGATGACGGATCACTGATCTTGCGGCGCGAGATCGCTTCTGGCGGCAAAGGCCGCGTGTTCGTCAACAATCAGCCGGCTACTGTCACCGTCCTGAAATCGCTGGGGCCCTACCTGGCGATCATCCACGCGCAGAACGAATCGATTCTTTCCTTTGATGGTCCGGCGCGGCTGGAACTTCTCGATGCCTTTGTGGGCAACGATCTCGAAGGGGTGTCGCAGGCTTTTGCGGCATGGAAGACGGTTCGAAGCCGCATCGATGAATTGGAACGGGACGAACAGGACCGACTGCGCCTTGTTGATGTCTGGAGTTTTCAGAAGCGCGAGATCGAAGAGGGCAAACTGCAGAGCGGCGAAGATGAACGGCTCGAGTCGGAGAAGCGAGTGCTCGCCAACGCCGAGAAAATCTACAACGCGGCGATGAACGCGTTTGATCTGCTGTATGAGGGGAACGGTTCAACGGCGTCGTCATTGCGGGCCGCGCAGAAACAGATTGAGGAACTATCCCGATACGAGCCGAGGTTCCACGAGGCTCTCACCGCGCTCGACTCGGCGCGCATCAGCGTAGAAGATGTCGGTGCGACGGTAAGAGATTATGCCGGCGGTATTCAATCCTCCCCGGAGCACTTGGCGGAGGTGGAAGACCGGCTCGCGTTGCTCGATCGGCTGAAGCGCAAGTATGGCCCCACTCTCGATGACGTCATCCGGTTTGGAGCGGAGGTTTCTCAGAAGCTCTCGGAAGTGGAGAACAAGGACGAGATTCTGCGCCAACTCCGTGGCGAACTGGCAAAAACAGGCGAGGAATACTTGCGTGCAGCGCGGGTGCTCTCAAAGAAACGCGGGGAGGCGGCGCGCAAGCTCGAAAAGCTGGTGGAGACCGAGATCAACGATCTGGCGATGAAGTCGACTTTCCGCGTCGAAAAGACGCAGTCGGAAGAGGAACGGGACTGGACGCCTTCGGGCATCGATCAGGTTCTCTACATGATCTCGACCAATCCCGGCGAGCCTCTTCGGCAGTTGGAGCATATTGCTTCAGGGGGAGAACTTTCGCGCGTCATGCTGGCGCTGAAATCGACGGTGGATGCAGCCAACAGCCCACCATCACGCAAGGCGCGAGGAGCGCAGAAGACACTGGTCTTCGACGAGATTGATACGGGCATCGGGGGGCGCGCGGCGGAGGCCGTCGGCAAGAAACTGAAGTCCTTGTCACGCTCGAACCAGGTGCTGTGCGTCACGCACCTGCCCCAGATTGCGACGTTTGCGGATCAGCATTTTGTAATTGAAAAGAAGGAACATGGCGGGCGCACGCGGACCAGCATCCGCCCAGTCGCGGGCGAAGAGCGCACTGAAGAAGTGGCGCGTATGCTCAGTGGGGCGAAGCTTACTGAGACATCGCGCAAACACGCTGAGCAGATGATCAAAGCCAACGCCTGAACATAACACCCAACACGGGCTCGCCTCGCTAGGGAACTTAGGCTCTATCCAGCGCGTATTCCTCTCTGCTATAAGAATCGCCGCTTTCGTCAATCCCTGGAGAGGACCCCAAAAAACGAATGTTTCATTCAAGTGCAGTGGCACGCATCGCGCGCATTGGACTGCTCGCCACGATTCTATGCGGCACCGTAACCGCTTTTGCGGCCAGCAAAGCAGCGTGGATCAAGCTCAATCCTCCGAATAGCCCGCCAGCGTTGTCGGCTGTTGCGATGACCTATGACCCGGTTAGCAAGAAAGTCGTCCTGTTCGGCGGCTACGACAGCTCTGCTACGTATCACAACGAAACGTGGCTGTTCGATGGCACGACGTGGACCCAAGCCGTGACGCCCGGAGCGCCTCCGGTGCGCGCGGCTGCGGCGATTACCTACGATCAGCCCAGTGGCAAATTGATTATGTTCGGCGGCTACGATGGGACCGGATACCTGGGCGATACGTGGCTGTGGGATGGAACGAGTGAAACGTGGTCGGAAGCCAGTCCTGCGCACCTGCCGACTGCCGTCACGCTTCCGATGATGTTCATGGATCCAGTCAATGGGCATGCCGAAATGTTTGGTGGCTACGATGGCCGGTTTTATCAGGGCATCACGTGGCAGTGGACGGGCAGTGACTGGCAGCAGTTGCATCCCGCGACTTCTCCGTCGGCACGCGGTGCCTCTGTTGTTGCCAACGACCTTGCCCGCAAAACCGTGGTCATCTGGAGTGGCTTGGGAGATGTGAATCCGAACAACACCTGGACGTGGGACGGAACGACGTGGACGCAACAGAATCCGGCTCAGACCCCGCCCTCAACCTACTACTCGGCCGCGACGTGGGTCCCGGGGCTGAACGCGGTCGTCATGTTTGGAGGAGCCAACATTGGCACAACGACTTGGGCCTGGACCGGGACCAACTGGGTTACGGTCCCGACGTGGTACGCCCCGAGAACCCGCTTGTCCCTGGGCATGGCCTTCAACTCGGACAGTAATCAGCTTCTTATCTTCGGCGGCGAGAACAGTGTCATCCTGAACGATACGTACAAACTGACTCGGCGCTGAGACCCGATCCCCAAACGGGATAAGACTAGTTCACCTCGCGGACGGCTGAAAGATACAGTCGTACGCGGTTTTTTTCTTCTTAGGAGGTGCTGCAAGAAGAGTGGCGACTACCGTGTGAGAACCAGCGTCTCATCAGGCCGGCTTTCAGCCAGAGTGGCATTGGAAGAGCTGTCAGCAACTTTGATCGTGAAGTTGACGGTGATCGTGGCCTTCGATTCAACCGCCTGACCATTCTGCACGATCGGCTTGAAGCGCCATTCACGGACAGCCGCCTGGGCTGCTGAGGCAAGGATGGCGGGGCCGCTCATAACGCGAAGATTCTGGATGACGCCGTCTGAACCGATCAGGGCTTGCAGCACGACCGCTCCCTGCACGTTCATGTGCTGGGCCAGAGGTGGATAGGTGGGAACCGTCGCGTCCGCGATGCGCTCCCGTTCGGCGGCATTGGTTGCGGGCTGTTTCAGCGCTGGAGCCGACTTCGTGATCTCCAACTTGGTGGCGTTGCTTCCCGGATGCACCTTGTTATGGCGATCACCGGCGATCACTTCAACATCCAGCGGAGGCAGTACACTCCGGTTGGCGACGATGGCCGGGGGCTCAACCGGCGTTTGATTGCGGGAAATGTTGGCGGCAGCAGTCTGCTTCTTCGCGGCGTGCGCCTTTGCGGCGGGCGCTGGTTGCACCGCGGGTTTCAATGCAGTCTGGGACGCTGCCGCTGGCCGGTGTTCATCCGCATCGACGATCGTCGAGTCCGCCCCAAACCAGAACTGGCGGTCCTTAATCAGAACTGCGGCCAGTGCCCCCACCAGCAGGATGAGCGCGAGCAGCAACCTGGATTGCTGGGTTCCCCTGGCGACCTGGGCCTGGGGGATGGCGGTCCGTCTTGGGCTTAGTTCCAGCATTTGCTCTTCTGCACCCTGGGACTGATTGGGAAGACGCCAACAGGGTGCAGCAACCGACAAAAATTGACAATGGCACGGGGCGGGTAGCGGGGGGCACGACTGGGCCATACCGCTGATTCTTGTGCTTTTAGGCGTGGTGGATTGTGATTCCTGTCACAGCCTCAACGGCAAACTCACCCTAAATTCGTTGAATGAAGACATCGAATCGCGATCGCGCCGCCTGGATTCACGGGCCTTCTGCTCATTGCGAAACGGTTCCCAAGGGGTCGGATCTACCCTGGGGGCTGATCCTGCTGGGAGCGCCGGGCGTCGGCAAGGGCACGCAAGCAGAGTTGCTGAACGGCCGTTTGCATGCCTGTCATCTTTCGACCGGGGATGTTTTTCGCGCCGCGGGCAGCCAAGGTGAGGCCGATCTGAGCCCAGTAATGCGCGAAGCGCTGGGGTTCATGCGCCGGGGCGAACTGGTCCCGGACTCGACCGTATGGGAAATGGTGCGCGAGCGAAGCGGCTGTCTGCATTGCGCCGGCGGATTCATCCTCGATGGGTTCCCGCGCACGCTGGCCCAGGCAGAATCGCTGAAGGGGCTGATGGACAGGGAAGGAATCCTGCTTACCGCAGTTGTGAACTATGAGCTGCCGTTTGAGGAAATCGTGGCGCGCCTTGGCGGGCGCCGGACCTGTGAGAAGTGCAAAGCGGTGTACAACGTGACAGAACGACCTCCAAAGGTCGAAGGACGGTGCGACCGCTGTGAAGGCAAGCTTTTCCAGCGAGAAGACGACCGGCCGGAATCGATCAAGGTACGCCTGGAAGCATACGAGACCAGCACCGCTCCGCTGATCAAGTTCTATGAAAGCCTTGGCCTGCTTGTTCGTGTGGCGGCGAATGGATCCCCGGAAGAGATCTTTGACCGCACGGTCGAGGAACTGGAGTCCCGGCGGATTCGAGTGTTTGCTCACAAGGTCTGGGACAACGCAGAAAATCACCGCTAGCTGGGTGAGGTTGCCATTCGCTGTTAATCCCCGCCATTTCTGTGGCTTACGTTGACCATCCCGGTACTTTCCGATAGCTTATTACTATCGTCCCCGTGGAGATCGTGTACCTTAAGGGTAGGAATCCCGTGGGCAGTATTGCATCTAATAAAGGGTTTTAAGCAAGTTGGGGAGAGTGTGAATCGTGGCCGGAATTCTGGCAAATACAGACGGAAAGACGTTGTTACTGCTGAAGCCGCGTGGGTTTTGCGCGGGAGTTGTTCGCGCCATTGATGTGGTGCGTATCGCGCTGGAGGCATTCGGTCCACCGATTTATGTGCGCAAAGAGATCGTGCACAACAGTTTCGTGGTGGAAGACTTGCGCAGCAAGGGCGCGATCTTCGTCGACAGCGAAGACGAGGTGCCCAACGGTGAACGCATTATCTACAGCGCGCACGGGGTTTCACCGGAAGTGCGGGAGCACAGCGCCAAACGAGGGCTGCGGGTGATCGATGCGACCTGTCCCCTGGTGACCAAGGTTCACGTGGAAGCCGTGAAGTTTGCCAAGGAAGGGTATTCGTTGATTCTCATCGGTCACAAGGATCACGATGAGGTGGTCGGAACGCTGGGCGAGGCCCCGCTCGTCACACAGGTGGTGGGATCTCCAGAGCAGGTAGCACTGCTCCAGGTGCCGGATCCGAATCGCGTCGCTTATTTGACGCAGACGACGCTGAGTCTCGACGAAACGAAGGACATCATCGCCGCGCTGAAGGAGAAATTCCCAAACATCAAAGGGCCATTCGCGCAGGATATTTGCTATGCGACCGAAAATCGCCAGGTAGCTGTGAAGCAAGTGGCCTCGGAGTCGGATTTGCTACTGGTCGTAGGTTCGGAAAATAGCTCGAATTCCAACCGGCTCGTGGAGGTGGCGCGAAATCTGGGCACGAAGGCGCATCTAATCGACAGCTGTAACGACATTGAGGCGGAATGGTTGAAAGGTGTCAAAACGATTGCGCTGACCGCGGGGGCGTCGGCTCCGGAACATTTGGTGGAGGAGACCGTCACTTTCCTGCAGAGTAAGGGTTTTGACAACGTGCAGGAGCTTGAGGTGATGCCGGAGAACGTGCGTTTCGGACTACCGCCGGAGATTGTGGAAGCGATTGCGGCAGCTCCGGCAATCACAAACTAGATGGAGCCGTTGCATGGATGAGAACTCCCCCGAGTCCAACTTAGCCGCCGAATCTTTTGGGTCCAATCCACAGCTTCGCTTCGGAAAAATCGAGGAACTCGCCAGCCGTGTTGGCGCAGCCATTGCCGCTGCTCGCAGGTATCTTTTTTCGCAGCAGCATGAGGATGGATATTGGTGCGGGGAACTGGAAGCCGATACCACTCTCGAATCCGATTACATCCTGCTTCACACGCTGCTCGGCACTGGCAACCCTGAGCGTTTTCAGAAGGCGGCGAACTGGATTCTGCGTCATCAGAATGAAGACGGGGGATGGAGCATTTACGTTGGCGGGCCCTCGAATATCAGCGCTTCGGTCAAAGCCTACTTTGGATTGAAGTTGGCGGGTTATGCTGCTGACCATCCCGCGCTGGAGCGTGCCCGTACGAAGATCCTCGAGATGGGCGGCGTCACCGAAGTCAATACGTTTACCAAGATCTATCTCTGCTTCTTTGGCCAGTATGACTACGACGCGGTTCCGGCGATTCCGCCTGAGATTGTGCTGTTTCCCAAATGGTTCTGGTTCAACATCTACGAGATTTCTTCGTGGTCGCGCGCGATCCTGGTGCCACTTTCGATTTGCTACGCGAAGAAGCCGTTCAAGAAAATTCCTCGCGAGATGGGCGTCGAAGAACTGTTTGTGGGCGGCATGCACAAGTCCAGGATGCACCTGCACTGGGCGAAGAAGCTGATCTCATGGCGGAATTTCTTCCTTGTCATCGATCGGGTGACGCACTGGTTTGAGCGCGTGCATGTGAGGCCCCTGCGCTCCATTGCGCTGAAGAGCGCCGAGAAGTGGATGCTTGAGCGCTTCGAGATGAGCGATGGCCTGGGCGCGATTTATCCCTCGATGATGAACTCCATCATCGCGTTGCGTTGCCTGGGATACTCACTCGACGATCCGCAAGTGATTCGTGCGATGGACGAGTTCGAAAAATTGGGTATCGAAGATAAAGACACGTTCCGGATGCAGCCCTGCGTTTCACCGGTGTGGGACACCGCTTACGCACTTTTCGCACTTGGTGAAGCGGGAGTTTCTGGCAGCGATCCGCGCATGGTGAAGTGCGCCGACTGGATTTTGCAGAAGCAAGTGCGCAATGCGGGCGACTGGCAAGTCAAAAACAGGAAGGGCAAGCCGGGTGGATGGTACTTCGAGTTTAACAATGAGTTTTATCCGGATGTCGATGACAGTGCGATGGTTTGCCTGGCATTGAGCCGGGTGGAACATCCCAATGGTCGCTATCAGCGCGAGTCGGTGCAACGCGCGATCGACTGGATTTTCTCCATGCAGTGCAAGAACGGTGGGTGGGCGTCCTTCGATAAGGACAACGATCGGATGGTCTTCCAGTACGTGCCTTTCGCCGACCACAACGCCATGCTTGATCCGCCGACGGTGGACATTACCGGGCGGATTCTGGAAATGCTCGCGACCTACGGATATGACAAGAATCATCGAGCAGTGAAGAAAGCGATCCACTTTATCCGCAAGGAGCAGGAACCGGACGGCAGCTGGTTCGGACGCTGGGGAGTGAACTACATATACGGCACGGCCCTGGTGCTGCGCGGGTTGGAAGCGATCGGGATGGACTTGCATGAGCCTTGCATCCAGCAAGGAGCGGAGTGGTTGCGCATGGTCCAGAATTCCGACGGAGGTTGGGGAGAAACCGTCGGCTCGTATGATGATCCAGCGCTACGCGGCCAGGGCGACAGCACGCCCTCGCAGACGGCGTGGGCGATTTTGGGTCTGCTGGCTGCTGGGGATACACGCAGCGATTCCGTGGCGCGCGGAGTTGCCTATCTCATGCGTACCCAGAAATCTGACGGATCGTGGGATGAGCAGTTCTATACCGGCACTGGGTTTCCCCGTGTGTTTTACCTGATGTACCACCTCTATCGGCAGTACTTCCCGCTGCTGGCGCTGACGACCTATCAGAAGGTGATGGAGAAGAACAGCAATTAACGCTCCGCAGTTGGCATCTGCCTGATCGGCTGATGTTGACAACCCAGGCTGAGTGCTGAATGCTGAGTGCTGAATGCTCGCTTTCGTCACTGGCGCCACCGGATTCCTGGGCTCGCACGTCGCGCGGATTCTTGCCGATCAGGGCGCGGATCTTCGCCTGTTGGTTCGGTCCACTAGCAATCTGAAAAATCTGCAAGGCCTTAAAGCGGACACCGTGACCGGCGACCTGCGCGATGCGTTGTCGTTGGAAAAAGCCATCTGCGGATGTGAGACGGTGTTTCACGTCGCGGCGGATTACCGGCTTTGGGTGCGGGATCCAAACGAGATGTATCGTTCGAACGTGGACGGCACGCGGGCGATCCTGGATGCGGCACGGAAGAATGGCGTGCGACGCGTTGTGTATACGTCGAGCGTCGCGACAATCGGTTTCACCGGCGATGGCAGCACTGCCGATGAAGACTCCGCCGTCTCATTGGCAGACATGATCGGCCATTACAAGCGATCCAAGTTCATGGCCGAGCAGATTGCCATGGATGCCGGGCGAAGCGGAATGCAGGTCGTGACGGTCAATCCAACCACGCCGATTGGCGAACAGGATGTGAAACCAACTCCCACTGGACGAATCGTCGTCGACTTTCTCAAGCGGAAATTCCCGGCATATGTGGAGACCGGGCTCAACCTGGTAGATGTGAGGGAGTGCGCTCGTGGGCATGTGGCCGCGCTGGAGAAAGGGAAATCCGGAGAACGATACATCCTGGGGGGAGAGAATCTGACGCTGAAGCAGATTCTCGACAAATTGAGCCAGATCACGGGCCTGCCGTCACCCACCGTGAAGTTGCCGTACTTCTTTGCGTTTGCAGCGGGAGTGGTGGACGAGGCGGTGACAGGAATGATCCTACGCCGCGAACCTCGGGCGACCGTCGATACGGTGCGCATGGGAAAGAAAAAGATGTTTGCCACGTCCGCGAAAGCTGAGCGCGAGCTGGGCTGGAAGCTGGTGCCTGTCGAGGGCGCGCTTCGGCGCGCGGTGGAGTGGTTTCGGGCGAACGGGTATGTCTAGAGTCGCGATCGTGGCAGCGCTGGAGAGGGAAGTGCGCCCATTGGTGAAAGGCTGGCGTGTCAGCAATCGCGAGTACGACGGACGGCAGTTCCGATTCTTCGAACAAGGAGACGTCGTGCTGGTCTGCGGTGGCGTTGGACCTGAGGCAGCACGCCGAGCGGCCGAGGCAGTGATCTCGATGTTTTCGCCCGAGTTGGTCTGTTCTGTCGGTTTTGCGGGTGCTCTCGATTCCAAGCTCAACGTGGGTGATGTCATTCGTCCGGAATATGTGATCAATGCCGGAGATGGCAGCAGGATCGCCCTCGGTTCTGGGAAGGGCATACTGGTCAGCTTTGGCTCGGTCGCAAATGCGCAGCAAAAATCGAAGCTGCGGCAATCGTACGGCGCTCAGGCCGTCGATATGGAAGCAGCTGCCGTCGTTCGCTCCGCCGAGGCCCACGGAACTGCATTTGTTGCCATAAAAGTCATCTCCGATGCAGTGAACTTCGAATTTCCATCCATGGAGCAGTTTGTGGATGCGAACGGCCGATTTTCCGAGGGACGATTTGCATGGTTCGCCGCGTTGAGGCCATGGCGCTGGACCCAGGTGCTGGAACTTGCGCGAAATAGCAGGCGGGCTGCGCGTGCGTTGTGCTCGAGTTTGCGCTCGGCGGAACTCGAAATTTTCGTTAGCAGATAGGGTTCGCGAAAGAAAATCGCAGACCTCATTCATCTATAATCAAAAGAGGTATTCTCCGAAATCCAATGGAATTTTCCCCCTTGCCTGTAGTGTTCGTCGGCGGCGAGATCGCCGACATGCTTGCCACCACCGGCGCAGTTGCCAAGCTGGTTCTGCTGGTCCTCCTGATCTTCAGCCTGATCTCCTGGGCGATCATACTGACCAAGTGGACCTTGCTTCGGCGGGCGCGGATGCAGAGCGGGCGCTTCGTGCGCGCGTTCCGGAAAGCGCAGCGGTTGCAGGACATTGCCGCCGTCGCAGACCAGTTCAAGCCCAGTCCCCTGGTGGGTGTGTTTGAGGGCGGGTATGAGGAATACCGCCGGCAGGCTGCCTCCACGGGTGGCCTGAGGAGCGTGGTGCCGATTCAGCGCGGAATGCAAATCGGCGCGTCCGAGGAGATCACGCGGCTCGAAAGAAACGTTCCGTGGTTGGCGATTACCGCCGCCGCAACTCCCTTTATCGGCCTATTCGGCACAGTATGGGGCATTATCGACGCTTTTCACGGGTTAGGAACCGCGGGTGCAGCGACACTCCGCGCAGTGGCGCCAGGCATTTCGGAGGCTCTGATAACTACCGCTGCCGGACTGGCAGCGGCGATCCCGGCCGTCATTGCCTATAACCTCATCGGATCGTCGATCCGGGAGTTTGCGGCACGTTGCGACGATTTCACCCTTGAAGTGCTCAACGCGGTCGAGCACAGCCAGGCGCAGAGCTCCGTGGCCGTTGCGGCCGACATGAGGCGCTGATGGCATTTACGACTTCTAACGGCCGCACACAGTCTGCGCTCGCCGATATCAACATCACTCCGCTGGTCGATGTCGTACTGGTGCTGTTGATCATCTTCATGGTGACCGCACCGGTACTGCAGTCGGGCATTGACGTCAGTGTGCCCAAGACCAAGACGGTGAAAGAGATCACGGAAGAGCGAATGGTGATCACGATCAATAAGGACCAGCGGGTCTTCCTGGGGAACGACGCCATCAACATCAACGAAATTGGCAGCAAGCTGAGGCAGAGAATTCGCGATCCGCGGCATCAATTCATCTTTGTGCGTGCGGACGAGAACGTGCCCTTTGGCGCTTTCGCGACAGTGATGGACGCGGTAAAGCAAGCCGGGTTTGCCAATGTGAGTATCGTGACGCAACCTCTGGTAGAGAATGCCGGCAAGCACTGAGATCTATTTCGAGCACGATCGTTGGGGACGCGCATTGGCGTGGTCAGCCGGGTTCCACGTTGCACTCGTCGCTGTGATGCTCACGTATACCGCGTTTGTGACTCGAGGAAGCGGGGAGACGTGGGGAGCGGGTGGGGGCGGAGAAGCCATCGGTGCCACGTTGGTGAGTACCGTCCCGCTGGCGACGAATCCATCCCAGGCGCAAAACGTGCTGGCCAACGAATCGAAGGGGCTGACACAGTCGCAGCCGAAGATTGAGGAGAAAGAGCCAGACGCAATCGAGATTCAAGGCAAGAACAAGAAAATCAAGCCGAAGAAGAAGCAGATCACCGAATCAAAGCAAAATGCTCAGCCTGCTCCCGAACCGGAAGACAATCAGGTGGCGTTTGGCGAAGGCGGTCCGGTAAGCGGTCCGTACGGTACGTTCAGTGCCGGAGGGGCTAAAGGCGGCTTCGGAATTACAGGAGGCGGCGGCGATTTCGGCACAAAGTACGCCTGGTATGTGCAGGTTATCCAGAGGAAGGTCTCGGAGAATTGGTTGAAATATGAAGTGGATCCGAGAATAAGTTCCGCCCAGCGGGTTTATATCACCTTCGATGTCTTGCGCGACGGGCACCCCACCAACGTGCAGATCGAGCAGTCCAGTGGCGTGCCGTCGTTGGACATATCGGCAACCCGGGCGTTGCAGCGGATTGACACGTTTGGGCCTTTGCCGGCGGACTACCCAGGCAGCAAGATTTCAGTGGAGTACTGGTTCGACTACAAGAGATAGGCCATGCACCTTTGGCCGGTAATCAAAGCGGTACGCTAGTGATTTTGGGCGGCAAAAGGGCGCAAAATAGGAAAGTTCGCTGAATGAAAAAGCAGAGGGCAGCAGAGAACAACTTGCGACGACAATCATATCGGGATACGATATTACTTTACGCGAAATCCTTCTTTTCTCGAAAAATGGACGAGCCTGCGGGATTCATTTTCAAGGAACGATCGGTCGGCTTTGGGAATTCGGTTCAGGCTCTCGTTCTTGCTTGTGTTTGTTTACTTGCCTCGCCCGTTCTTTCCGCCCAGGACTGGGTCAAGACCGGCACCAGTCTCGGAGTCGAGAAAGTGCGACTGGCGGTTTCCGACTTCAAGCCATCCAGTACCGATGCGCAGAACGCCTCGCTGCTCAAGACGTTCAATGACACGTTGTGGAATGATCTGGACGTCTCTGGCGTGGTCGAGCTGGTGTCGAAGAGTTTCTATCCACTCCAGGTGCCGGGGCAGCCCCCCGAAGTCAACTTCATGGCCTGGAACGCGCCTCCGCCCAATGCAGCGATGTTGGCGTTTGGCAACCTGGGAGTTGCCAGCGGCAGATTGACAGTGCAGGGTTGGCTGTACGACGTCAAGAATATCCAGTCGCCGCAGATTCTGGGCAAGCAATACTCCGACAATGCGACGGACGCGGCGGCGCGCGTCATGGCGCACAAGTTTGCGGATGAGATCATCTTTCGCTTAGGCGGCGGCATCCAGGGCATCGCTGAAACACAGATTTATTTCGTCAGCGATCGAACCGGGCACAAGGAGATCTGGGCCATGGACTATGATGGCTCGAACCAGCATCAGATCACGCATCTGGGCTCGATCGCACTCTCGCCGAGAGTGTCTCCGGACGGATCGCGCGTCGCCTTCAGCGCGCTCACCAAGACGGGTTGGGAGATCATGATGCACTCGGTTGAACTCAACCGGCTGGTTACATTCCCGCATTTTGGAGGAACCAATCTTTCGCCGGCGTGGTCCGGTGACGGAATGAAACTGGCATTCTCCTCATCCCATGCGGGAGATTCAGAGATTTACGTGGCAGACAATTCCGGCAGCAATCCACGCCGCCTGACGACCGACAAAGGCCCCGATGTCTCCCCGGTCTGGAATCGAAAGACAAATGCGCAGATTTCCTTCGTGAGTGGCCGTACCGGCCTGCCGCAGATCTACACGATGGAAGCCGACGGGACGAATCAACAACGCATGACCGACCAGGGGTATGCCGTGTCACCGAATTGGGCGCCGAATGGGCAGTTCCTGTCGTTCGCATGGGTGCGGAAGTACGGGCCCGGGGATCCCGGATCTCTGGATCTTTATCTGATGGACATTGCCAGCAAGCAGTGGGTGCAGTTGACCCATGATGGGGGGCGCAATGATTTCCCGTCATGGTCTCCAGACGGACGGCATATCGTGTTTCAATCGAACCGTTCCGGCAGCCTGCAGATCTGGTCGATGCTAGCCGATGGCACCAAAGTTCAGCAGTTGACTTTCACAGGTCGTAACACGCAACCGAATTGGAGTTGGAAATAGAAAATAACTTCGTCTGGCCCCAGCATCGGGGTCGTAGGAGGAATAAAAGTGAAGCAATCGAATATGAAATGGTTGGTGCTGATACTCGCTCTTAGCGTCTTATTGGTGCTCGGCGCGTGCGGAAAGAAGAAGGAACCGCCGCCGCCACCGCCGCCACCGCCTCCGCCGGCTCCGACAGCGTCGATCGCGGTGAGTCCGACGACAATTCAGGCGGGACAATCTGCGTCTCTCACGTGGCAGACGAGCAACGCGACCGATGTGTCGATCGACGGCATTGGTGCCGTGCAACCGAACGGCTCGCAGAGCGTCTCCCCCACCGACTCAACCACGTATCACCTTACCGCCAAGGGCGCAGGTGGTACGCAGGAAGCCACGGCTCGTCTCACGGTGACGCAGCCGCCGCCACCGCCTCCTCCACCAACGCCGACTGTGACGGATGAAGACTTGTTCGCGCAGAACGTGAAAGACGTGTATTTTGACTACGACAAGTCCGATATCCGTGCCGATCAACAGGCTTCGGTGCAGGCGGATGCGCAGTTCCTGAATCAGCATGCCAACATCAACATCACGATTGAAGGACACTGCGACGAGCGCGGGTCGACGGACTACAACCTGGCACTTGGCGACCAGCGTGCCAGCGCCGTGAAGAATGCCTTGACCGCGGCCGGAGTCAATGCCAGCCGCATCAAGACCATCAGCTACGGCAAGGAGAAGCCCTTCTGCAGCGAAAGCAATGAAGCTTGCTGGCAGCAGAATCGACGCGGCCATCTCGTGTATCAGAAGTAGTGCAAGGCTGAGGGGACGCCCTGCGTCCCCTCAGTCCAAATTTCGCCATGAGCCGAGCCTTGATCTCCAGCGGCAGGGTTGCCTGTTCCCGTTGAATCTTCCGGTTCCCACCATCCTTTCGGAGATGGAATCCTCCTATCTGTGTGGGACAATCGAGGCATCTAAATTGACATACGTAGGGAATCCCTTATGAGAACACATCGAATCTCCGCGTTGGTGGCATTGGCATCGATTCTTTGGCTGGGGGTTGCTCCCGCCTTCGGTGTCAGCAAAGAGATGGTGCAACTTCAGACGCAGGTTCAGCAATTGCAGGAACAGATGACTGCCATGCAGCGCAGCTTCGACGAGCGCATGGGGGTTATGAAGAACCTCGTGGAAACCAACACGGACGCGGTGAACAAAGTGACCGCAGCCCTGGCCACGCTGCAGACGACACTGGCAAAACAGCAGGCGGAGGGTGGATCGAAATCCGACCAGCTTTCCGGTCAGATCCAGGCGCTGAACGACACCATGGATGAGATCAAGGTGCGTCTGTCAAAAGTGACGAAGCAACTGGAAGATATGCAGGCAGCGCAACAGAGTCTGGCTGCTCAGCAAGCCACGCAGGCGCACGAACAACAGGCGCTGGCATCGGCTCCACCACCGGACGTGCTTTACAATAACGGCCTTCGCGATTACAACGGGGGAAAAAACGAACTCGCGACCCAGGAGTTTTCCGATTACGTCAAGTTCTATCCGAACACCGATTTGGCAGGAAATTCCTATTACTACCTGGGCGAACTGCAATACAGGCAGGGAAATTATCAGCAGGCGCTGCAGAGTTACGACCAGGTGCTGCAAAACTTCCCAAGCGGAAACAAAGCGGCATCAGCACAATTGAAGAAGGGATTTGCGTTGCTGGAACTTGGCAAGCAGGACGACGGCGTGACCGAGTTGAGGCGCCTTATCCAACGGTATCCGCATTCTCCAGAAGCACTGCAGGCGCGTGACCGGCTGCGTAAGGCGGGCGTGAGCAGCACCGGCAAATAGCGGCACATCTTTCGGCACTAAACCGAACGGTAGTGGCGACGGTGGCCATGGTGGCGTCCCGCCCGGTTCGCATGACGATGCGTTTGGTGATGAACCCTGTGCCTGACAAGCGTCGTTTGTGCGCGCGACACATCAGCTGGGGCTGAAACGCTGAACAGGCTGCACAGGATCAGAGGCAACAGGATCTTCTTCATAGTCCGACGTTTCCTTTAACAAATTAATTCTATTCGAGCCTTGGAAAAAGGCTACACTTGCTTTGCGGGGCGGCTATTCCCGAGTCATACTTGAATGCCCTGATCATAGCAAGGGGTGGACTCATGGTACAAAGCAGGGTGGATCAGGATACTACGAAGGGTGCGATCGAAACGGAAGATCATCACACTCCTGGCAATATTGGCATGCAGCAGCAGTTGGGACATCGAGATCAGGATCCGATGCTCAAGGATGCGGATACCGATTTCCCGGAACCAGGCGAGAATCCCGAGCACAGCGGGGAACCGCAGCTGAAAACGGCGTAGTCAAAGCAGGATCAATAAGAAAAAGGGCCTTGCTTGAGGCCCTTTCTTAATTCCTGAATCAATGACTAGCGCAACTCTTCCATGCAAGCGTCGAGGACTTCCTTGGGCGGCCGCGTCAGCGAGTCGGGCAAAGTAGCCAGCGGCTGATCAACGACATTTAGCATATCGATGAAGTTTGGTGCTGTCGGATTAACGTAGAAGATGCCGGTCAGCACCTCACCCTTCTCATGCGCTTCGGCCAGTCGCGTCAGGGCACGAATCTTGTCGGCGGGGTTGTAATCCTCTTCCAGCTTGCGCAGATGCAGGTGCGAGCCGTCGTGCATGGTGACGTCGATCGTAGATCCGGGATCGTACTGCACGTCGATATCTTCGAAGTGAGGAACAAAGCTCACATCCTGCAGGACTTCCTCGTGTTCTTTCACATACTTATAGGATTTGGTCGAGCCCTCGTGATCGTTGAACGTCACGCAGGGCGAAACGACATCGAGCATGACAGTACCCTTGTGCGCAATGGCTGCCTTGAGCATGGCGCTCAGCTGTTTCTTGTCACCCGAGAATGAGCGCCCAACAAACGTTGCGCCGAGCTGGACCGCCAGTGCGCAGGTATCGATCGGCGGAAGGTCGTTCAGCACGCCGCTCTTGAGCTTCGAACCGAGGTCGGCGGTTGCGGAGAACTGGCCTTTGGTCAGGCCGTAGACGCCGTTATCTTCGATGATGTAAATGATCGGCAGATTACGCCGCATGAGATGCATGAACTGTCCAATGCCGATTGACGCGGTGTCGCCATCGCCACTGACGCCGATGCAGATCAGCTTGCGGTTGGCAAGGAGTGCGCCCGTGGCCACCGACGGCATGCGTCCGTGTACGGCGTTGAAGCTGTGCGAGCGCGTCAGGAAATATGCCGGAGTCTTGGACGAGCATCCGATGCCGCTCGGCTTGATCACGAACTCGGGTTCGACGCCCATCTCGTACATAGCCTCGATAATGCGTTCCGAGATGGCATTGTGTCCGCAGCCGGCGCAGAGGGTCGTCTTGCCACCCTTGTAGTCAATGACAGTCAGGCCGATACGATTGGTTTTCGGACCGGGTGCCGGCGCGCCAGGTTCAACAGTGGTGGTCCCCATCTACTTACCCTCCATGCTGGTCAGTTCATCGGTAATGGACCGCGCGTCGAGCGGCAGTCCGGTAATGTGAGCGATGCTGCGTAGACGCGGTGTGAGTTCGGGCTTCACATCGAGCTTCAGGAGGCTGAGCATCTGCGCGTCACGATTCTGTTCGACGATGTAGACATGCTCGTGCTGTTCGACGAACTCGTGCACTTCACGCGTGAATGGATAGGCGCGCAGGCGGAGATAATCGGTCTCGATGCCGTACTCCGCGCGTAGTTGATCGCGGCTCTCGGTAATCCCCCAGTGCGAGGTGCCGTAACCGATGATGCCGATCTTCGCGTTATTACCTTTGGTGATTTCCGGCCGCGGAACGAAGGAGCGCGCGGTCTCGAACTTGCGGTTCAGACGTTCCATATTATTTTCGAAATCGTCCGCCCGCTCGCTGTATTGCGCTTTCTCGTTATGTCCGCTACCACGGGCGAAATAAGCCGCTGCCGGATGTGACGTGCCCGGTAGAGTGCGATAGCCGATGCCGTCGCCGTCTACATCTTTGTAGCGTGCGAATCCACCGAGTTTGTCGAGATCTTCCTTGCCTAACACTTTGCCGCGCTTGATCGGCGTTGTCGGGTAGGGGAACGGGTCCGACATCCAGTTGTTCATGCCAAGATCCAGGTCCGACATAACAAACACCAGAGTCTGGAATTGCTCAGCCAGGTTGAATGCATCCGTCGCCATCGTGAAGCATTCTTCGACGGAGCAGGGAATCAGCATGATGTGCTTCGTATCGCCATGGGAAAGAACAGCGGTCGAGAGAATGTCGCCCTGCGAGGTGCGCGTGGGAAGCCCAGTCGAAGGGCCAACCCGCTGGATGTCCCAAATCACGCCGGGAACTTCGACGTAGTAAGCGAGTCCGGCGAATTCTGCCATCAGGGAGATGCCAGGACCAGCGGTGGCGGTCATGCTGCGAGCGCCTGCCCATCCTGCACCGATGACCATGCCGATCGCGGCCAGCTCGTCCTCGGCCTGCACAATCGCGAATGTTGCTTTTCCATCCGGGCCGATGCGGTATTCCTTCATGTACTCGATCATCGTTTCGACGAGCGAGGATGAGGGCGTGATCGGGTACCAGGTCACGACCGTGCAGCCGGCGAACATACAGCCGAGTGCGGCGGCGGAGTTGCCGTCGATAATGATCTTGCCCGCTGTCTTGTCCATGCGCTCGATGTAGAAGACGCCGCGCTTTTCAAGATTTGCCTTCGCATACTCGAAACCTGCCTGGGCCGCAGCCAGGTTGAGATTCGCGGCCTTCACTTTCTTAGCAAACTGTTTGCGGATGGCTTTTTCGACTTCGCCCATGTCGATCGTGAGCAGAGAGGCCACCACGCCGACGTACACCATGTTCTTGACCAGTTTGCGCAGTTTGGCTTCAGGGCAAACCTGGGCGACGATCTTGTCGTAGGGTACCGAGTAGAAGATCAGATCGTTGCGCAACTTGTGGAGCGCGAGTGGTTCGTCATAGAGCACCGATGCGCCAGGCGCAAGTGACATGACGTCTTCGGTCGCAGTTTCAGGATTCATCGCGACCAGGAAATCGATTTCCTTCTTGCGTCCAATGTAGCCATTCTTGTTGGCGCGGATTGTGTACCAGGTGGGCAGACCCGCGATGTTGGACGGGAACATGTTCTTGCCGGAGACCGGAACGCCCATCTGAAAAATACTGCGCAGCAACACCGTATTTGAACTTTGCGATCCCGAACCATTGACCGTCGCGACCTGAATGCTCATGTCGTTGACGATCCGTTGCTTGCCCATGCCACCGGCCGATTCCCGGGGCACGACATCCGTTGTGGCCATCCCAATACCTTCCTTTTCAGTCAGCGGGCAGAACCCAAACGCCCATGCTTTGCGGATTGCGGAGGAGGAAACCCTTTAATTATACGGCGGCACCGGCCGCCCAGTCGCGCCAATCGCCCGACTGACGCCCGGAGGAACCTGTTTTGAAACGAGGGGAAAGTTCGCGGACTCAAGATTCGGTCTTGTAGAACTGAGCGATGGTGCGGAACTTATTATATCGTGACGCGACCAATTCGGGAGCGGGGATCTTCTTGAGTTCCGCGAAGTGTCTTTGCAGGCTGGCATCCAGCAAATTGGCGGCGGCCTCGTGATCGCGGTGCGCTCCCCCTTCGGGCTCAGGAACGACGTCGTCGATACAGCCGAGTTCACTCAGATCGTCCGCAGTGATACGCATGGCCTCAGCCGCGAGTTCTTTTTTGGTTGCGTCTCGCCACATAATCGCAGCGCAACCCTCCGGGGATATGACCGAGTAGATGGAGTTCTCCATCATCAGGACCCGGTCGGCCACGGCGATCGCAAGGGCGCCGCCGCTGCCACCCACGCCGATTACGGTTGTGATAATCGGCACTTCCAGTCGCGCCATCTCGCGCAAGTTGTAGGCGATGGCTTCGGCTTGGCCGCGCTCTTCGGCCTGCACCCCGGGATAAGCACCATCCGTATCGACTAACGTGAAGATAGGACGACGAAATTTTTCCGCGACCTGCATGACCCGGATCGCCTTGCGATAGCCTTCCGGATGGGGCGTGCCGAAGTTGCGGAAGACGCGCTGCTTCATGTCGCGTCCCTTTTGGGTGCCGACGACCAGAACTTCTTCACCGTGGAAGCGCGCCATGCCGCAAACAATTGCGGCGTCGTCACCAAAACCACGGTCGCCGTGAATCTCGCTGAAATCCGTAAAGACGCGCTCAATGTAGTCGAGCGATTGCGGGCGCTGCGGATGCCGCGCCAGTTCGGTCTTTTGCCAGGCTGTGGGAGGTGCGTTCATCTCACGGCGCAGAGTGTCAATGCGTTCCTGGAGTTGGACTATCTGCCGCCGAGTGGCTTCGTCCGGCCCAGAGGACTCCATCTCGGCGACCTGGCGCTCGATCTGTTCCAGTTCTTGCTGTATTTTTTCGGTGGCTGCCATTGCTTTTGTATCGGCCAGCGTGATCAGCTAATCCGTCGAAAACTGCCGCGTCCGCACAGAGCTTCGACGCGTGCGACGAAATTACGATCTGGAAGGACATTATAGCCTTGGGCTTCCATTACCACCATGAAATCGCCCTGGCGTTCCACATCGAACAACACTTGTGCCTCGCCTTTCCGCTCGAGAAACAACTCGTGCAACTTGTCGACCGTCGTAGCGTCGGAGTTCTCCAATTGAATGCGAATCCGAACGGCCCTGGGCAACGGAACCTTGGCGTCTTCAAGCGGCATGATGTCGGCAGCGGTGATCTTGGGATTCGCACCTTCTTCGATTCGCACGCCGGCTTTCACCAGAACCGGAACCTCCAGCTTCACCTTGTCGGCAAGACGTTTGTACGCCTCGGGGAAAACAATCATGTCGATCGAACCCGACATGTCTTCGAGATTGGCCTGCGCGTAAAAGTCACCCTTCTTGGACTTGAGCACGCGCAGGTTGCTGATGATGCCCGCTGTGACCAGAGTTTCATCCTTGCCGGTCGACTTGGTCATCCCAGCGAGCTCTTCAATGCTGAGAGCCTGGAGATCCTGCAACTTGTCTTTGTATTTCTCCAGCGGATGCCCCGTGATGAAGAAGCCGAGAATTTCTTTTTCGGCGGCAAGTCGCGTGTGCTCATCCCAGTCGGGTACGTTGGGCAGGTGGTTGTTGTGCGCTTCGGGTTCTTCTTCCTGAAACACACCGAAGAGGCCGTGCTGCCCGGATTCAGCGTCGCGTTGCGCTTTCTGCGCCTGCTCCATCGCCTTGTCGAGGACGGCCATCAGTTGAGCTCGGCGCCCCAGAGAATCCATGGCGCCGCTTTTGATCAAGGAATCGAGCACGCGCTTGTTGAGCAATCGCAGGTCAACGTTCTCGCAAAACTCATAGATGGATTTGAATCGGCCGAGTTTCTTGCGCGCAGCGACGATCGACTCGATGGCGTTCCCGCCAACGTTCTTCACGGCTGCGAGGCCGAAGCGGATGTTCTCCCCGTGGGGTGTGAAGTTCGCATCGGAGACATTAATATCAGGAGCTTCGACCGCGATACCCATCTCGCGGCATTCATTGATGTATTTGACTACGTCATCGGTCGAACCGGTAACCGAGGTCAGCAAGGCCGCCATGAACTCAACCGGAAAGTGCGTCTTCAAGTAAGCCGTGTGATATGCCAGAAGGGCATATGCGGCGGAGTGCGACTTGTTGAATCCGTATCCGGCAAACTGCGCCATCAGATCGAAAATCTTCTCAATCTTCTTTGGCGGATACTTGCGTTGCGCAGCGCCTTCGATGAAACGTTCACGCTGCTGCGCCATTTCTTCGGGCTTTTTCTTTCCCATGGCGCGACGGAGCAGATCGGCATCGCCTAGCGAATATCCAGCCAGGCGGTTTGCGATTTGCATGACCTGTTCCTGATAGACGATCACGCCTAACGTTTCCTGCAGAATTTCCTGCAGCTCCGGCAGGTCGTATTCAACTTTCTTGCGTCCGTGCTTGCGGTCGACGAAATCGTCGATCATGCCCCCCTGAATCGGACCGGGCCTGTAGAGCGCGTTGAGAGCCGTCAGGTCCTCGATTGAATTCGGCTGGTACTTGCGCAGAACGTCGCGCATGCCATGCGATTCAAACTGGAAGACGCCAGAGGTCAGCCCACTATGGAAAACTTTCTCATAAGTTGTCTTATCTTCCAGGGGGATATTGTCAAGTGTGAGAGGAATCGGCCGGGGCCAGTTCTCGCCATCGCTCAGAACGGGCATGCCAGCGTCTTTGCCGTGCGTTTGCGCGATCAATTTCAGGGCGTCCGTAAGAATCGTCAGTGTGGTCAGGCCGAGGAAGTCCATCTTCAACAGGCCCATCTTCTCGATGGCGACCATGTCGAAGGCGGTCACAATTTCGTCGTTCTTGGTGCGGTGTAGCGGGACGAGATCGGTGAGTGGGCGAGGAGAAATGACGACTCCAGCAGCATGCACTCCGGAGTTGCGTACCAGTCCCTCGAGCTTCCGGGCGGTTTCGAACAGTTCACGAATCTGCCCATCTTTCTCGATGGCCTCGCGCAGTGGGGGCGATTCTTCGATTGCCTTTTCCAGCGTGATGTTGAGTTGCGTTGGGACGAGTTTGGCGATGCGATCAACGTCCGCGTAGGGAATGTCCATGGCGCGGCCCACATCTTTGATCGCGGCTTTTGCCGCCATGGTGCCGAAGGTGATGATCTGTGCGACGTTATCCCGGCCGTATTTTTGGGTGACGTAGTCGATGACTTCTCCCCGGCGGTTCATGCAGAAATCGATGTCGATGTCTGGCATCGACACGCGCTCGGGGTTCAGGAATCGCTCGAACAGCAACTCGTGCTGAAGGGGATCAATGTCGGTGATGCCCAGGGCGTAGGAAACGAGCGATCCGGCCGCCGATCCACGGCCCGGTCCCACGGGTATACCGCGTTCCTTGGCGTAGCGAATAAAGTCCCAGACAATCAGGAAATATCCGGGAAACTTCATCTGCTGGATGATAGCCAGTTCGCGCTCAAGCCGCTGCTCGTAGTCGGGAAGAGAATGCTTGAGCTTCTCTTGTGCACTCAGTGTGCGCAGCGTCTCCAGGCGCCGCGCAAACCCTTCTCGAGCCACGTGTACAAAGTAGCTGTCGATGGTGTAGCCAGGTGGGACTTCAAACTGGGGAAAGGGATTCGCGACCTTTTCAAGACGCAGGCTGCAACGTTCCGCAATGTCGAGCGTGCGGGTCAAGACATCGAGAGAGTCCTTGAACACGCGGTACATTTCGGCGGCGTTCTTGACAAAAAACTGCGTTCCTTCGAATTTCATGCGACCGGTATCGCGGATCGACTTGCCGGTCTGGATGCAGACCATCACGTCCTGCGCGTGAGCATCGTCTTCGCAAAGGTAGTGGCTGTCGTTGGTGGCAACCAGCGGCAGCCCGAGATCCTGTTCCAGCTTGAACAGGCCGGGACGGATTCGGTGCTCCATCTCTAGACCCTGGTCCTGAATCTCGAGGTAGAAGTTCTCTTTGCCAAAAATGTCGGCGTATTGTCCGGCGGCAGCCCGCGCGGCCTCGTAATTGTTCTCCATCAAGCGCTCGGCAACTTCGCCCTTCAGGCATCCAGACAGACCGATCAGGCCGCGGGAATGCTCGGCGAGGAATTTCTTGCTTACTCGCGGCTTGTAGTAGAAGCCGTGAAGCGAGGCCTCCGATGTAATCTTGACCAGGTTGCGGTATCCCTCTTCGTTCTCGGCAAGCACCAGCAGGTGATTGTAGGTGTCACCTTCGGGTGCGGCGCGGTGATCGTCTTTTTTGCAGATGTAGAGTTCACAGCCAACGATCGGCTTCACTCCGTTCTTGTACGCCGCATTTACGAAATGAACGGTGCCGAAAATGTTGCCGTGATCGGTCATGGCAACGGCCGGCATCCCAAGCTCTTTCACGTGTTGGCAGAGTTTTTCGACGTCACAAGCGCCATCCAGAAGGGAATAGTCGGTGTGCAAGTGCAGGTGAACGAATTGGGACATGGGTCTATCGGTAGTCTAAACCAAAGCCGTGCGGAGGAAGGATGTGGATAGCTGTGCTTTTCGGGGACAATTGCCATTCGCGCACTTGCCCGTAACGCTGGTGATCCGATTGCCACAATTATTGGTGTGGATGAGAGTTGCCGGAGGGATTCCCGGAAACCGAAATCTCACAAATCGCGTAGTCAGTAGCTGAGAAGGAGTCCCCAATCGGGGCTGAGAATCACGGTTCCGCGGCCGGGAAAAGGGCAGGGAGAATTTGTGGCAAGGGTCATCGAGTTTTACACACCGAAGAGTTACCAAAAGAAGGTCCGGGTACTTCCTCCGGAAGAGAGGGGAGTGGTGATCGAGTTGTATCCAGGGCATACCAGTGCAAGTTGTCCCGAACAAGAGGATCATCTGCAGTGGAACATGCCGCCAGAGTTGCTAGGACGGTTTGCTGATTGTCTGAATGAGCTGCGCCTAGTGTAGAGATTTTTCGCAAGTACGGTAGTGGATGGCGCAAGGATCAGGTGTCGCTTGGCGGAGCAATAATCGTCGGCGACCTAGGAAGCCCCTTTTACAAATGCGAGCGACGTGGGGGGCAATGACACAGAGACTTCGGTCGCAATCGCACGACGGCTGTGGAAGTTCTTGAGTTTCAGGATAACTGCAGCCGTTACCTCCTGGCCCTTCGAGACCAACAGCGTTCCTGAGACGGAACGCACTTCCTGCTGAATAATCATTCCGGGGGTTAGATCCTCAATCGGGCAGCGGCGTACTCCGGTTTCCTCGGCATTCGGATCCAGAGTGACCAGGGCCTCAAAGAATTTCGGACTGAAGTTCCGGTTCTGGCGTGACAGCGTATGAGCCGCCTCCGTCCGTGAGACGCCACTCTGGATCGCCTTCTCATAGGCAAGGATCATCCGAAGGATCTCGGCACCCTGCCTCATCTCACCAATTTGCGCGGCTTCACTCTCGGATACTGGCTTGTTTTGATGACCGATCATCCAGGCGATGGGTTCCAGGCGTGGAATCTTTGACAATAGACTGCTGGCGACGCCCGGATGGGTATCGTATTGAGCCTGTTCGTTCTCGGAAAGCGCTTCACCCTTGTACACGGCGTCAATCGTTTCGGGTGCAAGTGTCACGCACCCCAACTGCGACAACATGGCGGCGACCTCATACTGCCAGGGATTACCCAGCTTCATCACGCTGACCACGTGATGCATGTACCGCCTGGCTCGCTCGGCGCGACTGAAGGCGGCGGGGTTAACCAGACTGAGAACTTCCGTCAGCACCTGAAGGCTGCCGCTCAACGTTTGTTCGAGCAGTTGTTTCTCGGCAGTCACCAGTCGGTATTGCACGATTGCCGCCGTGATGGTTGTCGCCATCGTTTCCTTGCTGCACGGCTTGTTGAGAAATCGGAAGATTCGGCCTTCGTTGATGGCGTTGATAGCGGTATCGCGGTCGGTAGTGCCGGTCAACATCACGCGGATCGTATCCGGCGAAACCTGCTTGATGTTGCTTAGCAGTTGCACGCCGTCCATGCCTGGCATCCGCATGTCGGAGACGACGACTGCATAGGGTCCATGCTCGGAGACCATCGCGAGCGCCTCTTTTCCTCCGACGGCTGTCTCGAGCGAAAAGTCGTGGCACAAACTTCGGCGATATCCATCAAGTACATTGCTGTCGTCATCCACGAGAAGGACTTTTTCGGACATGGACTGCTCCTTGGAAACGGGCGTAACGCCATCTCTCCGTCCGCCGTATACCTCCAGAATGGTTAATTTCGTGTGATTCGCCCGGAGGACGGCGGCGTGACACGTGCAAACATCTATTCGATTCATCGGCGGAGCCGCGCCTTTGCTTTAGACCTTTTCGGACGGAGTCTCCGGGGTTTGCGCCGGCGGCAGGGGAGGGTGGAGCTTCCTCCAGATTGGTTCTCGATGCCGCAATTTCAGGGAGTCGAGATAGTCCATGTCGATAGCGGCGTCATGATTCTGCGCGGAATTCTGTGTTGCCGAGACGACTGCGTTGGCTGCATGCACGGCCGTCAGCGACGAGAAATGGGTTTCTCCGGTTTGAGAGGGGTGGTGATGAAACGCGACTGCTCGTACCACGGGCAGAGGAATACCCCAAATGCTCATCAGGTACGCGCCCACCTCACCGTGTGTGCAACCCAGCCGAGCGCGCTCGCGGTCTTCACCCCGACGGAAGCCACTTTCAAAAATCTCGCAATATTCCCCGGGCATCTCCACCAGCAGTATCACTTTGCCGATGTCATGCAAGAGGCCGGCGGTGAAGCTCTCCTCCACCAAGCCTTTCGGGCTGTTTTCACAGGCTGCAATCCGCTGTGCCAGCGACGAAACCGCGACGCTGTGATCCCAGATCGCGGGGAGACGGGCGGCAACATTGGACTGACCATCGAACTGTGAGAACACATGTACCGACAGCACGAGGGTGCGGACGTTCTCAGTGCCAATCAGAGAGAGCGCCTGGACCAGGCTCGAGACATGCCCGCTTGCACCCACAAACGCCGAGTTGGCCAGCTGCAGGATCTTCGCCGCCATTCCCACGTCTTTCGAGATGATCCTGGCGATCTGGGTCAGAGACGGCTCTTCAGACCTTAACGAGTTGGTCAATTCACCGTACAGAGTGGGCAATGTGGGAATGGACCGCATCCCGGATATTACGGTCTTGAGCGACTGGTTCGACAACACATCGCGCATTGCGAATGCCTGGGTCAGTCGGGACACGAGTTCCTTGGGATTGCAGGGTTTTGACAGGAACTGATGCGCGGGCGCAATCGAACGGTAAATCGCCTCGCGGCTTGATTGTCCCGACAGAATCATGCGTACGATGTCGGGATAGCGATCCTTGATCCGTTCCAGCAATTCAGCGCCGTCGATCATCGGCATGCGCATGTCCGATACCACGGCATCGTAAGTCTCGCGTTCCAGCGTCCCCAGCGCTTCAGCGGCGCTCGATACAAAGCGCATCTGCCACTCGCTGCGCATGCTGTGCAAGCTCCGTCGCAGACCTTCGAGAACCATTGGATCGTCATCGACAAACAGCAGGCGCTTAGGCATTAAGTGTCCTTTTCCGTGTACGCACAATGGATCGGCAGAGTCACAAAGAAAGTGGTCCCAACGCCAACTTCTGATTCAAACCAGATCTTGCCCCCGTGCTTCTTGGCCACGACCGTGTAGGCCAACGCCAGGCCTTGGCCAGTTCCTTTGCCCACTTCCTTGGTAGTGAAGAAGGGATCGAAGACTCTCCCGCGAATGGCCTCGGGAATTCCCTTTCCCGTATCAGAGACGGAGATCTCTACGGCGAGGCCCAGCATTCTGGTTCGGACAGTAATCCGGCCTTTCTCCCCATCCTGCACCTTCTCCTTGATGGAATGCGCGGCGTTCACAATCAGATTCAGCACCACCTGATTGATGTCACCGGGATAACAGACGACGGCAGGCAGACTGGTATCGAAGTCTCTGATCAGTTCCGAAACATATTTCCACTCGTTCCGGGCGACCGTGATGGTGGAGTCGATGGCCTTGTTCAGATCGGTAGCTGTTTTGTCGACGGAGTCCGGGTGCGAGAACTCTTTCATCGCGCGAACGATCTTGGCCACACGCCCCGCTCCGTCGAGGCTCTGGTCGATCGCACGAGGAACCTCGTGAACAATGAAGGGCAGATCGCAGTGCTGCTCCGCTTGCTGCAAGTCTCCGAGCAATGCGGAGGGCAAGGCTTGTCCAGCCGCCTGAATGGCCCTGCGATATTGTTCCAGCAGATCGTAGGCCGACTTCCAGGAGTCGCGAAGGAAGGTCAAGTTATCGGTGACAAACTGCGTGGGTGTATTGATTTCGTGAGCGATTCCCGCCGCAAGCTGCCCGATTCCCTCAAGTTTTTGTGCGTGCCGCAGCTGGCCTTCCAGTGCGCGGCGCTCGGTAATGTCTTCCTTGACAGCGAGGAAGTGGGTAATGGTTCCTTTCACATTCGTGATCGGTGTGATGGTGGCTGCTTCCCAGAAGAGTTCGCCATTCTTCTTGGTGTTGCAAAATTCACCGCGCCACACCTTGCCCTGGTTAATCGTTGCCCACAGATTATGAAAAACCGCGGTATTCGATTGTGCCCCGTTCAAAACCTGCGGGTCTTGCCCGATGACCTCCTCTGCCGTGTACCCCGTGCATTCGGTAAACTTGCGATTCACGTAGGTGATCTTGCGCTGGGGATCGGTGATAACGACAGAGACGGGGCTCTGCTCCACCGCCAGCGACAACTGATGCAGGGCGTCCTCATTTCTTCTGCGTTCTGTGATATCCCGAAAAGTCCAGATTCTGCCGTAATAGGTACCGTTTCTGTCCACAACGGGAGAGGAGTAGCGGTCCAGAATCATTCCGTTCTTCAACTCGATTTCATCGCGGCTGGTTTCGTCCAGATGGCGGTAAAGGTAATTAACCTTTTTCAGGAAAGACTCGGGGTCTTTGATGATGGTAACAACGTACTGCAGCATCTTGCGGTCTTCCTTCTCTGACAACAGCCGGGGAGGAATTTCGAACAGTTCTACGAGACGCTCATTCCACAACCGCCGCTGCCCGCCACGGTCGACGACCAGGATGCCGTCGATGGTGGAGTTGGCCTGCGCCTCCAGGAAGGCCGTCTGCGATTGAAGTGCGGTTTCGGCCTGTTTTCGCTGGGTGATATCACTCAGAAAACCGTCGGCATACAGCTCTCCATTTTCTTCATGTGTACTGGCCGCACGGTCGTATACCCAGATCCAGGTACCATCCTTGCGGCGAATGCGATACTCCTGCTCGTAAGGGACTCCTTTTCCAAACAAATCCGCATAAGCCTTGTGCACCCTGCCGAAGTCCTCGGCATGGATCTGACTCACCCATAACTGCGTGCCGCCGGCATACACTTCCTGTTTGGTGTAGCCAAGCATGGCTTCGATTTTCGGGCTCACATAAATGAGCCGCCGTTGCCGGTTGGAGGTCCACGCCACCTCGGGCATGCCGGCAAGAATGCGACGAAACTTCTCCTCGCTGTCGCGCAATACTTCCTTGGCCTTCTGGAGCTCCGTTACATCTCTAACGGTAACCAGGAGGACGGTCCCGCCCACAGGACTTTCCAGCCGGCGAACCCAATATTCTGCAGGAAACGAGGAACCATCTTTCCGCCGGAGGTATTCGCCCATGAGATGACAGTCCGAGCCAGGCCACAGTCTGGTGAATGCGGTTTCTTCCGAGGAGCATGAACTGCCGTCTGGTTGCCGATGGGGCAGCAGGGAATATAGGTCCCTGCCGATGATGTCTTCGTTCGCATAGCCCGTCATCTCCAGCAGAGCTTGATTGCAGAGGGTTACTCTGCCTTCTGCGTCGATGCCGCAGATGCCCTCGACGATGGAGTCCAGAATGATCGCCAGCGCCGACCCATCCCGGATAGGGCCCGTGCCGATCCATGAATTCGACGGCGCAGTCATGTGTACAGGACTTCATCGGCAGAAATGGCCGGAAAGTTAAAGGCTGGCGGAGCGAGAGTAGAAGAATGCCGCTACAGAATAGTTGGTGAAGGGAATGGTGATGCGTTCTGGCGAAAGCGCTTTAGTCAGCCCCGGCGCCTGCGGCTTGAGCTCTTTGCAGCAGCCGACGGGCTTGGGTGATGAACTCGGCAACCTCAAAGGGCTTGACCAAATAGGGAATGCTATTGTCCTGCAGGAAGCTGCGTCCCTCGCCGGCTTCCACGTTAGAGAACGTATAGAGAACGTGCTTCTCCATTCCCCCGCAGGTGTCCTTTAGCCAGGTGTAGGACTCCTTGGCGGTCCACTGGTTCTCCATCTTGCCGCTCATGATGATGGCGTCGAATCCCTCCGAGAGCATGCGAGTCTTGACGTCCTCGGCGTTCTTGGCGGTGACGACAGTGGCGCCGGCACCGGCGAGCACATCGCGCTCGAATTCCAGGACGGCTTCCTCTTCCTCGACCAGCAGCACGCGCCCGTGGATGGCACCGTCATATTGCCGTGGCACAGGTTTTGCCGACTCCGCCTCCTCGACGTTGGCTGCGACACCCGGCAGCTTCACCTCGATGATCGCGCCGCCTTCGGGATTGTTGTTAGCGGTTATGTCACCGCCGTGCTCCTTTACGATGCCGTAACAGATACTGAGCCCCAGCCCCGTGCCCTTGCCTACGCTCTTGGTCGTGTAGAACGGGTCAAAGATGCGCTTGGGGTCCCTGATTCCCGCGCCGTCATCCATGAACTGCGTCAATACGTTTTCTCCCTGGCGGGTCACGCGAATCCTGAGCCTTCCCGTGCGCCCGGTCTCCAGAATGGCATCGACGGCGTTGTTGATGATGTTCAGAAAGACCTGTTCAATCTGGTGGGGATCGGCTACAACCATCGCAGGCTCGGAAGGAGCTTCGCGCTCCACCTTGATGTTGTTGATCCTGAGATCATAGTCCCGCAGCGCCAGGGTTTCGTCCAGGACCTTGCGGATGTCGACTTCATCCCGTTGGGGCTTGCGCTGCCGCGCGAACGATAGCAGGTTTTGCACCACCCGGTGGGTGCGCTGCGCCTGCCTGAAAAGTTTGTTCACGAAATCCTGCGCACGCGCGTTGAGGCCCTCGGTTTCCAGAAGCTGCGCGTAGCCGAGGATCGCGGTCAGCGGATTGTTAAGCTCGTGCGCGACTCCTGCGATCAACTGTCCCACGGCCGACATCTTTTCGCTCTGTAACAGCTGCTCCTGCGTTTTGCGCAGATCTTCATAGGCACGGCAGGTTTCTTCGTAGAGGCGGACCTTCTCAATTGTCGTAGCCAGTTGCCGGCTGATGGCGACCAACAGGTTTTCGTCATTGGATGAGTATTGATATCCCAAATGGCTGCACAGGCCCATCAGGCCGACTGGCGAATCCTTGGCCCAGAACAGCACCCAGATCCACGAGCGATCAGGATCCGACCTCAAGAACTCGGCCACATTCGGCGGAAGGTGCGGCAGATACTCCGCAGTTACGACCTCGGCGCGAGAACGGATGACCAGGTCTCCGAAGCCCTCCGTGAACACGATTTCGGCAGGCCGCCCTTTGTCTCGGCTGCGCGGTCCCCACGCGGCGCGGCGGCGGTACGTCGGACTGTCGGTGTCGGCAAGATATACAGTGCCACTCTCGGCGCCAAATAACGTCACCACCTGGCGCAGGGTCAGGTTCAGAATCTCGTCCAGGTCAAACGACTGTGCCGCCACCACGGCCATCGCGTTGAGCGCGTTCAGTTCGCGGTTGCGCCGCTGCATTTCATCTTCGGCACGGCGCTTTTCTGTCATGTCGAGGACAAAGCCCTGGTAGCGCTGAATACTGCCGGTCGCATCGCGGGTGGCGAAACTGCTCTCCACGGCCAGCAAGAGCGTGCCATCGCGCCGCCGGAGCGTGACTTCAAAATTACGCACGTAATTGTGCGCTTCAATCTCATGGCGGAACGCCTCGCGCTGCTTGGGATCGACGCAGATTTCCTTGTCCAGGTTCAGGACCAGCAGTTCATCGCGATCGTTGTAGCCGAGCATGTGCACGAGCGCGTCGTTACAGTCGATGAGCCGACCGTTCGGGTCCGACACATACACGCCTTCCTGCACCTGCTCGAACAGCAGGCGGTAGCGCTCTTCCGCCGAACGCCGGTCCGTGATGTCACGGACGACGTGGATGGTTCCTTTTTGCTGCGTGCCTTGATCCGTGTAGGAGGAAGTGGAAACTACCGAGAAGCCGCCAAAGCAGGGGTCCGCCCCTTCGGTGAATTCTTCGTCGCCACCCATGGCGCAGTAGGGGCAACCCGTCCACTCGCCGAAGGTGTGTGGCAGCACCGATTCGCAGGAACTACCGATGACATCAGCCGGGGCCTGGCCAATCTGTTCGAGAAGCACCTGGTTGGCCTTGATGATGCGGTAGTCGGCATCGTGCGCCAGAATCACGTCGTGAATGGAATCAAAGGTATTCATCCACTGCCGCTGTGATCGGAGCACCTGCTCCAGCAGGCGGAAGTTCTCCACAGCAAGTGCAACTTGTCGGGCGCAGGATTCTACAAACTCGAGTTCGTCCGGCGTCCACTGACGTCCATGCGAATTGCCGAGCAGCATCAGGCCCACGGGCGCCTTATTGCCGATGACGGGCACGACTACAAGCTGTCGAATCTTTTCCGTATGCAGGCAGTCAGATGGCTCCGACTCTGCTTTCTCCCATGTCGTGACCTGCGGCGTCCGCTGCTCCCAGAGTTTCGTGACGTTTTCGGTAATCTGTGCGAACCCTGCATCGCGTAGAAATTCAGCCGATAATCCGGCAGCGTGCGTTGCCACCAGATGCCCACCTTCATGCAGCCGGAACCAGCAGGAGCGAACCGGGAGCCCCTCCTTGAGTTGCTCGACGGTGCACTGCACGACGTTGCCGTACTGCTGCGCGCTGGCAATGCTGTTGGTGATGGCCTGCATGGCCTCAAGCCGGCGGGTTCGGGCACGTGCCTCCCCCATCACAACCAAGAGCATGCTCAGGGGCAGAATGACTTCGGCACTGAACGATACAATGCGGGGAACTTCCTGGCTGAAGGGATCCCAATAGAGGTGCAGCAAGGGCAGCGACAAGGCCAATAGCCAGGCGGAAGCATTCCACCGCCCCCGGCGTGCCCGCAGCAGGGCAATGGCAGCCGTCAACAGAACGACACGATAGCCAATCTCCAGTGCAACCCGGAGCGGCACCGATTCGGGCCACAACAGCACACGCACTCCCGCAAATCCGACTAGTACGGGCGTGATCACCATGAGAGGGAGGATCAAGTCGCGCAGGCGTGCATAAACCAGAATCGCCCCAGCCAGCAGTCCAACGGAAAGCACGAAAATGCCATGCACCACGACGAGATCGAACGGAGCAGGAATCCTCGGCGCAAAGTAGTGTTCTGTCAGCCGGGAAGCGACAAATGCGGTCCATCCCAGTACCCAGACTCGGAAATAGTTCTCACGGAAGGCGCGCAGCACCAGTAGAGATGCACCCAGCAGGACGAGCAGCGTAAGTTCTCCTGCCGTTGGCCGGGCAATTCCCAGACTTGCTGCCGAGTTCCAGATCGACCACAGGGACGCGCTCATCGTTTTGCGGACGTACGGATTCCTTGTTTTTGAATATCACGGACCGGCCGATTCTCGATGGAGTTTCCGGACCTCAATGATTACTTTCGGAATCTCGCCGAAAAGGTACAATCGCCGATAGCCTTTCGTGTAGTCCCATGCCAGATCGCATTCTCGTTGTTGACGACGAAGAACCAATTCGGGAGATAGTGGCGTCCATGCTCGGTACCGCTGGATACTCCTGCAAGCAAGCGGGTTCCGGCATGGAGGCGCTCGCCGTGCTAACGTCTGGGGAAGATTTCGAATTGATGCTGTCGGACCTGATGATGGCCGACCTCGACGGCATCGGCCTGCTCGAGCGTACCAAGGAGAAATATCCCGACATGCCGGTCGTGATGGTTACCGCCGTGCATGACATCTCCGTAGCACTCGCGGCTATCCGCAATGGAGCCTATGACTACCTCCTGAAGCCATTTGAGCGCGAACAATTGCTCAATACCGTCAGCCGAGCGCTGGAGAACCGGCGTCTGAAAGTGGAGAACCGTGCTTATCAGACGAATCTGGAATCGTTGGTCCAGGAGCGCACCAAGCAGTGGCAGAGTGCCATGGCGAATCTGGAGCGGTCTTACGACATTACGCTGGAGGCCTTGGGGGATGCGTTGGACCTGAAAGACGCAGAAACAGAAGGGCACTCCCGCCGGGTCACCCTATTCACAATTGCGATTGCCCAAGCAATGGGGTTGCCGAAGGACCAGATTGCCGTCATCGCGCGCGGTGCTTTTCTGCACGACATTGGCAAGATGGCCATCCCCGACGCCATTCTCCGGAAGCCGGACAAACTGGATCCTGACGAAGTCGCGATCATGCAGGAGCACGCCTATCGCGGTTATCAAATGCTCAAGAAGATTCCATTTCTGACGGAAGCCTCCGAAATCGTCTATTCCCACCAGGAACGTTTCGATGGTACCGGCTATCCGCGGCACTTGAAGGGCATCGAGATTCCGTTGGGGGCTCGGATCTTCTCGATCGCCGACACTCTCGATGCGATCACATCCGATCGTCCGTATCGGCCCGCACAATCCCTGAAGGCGGCGCGGGCGGAAATTGAACGGTGGTCCGGCAGGCAGTTTGATCCGGAGATCGTGAAGGTATTCCTCGAGATGCCGGACAGAATTTGGGAAGACTTACGTAACGAAATAGACGGGCAGACGGGGCGCGCTGCTTATACAACGGGGGCTAAGGGCTAACTTCACTCGCCGGGGCAGGAATCTTGCTGGAGTCAAATCCTTCCAAACTACTGTTTTGGGTCACGACCCTATCGCTGGTCGCGCTGACCGCGGGGTGTCTCCTGCTGCCGCGAGGCATGACCGCGGTGCTAGTCAGCGACACTTTTGGCACTCTGCTGATCGTCCTTGCCGTCATTGCCTTTGCCCGGAACGGAATCGCCTCGAGGGGACGCCTGCGTTGGTTTTGGATGCTGCAGACTGCGGGCTGGACGCTGTGGCTGGCTGACCAGGTTGTGTGGGATGTTTTCGATCTGGTGCTTCGGCGCAGGCTTCCCGATATGTACCCAGCTGACGCACTCCTGTTCCTGGCCGGAGCGCCGATGATTGCCGGATTGCTGTTGCGTCCTCATCGGCAGCCATCATCCGCAAGTGCCCGTCTTGGATTGCTGGATTTCCTGCTCCTATTGCTTTGGTGGTTCAATCTCTACGTTTCTTTCGTCGTTTGCTGGCAATATCCCGCGCCCAACTATCCCACGTATAGCCGCAATTTTGACCTGCTGTCCGAGGCAGAGTCGGTGCTTCTCCTGACCGTTCTTGCCCTTTTCTGGCGCGAGAGTTCCGGCCGATGGAAGCGATTCTATGCTTTCTTTGGTGGTGCGGCGATTTTCAACGCGATTGCGTTTTTCCTCATCAACCGCGCTCTCGGTCAAGGCGTCTACTACACCGGCAGTTGGTATGACATCCCTTACTGCACGTCGTTTGCGATCTACGCCGGAGTTGCCTTATCCGGAGCAGGTTTGACGGCGACCCCAGAAGTTGCTGGTGACGACTCGTACGGCTCATGGATAGCCAACCTGGCGATGATCGCTGTTCTTACACTTCCGATCATCGCGCTTGTCGCCTTGCTCGATCCGCGACTTCCGCACAGGGCGTCGCATTTCCGCGTTCAGGTAACGCTCGCTACCATCTTCCTTATGGCATTTCTGCTGTTCATTCAGCATCGCCGCCTGAATCGTGAATTGCGCCGCACCAACGTCGTGCTGCAGGAGGCGTCGCTCACCGACCCGCTGACGGGATTGCGCAACCGCCGCTACTTCTCAGCTACCATCGATGCCGATGTGGGCCAGGCATTGCGCGCGCATACGGACAACCACGATCCCCACACGCGCGATCTGGTCTTCTATCTCATCGATGCCGACAGCTTCAAGGAAGTGAACGACAGTTATGGCCACGACGTCGGTGACCGCGTGCTGGTGGAAATGGCCCGCCGTCTCAGTTCGTCGATCCGGCACTCGGATGTGTTGGTGCGATGGGGTGGTGAAGAATTTCTGATCGTGTCACGATATACCGACCGGCGCGAGGCAGAACTGCTGGCTCGGCGCGTGCTGTCGGCGGTTGCTGATGCTCCGTTCAGTCTCGGGGCCTCCGGTAAGAGCATCTATCGGACGTGCTCGATGGGCTGGGCTGCATTTCCATGGTTTATGGACGATCCCAAAGCGGTGAGCTATGACGAGGTCCTCACACTGGCCGATCGCGGATTGAATCGCGCCAAACAGGCCGGGAAGAACCGGGCTGTCGGCCTGTTGCCCGCCAGTGGAACCAACGCAGCGACCACGGTCGCCGGCATAAGTTCCACCTCGTTGCAAGTCGATGTTTTGGCCGTCGCAGGCCCCCAGCAAACGCTTAGCTGACGGGGACTTCCACGCTCAGGCAGCGAATTCTCGGTTTCTTCCATCCAATCGCATTAGCTAACTCCATTCTCGGGAGGATCCCTATGTCGAGTCGCACCCTCAGCACTCTCTCGATTTTGCCAATGCTGCTGTCGCTCGTAGTCGCTGCGCAAGTTGCGCCGCCGATTCCCGACAACACTGTCGCACAAGGAACTGCGGTTCTCATCCAATTGACCGACCGGTTGGACACTCACACCGTCAGAAGTGGCGATCATTTTCACGCCCGCCTGGCCGAACCGTTGACCGCTGCCAATGGCATCTCGATCGAAGCGGGACGCAAAATCAAAGGGCACATTAGCGCCGTCCAACCGGGCTTGCACACCCGACTTCTATTAAGTTTTGACGAAATTGAAACCTCGCGCGGATGGGTGCCACTGATCGCTACGGTGACGGGGGTTCCCGGCGAGCATGGCCTTAATCAGATTGGAGAAGAGGGAGAGATCGGACGCAAGGGAATGAGCAAAGAACAGATCGCCGAGGCGGTTGTTGTGGGCGCGGGAGAGGGCGCTGCCGAGGGCATGCACTCTGGCGGCAAGAAAGGCGCCGCTGCGGGAGCAGGGAATGGCGCGGCCAATTCCGCCATGACCGCCTTCGAAGCGGGCCATGATCTGATCCTCTATAAAGGAACCGCCCTCGAGATCCGGTTAGACCGGAACCTTACTGTTCCGCGATAGCTTCGAAATGTCGCATCGCCGCCTTCCGCAAGAGCGAGTCCAATTGGCGTTCTTTCAGACAGGGGCGGACTGGGAAATTGGTTCCCAATATCCGATAATCCCTGGGGAGGAACGCCATGAAAGCTGCGTACATCGTCTTCGTAATTCTGCTGGTCTCCATTGGAAGTCTCGCCCAGGAGCATCCTTCCGTCACCGCTCAACCTAACAGCGTGTACGTGGGGGCCGATGGCAAATTCGAAGCGGCGCCGGACACTGCGCTGATCCAGATGTATGTGTCTGTGCAGGATGAGAGCCCCCAGGCGGCATTTCAAAAGGCGTCGAAGAATGTCGAGCAAGTGCGGCAGGTCATTCGATCGAATGGACTCGATCCGAAGGTCTTGAATGCAGGGTTTCTTTCGGTGCAGCCAGTCTACGAATGGAAGCCCAAACAGCGGGTTATCGGGTACCGTGTAACGACTGACCTCACTCTAAAGTTAAGGGACTTTTCCAAGATTGGCCCGATCACGCAGCAACTCGCCGAGGGCAATGTCAGTGAGACCCAAACGCTGAACTATATTCTTGAAAACATGGATGAAGCGAAAAGCAAAGCCGTGGAGGATGCCTATCGCCGCGCCCGCAATTCCGCCGAAACGATCGCGCGCGCCAGCGGCCGTTCAGTAGAAGAGCTTTCTTATGCCTCAGTCGATACTTTCGAGAACCCCAGAATCATCATGCCCCGCCAGGCGCGTTCTGTGGCTGCTATGGCGAGCGCTGGGCCGGCTCCAACAGAGGAATTTACGCCACAGACCGTCACGGTTTCCGCACACGTGAATGCGTTGTTTACGTTGAAATAGAAAACATCGCGTCGATTTAGGTCCGCGTCATGCGGTTAGCTTCTAAGCCAGCGCGTCATGATGCTCGGGAGTCGGATGTGCGGACACCACAAGCGGTTCGACTTGTAGCATCAGCCCGTCGACGTGTCGCACCACTACTAGCTGTCCGACGGGCAGAGGAGATGCGGCCACTGCATCCCAAAGTTCGCCATGGACAAAGACCTTCCCTTGCGGCGTAAGAGCAGTTTGCGCCACTCCGGTCTCGCCGACCAACCCTTGCTCGCCGGTTACGACTTTGTTGCGCCGGGCCTTGAGCGCAATCGTCATCAGGAATGCCGTAATGATTCCAAGAGGAATGCTGACGGCCAAAGCTGTCGCCAGATGGACGCGCATTTCAGGGATCGGCGAGTCCACTAGAAGGAGGCCCCCGAGTGTCAGCAGGGCGATCCCGCCGACGGTGAGAACGCCATGCGAGGCAAACTTGGCTTCGGCCGCGAAAAGCGCAAAGGCTCCAAGAATCAGACCGAGTGCTGCGAAGCGCGTCGGCAGCAAATTGAGCGCAAAGGCGGCCACCAGGATGAAAACTACTCCCACGGTGCCGGGAATCACTGCTCCGGGATGATTGAACTCGATATAGAGGGCAAGAGCACCGATCGCCAGAAGGAGAAAAGCCAGGTCGGGTTCCATCAGCGCATCCAGAATGCGCTCCTTCAAAGTCATGTCAAACGGAATGACGGGCTGTCCCTCGAGGTCAAGAGAAGCCACTTCGCCATTGAATCGCTTGAATGGTTTTCCTTTCATCTGTCGGAACAGATCATCAGGAGAGGATGCCACGTAATCGATTAGATGCTGCGCGAGCGCTTCCTGCTCGGTAAACGATTTCGACTCGCGGACCGCGCCTTCGGCAGCTTCCACATTGCGGCCACGCTTCGATGCAACAGACCGGATGAGAGCGGCAGTGTCATTCTCCATCTTGCGCTTCATCTCATCGTCCGGCTTGAGCTGCACGGGACCGATAAGAGCAACAGGGTGCGCTGCGCCAGCGGCTGTTCCTGGCGCCATGGCCGCAACATCGGCAGATTCAAGAATAAAAATTCCTGCTGATCCGGCGTGACCGCCTGTGGGCGTGACATACACGATCACTGGTACAGGCGAGGTGGAAATCTTCTCGATGATTGCCCGAGTGGAGCTGACAAGCCCGCCGGGCGTGTTGATCTCAATCAACACAGCCTGATCGTTTCGCCGTGTCGCCTGGGCGATTGCACGTGAGATGTACTCCTCGCTGATGGGTTGGATTGTATCGTTGACTACCACCCGCAGGACCTCTGCCGAAGCGAACGACGAGCAGAGGATGGATGCGACCATGCAGGCAAGAGCTCGCAGAATGGCGGATTTCCTCATAGTGGTTGGGAGGCTGGAGGCCTCGTATTCACTACCATTCTCCACCTATTTCGGCGCTCCGGAGTGAATTTCTTCTGCTCCGGATTGCACCGCGGCAACTGAGCCGTTTCCCTCCGACGCACTCCATCCCGGCAGATACGTGCTTCCCGTGATGAGCCGTGCTCCGCGTTCGTAGGTCACATACGACCAAGCCCATTGAATGAACACGAGCAGACGATTGCGGAATCCGATCAGAAATAGGATGTGAACGAAGAGCCAGGACAGCCATGCAACGAATCCGGAGATGTGGATGCGGCCGAATTGTGCCACGGCGGCAGCGCGTCCTATGGTCGCTAAGCTCCCTTTGTCCCAGTAATGGAATGCCGGCCGCGTAAGGTGGGCATTCTGACCCGCTTCCAATTCCTCGCGGATCAACTTCGCGACGAACTTTCCTTCCTGAGTGGCTACGGGCGCAACCCCGGGCAGCATTTTTCCCTGTTCGTTTTTCGCCGAAGCCAGATCACCGATAACGAACACTTCCGGATGTCCCGGCAGGCTCAAATCCGCTTGAACGGGAACTCGTCCTGCGCGATCCACAGGTGCGCCCAACTTGCTTCCTAGCGGGGACGCCGCAACTCCAGCGGCCCACAAAACAACTGTTGCTGAGATTCGCGTGTCGCCTACGTGCACTGCGCCGGGTTCGACCTGCGTGACTACGGTGGAGGTACGGACTTCAACACCGAGCCCGTTCAACTGTTCCTTTGCGCTGCGCGAAAGGTCTTCCGCGTAAGTCGGTAGAACCCGTGGGCCGCCTTCCAGGAGAAGGATGTGCGTGCGGGCCGGGTCGATTGAGCGGAAATCATGGGCTAAAGCATAACGGCTGATTTCCGCCAGGGTTCCCGCGAGTTCAACTCCAGTCGGGCCGCCACCAACCACCACAAAGTTCAGGGCGGATGTAGTTTCGCCGGCCGCACTCTGGCGTTCTGCCAGTTCGAATGCCAACAGCACCCTCCTTCGGATTTCGAGGGCGTCTTCGATCGTCTTCAGCCCAGGGGCGAATGCTTCCCAGTCGTCGTGACCGAAGTAGGAGTGAGTCGCTCCGGCCGCGAGGATCAGATAGTCGTAAGGAATGTCTGCTTCGGCAGTGTGAACGATACGCCGATCAAGGTCGAATCCGCTGACCTCGCTCATCAAAACCTCAATGTTGTCATGTCCGCGAAAGATAGAGCGGATCGGAGCGGCAATCTCTCCAGGAGAAAGCCCAGCGGTGGCCACCTGGTATAGGAGCGGCTGAAAGGTGTGGAAGTTTTTCCGGTCGATGATCGTGACCTGCGCAGGTGCTTTGGCCAACGCCCGCGCCGCATTCAGGCCCCCGAAGCCCGCTCCTACTATGACAACCCTCGATCTACTTCTCATGTTGCTGCTCCCGACTTACATCTATAAGATTCACGCGATGGCCGACGGTTCCAGAACTTCTTCGGTTGTAAGTCCGTCATACCGCAGGGGATGGGTCCGATGGGCCTTGCCGTCGGCCGCGGACCTGATCTTCATTGCGATACTCGCCGCTCTCGTCTTCACGCCCCTATCGGTGAAGCTGTTGAATGATGCCGGAATTGGCTGGCACATCCGAACCGGCCAATGGATTCTTTCGACGCGTACCGTTCCACACGCGGATCCATTTTCGTCCACCATGGGAGGGAAGCCATGGTTTGCATGGGAGTGGCTCTACGACATCGTTGTCGGAAGGCTGGACTCGATAACGGGATTGAACGGCGTCGCGTGGTTCACGGCTCTGGTGATCGCAGCGACATTCGCATGGCTGTTTCGGCTTCTGATTGCGCGCGGGGCAAGCTTGCCCGCCGCGCTCGTCCTGGTCCTTCTCGCATTGGCTGCTTCAACCATTCACTTTCTGGCGCGGCCGCATGTGCTGAGTTGGCTCTTCGTCGTGGCTTGGCTCTGGATTCTCGATTCCACTGAGCTGACGTTCTCCTCACTGAACCGCCTCGATCAGCGCTGGCTGTGGGTCCTTCCGGTGCTGACGATGGTTTGGGCGAACGTTCATGGCGGATTCTTGCTGGGCTTCGTTCTATTGGCTTGTTACTGGTTCGGATCGCTCTGGACCTGGCTGAGCACCAAGGAATTGCGAATCGAGGAGTCTCTGCTCAAAATCGCCGCAGGGAAGCGCACGCGGATGCTCGCGCTGGCAGGGTTTGCGTCACTGCTGGTGAGCTTGCTGAATCCCTACGGATGGAATCTGCATGGGCATATATTTTCATATCTGTCCGACCGGTTCCTGATGGATCACATCGAGGAATTCCACTCTCCCAATTTCCACGATCTCGCACCAAAGTGCTTTCTTGTACTGATGGTTCTCTGTGTGATCGTCGTGATCGCCCACGGCAGAAAGTTAGGAGTGGGTCAGCTACTCGTGTTCCTGTTCGCTATGTATGCGGGGCTCTATGCTTCACGCAATATCCCAATCGCTGCCCTCATGCTTGCGACGATTACAGGTCCGCTCATCCCTCGTTTACATGTTGCCCGAGACTTTTTCATCAGGATGGAGACGGTTGAGTCCGAACTGCGAGGGCACGTGTGGCCGATTCTGGCTCTCTTGCTGACCTTTGGCATTGCCATGAATGGCGGTCGCGTCGGGAGCAGTCAAATCATGGATGCGCACTTTGATCCTGCGCGGATGCCCGTTGGTGCAGTGACCTTTCTTGGAACGCGGGAAGGTCTAAGTCCGATTCTGAGTCCCGACTACTGGGGCGGGTACGTGATTTACCGTCTCTATCCAAACGCACGGGTCGTTGTGGACGATCGTCATGATCTGTATGGTGATGAAATCCTCAAGTCCTACCTCCGCACCATGCACCTCGAACGGGGTTGGGAGGATTTTCTGGAACAGCAGAATCCTTCGTGCATGCTCCTCCCGCAGCATTCGCCACTGGCGACTATTGTCGGCAAGACGCCCGATTGGAGATCGATTTACGCGGATGATGTAGCAGTCGTCTTTGTTCGGGACCGTGAGCATCTTCCCGCTGCGGTCCGGAATCGGAGATAGAGGGCGCGCACAGGAGGGGTTATAGTCATTCAACCCGCCGTATGGATGATGCGGAATTGGCAAGTCTGATTGGTGAAGTCAGGGGCTGTCGTTTTATATGCGATGGATGGACCGCTTTTTTATCTGGCAGTGCAGCAGTGCATTCCTGCTGACTCTTCTCAGCGTCGTTCTTCTAGCGTGTTCCGGATCGTCCTCCACCTCGACACAACCGGGCAATCCCGTAGGATCAAATCTGATTCAGGTTAGTACCGACGCCTTCACGATCGGTCCAGGACAACACGCCACAGAGGTCGAGCCGCACATGCTATCCAACGGTTCGACACTGGTGGCTACATTTCAGGTGGGACGGATCTCTCCTGGTGGCGCGACCGGCATTGGATGGGCGACTTCGACCGATGGTGGTGCGACATGGGCTCACGGCATTCTTCCCGGACTGACGAAGGGGGAGGGCAGCGGTCCGTATGATGCAGCGAGTGACCCCGTCGTCGCGTACGACGCGAAGCATGGGGTTTGGATGATCGCGTCGTTGCCGCTTTCGAGCACCTTGCAGGTTCCCGCCGTGGCGGTGAGCCGTTCGACGGATGGAGGAATGAGTTGGGGGGATCCGGTGAGCGCCGATCCGACGGCTCCGAGTTCCGACAAGAACTGGATCGTTTGTGACAGCTGGTCCAACAGCCCACACTACGGCAACTGCTATCTCGAATGGGACGATCCACTCAACAACGGCGAGATCCGTATGAGCACATCGACAGATGGAGGCCACACGTGGGGACTGGGGACCTCCACTGTGAACGTGGCGCAGGGTATTGGAGGGGAGCCTCTGGTACAGCCGAACGGGACCGTGATTGTGCCGATCGAGTCGATTGGGCCGCAATCCCCATCCATGGTGTCGTTTTCGTCTGCGGATGGCGGGGCGAGCTGGACCGCTCCGGTGACGATCTCGAATATCCAGGTTCATGCGGATGCCGGCGGAATTCGCAGCGGACCTTTGCCCTCGGCAGCAATCGATGGTGCCGGAACTGTGTGGGTGGTTTGGGAAGACTGCCGATTTCGCACGAACTGCACAACCAACGATCTGGTATACAGCACGTCGCCCGATGGCATCACATGGACGACGGCCGCGCGCATTCCCATCGATGAAGTATCGAGCCCAGTGGATCACTTCATTCCGGGTATCGCGATCGATCCAACGACCTCGGGAGCGAGCGCGCATGTGGCATTGCATTACTACTACTATCAGGATACGCAGTGCGATCTTTCCACATGCCAACTCTTTGTCGGCTACATTTCATCGGCGAATGGAGGATCCACTTGGAATGCTCCGATTGCACAGACCGGAGCCATGCAAATGGCATGGCTGCCGAATTCGCAGAATGGACTAATGGTTGGAGACTATATTGCGACGGCATTCGTGAACGGCGTTCCGCACGGCATCTTCGCGGTGGCGCAGCAAACGACAGGCGGTACATTCTCCGGAGGTATGACGTTCAACGAGGCAATGTACACCGGCAAGGGGCTGATCGTGACCGCATCAGGGCGGCAGTTCTCTTCAGCGCATGACAAGCCTCTTCACAAAATGTCGGATAAAGTTGAACAGGAGATTCCTGAGAAGGGGCTAAGGCCGCCGCAGCGCCGTAAGGCAAGACAGAGCGCCAAGTAATTCACGGCCAACAAACTCCGGGCCCGGACCTTTGAACAATCCCACATGTCCGTGTATTCTTTTCGTGAACGTGGGGTTTCACATGCGTGGCTTTACCTGAACGCGTCTCCTCTAAAACGTCCGGCGGCCGTTTTCCATCCAGATTGTCCGATCAGACAGACGAATCATCATCTAAGGGGAAAACATGAAGAGACGTGAATTCCTGCAATCCACCAGTGTTGCGTGTGCGGGACTGGCACTCTCGAAAGCGATTCCACTTTTTGCCCAGGCACCAGCCCAAGCAGGTTGGCGGACCTTTGAAGTGACAACCCGCGTGGAAGTCTTGAAGCCCTCGGGACCAACCCGCATCTGGATACCCGCAGCGCTCATCCGCAATACACCGTTTCAAAAGACGCTGGCCAACAAGTTCCACGCCGAAGGCGGCACCGCCAGGCTCACGGAGAATCGGCAAGATGATTTGGGAATCGTAAGCGCGACGTATCCGGGAAATGCGAGGCCGGTTCTGAACCTCATCAGTAGAGTGTCGCTGAAGAGCTATGCCGTCGATCTCAATGCAAGCCAGCATTCGCGTGCCAGTGCGGCAGCTGAGTTGGATTATTTTCTTCAACCGAGCAAGTATGTGCCCACGGACGGAATCGTGAAACAAACCGCTCAGAAGGCCACCAGGGGTGCAGTCACGGATAGCGACAAGGCCCGCGCGATTTACGAGTGGATTGTTGAGAATACGTTCCGCGATCCCAAAGTCCGCGGCTGTGGGCGGGGCGATATTCGTTTCATGCTGGAGTCGGGCGACCTCGGCGGCAAATGCGCCGACTTGAACTCACTGTACGTCGGATTGGCGCGAGCGGCGGGGTTGCCGGCACGGCACTTATACGGGGTACGAATCGCGAAGTCGGAACTTGGCTATAAGAGTCTTGGCCTGGCCTCGGACAGAGCGACCAAGGCCCAGCACTGCCGCGCTGAGGTTTACCTGAAAGTGCACGGATGGGTTCCGGTCGATCCGGCGGATGTGCGTAAAGTGGTTCTTGAGGAGCCGTCCGGAAATCTGAAACTGGACGACGAAATGGTTACGAAAGCCCGTACGCGGCTGTTTGGCTCTTGGGAAATGAACTGGATGGCGTACAACTACGCGCAGGATGTGGCACTGCCAGGATCGAGCGGACAGCCACTCGTGTACTTCATGTATCCGCAGGCAGAAACAGCAGAGGGGCGAATTGACCCCCTTGATCCTGACAACTTCAAATACGAAATCACAGCAAAGGAAGTTACGTAGTCGCCGCTGCGGTTAGCTAGAAGCGGTCGTTGGTGTCGATGCCGAATCCGAGGATGGCGGTCACTTCTATGGGTTGATTGTTACGCGTGGGAGGCTGAAACTTCCAGCTGCGGAGAGCAACGAGAACCTTTGCCGTCATAGAAGCCGGCCCGGCCTCGAGCACGTGAAAATTCCGCAGATTTCCGGAAGTGTCGAGGCTGCAGGTTACGACCATGCGCGCTCGGGGCAAACCATCGGGCAGATCGATCCGCAATGCGACGGGCGCGGCAAGGGTGCCTCCAAAGTTGTGACCAGCCCCGGTTTCATCGGCGAATTCCATGACGACCGTGCCGAGAGAAGTGTCGAGATAGGTAATGTATTTTTCGCCGCGTAACAGATTCTTGTAAGGTTCGAAAGCGCCTGCGGAACTGGCAGTGGCGACTACCGTTACGCCGAGGGGTTGTTGCTTCGCCCTCGGGGAAGTACGCGGAGCGCTGGGATCGTTGGCGGCGGGATCCGTGCCGAATCCCGGAATCGTAATAATGTTGCTGCCCCCGCTGATATCGACCCCACGAATCGGCGGATTGCCGGAGGAAACATTTCCGGCGCCGCCCGGCCCGTTTGAAGGTGAGATTCCGCCGTGTGAATTCGGATCAGCCCCGTGTCCTGTACCGCTTTTTCCGGCTCCCGTGCCGGAGCCGTTCATGCCGCTACCCGGGCCGACGCCGTGTCCAATGCCAGTGCCACCGCCAGCGCCGCCTAGGCCTGGCTTGTCACTGCCCGAGGGCGACATGGCGAGCGATCCCGTGGTGCTGTTAACGGGCAGTCCGATCTTGGTACCCGGCTGGCTGGAGATCACTGTGCCCGCGTCTTTGCCGCTTCCGCCATTGTTCGGAGGAGTCGGACCAGAACCAGCATCCAGGGGAGCACCAAGTCCGGCGCCTCGACGACCCAATCCGGAGCCTGTGGCGCTGGAGCCTCCGTTGACCGAGGGCGGCGGAGGCACAACATTTTGCGCAAGCATTCTTCCCCCTGAAGTGCCCGCAGCACCGCCGGTATTGCCTGTGCCTCCCCCAGTCCCGGCAAGTGACGGTGGGGGGGCGATCACACTGGGATTTCCCAGATAGGGGGCCGATGCGCGAGCGCTACCCGTTCCCCCCGACAATCCGGTCGAGGGCGGCGGTGCAACCGCGCTCCCGCCCACTTGTGGACCCAATCCATTGAGGCTCCCGCGTGGAGTTCCAACGGCATCGGAGGCGATCGAGGTAGTCGGCGGAGCCACGATGTTAGGCTTGAGCGCTGGCGCAGAAGGGCTGGAAGCCGATTTCACGTCGGTTGAGGGTGGCGGTGGCGCGACTTCTGTGGGCCCGAAGATTCTGCCAATCAAGCTGCTCATCAATGAGCCGCCGGAGTTGGCTGATGGAGGTGGAACCACGGTTTTCGATGGATCTGGCGCATTTCCATTCGCGAGCCGGCGCACGTCTGCGGTGACATTTGTCGAGGGTGGTGGTGCGACGACAGCTGGGGCCGGCAAGCTCAACTTGGTTGGAGCGGCTGCCGCTCGCTCGGGCGCGGAAACGGGAGGCGGGACGACTCCCGCATCCATGTTATGCACCGGAGCTGCAGAAAACTGGCGGCTTAAGGCCTCGGGCGCAGGAGCAACATTGCCGGATAACGATGGCGCTACGCGGAAAGGATCGCGAGAGACATTTGGAGCCGGTGCCGCGACCGAGGCGTCAAGCTTCGGGGCGACGGGTGTGCGATCTCGTGCAAGAGATGCTGACGGGGGGACAACGATTGGCGCCAGGGCTGGCGCGACCAGCGTGTGAACGCTCGTGACATTTGGAGCCGGCGCAACCAGGGTCGCGCTTAGATTCGGCGCGGTGAGCGGGCGATCGCGCATGATCGAGGACGACGGGGGCGCGACAGGATCGAGCTTGATTCCATTGCGAGTGTAGTCCCGGATTACGTCAGGCGAAGGCGCAATCAGCGTGGCACCAAGGTTCGGAACCGTACGCGTCGAGCGCATGCCTTCGGCCGGCGGTGGTCCCGGATCCGGTTTTATGGCAAGCAGGTTGGCAACGGCATCGTGCGAGGAAGGCAGCTTCAAATTGGGCGCGTCCACGACCTGAGGCACAAGCGATCCGCCCCGCGCGATCTTGATCGTCTGCGTGCGGTGATGTGCCTCCGCGCCGCCAGCACGCCCCGCAGTTCCGGCTTCGGCGCCGCCAAGGTCTTCCGTGCGGGGAAGTTCGTCGCCGCTGTAGTAGATCACATCGTGAGTCGAGATGCGCGGCGTGGCATACGGACGCAGTTGGTCAATCTTCACTTTCACAAAAAGAATTGCCAGAATCAGGAAGGCCTCCAGCACGTAAGAGGGGACCATGATGCGAAGAGGGATTAGACCGAACGGTGCCTCGCCCGCCAGTCGGGCCTCCGAGCGCTTGAGAGCCGGCTTGATGGAGCCGAGGAACTCGCGCCAAGGCGAGGACCACTCCACCAACAAATTGGGCTCGTCGTGAACGGCGACGCCCTCTTCGAGTTCTAGAGTCGGGCTCATGCGGGAAGCTGGGTGCGGTCCTGGGAGAGGGTTATCTCTATTTTATCGCCCACGGTGGTTTTTGTTTCACTGGTTGTGCCGCACGGGAGTTCCAGTACTGACGCAGCTTGGCGTAGGACCGGAGTGAAGCGCCATGGTCTTACTTCGGTCCGTATGTCGATGACTGTCAATCCGCGATCCAGATAAACAACTTCAATGGGAAATCCCATCCCAACGGTATGAACGCCATGGCATGGGACGATCCACAATCCGGAGCCATTACGGAAGTCATCAGCGGCCAGACCGAGCAGCCCGCGCAGGCGCGTCCAGTGCGTGTCGGCCACGGCGAGGGCGGTGGCTAGATAGGCTTGGCGTGTTTGATTGAAAGCCTGTCGCTGTGTGGAAAACACTGCCATTAAATGCCCTATCTAGTTTCGTTCTGCGCCGGTGGAGTCTCGGCTCACTTGCCGCCCGAAACCGGCCCCAACTGCCGGATGAGTTCGATAACGGCCGGGCCAATCGTGACGAAGATAATCGACGGCAGAACAAAGATCACCAGCGGGGGAACCATCTTAATCGTGGTTTTTGCAGCTTGCTCTTCGGCGCGCTGCCTGCGTTCCGTGCGGAGGGAGTCGGAATGCACGCGGAGGGCTTGGGCAACGCTTGTACCGAAGCGATCCGTCTGGATCAATGTACCAACGAGAGAGCGGATGTCATCAACTCCAGTGCGCTCCACCAGGTTGCGAAGCGCTTCCGCACGAGGCTTGCCGGCGCGCATCTCCAGATTGACGAGGTGAAACTCATCGCTCAGGTCGGGATGCGCGTGATGAAGATCCTGGCCGACGCGCATGAGCGCCTGATCGAGAGCGAGACCGGCTTCGACGCAGATGACGGTTAGGTCCAGGGCATCGGGCAAGCCCAGCCGAATGCGGTTCTGCCGGTCGCGGATCATGCGCTTGAGAATGAAGCGTGGCAGCAGGAATCCCAGAGCGGTGATGCCGATGACCATCGGAAGATTGTCCACACCGGCAAAAAGCAGGACCAGGCCAAAACCGACTGCAGCCATCAGGATGCGGGCGCCGAAATAGTAGTTGACGTCGATGGCATCGCGGAACCCAGCCTGAATGAGCCAGCGGCGCGTGCGGGAAACGTCAGCCGGAGAGAGCGGAATTGCTTTGCTGATCGGGTCGAGGGCCTGCTCGATTCGTTCGCGAATCGCAGGCTTGTTTTCCGCCGGTTGCTGTTGCTGTCCGCCTAGGGCGCGCAAGCGTGCGCCAAGCACCGAACTGGGCGTGAACGCGGCTGCGCCAAAAGCAAAGACCGCCGCAACCACGGTCAGGAACACGACGATAATCAGCACCAGAGACATGTGAGCTATACCTGAATCCGGATGATCTTCCGGATCACAAAATAACCAACCGTCTGCAAGGTGATTCCGGCGACCAGCAGGGTGTGGCCAATCGGATCCGCAAACAGCGGATGAATGAAGCTGGGATTCAAAACCAGCATCACGGTCACGATGATCGGCGGCATGCCCATTAGAAGAGCCATCGTGAGACGGCCCTGCGCGGTATAGACGCGCACCTGCCGCTGAATCTTGAACCGTTCGCGAATGACATACGAGAGATTGTCGAGGATCTCGGCCAGGTTGCCGCCGGTCTCGCGTTGCAGCATCACGGCCGTCACAAAGAATTTCACGTCCACAAGGGGCATGCGTTCGGTGAGGTTCATCAGGGCGTCACGCACCGGCATGCCGAATTTCTGTTCTTCGTAAAGTTGGCGGAATTCTCCGGCAACAGGTTCGGAGACCTCGGCCGTAATCATTTCGAGCGCGGTCGTGAAGGCGTGGCCGGCGCGGACGGCACGGGCTAGCGTATCGATCGCTTCGGGAAAAAGTTCTTCGAATTTCTCGAAGCGCTTGTTGCGGCGCATCGCAGCGTATGAGTAAGGCAGTACGAATCCAATCAGCAGCGCCACCCACCCGACTTCCGGACGCTTACTCACGCCATAGGCGACTATCGTGGCGACGACACCGCACAGTGCAGAAATGCCAAGGAAGTTCCCGGCGCGTATCTCCATGCCGGCCTGCAAAAGCATTTTCTGCAGGTCCGAGACACGGGCCGAACGCCGCAGCAGGGTATCGAGAGCAGGGATCTCACTGAGTTGCTCGTCGCGCAGAAGCGCCAGTTCTTCTTCGGCTCCCCGCTCGGGAGCCTTCTTCTCGTTGGCGAGCCGCTCCTTGATGAGACGGGCACGGGCATTACGGCGGTCGATGAGCGAGCCTAGGGCAAAAGCCGCGACCGCGACTACGACGAACACCAGAAACGCCATCAGAGCTGCAGCCGTTGCGCTCATCCTCTACCTCTAAACCTCAGCCCTCGTCTCAAACAAAGCTGGCCGCAAGCGAGCGCCGGATGTTGCCAACCGGTCTGCAAACTGAGGCCGGGTGCCCGTAGCCCGGAAAGCGCCGCGGACCTTGCCGCTCTCGTCGATGCCAGTGCGGTCAAACAAAAAGATATCTTGCATGGCGATTCTCTCATCATCCATGCCCGTGATTTCTGAAATCGTAATGACCTTGCGCGTGCCGTCGGAAAGTCGGGCGATCTGGATAACGGCATGGACGGCCGAAGCGATTTGCTGACGCACGGCGCGCTCAGGAATGTTGAGATTTGCCATCGAAACCATATTTTCGATACGAGCCATGGCGTCGCGCGGCGAATTGGCGTGAACAGTGGTGAGCGATCCTTCGTGGCCCGTGTTCATGGCCTGCAACATGTCGAACGCTTCCTCGCCGCGCACCTCGCCCACCACGATGCGATCAGGCCGCATACGCAAACTGTTGATGACGAGTTGCCGCTGTCGAACCGCTCCTTTGCCTTCAATGTTTGGCGGGCGAGTTTCCAGACGTACGACGTGCTCTTGTTTCAGTTGCAATTCCGCAGCATCTTCAATGGTGACGATGCGGTCGGAGTTCGGAATGTATCCCGACAGCACATTGAGCAGGGTTGTCTTACCTGCGCCGGTTCCACCGGAGACCAGGATGTTCAGCCGACCCTTGACCATCGCAGAAAGCAACTCCAGCATCGACTCGGTCAGGGTCTGATTCTCGATCATCTGGCGTGCCGTTACGGGATCGCGTCCAAAACGACGGATGGAGAGACAGGGTCCGTCGATAGCGAGCGGAGGGATGATGGCATTCACGCGCGATCCATCTGCCAGGCGCGCATCCACCATCGGAGAGGATTCGTCGACCCGGCGTCCGACACGCGAGACGATGCGCTCGATGATCTGCATCAGGTGGGTATTGTCTTTGAACGCCAGAGTGGTCAGTTCGAGTTTGCCGGCCTTTTCCACATATACACGGTCGTAGCGATTGACCAGGATGTCAGAAACGTTGGGATCCTTCAGCAGTTGCTCGAGCGGGCCAAGGCCGAAGATTTCGTCCAGGATCTCGCGCGCGAGACGTTCGCGCTCCGCAAAACTGAGAGGAACAGCTTCGCCGCTAACCGCGCTGCGGATGACGACCAGGACTTCATCGCGGGCGGAATCACCCGAGGTCTTGCCCAGTTTCTCGAGGTCAAGACGGTCGAGAATCTTACGATGCAGGTCGGCTTTAACCTGCTGGTAATCGGTCCGCTCGAAGGATTGAAGATTCGCCATATCTACTGAACTGGGCTACTCAAGTTTATACCGACTTGAACAGCGACCAGGCTGCCCGTTTTACGTCGGCGTCGTTGCGGGTTAATTCTTGTGCTAATCCTGAGAAACAGCGCGCGATCTCGGAATTGCGCTGATCCATCACCGGTGTCCCGCGGTCGATTGCGCTCGACACAGCGAAATACTGATTCGGTACACGCCACAATACTTTCGCGCCGACCGCCGCCTCGGCGTCGGCTTCGCTGAATCCAGGAACTTTGCGGAAGCGGTTCAACACCAGTCGTACTCGCTCGCGGCTTCCGGTCTCCCCAAGGTATTGCTGCACGCGGGCAGCGCTCCATAGGGAAGCGACATCGCTGCATGCGACCAGGAGCACGGTTTCCGACAGGCTGGCAATCAGACGCGTAGCTGCGTCAAAACGCGAGGAGGCGTCAACCACGACGTAGCGGTAATGCGTGACCAGCATGTCGAACAAGCGGACAAACTCTGCGGTAGAAGGATCGACCGCCGCAGGAATGTTCGTGCCCGCGAGCAAGTGCAGCCCTCCGCTGTGCCGCGTCATAAAGCTCTCGAGCAGGGAAGCGTCCATGCGGTGCAAGTTGCGCGTGGCGTCGGCGACCGTGAACGCGGGCTTCAGGTTCATATGCAGCGCTGCGTGACCTAACGGGGCCAGGTCGACCAGCGAAGTCTGCCCGTATGCGGATTGCAGTGCCAGAGCGAGGTTTACAGCCACGGTAGTTGCGCCGTTACCGCCCTTGGCATTGATCACCGAGAAAACTTTGCCTCGGATTCCTTCCTGGTGGCTTCGGCGCTGCGCCGTAGTCAAGCGGACGAACGCTTCGAGCAGATCGGTCGTCGTCGTGGGGCGCTCGATGAACTCGCGCGCGCCGGCTCGCATGGCGTTAACGATCACCTGCGGTTGATTGAGATTGCCAATGGCGAAGATGGCTCCCTCGGGCATCTCCTGATGAAGCAGTTCGATTGCGCGCAGGGCAAGCGGAGGGTTGTCGGCAGGAATATCGACCAGCGTGACATCGGGATTAGCGGCCCGTACGCGGCGCGTGGCAGGGTCGGCGGCGGCTACGGGGAACGTGGCGCAGGTGTGCGCGGTGCGGGCCACACTTGTGCCGTCAACCAGCACCTGCAACAGTGCCCGCTGTTCGTTGTCCGTTGCGACGATGACGACCGATAACTCTGGCATGCTGACGTGCGACCCTTACCTCTGATGCGAACTTTGCGATGTCCACCGGCACTTCCGAAAAGTGCTCACCTTTTGTCGAACTTGCCATCGTCCAGATACGGCTGCGGAGCCTTGGGACCGGCCGGCTGCTCATTGGTCGGAGATATCCGCTTTACCGTACACAAAACCATCAATTCGGAGTTACTCTTCTGCAGGCTTTTGCTCCGGAAGAAGTTCCCCAAGATCGGGATGTCTCCTAAACCGGGAATCTTGTTGTAGATGTCCGTGACGCGATTATCCATCAAGCCGGCAATTACAAAGCTCTGGCCATCCTGTAATTCAAACTCGGTTTCAGCCCGACGCGTGCTCAGTGCGGGGACAGTGAAGCCCTGCAGTGTAAGGGCATTCGCAAAATCCAAAGTACTTACTTCGGGTGCGACCTTTAGATGAATGTTTCCGTTGGGCGTGATGATCGGCGTGAACTGAAGCCGAACGCCGAATTCCTTGAATGAGATCGTCACCGCAGTAAAGCCATTGCCCGGTTGCACGATGGGAAAGGGGAACTGCCCTCCGGCAAGGAAGCTGGCTTCTTTTCCATTTACGGCAATCAAATTAGGTTCAGCGAGGATTTGCAGCAGATTTTTGGTTTGCAGTGCCTGAATCACCGCTCCGAAGTTGATATCGGGCCGGAACAAAAACAAGTTCAGAACATTGTTGAGGGTTTCACCATTGACGTTGGTGACTGTGCTGTTCGGACCTCTGGTGGTTGTCAGGCTCTGCGTCCCGAAGCCGCCGAACTGGCCAGTTGTGATCGTGCCGATCGTATTGGTAGCGCCCGTAGAAAGGAAATTGACTCCCAATTGCGTCAGAGCGGTGCGGTCGACTTCGGCAAACTTCACTTGGAGCAGAACCTCTTGCGAGCCCACAGGGCCAAAGGTCAAGACATTGACGACTCTGGGCGAGTAGGCACTGGCGAGCTCACCAGCCCGCTTGGCGACGTCCTCGGTAGAAACGTGCCCGGAAAGAACGATGGCCGCCCGCGAAGGTGTGACCGAAATTTGTTCATCTGGGAATACACGGCGCTCTTCCTCGGCACAAGCACTGACATCGACATCGACGCGTAAATCAAAGCTGCGCGAACGTTCGAGTTCATCCCAAATGAGGAGAGAAACCTCGCCGGGAGTCTTGCCATGGACCAGAATCTGGGTGGGAGTAATTACGCGCGCAGAGGCGATGGCGTCGTCAGTAATCGAGATGCGCTTCAACCGCTCGGTCGTATTGATCAGCAGCGACTTCCCTACCATGACACGCAATGGAGCAGACCCTGGAGTCGGTTGCGCCTGTGCCGGAAGCGTCGTGGTCTGCGTTTCCGTCGGAGGAGTCTGGGCTGCTGCTCCGTTGTTCGCTTGCTGCAGGATTTCTGAAAAAGCAGGGGCAACGAACAGAGCCGTGAGAAGCACAGACCCGGAGAGAATAACGCGAACATTCATTTTCAGATTGATCTCCCTGTGCGGAAACTTGGTGGTGGAGGTTTTTGGCAGCGTCGCATCCTTCGGCTTCACTTGGTTTCGGAGCCCTCGTCTGGGAATTTGACTACATCCATCTTCTTGTCGCCCTGATACACCTCAATTGTGACACCAGGGGGAGGAGGCGTGATCTTGGGGGGTGTTTCGTGGTGCACGGCAGCGTGTACAACCGGCGGCGCGGCACCTGCCCGGAACAAACCTCTGGAGTTGGAAGCCGGTACCTCATCTTGCTTCGTGTCAAGGGGATTCCGCAGTGCCAGTTGAATGTGACCTTCAGAACCGGCAAGAGTCAGCCGTTGCGCATCATCGGGGGTGACCAGCAAGGTGATGACGGCCGTATTTTGAGCCTCGCCGCTGGAGGTTCGCTCCAAAGTGCGCCCGGACGCCAGTACCGCTACATTTTGCAAAACGGTCGTCGTTTGCTGTTCGCCGGAGCCACCGGGGGTTCCAGTCAGCAAAACGTCTACGCGCGTTCCAGGGGTGACAAATCCGGCAACAGAGATCACTTCATTGACCCTCACCGAGACGGCGCGCATCCCGGGCGGAATCAAGGCTGGAAGACCCGCGCCCGCGTTTTCGCCGGCCAGACGATTGGGCAGAATGAATTCACCTTTCGAAATGGGGATGATCACCCCGTGGCCGATCACATCGGCTTTGCGCCGCGGTGCGCCCGGTGGCATGTCGGTGCTAGGAATCCGAATGATCTTGATGTCGCGCTCTTCCACTCTCGCGCCCACCTGGAGATCATTTGCCGCCACGATGACTTCGGCGCCATTATCGGTGGAGACTCCACTCCTGGCCTGCAAGCTCTTGTAGACGTAGACACTTGCAAAGAAGCCGAAGGCCAACGCCAGAAATCCGATCATCAGCAAACGAGTTCGATTCATGCCATATCCCTGGAGGGCACACCCACCGCCACAGTTGGACGGATGTATGCCACACTATCCCTTGCTTTCACGGTGTCGTTACTGCATTGAACTGGCAACGTTGGAGAACACGTTGTTGGCGTTGGAGCCGATAAGACGGATGGTTCCAACGACAATTACGAGAATCACTGCCAGCATCACGGCGTATTCAGCGATGTCCTGCCCGTCCTGTTCACACCACAGCTTGCGTGCAAGCTCAATGAACATTGTCCTTTTCTCCTGCCAGCCTTAGTTGGTCGATAGGGAATGATTTCTCGGAGCCCTGGCTGGGATTTTTTCCGCGACTCGCGCCACCACTCGACTAGGGTAATCATAACCTGCAACTGGGCAGAAAGTGACAATTTCTTGCACCTCCAGGGATACCCGACGGTAACCAGGTTACGCTCGGAAAAGCGCGGAATTGGAGGGATAATCTCAGGCGTTCTCGATGGTGGCTGGTCCCCCCAATTGGATTCGTTTGATCTGCTGCAAGCTGGTTTGTCCCCTGCATGGCCAGGCCAGTCTAGGCCGCGGTACAATCGCCTGCCATTCTCACCGCCAAACAAAATTCGGACTTCCTGATTGCCGAGCGGTATCGCGTGCTGGCGTGGATTTTCGTGGTTTCGGTACTGGCAACCCACGTTTTCTTCCTGTGGAGCGTGCGTGGCCGGATTGAGCGGGGCGATCCGGACTTCACCGTCTTCTACACCGCCGGAACGATCTTGCGCAGTGGACTTGGTCCGCACCTATACGAGCCTGCGACGCAGCAGGCCGTTCAGCGGAGCTTTACCGCCAATTTCGAGATTCGCCGGGGACCGCTGCCTTATATCCATCCTCCCTTCGAGGCACTGATCTTTCTGCCCTTGACGTTGCTTCCGTATCGGGTGGCCTTTGTGCTGTGGAACGCGCTGAATGCCGGAATCCTGCTGGGAGTCGCCTCCCTGCTGCGAAGGATTCTCGATTCACTCACTCCCTGGCCCAACTGGAAGTTTCTCCTGGTTGAGCTGGCTTTCTTTCCCGTGTTCGCCAATTTTCACCAGGGCCAGGACGCGATCCTTCTGTTACTTTTCGTGGTGTTCGGCTTCCGGGCCCTCAATCGGAATGCCGATTTTCTTGGCGGATGCTGGATAGCACTGGGGCTTTTCAAGTACCACCTCATCATTCCACTTGCCCTGGTTCTGGCAATTTGGCGGGGGAGAAAGTTCTTGCTCGGATTCGGCTCTTTGGCCGCTGCGTTGGCGGCGATTTCTGTGACGCTTACCGGATGGCAAGAGGCGATGCAATATCCCGCTTACGCTTGGCGCATCGTGTCTGACCCGTCGCTTGGAGGCATTCCGGCGCGGCAACTTCCGAATCTTCTCGGCCTCCTCGGTGGATGGCAATCGGGAGAAAAAGTTCCGGGCACGCTGCAAGTCATGGTGCTGGTATTGTCCGCAGCGCTGCTGATCGCAATGGCTTCTCTGAAGAAGACGGCCAGAGACCCGCGGTTTTTCACAATGTGTTTTGCCTGCGCTGTGATCTCGGCGCTGCTTCTCGGCTACAGCACCAACAGTTATGACCTTTCTTTGCTACTGGTGCCGCTGGCTGTAACTGCCCAGCATGTTCTTCGGCAAGCCAGGATCAAGCGGGAGTTGATCCTTCCCGTCATTCCTCTCCTGGTCAGTCCTTTTTGGTTCTTTCTGTGGTTGGGTTGGGCGAGAATCGGGCTGATGGCAGTCTTTCTCGTTTGGTGGCTCTATGCCTTGTGCCGAGAACTCAAGCAGCTCGGCGTGAGCCAGGAGACCTTAGATTCTGCGGTTGGGTGAAATGTCAAAGAATTCATTCGCGGTGTTCGGAGCAGGGTTGCTGGCGGCAGCCATGTGGATCTGGGTGCAGGCCATCGCCGTTCCTCATCAGCAGGCCGAGTCTGCCGAGCGGGGAACTCCGCGCGGAAATCTGTCGGACCTCTATCCGCGCTGGCTGGGCGCGCGTGAACTGTTACTGCATGGGCGGGATCCTTACGGGGCGGATATCACGGGCGAGATTCAGGCTGGCTACTACGGACGTCTTCTCGATCAAGGGCGTCCGAACGATCCCAAGGATCAGCAGGCTTTTGCATATCCCGTCTACGTCGTGTTCTTGCTGGCTCCTGCCATTCAATTGCCGTTCGCCGTGGCACACAAGATTTTCTTCTGGCTCTTCGTGATCCTCACGGCGTTGTCGGTTTTATTATGGTGGCAGACACTCGGATGGCGCTTGTCTCTCACCGGGAAGCTCATCTGGGTTCTACTGGCGCTGAGTTCCTTCCCGGCGATTCAGGGACTGAAACTGCAGCAATTGACCGTTCTCGTTGCTGCTCTGATTGCTGGTGCGATGTTCGCCATTACGCGCCGGCATTTCGTTTTGGCAGGCATCTTGCTGGCGGTTGCCACAATCAAGCCTCAGCTCGTTTTGCTTGTGATGGTATGGCTGTGTGTCTGGGCATTGGGAAACTGGCGCCACCGGCAGCCCTTGTTGTGGACTTTCGCCGTCGCAATGCTGGCTCTTGTGGCGGCGGGTGAGGTTGTCCTGCCGGGATGGATCACTGAGTTCCGCAGAGCAATGGCGGATTATTACCGCTATACCGGGGGAGGGAATTCGGTGCTGGATGTAGTCCTCTCGCCGATCTGGGGACGTATCGTGTCCGCGTTATTGGTAGGCCTGTTGATTGTGTTTGCATGGAGTACCCGGGGGGAGGACGAGAAAACCGCCGCATTTCAGTGGGCGCTCTCGGCAACATTGGCGACCACCTTGCTCATCATCCCCATGTTCGCGCCTTATAACCAGTTGCTGCTGATACCCGGAGTGATGATGGCTCTGCGTTCGCTGCGTCGGCTGTGGGAAGAGAACCGGCGGTCCCGTTTTTTTGTCACCATCACCGGGGTGGCGATCGGTTGGCCATTTTTCGCTGCGGTCGTCTTGGTCGTAGCCCTGCTTTTTTTGCCGGGCACGTCTGTACAAAAGGCATGGGGATTGCCGTTTTATCCCAGTTTTGCGATACCAATCACAATCTACGCTCTCCTGCTGAACTCGCGAGCAACGTTGTGTGTACCTCTATCCGCATCCAGTGATCCGCTCGTGTTGCGGCAGAGCGTGGCGTCAGAGTAGTCTGTTGCCTGAGCTGCTTTTGGCGGCGCTCGCGACGGTGGCGATGAGCGCGCCCGGTAACCATCCGTCGCCTTCAATCCATGGCCCTCAATACGATTAGCCAATCGAGCCATCAAACCTCCGGCTCGGGAGTCTTTCCTGCGCTTGTCTTCGTGCAGGGGAGCGAACAAAAAAACATTGTTCTGAATCGCACTCCGTTTACGGTAGGGCGGAAGGTCGACAAGGATCTTGTGATCGCCGACCCGCGCGTGTCACGCGATCACGCGCAGATCGTGCAGGAAGGCCAGGAATTTTACCTGGTCGATCTGGGCAGCAAGCATGGGACATTCGTCAACGGCGAACGCATCCAGCGTCAGAAATTGGAGCGTGGCGATCGCCTGGAGTTCGGCGCGCGCGATTCCGCCTATCTCCTGTTCAATCCGGCGCACGCAACTTCCAATACGGCCCGGGAGTTCCTGAGCCAGATCTCGGTGATCGGTGGAAAGGCTGGGACCAGTGAACTGGAGACGCTACGCCTCTTCCTGGAGGCCGCCCGCAAGCTCAACACGGCGGGCGTGCTCGATGAAGTACTGATCACAATGCTCGACGTCACTCTTGAACTGACGAACGCCGAGCGCGCTTTTGTGTTTCTCAAGGACGACGAGGGAAATCTGCGGCTTCAGGCTGGGCGCAATAAGAAAAAAGAGCCGCTGCTCGACGACAAGACCATTTCGCATTCGATTCTGGAAGAGTCCATGCGGTCGAACTCGGAGTTCCTGCTTACCGATACCAGCCAGTCGCTCGATCTTGCGGGTCGCCACAGCATTGTGGCCTACGACCTGCGAACCGTGGTGTGCATCCCGTTGCGGAAACTGCAGATGCGCGAGACGCGGGACGCGCAGACCCCGGCGCCGTTGGCGACCACGGCGCAGGCGATGGGAGTGCTGTACGTGGATTCGCGGTTTGCTTCGCGTGACATCAGCAACGTGAGTCAGGAGATCCTGCGTGCGATCGCGACAGAAGCCGCATCCCTCATTGAGAACGCGCGGCTCGTGCAGGCGGAGGAAGAAGCTCGCCGCTACCAGCAGGAGCTGAGCATTGCCGCCAGTATTCAACAGCGACTCATGCAGGTGAAAATTCCCGAAGTGCCGTTCGCGAAGATGCGGCCACGGAATCTCCAGTGTAAGGAAATCGGGGGGGATTTTTACGATGCGGTCAACACGAAAGAAGGCCTTGCGGTCGTGCTGGCCGATGTGAGCGGCAAGGGCGTCTCGGCTGCCCTATTGGCTTCGAGCTTGCAGGCCATGATCTATTCGCATTTGATTGCCGGCCTGTCGCTCACCGACGTGGTGACCGCCGTAAATCGCTTCTTTGCCGAAAAGATGGGTGGCGAGAAGTACGCGACCCTGCTTCTCGTGCGGTTGAAGCGAGATGGCGAACTCGAATACGTGAATTGTGGCCACGTGCCGCCGCTCCTGGTCTGCAACGGAGAGGTGCTGCGTCCTCCTCACGGCAATGTCCCGGTGGGACTGTTGCCAGAAGCGACGTTTGAGAGCGCGACCTGTCAGATGAAATCCGGCGACCGCTTCATCCTCGTCACGGACGGTGTCACCGAGGCGGAAAACGCTGTGGGAGACTTCTTTGAGGACTCGAGACTTGAGGCCGCTGCGTCGAAATCCCCGACGCTGGAAGGAATCTTCTCTGCCGTCACGGAATTCTGCGCGGGCAATCCGCTAAGCGATGACTGCACAGTAGTGGAACTGTGTTACGCGGACGCGAGCGGTTGAGGTATCTGGGAAGCGCACGACTTTAGCCCTGCTGCACAGTCATCCAACTTTTCGTCTGGCGCTTTTACCCCACCTTCACCCGAAAATCTGTTCCCTCCCACCGATTCTCATTCGACCAGAAGAACGTAAACACTGCCTCCCCACCCGCGGACAGGGAAGCAGTGGGCAGGTCGAGAATGTGAATCCCGAGCCTTGTATCGCGCGTGTCGGTATCGTGCGCAGTTTTCCAGTTGTCGATGCTCCAGTGAACGCGCGCGGGCGATAGCAGCACGATGCGAAGCGTCTTGTTGCGCGGGACGCTGCGCGTCTTGTTGTTGAATCTCCATCCGAAGATCTGGCGAACGCGTTTCTGTTTCAAATAGCGCTGCACCGTCTGTGGCGGCTGATCAAAAATCTTGCCGTCGCGAATTGACCGTCGCAACTTGATGTACTCCGAATGCGCCCATACCAGCGGACACGCCGATCCAGAGGGCTTGCCCCGATAGAGCTCCAATGCCGGGATGTCGGCGGCGTCCCAGACTTGTTCGGGAAGCAGTCGGCTTTGGCCGGAGGTTGAGTTCTCCATTACGGTTAGCAAAGCCTCTGCTTCATCGCGATGACCGGCAGCAAGCGCGTAATGACCTCGCTCCCCAGCCAGCAGCGGCCAGGGGCGGCCGATGCCGGTGCCATCGAACGCCGCTCCATCCCGGTGTTCGCCATATCCGTCTCCGTTGTAGCGATACCAACATGGTCCCTGTGGAAGTTCGACCGCGAGCAGCGCGTCAATCGCCCGCAGGGTGTTGATTATGCGCGGATCTTCCGGATCGCGCAGTCCGAATCGCACCAGCGCCAAGGCATCGGGACTGATGATGTGATAGGCCCGCTCGCCGTCTTGTCCCGGCGGTTTGTTCTTGATGGGAACGAACCCTTGCGTGGGGGAAGCGGCTCCGTCAGTGTCGGGCGGTGCGATGCGCACGTAGTATCCCGAAACACCGAGTTGCTGTGCCAGATCGCCACCCTCCGCATAGACCCAGCGCTCAATATTGTCGTTCCACGCATCGGCGGTGTCGCGCATGGTTTGCGCCTGTTCGGAACGCCCTGTGAGGTCGGCGATTTCGGCAGCTGCCAGCAGCGCGGAGATTTCAGCCGCCAATGTGAACGGGGAATATCCCGCATCCTCTTCCCATCGATCCTGCTGCGTCACCGGACCGTTGCGAAGAATAAAGCTGACGGCGCTGCGGACCATCGGCCACCAGCGATCGAGCTTGCCCAATCCCTCCGGGGCCTCCCGTCGCATCAAGTCGATGAGAAGTATGGGGAACGCGGTTTCATCCATCTGGATGCCGCTCCAGTACGGACGTCCGTCGAGCCAGAGGTTTTGCGCCCAATTGCCCGCCTCTTCCTGCGTAGCTTCGAGGTAGCGCAGCACACGGGCCGCGTCATTGACCGCTCCGGCCGCAAGCAGCGCGCCTGCGGTTTCGACCAGATCGCGCGGCCAGACCAGGTGGTATCCGCCCAGGTCTTCGTCGCCCTTGTTGAATCCCCAAGGGATGGAGAGGCTGGCAATGATGCCGCCAAGGAAATCCTTGGATTCGTGAGTGCGCAACACTGCGGTCGAGGACCGATACAGATCGTGCTGTCGCAACGGTTGGTCCAGAGGCAGCAGTTTTTCCTGCCAGCTCTTCCACTGCAAGACGTAGTGCTTCCGAAGTTCGGCAAAGTCCTCAAACAAGCTCGAACGTGCTTGCTGTCCCGCCTCGGTCCAGATCGATCCAAAGCCCAAGGCCAGCACGAATTCGCCGTTGCAGGCAGCGAGATCAACCTCCCCGCTGAAAGCGATGTTCCCGTTTTCGGCACGGTTGTAGTCCCACTTCATCTGGAAGTGCTGCGACAGATCCTGCCAGCCATCCGACACGCCAACAAATCCCACCGACATCTTTTTCCACGGCGCCGAAGAAGCCAGGCTCAAAGTCGCTCCGTCATGCTCGGCCAGAAACATGGGAAAGCCCTTGTAATTGCCGATCCACCCGGTGTTTCCGTAACCGCAGTTCGCGAGGTGGGGCGCCAGCAAGGCGAACAAGCGATAATCCGAGAGTTGACCCTGCAGTGGTTCGAAGCGAACCTTTTGCAAGACCACGTTACGGTAAGGATCGCTGAAAACCTCTTTGTGAATCCGGTAGCGCCCGGAAAGGTCGGTGTTGAGTACCTCATACACCGGGATCCCGGGCTCGCAGGGCCGATTTTCAAGGGTGCAATGCCGCTTCTCTTCTGAGAAGAAATCGTCCCCGGCAGTGACGACGAATCCCATGTCGCGAGTGCAAGCCTGGTCGACGCGCGGGTAATAAACCTCGTTTAAAATGCCGTGGCTCAAGGTGAACCAGACTTTACTATGCTGATTCAGGGCTGTCCCGGCACAGGTCTTGGCGCTCGAGGTCCAGCGCGGTGGGATTCCTGGCCAGCCAGGTGCGTAGCGGATTTCGGGATCATTCATGGGATTCAGGCTGTTCTAGGCTCTTGCTCGAACCTGTCCGATTTGACAGAAGATTTACAAATGGCGTCATGGTTTGGTTGGAGGATGTCATCCAAGTAGGCAGTTGTCGTTTATCTCTGGGATTGCAACTTAATCGAGATCAAGGATAATAGACCATCGCGAGCGCCCAGAACATGTGCACGACTATAGATGCGCGGGGATGGAGCAGGGTCACTTTCCTGTTCATGTGCTGTGCGCTGTGTTCGATTGCGCGGGCAGAGGATCTGCCCCGAACGGCCAGTCCGTCAGCGCTCGATCGAGGATTCTCGGGTCTCTACAACCTCGATTTCGCGGGTGCCCAGGAAGATTTCGCGGACTGGCAAAAAATGCATCCGGAAGATCCGGTAGGTCCTGTCAGCGAAGCCGCCGGGTTTCTTTTCTCTGAGTTCAACCGTCTTGGAGTTTTGGAATCGCAATTTTATGCGAATGACGACGCCTTCGCCGACCGCCCCAAGCTGACGCCCGACCCCGCACTGCGGAGCCGTTTTCAGGATGCGATCACGCGGGCTGAGAATCTCGCGCACGTCAAGCTGACCAAGAATCCAAAAGATCGCGATGGACTCTTTGCGCTCACACTCTCGTCGGGTCTGCAGGCGGATTATGCCGCGCTGATCGATAAGCGCAACATCGTCTCATTGCACTACACCAAGCAGGCATCCTCGTCGGCGCAAGAACTGCTTGCCGTTTGCCATGACTGCTATGACGCACTGCTCGCCACTGGATTCAGCAAGTACATTATCGGAAGCATGGCGGCTCCAATACGCTGGCTACTGCGCCTGGGCGGGCTACCGGCGGACAAGGAAGGAGGCCTCGCCGACCTGCAGAAGACGGCCGATCATGGGCACTACCTGGCGCCCTTTGCTCGCATTCTTTTGGCCATTGCCTATGTAAGGGAAAGGGACAATTCTCGAGCTGTGCAACTGCTAGCCGATCTACACCGGGAATTCCCTGGCAATACGCTGTTTCCCCGTGAGATTGCACATCTCAGCCAAGCGCGGCGGAACTGAGCGCGCCCTCATTTCTAAACTCCTTGTTTTCCAAAAAAATGTATCCGTCTACAGGACCCATTCATCAGAAATTCACTCATTTGTAACCGTCCTTTAACACTCCGCCGATAGAACGAGGTCATTGATCCCAATAAGGAGGAATGATCTGGTGATGCGCAAACTTGTGCTGCTGTGTGTGTGTGTGCTTCTGGCCTTGCCGGCCGTGGGACAGACCACGCTCAACGGAGCCGGCGCTACATTTCCGTATCCGATCTACTCGCGGTGGTTCAGCGAATACAACAAACTTCATCCCGATGTTCAAATCAACTACCAGTCGATTGGCAGCGGGGGCGGGATTCGTCAGGTTACGGCGGGTACCGTGGATTTCGGCGCCAGTGATATGCCGATGACTGACAAGCAGTTGCAGGATTCCAAAGTCAGAATTCTGAATCTTCCCACAGTGCTTGGCGCCGTAGTGCCCGCCTACAACATTCCGGGAGTGATGGGCGAAGTGAAGTTCACTCCAGAGGCATTAGCCGGCATTTTTCTCGGCAAGATCTCTAAGTGGAACGACAAGGCCATCGCATCTGCAAATCCCGGCGTCAATTTCCCCGATAAAGACATCATTGTCGTACACCGTTCCGACGGTAGCGGCACTACGTTCATCTGGACTGACTATCTGTCAAAAGTCAGCCCGGATTGGAAAACCCAGGTCGGCAGCGACACTTCTGTGAAATGGCCGGTCGGGCTCGGCAATAAGGGAAACGAAGGAGTATCAGGTCTGATTCGTCAAATGTCGGGGGCGATTGGTTATGTAGAACTGATCTACGCGATACAGAACAAGATTCCTTACGGCAGCGTAAGAAATGCAGCAGGAACGTTCGTGAAGGCGTCTCTGGAAAGCGTCACCGCGGCGGCAGCATCCGCCCCGAAGATGCCGTCAGATTTTCGCGTTTCGATCACAAACTCTCCGGGGAAGGATGCCTATCCCATCTCCAGCTTTACGTGGTTACTCGTTCCAAGCCAGTCAAAAACTCCAGCCAATGGAAAGATCTTGACTGACTTCTTGAACTGGATGGTTACCGATGGTCAAACGATGACTACCTCCTTGGCCTATGCTCCATTACCTGAGAACGTAGCCGCCAAAGAAAAGGAAGCAATCAAGCAAGTAAAATAACGCCCCCTCAAGCATGAGGGAGCTCCATTCCATCAGGGGAAAAGGAGAGGAAGATGAAGTCTGCGTGGACATTGTGGGCCATTGTATTGCTGGCGACAGGATTGGTTGCCCAAACCAGTACTACGCCCAAAACTGCCAAGAAAAAAACATCGGCGACAATTACGGCGGCGGACGTGCAAGCACTGAAAGACGCACTTGCATCGCAACAGGCCGCCTTGGCGCAACAGCAGCAGCAGATCCAGGAGTTGCGCGATGAACTGAAACATAAGGACGCCGCTGCACAACAGGCGCAAGCTGCTGCCAGTGATGCGGTGGCAAAGGCGGATGCTGCTCAGGCCGTTGCGAACCAGCAGCAGCAATCTGTCACCGAATTGAAAGGCAATGTAAGCGACCTGCAAGGGGCTGTCGCTAACACGGTGGTCAATCTGCAGGAAACTCAGAAGAGTCTTTCGGAATCTCCTCTGTCGCTCCACTACAAAGGCGTGACCATCACGCCCATTGGGTTCTTCGCGGCGGAGGCGGTGCGGCGGTCGCGTGCATTGGGGGCTGACATCAATACCCCCTTCAACTCATTGACGATGCCGGGCGCCTCCCAGAGCGCCATGTCCGAATTTTTCGGTTCCGGACGTCAATCCCGAGTCGGGTTACTGGCCGAAGGGCAGCTCAAGAGCGTGAAGCTCACCGGATACGTGGAGGCCGACTTCCTCTCCGCCGGCGTGACCTCCAACAACAACCAGAGCAACAGCTACACCATGCGTCAACGTCAGTTCTGGGGACAAGCTGCTTTTCAGAATGGTTGGAGCATCACTGGCGGCCAGATGTGGAGCCTGGTGACCGAAACCACTCATGGATTGGATAACCGAACCGAAGCGCTGCCGATGACGATTGATCCCCAGTATCACGTTGGGTTCAGTTGGGCTCGCCAGTTCGGCGTCCGAGTCGTCAAAAACTTCAATAACAAGATCTGGCTCGGCTTCGCCGTGGAAAATTCTCAAGAGACCATTACTACCCACAACAACGCGAATAACTTCCTGATCGGCTCGGCCGGTGCAGGAGGTGGACTCTACAACGGAGCCGTGACGGGCTGCACCTACAGCTCCAGCACCAATCTGACCACCTGTAGCAACGCCGCGAATTACTCATTTAATCCTTCGCCGGATATTATCGTAAAAGCGGCTTTCGAGCCCGGATTCGGCCACTATGAAGTCTTTGGAATTTATAGCCGTTTCCGAGATCGAGTGTTCCCCTGCGAAGATGTTGCCGCGACCGATCTTTGCTTGGGCACCACACCAGGTCCTAATGCGCTGGGCGCCTACAATTCCTCCAAGGACGGAGGTGGCGTGGGCGGCAACGCCCGTTGGGCGCTGTTTAAGAAGAACAACCACAGAGTTGACTTCGGACTGCACGCACTCTATGGCAGTGGTGTTGGTCGTTACGGTACCAGCACGCTGCCCGACGCCTCCATCACCGAGATCGGAACGTACCATTTGATTCGCAGCTCCCAAGGGTTGGCGACTCTCGAATGGCACGGGCCCAAACTGGATGTGTATCTCAACACCGGCGCCGAGTACGCTAGCCGGACGGCCAGCTGGGATCCAGTTACCAACAAAGCCGTCGGCTACGGTTCGCCGCTGTTTAGCAACTCCGGATGCTTCACCGAGACTGGTCCCGTGAACAACAGTGGCTTTATCCCCGGAGGCCTCCCGAGCTGTACGGCTGACACGCGGGTGCTGATCGAAGGTACCGCCGGTTTCTGGTACCGCTTCTACAACGGGCCGAAAGGCCGCGTCCAGTGGGGCCCGCAGTTCTCGTACGTGACCCGCAATACGTGGTCGGGTGCGCTGGGCTTTGAGCCGCATGGAATCGATAGCATGGTCTTCACGTCATTCCGTTACTACCTCCCGTAACAGCGATTTGGGACTGGTAATTCGTGAGCTAGTATTCCGGCACTCGAGCAGCTATGCTTGGGTGCCGGTTTTCTGTGTATCGCAAGCGGCCGAGGTGAATCCCCGTACGACGAACCCTCGGACTTGTTCTATACTGAGGCTCCAATAAGCTGAAAGAGAGCCGGTCTAAATCCGGGCTCTGAACACCGCAGGAATCACAGCAAGCACTCGTTCCATGGCTCGCATTTCGCTCGACAATCCCCAGTACTTTCTCAACCGCGACACCTCCTGGCTCGCGTTCAACCGACGTGTGCTAGAGGAGGCGGAGGACGAAGGCAATCCGCTATTGGAAAGGCTGAAGTTCCTGTCGATCTCCGCGAGCAATCTGGACGAGTTTTTCGAAGTGCGCGTGGCTGCGATGATGCAGCAGATTGAAGATGGCTACAACGAGTCAGGTCCCGATGGCCTGACACTGACGGCCAAGCGCGACGTACTGGCCAGGCTGACGCATGAATTTGTCGACGAACAATACGATTGCTGGAACTCGCGCCTGCGCCCGGCACTCTCCGAGAACGGTATTCGCGTGCTTGGTCTGCATGAACTCGATGCGGAGGCACTGCGATTTGTCGACGAGTATTGCGAAAGGGAACTGGACCCGCTGCTGACCCCAGTTACCGTCGATCCGGCTCATCCGTTTCCCCGTGTGATCAACAAAGCGCTCTGTGTTGCCTTCCTTCTGCGCCGTCGTCGTCGTTCTTCGCTAACCTACACCGGAGTGGTTTCGGTTCCGCGGGTCCTGCCACGGTTGATCCGGCTCCCTTCGACCGATACTGTCGATTTCATTTTTCTTGCCGACCTGGTTGCCCATCATGCCGTGCGGATGTATCACGGGTATGACATCGTGTCGTCCGCACCGTTTCGGGTGACGCGCAACAGCAATCTCTATCTTGCGGAAGAAGAAGCACGCAGCCTGCTCGAGTCCGTGCGCGCTGAACTTCATAACCGCCGCAAGGGCGATGCTGTGCGCATGGAGATTGAGGCCGATGCCGATCCTGAGATCATTGAACGGCTGCGCACCGTGTTCGAGCTCGACCCGTGGCAGGTCTTTCCTGTAAACGGACCGGTGAATCTGGTGCGCCTTTTCAATGTCTACGAACAGGTGAATCGGTCTGATCTGAAATATCGTCCGTTCTCGCCCAGGGAATTGCGCCTGACCTCGAAGACCAAGGACTTGTTTGAGGAGTTGCGCACACATGACATCCTGCTGCATCACCCGTTCGATTCCTACGATGCGGTCGTGTCATTCATTGAATCGGCGGCGGAAGATGATCGGGTGCTTTCCATCAAGCAAACGCTCTACCGCACGAGCGAACACTCGTTGATCGTTCCGGCTCTGATTGAGGCTGCATCGCACAAAGAAGTCACGGCGGTCGTGGAGTTGAAGGCCCGTTTTGACGAGGCATCAAACATTCGCTGGGCACGTGACCTGGAAGATGCCGGGGTGCAGGTTTTTCATGGGTTGGTCGGGCTGAAAACACACTGCAAGCTCTCGCTTTTGGTACGGCGCGATCCTGACGGTGTCACCCGGAGCTATTGCCACATCGGCACGGGGAACTACAACGCGACGACGGCGCGGATCTACACCGACCTAAGCCTGTTCACTGCAAATCCGGAAATCACGCGGGCGGTGCATGACGTCTTCAGTTTCCTGACTGCCTACTCGGAAAATCCCAGCTATGAACCATTGCTGGTCGCGCCGCTGGATCTGGCGGAAAAAAGCATCGCGCTCATCGATCGCGAAGCCGAACACGCGCGCCAGGGAAATCCGGCCCGCATCATTGCCAAAATGAATGCGCTCCTCGACAAGAATGTCGTGCAGGCGCTTTACCGGGCATCCCAGGCCGGAGTTGAGATCGATCTGATTGTGCGAGGAATTTGCGCTTTGCGCCCAGGAGTTCGGGGCGTGAGCGATCACATCCGCGTGCGTAGCATCGTCGGACGCTTCCTCGAGCATAGCCGCATTTACTACTTCGCGAATGGAGGAGAGGAGGAGATCTACCTCGGCAGCGCCGACTGGATGCCTCGCAACCTGTATGAGCGCGTAGAAGTGCTGGTGCCATTGCGCGACGAGATGCTGCGGGAACGGGTACGACATGAGATTCTCGACGCCTATCTGGCGGACAACCGCAAGGCGCGGGTTCTCCTCAAAGATGCAAGCTACTCACGAGGTTGGCGTCCAGCGCAAGGCAAACGAAGCCGGCAGGTGGCTGGCACGACGGCTTTCTGCTCGCAGGATTTTCTGATTTCTGTGGCGGAAGGCAAGGTTCCCCCCTTGTTTCCTGTCCCCGCTCAGCCGAAAAAACGGAGAGTAGCAACCGGGAAGGAACGATAAGCCATCATGATCCTTTACTTTTTGCGCCACGCGAGCGCCGGCGAGCATTTCGCCAATCCCAAGAAAGACGAGAAGCGCGCGCTGGATAACGAAGGAATTGAACAGTGTGGATACATTGGGCGTGCTCTCGCGGCGCTCGATGTACAAGTCGATGTCATCGTCTCGAGCCCGTTGAAGCGCTGCACGCAGACTGCGTCGCTGGTTGGGAACGAACTCGGATACGAGGGAAAACTCCAGCTCGATGTCGGCTTGCGTCCGCAGGCGGGGTTAGCCGATTTCCGCAAGATCCTTGAAAAATACAGCCGCCAGGAAGCCGTAATGGTCGTGGGACACAATCCCAATCTGAGTCAATTTCTGGGAGCAATTATCAGCGACTCGGGATGCGAAGCCTCCATGGATCTCAAGAAGGGAGCGGTGGCCAAGGTGGAGATGCGGCGAACCTCAGGAACCCTGCAGTGGTGCGTAACGCCGAAGGTCTTGCGTACTCTCTATGACACCGCTGTGGAAAGCTCGCGTCCGAAAACCTCGCGGAAATAGTCGCGTTCTTTTTCAATTGCCCAGAGTTCCAGATCGATTCCCAATCGGCGGCGTGGCACGAGACTTAGCTTGACTTCCGCTGCATGCACGCGGATGCGCACTTTCTCCACCGCGCGGCTGCGCCCGAGATTCAGCGCCCGCGCCATGCGTAACAGCACAATCGCCTTTTGCACGTCGGCTCGGTCGACGCTGTCGATGACCTTCATTGGCCCATCTTCCACTGTCGGGCGTGACTTTCCCAGGTACCGCGCAATTGCCGCAATGATCCGCCGTTGTTGCGGCGTGTAACCCAGGATCTCGGAGTTCGAGATGATGTAGTGCGTGTGGCGATGGTGGCCGTTGCGATTCACGTAGTCGCCCACTTCGTACAACATCGCTGCGGCGGACAGCCACTCTCCATATTCCGGCGGCAGGCGATGGACGGACCTCAGGGCATTGAAAAGTGACGTCGCCGCGTTGCGCACATCCACTGCATGCTTGCGGTCAATACGGTAGTGATCGACGGCCTTTAGAATCGATTCCCAGCGCTCCGATTCAATCTGCCGCCCTGAGCGCGTGCTGCGGTCGTAGTCGGCAGCCATCTGCGCAAGAACTCCATCGCGCAGGCCGAGTGGGGAATAACGAAAGCCTTTCAGTCGCAGACGATCGAGCAATTCGTGATAGACAATCGCGCCAGCGACGATAATTTCCGCGCGGCGCGGGCCAATGCCCTCAATCTTGCGCCGCTCCGCGACCGGTAGTCGAGAGAGTCGCCGCACAATTCGCTTCATCTCGTCTCGCGTGACCAGCATCCTCGAACCACTTCGAGTACGCCGCAGGTGGCTGGCCACTCCGGCGAGGGCCGCCGCAGTGCCGGAGGTGGCGATTACGTTTCGCACGCGCGCGCTGGCAATCCGGTCCACCACACGATTGGCTTCGCGGGTCACGAAGCCTCGCAGTCTTTTTAGCTCGCCCTTGCGCACAGGGTCGTGGCGCAGGAATTCATTGGTGAGCCGGACCGCACCCAAGGGGAGGCTCACTGCATCCCGAATGTGTCCGCGGTGCGAGACCGTAAGTTCGCAGCTTCCGCCTCCCAGGTCCATCATCAGCGTCGGAGTGCGGTCGACGCGAGGTCCCGAGACCAGCCCCAAATGAATCAACCGGGCTTCTTCCACACCCGACACAATTTCGACTCGCCAGCCCGTCGCTGATCGCACCCATTCGAGAAACGCTTGGGAATTACGCGTATCGCGCAGGGCGCTCGTCGCGACAACGCGAACGCTATCGGTAACGATCTGCTGCGTCGTGCGATGAAACCGGCGCAGCACCCTGACGGTATCGGCCATCGATTCAGGATTCAAGAAGCCTGTACCGAATACTCCTTCGCCAAGGCGCGTGACTTCGCGATCCTCATGCAAGGGATGCAAACGACCTGCTTGCAGGCGCGCAATCTTCAAGCGAACCGAATTGGAACCGATATCGACGGCAGCGAACGTAGGCATGCGAAGCCCCACAGTTTACATGCCGGAGAGGGAGGGAGTCACCGAGATGAATATGAAGTGCTAGGCCGCGGCTCCGGCTCGTGTTACCGGCGCCGGTTGTTTCATGGCGGGCCGATGGGAGCGTTCCAAGGTCGTCGGCTTGCGCTCCACGGCGCGGCGACTGAGTTGTGCCGTCGAAATCGCAGCAATGGCGTGCCGTAGCTTTGCGCGGGTGACATTGTGAAGGGCGGCCACCAAGGATGATTCGGTGATGTCTCCCACGCGTTCTATTGCAGAATGCGTGAGCGTCATCCAGTTGTGCCAGTTCCCGATAGCATCCAGCAGTTTCTGTAGCTGCGCGAGGAACTGAGCCGTCTCACTTGATTTGGGAGCAAACTCTGCAGCATAGCGCGCGCGCTTCACCACGATGCGGTAACCGTGAAGGAGGTCTTCCTGGGAAGCGTCCGTGGGAAGCGTGGCCGTCTCAAGCATCTTGCGGGCGACGTCCAGCGGGTCAGTGTTCGAATCGAGGGCCATACCGGAATATGCTCTTTTCAAACGCCGGCTGACCTCTCGAACATCCTCTTTCTTCAGCAGCTTGCGGAGTTTTCGTTCACGTTGTGCGCGAAGCTCGAGGAGATTTTGTGTCAATCGTGTCTTCCGCCTCGGCTCCTCCGGAACTCTCAAACTGCGCAAGGCCTCAAGCTGCACGTCAAGGTCGCGCACTTGCCCCGCCGATCTACGAATCCGGTTCAGGGTCCCGAGAAGCTTTCTCTGATTGCGATTGTCTGTGGGGGTCAAGTCTAACAAGAGCGTTTGCAGACGCCGAGTCGTTGTGCGGAAACTGTGGACGGCATCGGGCCGATGGCCGGACGCCAGGCGCAAAAGGTCCCGCTCCGCCTTGCGGAAGATCAGCTTGACGCGCTCCCGAACGATCGCCATACGTGTGCCGGGTCCAGGAGGCAAGCAAATCACGCCCTCCCTGGCGCGGACCAACTGCATTTGAGGGAACCCAACGAAGGGTTTTGAAAAAGCGTCCTCTATTTTAACATCTTTGTAACAACCCTCTGCTACCGTTAACGGGATGGCCAATCCTGCATTCCCACGGCCGAATATGCCTGGTCCGCAACCCGTTGACACGACAAACGTTATGTCAGCACAAGCGCAGCGGATTCCGCTACTCCGCGCTTCCGATGGGGCTGCGGCGGATCGCCTGTTCCGATACACGATCACGGCCTGCGGTATGGCGGTTTTGGGTGTCCTCGCCCTCATCGTGTACGAACTCGTGTTGCGATCAGGATTGTCGTGGCGTGCGTTTGGACTTAAGTTCTTCGCGGCCAGTGAATGGGATCCGGTTAACGAGCAATTCGGGGCATTACCGTTCATTTACGGCACGCTAGTGTCGTCACTGGTAGCGTTGGTGATTGCCGTTCCTCTTGCTGTCGGCGTGGCCGTATTCACGACCGAGATGTGCCCGAAGAAACTGCGTGGCCCACTGTCATTTTTCGTGGAACTCCTCGCCGCAATTCCCAGTGTGATCTACGGGCTGTGGGCCATCTTCGTGCTTGTGCCTTTGCTGAGGGGATACGTCCAGCCATTGCTGGGGAAAGCGCTCGGCTGGACAGGATTATTCTCAGGGCCGCCCTATGGCATCGGCATGCTCGCAGCAGGAATTATTCTCGCTATCATGATCATCCCGATCATCTCCTCCATCACGCGGGAAGTGTTGATGGTTGTGCCCCAGCATCAGCGCGAGGGTGTGCTCGCGCTGGGCGCGACCCGTTGGGAGATGATTCGTGTGGGAGTTCTTCGCAATGCTCGCGCTGGTATTGTCGGCGGGATCATTCTCGGCCTCGGCCGTGCACTTGGCGAAACCATGGCCGTCACTATGGTTATCGGGAATCGGCCTGAAATCGCAAAGTCGCTCTTCGCGCCGGGATACACCATGGCCAGCGTTCTGGCCAACGAATTCAGCGAGGCGACTGGCGACGTGTACCTCTCGGCACTGATCGAAATCGGGCTGGCACTGTTCCTGGTCACGATTGTTGTAAATGCGTTGGCACGACTGATGGTGTGGACCGTAACTCGGGGCCAGCCTGCGAGGGGAAATGTCTGAGACTACTTCCAGCAAGAAATCGGTGGCTCCTATCAGCTTGCGCCGAAGGCTGACCGATCTCGTGATGACGGGCGCAGCGGTTTCGACGGTCGTGATTGTCCTGGCGCCACTGGTCGCCATCTTTGGCTATCTCGTCTATCGGGGCATCGGATCCCTCAATTGGACGTTCTTGACCCAGACTCCGAAGCCGGTCGGCGAAGTTGGTGGCGGCATGGCGAATGCCATCGTAGGATCGATCATGATTCTGGCCATCGCCAGCGTGATTGGAGTGCCCTTCGGCGTGGGCGCAGGAATTTATCTGGCAGAGTTCGGCAGAAATCCCATGGGGAGCATCATCCGCTTCACGGCTGATGTGTTGAACGGCGTTCCCTCAATTGTAATCGGTATCGTTGGATATGCCATCGTCGTCCTTTACCAGCACCACTTCTCGGCGTTGGCTGGCGGTGTGGCGCTCTCGATCATGATGGTTCCCACCATCTGCCGCACCACCGAAGAGATGCTGCTGCTGGTGCCACAAGCTTTGCGCGAAGCGGCCTATGGCCTTGGCGTCCCGCGCTGGCGCACGACATTATCAATTGTTTTGAGGACGGCCACCTCCGGAGTGATCACGGGAATCATGCTGGCCTTTGCACGCATTGCCGGTGAGACAGCACCGCTGCTGTTCACCACACTGGGCAATCAGTTCTGGAACCTGCGCTACGATCAGCCGACTGCGGCCCTGCCGCTGCAGATTTTCGTTTACGCGAATTCCCCCTATGAAGATTGGCATCGTCAGGCTTGGGCAGGTTCCTTTGTCTTGATCATTCTGATCGTGGGCTCCGTCGCAGCCGTGCGCTATGTCGTTCGGCGGGGCTCATTTGGAACGGCATAATTTATGGGCGTAGGAATTCAAGTCGAGAAACTGAATGCCTGGTATGGCAAAGGCCAGGCTTTGTACGACATCAACCTGAATGTGGCCGCGAATCACGCAACAGCCCTGATCGGCCCGTCTGGTTGCGGCAAATCGACCTTCATTCGTTGTCTGAATCGCATGCATGAAACGATTCCAGAGGCGCGCGTCGAGGGGCGGGTCCGCATTGGCGAAATCGATGCCTACAATGGAACTTCGCCGACGCAACTCCGGCGCCGTGTCGGCATGGTGTTCCAGAAGCCGAATCCCTTCCCAACCATGTCGATCTACGACAATGTTGCCTCCGGGTTGAAGCTCAACGGATTCCGTGACCGCCGCAAGATCGACGAAGTCGTGCAACGATCTCTGGAAGTATCGGCGTTGTGGGAAGAGGCAAAGGATCATCTGCACAAGAAATCGGGTGCCAGCCTCTCTGGTGGTCAGCAACAGCGCTTGTGCATCGCCCGCGCGCTGGCCGTAGAACCCGAGGTGCTGCTGATGGATGAACCCTGCTCGGCCCTCGATCCGATCTCTACGGGAAAGATCGAAGAGTTGATCTTTCAGCTCAAAGAGCGCTATACCATCGTCATTGTCACTCATAACATGCAGCAGGCGGCTCGCGTGGCGGAATTTACCGGGTTCTTCCTGCTGGGCAAGATGATTGAGTTCGACAAGACCGAGAAGATCTTTACCAAGCCCTCGGACAAGAAAACCGAGGATTACATCACCGGACGGTTCGGATAGAAGGAAGGTTTGACGAATGCGCACGCGCTTTCAGCAAGGACTCGACGATCTGCGGAATCGGTTGCTTCGCATGGGAGGACTGGCGGAGCAGGCCGTCGACCGCGCCCGTCAAGCCTACGTGGAGCGCGACCTGAGCCGCTGCCAGATGGTGCTCGAAGGCGAGAGCCTGATCAATACGGCCGAGCGCGAGATCGATGAGACAGCATTTGATCTGCTCGCGATGCAGGCTCCGATGGCAACTGATCTTCGCTTCATTCTCGCCGTAACAAAAATCAATGCCGACCTGGAACGCGTCGGCGATCAGGCGGTCAACATTGCCGAACGTGTCATGGACATGGTGGAGCTGCCCCCGGCCGAATTGCCGGTCGACATTGCCCGCATGGGGACCGCTGTAAGCGCCATGGTTCGTCGTGCCTTAGAGTCGTTTATTGAAGGAAAAGTTGAACTCGCGCAAGCCGTTCTCGAGATGGATAACGTCATCGATCGTATGCGTGACGAGGCCTTCATTCAGCTAGTCAAGACGATGAATGAGCGCCCCGACGTAGTCCGGCAGGCGCTAGATGCTCTTCTCGTTGCACGCAATCTCGAGCGCGTCGCCGATCACGCTACCAACATCGCAGAAGATGTCATCTTCTGGGTGCAGGGATCGGACGTGCGCCACAATGTCCATACCGATGAAACACAGCCATCCGACTCCATCCGCCCAACCCAGCGCGCCTCAGGCCTCTAAGCCCAAACAACCCATGTGGGGACAGCCGCCTCGGCTGTCCCGCGAGCAAAGCGAGCGCACAGACCACCAAAGTTTTGTCTGAGGACCTCTTCGCGTTAAAGCTGCCTCATCACTGCACGAGTGCTTTCCTTCCAGCCTTCACACGCATTATCCTGAACGGCAGTCCTGGAGGCCCAGTGATTCCCCAGTTCATTCGTGTGCTCGCTGTTCTCTGCCTGACTGCCGCAGTTTCCCTGAACGCTCAGACTCCCAGCAACGATCGCAAGGCCATCAACCTTCCCACGAGCAAGGTTCTGACGGTTCCATCGCCCGGCAAGATCGGCAATACCAATAGCTTTCCGGGAACGATGGTCCTCAGCCCCGATGGCCACTATGCCGCGCTCCTGAACTACGGCTACGGTACACAAGAGATGATGGCACATCAGTCGATCGCCATCCTGGACCTCGGTTCGAACAAGATCACCGAATTCCCTGATGCGCGACTCGGAGACGAGGCACACCAGAGCTATTTCATAGGCCTGGCATTCAGTTCAGATGGAAAGCATCTGTACGCCTCGATCGGATCGATCACGGATCCGACGGGTGAGCGCAAGGGTGACTTGGGCAATGGGATCGCGGTATACAGTTTTTCAGCAGGCAAGGTCGCGCCAGAGAGATTTATTCCAATCCCGCTGCAGCAGTTGCCGACTGGAAAGAGGCTGGCAGTCGGCCTGAAAGCCCCGACACATATGGCGATTCCCTATCCTGCGGGCATGGCGCTAATTTCTGACAGTGGACACGACAAACTACTCATCGCGAATAATCTTTCGGACAACGTGGTGCTGCTTGATTCCGCGACAGGGAAGATCTTGCAGACCTTCGACCTGAGCACCAACAATCTGGTGCCTGCGTCCTACCCATACACGTGCGTGGCAACGAAAGACGGACGGCGCGCCTGGTGCAGTTTGTGGAATGCTTCGCAGGTGGCGGAACTTGATCTGGCAATCGGCAAGGTCGAGCGTCGGATCAAGTTGAAGCAACCTGAAGATCCACTAGCTCCCGGCTCGCATCCAACGGCGATGCTGCTGAGCCCTAATGAGAAGACTCTCTATGTCGCTCTTTCCAACGTCGACAAGGTCGCAGCGGTGGCTACAGAATCAGGAGTTCCTTTCGTATTCATGGATTTGTTTACACCAAGCTCGACGCCCTCAGGTACTTTCCCGATCGACCTAGCGCAATCCGGTGACGGTCAACGACTGTTCGCAGCCACTGCGTCCCTTAATGCTGTTGCGGTTCTCGATGCTTCCGGGATAGCAAATGGCCCGGCCAACGAGATTATGCAGTGGGCCCTTGGTTTCATCCCCACCGACTGGTATCCCATCGCTCTCGCAGTTCACGGTGACGACCTCCTCATCGCCACCGGCAAGGGTGAAGGCGCGCGTGGCAACAAAGACATGGGCAAGACCGTCTACGAGACCAAGCACAAAGATCATCCTTACATTCCCACTCTGCTCAAAGGATCCGTCGCGCGCCTGAACATTCCCGAGACGATCAAGAAACTCCCCGAATACACGCAGATCGTGGAGCGCGACAACTTGTTTCACAGTGATCCCGGAACCATCACGTTTGCCAGTGGCAAGAATCTCATTAAGCACGTGATCTATGTAATGAAGGAAAACCGTACCTATGATCAGATTCTGGGCGACCTGAACGTCGGAGATGGCGATCCTTCGCTCACCATGTATGGTGAGGACATCACGCCGAACGAGCACAAGCTCGCCCTGCAGTTCGGCGTGCTCGACAATTTCTACGACAGCGGGGAAGTCTCCGGCGACGGGCATGTCTGGTCTACCGCTGCCATCACATCCGACTACAACGAAAAAACATGGCAGATCGCATATCGCGGCAAGGAACGCACGTACGATTTTCAGGGACAGAATGCCGACGAATTTCCGCTCGATCACAACATCCCCGATATCGATGAACCGATGACCGGTTATATCTGGAATAATCTCGCGCGCAATCACATCAGCCACCGCGTTTATGGCGAGTTCGTCAACGCGCGGTGGTGCAACGAGAAGCGCAAGGCCGCGAGTCCGAAACAGGGAACTCCTTCCGGACAGGAAGCAAGCTGCCCGCGTACCGAGGTGCAACAGGGAGGCACGCTTCCACCGAATGTCGGAAACCCTCACGGCGGCACGAGTCCATGGCCATGGGCGATTCCCCTGTTCAGTGGCGTGAAGCCGACGAAGGCCGCATTGCGCGATCATTTCGATCCCTTGTACCCCGACTTCAACACTGACTACCCGGACCAGCTTCGCGCCGATGAATTCCTCAACGAGTTTGGCGCGTATGTCCGGGCCCGCGAGTCGCATGAAGGGCCGGATCTCGAACTGCCATCATTCATCCTGCTCTATCTTCCCGACGACCACACCGGCGGCACGCGTCCCGACCGCGCCCGGCCGGCTGCGAATGTCGCGGACAACGATCTCGCACTCGGTCGCGTAGTGGATGCCGTCTCTCACAGCCCTTACTGGGACGATACCGCAATCATGGTCCTCGAAGATGACGCGCAGGACGGAGCGGATCATGTCGACGCACACCGTTCCACCGCTTTCGTAATCAGTAAGTACTCGCCCGGATCCGCAGCAAAGCCCTACGTCGAACACCGCTTCTACACGACCGTCAACATGATTCACACAATCGAATCGCTGCTGGGTCTTCCTCCCATGAATCAGAATGACGCTTATGCTCCGGTGATGAGCGGATTGTTCTCAGGTGCGGGCGATCAGCCGCCCTTTAAGGCCGACTATCGGAATCAGAAGAACGGCTTGATCTACGAAATGAACAGGAGCAACGCTCCGGGCGCGAAAATCTCTTCCACCATGGACTTCTCCCGCCCTGATGCCGCTGATGCTGCTCGCCTCAATCGCGTGCTCTGGAACGATCGAAAAGGATCGACTCCATTGCCGGCGCCTAAGCACAGTGTGATTCCCGCGGGCGGCGAGTGATCGGATGAATCCGCTCGAAATCTCACCCAGTCAATTTCGCCGCTGGGCCGAACGTGTCGCGCAACTGGCAGCCGACTATCTTGAAAATGTGGATTCGCTGCCCATTGTCCCGCCAATATCCGGGGAAGAGTCGGCGCGCATTTTCGATGCCGCGTTGCCCGAGCAGGGGATTGGAGAGGCTGCATTGGAGGCACTGCCCGACGTGTTGCGTGCCTCGCGGGCGCCGAATGGCCGTTTTTTCGGCTACGTGCTTGGATCGGGCGACCCCGTCGCCGCGACGGGAGATCTTCTCGCCAGCATCATGAACCAGAACGTTACCGCGTGGCGTTCCGGACCGGCCGCAGTCATGATCGAAAGGACAGTCATTCAATGGCTGGCGCAAGCGATCGGATGTCCAGATTTCGGAGGGCATCTTACTGGAGGCGGCTCCGCGGCCAATCTGATGGGCTTGGCGATGGCGCGCGAGGCCAAGGCACCCGCGAATGAGAGGGGTGTCACGGGCGGAGCCGTTGTCTACGCTTCCACGGAAGTTCACATGTCGATCGCGAAGAGCGTGGCTTTGCTCGGCATCGGACGCGATAATCTGCGGCTCATCCCTGTCGACTCCTCGTTGCGAATGGAAACCAGCGAACTTGAGCGCCAGCTCGCCCAAGACGTCGCCGCCGGCAAGAAGCCGGTTGCAGTCGTGGCCTCAGCAGGAACAGTTAACACAGGAGTGATCGACGCGCTCGCGAAGATTGCCGAGATCGCTCATCGCAATGGAGCCTGGTTTCACATTGATGGCGCGTATGGAGCGCTGGCCGCAATCGCTGAACGAGACAAGTTTGCAGGCATGGAACTCGCCGATTCGATTTCTCTCGATCCGCACAAGTGGCTCTATCAGCCGCTCGATTGCGGCTGCCTACTTTACCGCTCGACCGAAGCGGCGCAGAAGGCATTCTCCTACACCGCGGACTATACGCGCGCGTTGAGCACTGATCCGATTGAGGGATTCGCCTTCTTCGAGGAATCGATGGAGCTGTCGCGCAGATTCCGTGCATTGAAGATATGGCTTTCGCTCCGCTATCACGGCCTCTCGGCATTTCGCCAGTCAATCCGGAATGACATCGCTCATGCGCAGCGTCTGTCGGAGGCAATCGAACACGAGCCTCGGTTGGAATTGATGGGCCGCGGAGAACTGAGCGCCGTGTGCTTCCGCTATCGTGGCCCAGTTGGATCTTCAGAGAACGACTTGAACCAGCTTAACGCCGCCATCCTGAAGCACACGCAGAAGCGCGGACGCGTCTACATTTCCAACGCCACGCTGGCAGGGAAGTTCTGCCTGAGAGCCTGCATCGTGAACCACCGCACGAAAGGTGCGGATGTTGATGCGGTTATTCCTGAAGTGTTAGCCGCTGCAATAGAAGCGGCCGCCTCCGGAAACATCCGTTAGCGGCCTCCTCTCTCGGGTTCAATCGCTGCCTAGTTCAACTGGATCGACTGCTTCAGCGGCAAACTGTCCGAAGATCCCCCAACCATGAAGCTGTATTCGCCAGGAATCAACTGCCAGCCGTTCTGCTCGACGTTAAAGATGGAGAGATATTTCGGGTTCACATCAACGCTGACTTCTTTACTTTCACCAGCCTTAAGCCACACTTTACTGAAGCCGACCAGTCGCTTCGGTGGCTCAGCCGCCGAAGCGGGCAGTGAGGCGTAGACCTCCGCCACTTCGGCACCGTCACGTTTACCCGTATTCTTGACCGTGAAGGTAACCTTAGGCGTCTTGCCGGGCGTGACCTTTAGGTTGGAATAGGCATATGCCGTGTAAGAAAGTCCGTGACCAAAGGGGAACAGGACCGGCTTCTTCTCGGCGTCGTACCACTTGTACCCGACCTTTACGCCCTCATCGTAAGTGACCTGAAAAGGCGCAAGTCCAGCTTCAATCTGTTGGATCACGTCCCCGCGCGCCCAATTCGCCCTCGACTCCGGCGGTGGCTGAACGATCTTCGGATGTGGCAGATCAGCTTCCGTACGCGGAAAAGTCACCGGAAGTTTTCCGCTCGGATTCACGTCGCCAAACAGTACGTTTGCCACTGCGTCTGACCCGCTACTGCCCGCATACCAGGCCTCTACGATCGCGTGGACCTTATCGACCCATGGCATAGTCACCGGTCCGCCGCTTTCCAGGACGACTGCCGTATGTGGATTGGCGGCGGCCACCCGGGCGATCATAGCGTCCTGATCTTCCGGCAGAGCAAGGCTCGGCAGATCCATGCTCTCGCTCTCCCACTGGTAAGCAAAGATGAGGGCAACATCGGAGTTCTTGGCCAACGCCGCGGCAGACGCTGGATCAGCACCCGAATCAAACTGAATCTTGGCCTGCGGCGCCTTGGCGCGAATCGACTTTAGCGGCGAAGTTGGGAACCAGATCGGAACCATCCAGGCCGTGCCACCTTTGCCCGGCGGCATGATTGCGTTTCCACCCGGCGGGTCCACCTGCGCCGAGCCAGAGCCCGAGATCATGCCTACATCAGCATGCGGGCCGATGACCGCGATGCTGTGAATCTTGGCGGCGTCCAGCGGAAGTTGCCCGCCATCATTTTTCAGCAGAACAATTCCTTGTTCCTCCAGCTTGCGGGCAATCTCGAATCCGCCCATCACATCGACCACGCTCTTCCGTACGGGATTGTCAATGACTCCCGTCGCAAACATGCTGCGCAGGATGCGTTGCACGTGATCGTCGATTTCGCTCAAAGGCACCTTGCCAGATTCGACATCTTTCTTCAATTGGTCGCCGAAGAAATGCCATCCCGGCTCTTCGTGATCGAGTCCGGCCGCGGAAGCTTTGGCAGAACTGTGCGTAGCTGTCCAATCGCTGACCACGAAACCCTTGTAGCCCCAATCTTTCTTCAGCAAGTCGGTCAGCAGATACTTGTTCTCGCACGCGTAGTCGCCGTACACGCGGTTATAGGAACACATCACGGCTCCAGGATCACCTTCCTCAATGCCGATCTCGAAGGCTAACAAGTCACTTTCCCGGGCGGCACGCTTGTCGATCGTGATGTTGACGGCGTCGCGCCCGGCCTCCTGATCGTTCAGGGCATAGTGCTTGATGTCGCCAATCACATGCTCGGCCTGCGTGCCACGAATGACTGAAGCCACCATCTTCCCGGCCAGAACCGGATCTTCCCCCATGTATTCGAACGTCCGGCCATTGCGCGGTTCCCGCGTGAGGTTCGTTCCCCCACCCAACGACATGTTGTAACCCTGCGCGCGCAGTTCACGTCCGATCAGTGCTCCATATTCGAATCCGCCCTGCGGGTCCCAACTCGCCGCCCCGGCGATGCAGGCCGGCAACGCCGTGGAGTAGCGGCCATTCTCGCCGCTGGATCGAACGCCGTAGGCAGCATCGGACATCTGAATTGCCGGAATCCCAAGCCGCGGGATCTCCACCACGTATCCAGCACCGCCGTTGGAGTGAATCGCCAGCGGGCTCACCGCTCCCAATCCCGGCATACCAGTGCCGTGCAGCAAGGAAAGTTTCTCGTCGATCGTCATTTCCTTGATCACCATAGACGCGCGCTCATCGGGCGACAGACTGGGATTCATCCATGGATGAGACTTGTTGTTTGCTTGAGCAGCAACTGACGAAGAAAGCGAAGTTAGGATTGCCAGAGAAATACCGCAACACAGGAACAGCCCGAGTGACTGCCTCTGCAAGAACATTCGAGTACCTCCATCGATCAACCGCAAAATCGATATTGTAGCAGTTGGCGTATCGCCTCTGCGGTGCTCCCAGAACCCAGCTTCGAAACAGCGTGTCGCGCACGTTCGGGCGGAGGCTTTACACTGAATGTGTGAAGATTGCGCTGGGACAGATCAATCCCACCGTTGGCGACTTCGCGGGAAACGCCGCCAAAATCATTGATTTTGCGCAGGGGGCCAGAGCAGCCGGCGCAGGCCTCGTCCTGTTCCCGGAACTGGCCATATGCGGCTATCCTCCGCGCGATCTTGTCGAGCGTCCTTCGTTCGTAACGCATAATCGCGAGTCAGTCGAACGGATCGCAGCTGCCACTTCAGGCATCGCGGTGATCTGCGGACTGGTTACTCCCGCCGACTCGGATGCAGGCAAGTCAGTCATGAATTCCGCAGCACTGATGGTCGAGGGCAGAGTAGCCTTCATCCAATCGAAGATGCTCTTGCCGACCTACGACGTTTTCGACGAGGTACGCAACTTCGCTCCTGCCAAGAGCCAGAATCTGTTCCCCTTTTGCGGCAACCGCATGGCATTGACGATTTGCGAAGACGCGTGGAATGACAAACGATTCTGGGCCAAGCGGCTTTACACGGTTGATCCCGTGGAATCGCTCATTCATGCCGGTGGCAACTTTGTCCTGAACATCTCCGCATCTCCCTTCTGGATCGGAAAACGCGAATTCCGGCGCGACATGCTGGCCAGCATTGCGCGCCGGCACAAAGTTCCTGTCGCCTTGGTGAATCAAGTAGGCGGTAACGACAGCCTCGTTTTTGACGGGTCAAGCCTTGTGCTCGACCGCGAAGGAAACGTCATTGCGCAGGGCAAGTCCTTCGAAGAAGACTTGATCTATTTTGATTCTCAGAGTCTCACCGGCGAGATGCACGACCAGATTGTCGGGGATGAACCGAGCGCTTATGCAGCGTTGGTCCTCGGTACGCGCGACTACATCCGTAAATGCGGTTTTCACAAAGCCATCATCGGCCTGAGCGGGGGAATCGATTCTGCGCTGACGGCCGTTATTGCAGCCGACGCGATCGGACCCGAGAACGTAATCGGAGTCGGAATGCCGGGACCCTATTCATCCCAGGGCTCGATCGACGATGCCCGCGCGCTCGCGAAGAACCTGGGCATTCGCTTCGAGTTACTTTCCATTAATCCCGCGTATGAAGCGTATCGCGAAACTCTGCAGCCGGTTTTCGCCGGATGCAAGGAAGACGTCACGGAAGAGAATATTCAATCGCGTGCTCGCGGCACCATGCTGATGGCCCTCTCGAACAAGTTCGGTGCGATCGTGCTCTCGACGGGGAACAAGAGTGAACTGGGAGTAGGCTACTGCACCCTGTATGGCGACATGGTGGGAGGCCTGGCCGTTATCTCCGATGTGCCGAAGACACTCGTGTACCGACTCAGTGATTATGCGAATTCGCGCCGTCCCGTGATTCCACGAGCCTCGATTGAAAAGCCGCCTTCTGCGGAGTTGCGTCCCGATCAGAAAGATAGCGACTCGTTGCCGCCGTACGAGGTGCTCGACGCTGTCCTTGAGGACTATGTGGAAGACTCTCACTCCGCCGAGCGTATTGCAATTGATCGTGGTCTTGACATCGAAGTCGTACGAAGGGTCATCCGGATGGTCGACCGTGCGGAGTACAAACGCCAGCAGGCTGCTCCCGGCCTCAAGATTTCTCCCAAGGCGTTCGGTTACGGTCGCAGGTTCCCCATTGCCGCAAAATCCGAGGCCTGACGTATTCTAGTGATGCGCACTCGTCGTGTTTTCCCGAAAGTTGGAAGTCAGGAAGTGTGAAAGGAACCCATGCGTTTTCTCGTAAACTTGATTCTCCCTCTTGCTCTGCTTGCGATTAGCCTGTCGGCCCAGACCACCCCGGCTGCGAAGCCGGCCAAACCAGCGGAGAAACTCGGTACCCACGCCACGGCCGACCTTCCGTCGGAAGCGACAGTCGATTCCTTTATGCAGCAGCAGTTTGGCTATGAACCCGACGTGACGTGGAAGATCTCGAGCATCAAACCCTCCGCTATCGAGGGATTAGCGGAAGTCACGGTGGTTCTTGCCAACCAGCAAGGGCAGCAGTTGACGCGCTTCTATGTTGCTCCCGATGGACAGCACGCTCTGGTCGGCGACGTTATTCCGTTCGGCGCGAAGCCGTTTGATACGGCAAAGAAGACGCTTGAGAAGGGAATCACGGGACCATCACGCGGGCCGAAGGACGCCGCGGTGACTATCGTCGAATTCGGCGACCTGCAGTGCCCCGCCTGCAAGGCGGCCCAACCCACGATCGAGGCTTTGGTCGCTGCCGAACCGAAAGCGCGTTTCGTCTTCCAGAGCTTCCCGCTGGAGATGCACAACTGGGCGGCCAAGGGTGCCGCTTACGCGGATTGCGTAGGACGCGCTTCGAATGACGCCTTTTGGAAGTTCGTCTCGAAGACGTACGAGACCCAAGCCGAAATTACCGCAGAGAACGCGGACGAGAAGCTGACCGCCCTCGCCGATGGCGCAGGCGTCAAAGGTTCCGAAATTGCCGCCTGTGTGACCACCTCCGAAACCAAGGCGCACGTGAACGCATCAATTGCTCTGGGCAAGGCAGTGGACGTAACAGGAACGCCAACTCTGTTTATCAACGGCCGCAAGGTCGGTCAGTTCGATTCGCGCCTCGCGGATGTCTACAAGAGCCTGGTGGAGTTCGCCGCGAAACAGTAGGAGCAGCGAAACCTGCTCAATAGCTCGTCTTGCCTAGGGTCCGAAGAAACGAGGTCCGACAGTTCACTTCTGAGTGAGCCAGATCTCGTTCGTCTCGCGGGTAAAGTTTGAGACGACGTGGGGCGTGATCGCGATCATCAATTCGTCATCATCTTCCGACTTGGTATTGGTGGTGGTGACCAGATTGAGTCCCGGTATCATGCCAAGACCAGGGATACCGCTCATCGATTTCATATCGTTTTGCGAGATTTCCCCCGCCACGAATGCCGATTCACCGTCATTTAGATGAATGCTCCCCTTGTACTCTCGGTTGGAAATCACAGGAACTCCGTTGGCTGCCTGCCCTGTCAGGGAGCGCACCTGCAGTTCCAGCTTCAGCGTTACAGAGCCATCGCCATGGATTGTCGGCGTCGCTTTGACGGTCAACCCTAAATCCTCGTAGGTGACCGAAGGCACCGGCGGAATGTAGCTTTGATTGCCCAGAACCTGCGAAATCTGCGGGGAATTGAAGATTGGAGAGTAGCTTGCATTCATGATGGGGTACCGCTGTCCCAGATGAAAATTCGCTTGCGATCCCTGGCCAGCGCGCATCGACAAGTCGTCGAGGGTTCGGGCCCACGACTCGTTCAACGAGAGTTGCGCGGCGAAATGGTCAAGGCTCAGTCCCATCAATGTCAGTCCGCCTCCAAACGTAGCCAGCGGCTGGCTGAAGATCGAACTCTGCTGCCCGGTCAGTTGCGCAAGCAGGCCAGACAATGAGGTGCTACCTGCCTGATTAATGGCACCCGATGCGATCAACTGGTTGATCAAGTCCTGGATGTTTTGTCCTCCCAGACCTAACAACGCGAACGCCGGAATGTTGTAGAGATTGAACGTGTTTGGGATGTGAACGCCGATATCACGCGTGAGATTGTGGCTGATCTGATACACGCGTACGTCGATCATGACCTGCGGCCGGGGATTGCTAAGCTGGGCCAGGAGTTTGGCACAGGCCTCGACGGAGCCCTGCGGACCACGCACTTCTACCGTGTTGGCGGTCTGACCTGAGCTGATGAAGCGCAGCTCAAACATGTTCCGCATCGCATTCACGAGGTCGGTCGTTTCTTGTGGTGTGGCGCGCGGCGGTAGAACAAACGTGCGCAGCGACATGCGGTCGAATTGTTTGTGATTTTCAGGGCTGTCGGCGGCGATCAGCATCTGGTGAGCGTCCAGCGCCGCCCACATCGTTTTGCTGACCTGGCAAGCTAGTCGTAAGGCCTCGAAGAAATCGACATCGTCCACATTGAACCGAACCTGCCGCGATTGCACGGACTCATCAAACTGGACCGTGATCTTGTATGCTGCGCCGAGTTCGCTGAACAGAGAGCGGGAGTCTCCGCTGAAGTGGAAAGTTGCGCGCAGGTCCGCGGGGTCGAGATGGATCTCCTCCGAATCAGGCAACGATGACGCCGGATTCGAGACCAAGGCCGGCAGGGTTCGTGTGGCTTCCTGCAGGCGCTCCTGAACAAACTGGTTCCCCGGGTCAAGATCGAGCGCGGCGCGGAACTCAGCGGCAGCGCGCACGCGCGCTTCCTCGAGCAGCAGTGTGTTCCCGCGCTGCACGTAGTCAAAGACCAGCTTCGCCTTCTCCACCTCGCGGGCTGTCAGATATTCGGTGTTCTGAGGAACCAGATGTGCCGCTTCATCGAACTGCCTGAGGGCGTCCTCGATGCGTTGCTGACGGTGCAGCTTCACTCCTCGCTCGAAGGCTTTCTGCGCTTGTTTCTGATCCTGCTTGCTGACAATACAGTTGACGCCCCCGGCAACTCCTCCGCGGCAGGTGGCTGGAGGGTCCAGGGAAATGTCTTCGGCGCGTGCCCGGGTGCCGGCGCCCATCGCGGCCGCCAGGATCACAGCTCCGGAAATGAACAAACTTCGAACCATCGCTCCTGATTCTACCGTGCTTTTCCTATCTCTTTGAGAGACACTCAGGACCTAGTGCCTTTGGTCTTAACTGCTTGCAGGATGACGCTGGAAGAACGTCAGAAGGGTTGTATCTTGCACCGGGGAACCGATTGCCTTCCGTGAATTATCGTGCCCTTCGTGGGGAGGGGAAGCACGGGCTATGACAGCATCAGCCGTTCAATCTTCTGAGCCTTGCCGTTTTTTTCATCGCAGTCGATGACCACGGCACACAGCCGCACATCTCCGGTCGCGGGCTCAAACCGAACCGGCATGCCGTTGAGGAACTTGCCCACTACAAGCTCTTTCTTCACTCCAATTACGCCGTCATACGGACCGCTCATTCCGACGTCGGTGATGTAGGCGGTACCATTCGGCAGTACGCGCTCGTCTGCCGTAGGCACGTGCGTATGGGTTCCAACAACGGCCGTGACGCGCCCGTCGAGGTACCAGCCGAGTGAAATCTTTTCTGATGTGGCTTCCGCGTGCATGTCTACAAGGATTACCTTTGCTTTGACCTTCTGCAAGAGCGCATCCGCAACGCGAAACGGATCATCGTTGGAAGCCATGAAGACGCGGCCTTGCAGGTTGATCACGGCGTAGGGCACTTTTCCTTTCATGCCTTCGTAGAGGCCCGAGCCCGGCATGTCGGCCGGATAATTCGCCGGACGCAACACCCGCCGCGCCGGACCATGCCCATTGCCCTCAACCATCTGGAAATAGTCCACGATTTCCCGTTTGTCCCAGATGTGATTTCCCGTCGTGATCACATCGATATTGAGCTCGAACAATTCTTCTGCCAGTGCCGGAGTGATACCGAAGCCCGCGGCAGAATTTTCGCCGTTGGCGATAATCAGATCGATGTCTCGGTTGCGGACGATCTCCGGCAACCGGTCTTTGACAATGGTACGGCCCGGACGGCCGAAGATGTCGCCGATAAAGAGAATTCGCATGATTCAGGGACAAAACTCGATGGTAACACGTGAGGAAAGCCGGGCTTATAGAGGAGGAGTGGATCGCTTGGAGATGCTATCTTGGCAGCTTCGGCAGGTCCGCCCGCGCCAGCACAGACCCCCACGCATCAATCACGTACACATCGGTCCATGGTGTGTCTGATTTCGTGCGTGGAATGTCAGCAAGATTGAACACCACGGTGGTTTTGGGAGATGTGCATCCCGTAAGCTGCCGAACTTCGCCGACGCGCTGCTCAGCATCCGACATGTGGCGAATGCCCAGGGTCTCGTCGCGCCTGGGATCTGCGATAAGCACAACTTCAACCGCACCAGCCAGGTTCTGACATCGTATCGGCACAAGAATTTGCCACTCCTTGGTGGAGGACTTCTTTACCGTTGGAGGATCCGCGAATACCACGATCGGAGGATTTCCTCCCGGCGACGCATACCACTCCGGCCAGCGGTGGGCGAAATCAATGCTGGCCTCGCTGTAGGCCTGGCTCAACTCGCGGTCGCGCTCTTCCCAGCAAGGATGCATGGCATACAGCGATGCACTGCCCGCCACCCCATGAGCGTGTAACAGGTGGTGCAGAGCGGGAACAAAGTCTGGATGATATCCAGCCCTTGCCATGAGCATAAGACCGTCGCGATCGGCCTCAACCTCGAGTTGGCGGCAAAACTGTCCCAGATCGGCCGATGCCTTGCTCGAATCCGTCCACGAGCTCCCCGGCAGCCCGGGATCGCCGAGCACAATCGTTGCGGTACTTCCGCTCTCCAGTTGCTTCTGATACAGGTATCGCCGCGCCCAGTCGCGGCGCAGCACGTGCGCGATCTCGTGCGTTAGAATCGCCGCCCAAAGCCCGGTGCTCTGCCCGGCGAGATTTGCCAGGCCGCTCTCAACGTATACCGTTCCATCGGGTGAAGAGTAGGCATTGAGTTGCCCATTCTCAACAATCCGCATTTGCCATGACAACTTCATACCCGACGTGGGCTGCACCTGCTGGACCAGTTGTTCGAAAACGAGCTGCCCGGTGGAATAACGACTGCGGGCCGGAACGCTGGCTTCTATGAGTTGGGGCCGCAGACGCGCGGCAGTCTCGAAGTCGAGTTTGAAATTGTGGGGAACTTCAGGCGTGGGAATGCTCTGGGCAGTAATCGGCAATTTAACCGCACAGAACAACAAATACGCGGCAATCGAGTGCTTCCACAACGTCCAGTGTCCCAATCCTTCCGGGAACCGTCACCGGAGATCTTGATCGCATTATGCGCCTGTCGAAGAAATTTGCATCACGCAAAATCACAGGTGGAAGTGACTATGGTTACAGAATTACTGCACTAACTCCGCCGTGCGCAGAAAATCAAAATTGCCGGCTGGGTTGAGTTTCACGTTGCGGACTCCGTATGGACGATTAGGAAGAAACTACTTCTGCTTCACCTGGCAACCATCAAGAGTCATGGGCCAATTTAGTTGACCTTGCGGCAATACCATTGACACATTGATCGATCGTGGCAAAACGAACGTGCCGATGTCTTGGTATCGGACATCTACGGAGAGCCTTTGGGACGAATCGTTGATCTTGAATTCACCAACGTAACTGTCGACAATTAGCCCACCCTCGTGCGTAATGAAGTGCGGACGCACAACGCCCTCAACCGCGGGAGTCTTGGCTTCGATCGCGTAAATCACGAAGTCGCGATTTATCGAAACCACCACGTGGGTGTTTCCGTCATCTGCCAAAAGACGGTAACCATCGGCGGTTTCCTCCATCTGATATGCACTTTCGCTGCCGGCGAGGGGAGTATTGATCATTAGCTGAGACCAAGTTTGAAAGAATCCGCCAAGGATCTGATCCAAGCCCTCCGCCAACTGACGAAGTCTGTCGGCTACCTGCTGGCTGGATGGGGCTTGTCCGAACTCGTGCGATACAGAAGCGGCACCGCTCGGCCCGACTGTCACCTTAACCTTCATATTCCTTGCATTGGGCAACAAGTTTTCGCGCATTTCGGACTCTACCTTCAGGCTGTTGAATGCGGCATCCCAATCCACGACGACATTGCAGTTGAACCCATCGAGCCCATGAGCTTTCAAGTTGTACAGGGCTTGGTTTGTGTTCAGAAGAACGGATTTCTTATCGGCGCTCCACGCAACCGAAGCAGACAGGTATGCTGCGATTATTAGACCGAATAGGCAGGCGCGATACATGCTCTTCATCCTCTCCTCCAACGCGAGTGTTTCACTGCACCAACTCCGCCGTGCGCAGAAAATCAAAATTGCCCGCTGGGTTGAGTTTCACGTTTCGGACTCGCTTGGTATGTACCATCACATTGTCGAGATACCACAGATTGATATAGGGCAACTCTTCAGCCAGAATATTCTGCACCTCGGCATACAGCGGCTTGCGTGCTTTCGCATCGATCTCGCGTCGCGCCTTGTCAATCAGCGCATCAACCTTAGGGTTCGAATAGTAGTTCCGGTTGGCTCCATTCGGTGGGAACTTGGAAGAGTGAAAGGCATATTCAAAAATGTCTGGATCTTCATTCCCCCCGATCCAGCGCAGCCCATACATCTGAAACGCCCCGTGCTGAACGTCGGCGAAGAACGTTGCGAACTCGAACGTTCGGATGTCGAGTGCAATACCGACTTCCCGTAATTGCTGTTGCATCACCGCGACCATAAGACGGGTATTTGCGTCGGTCGAGGTCTTCATCGTAATGTGAAACCGCACACCGTTCAGCGCGGGATACCCGGCAGCGTCCAGAAGCTGCCGCGCCTTCTCGGGATCGTGCGGATAGGCTGGAACCTGGCCGTTGTAAGCCCAGCTCTGCGCCGGGAGGACGCTGTTCGCAGGCTCTGCCTGTCCGCGCCACAGATACTCGATCATCGGCCCGCGATCGAGCGCGTAAGCAATCGCCTGCCGCACGCGCACGTCCTTGAGAATCGGATCGCGCAGATTGAATCCGAGATAAGCCAGACGAGTTCCTCCACTCTTCTCCACCAAGAGATTGGGATCGCGCGCCAGCGTAGCCACCGTGTCGGGAGTCAGAGAGTTGATGGCCACGTCTCCGCTCCCCTTGCGCAGTTCGAGGGCCTCAGTCGTCTCGTCCGGCACCACGGCAAAACGAACGCAAGCCAGCTTGGTCTTTTCTCTCCAGTAGTCGTTGTTGCGTTCGAGAGTTACTTCACGGTCGGTTTCCGCACTCACGAATTTGAACGGTCCTGAGCCAATCGGATGTTGCGTGACTTCTTCTCCGCTGCCATAGGGAACGATCCCTATCGCTCCGTCGGAGAGATTCCACAGCAGCGTCGAATCTGGTTCCTTCATGTGGAACGTGACTGTGAAATCGTCGGGCGCATCGATGTGATCGACGAACTTATATACGGCGGCCTTGGTGCTTCGAATTGTTCCCTGAAGCAGGGAATCGAATGTCCACTTGACATCGCGCGAAGTCAGCGGACGGCCATCATGGAATCGCACTCCGGAATGCAGGTGAAACACGTAGGTCAAAGGATCGGCAACATCCCATCGCTCCGCCAGTCCGGGCGCGACATTCAAGTCGTCGCCGCGCTCCAGCAGATCGTCAAAGATCAGGTTGTCGATCCGCTCCGACTGCGCATCAATCCCCACTCGAGGATCGAGATTGGTAGGACTCGACTCAATCAGCATGACGAGGGTGTTCGTGTCAGGTTTGTTGGAGCAGGAAAGAAGGAAGAAAAGAGTAACAATAAGGATTGTGATGGCGGCATGCCGGACGCCTGCCGCCCGCCGCTTGCCGCCTACTTCAAGCATATGAAATCTTCCCCAACACAGCCGGACGCCCAGCTCCAGTAGCCGAAGCCACGTTCGAAGGCCGCCGGTTCCAGGTTTCATAAGCAAGCACAGCGAAAGCCACTGCCTCTTTCGCTTCCGAAGGCAGTCCGAACTCGTCGGAGAATCGCACAACAATCCCTAGTGGAGCCAGCCGTTCCGCAATCAAACCGACCAGAGTGGCATTCCGAGCCCCACCGCCAGAGAGAATGATTTCGTGAAAAGCTGAACCGCCGTGGGTGCCCCACTTCTGGCCGGTTTTGCCAGAAGTGGGGTCTTTTGGAGCAATGAACTTACTTACAGCTGCGACAATCGATCGGGCCGTAAGCGCCGTAGCTGTGGCAACTATGTCTTCCTTTCGAGCTCCGCCACACATCCTAAGAAGCTCCGCCACAAACTCCCGTCCAAACTCCTCCCGCCCCGCAGTCTTCGGAGGCTTGCTCCGAAAGAACCTCGCTCCCAGAATCTTTGTCACCACACGCTCCATCACTTTCCCCGAAGCCGCAATCTTCCCGTCACGATCGAAAGCGCGTCCGTACAATTCCTGCATAACAGCATCGATCACCATGTTCCCAGGCCCGGTATCGAAAGCCACGACATCTTCCGCCCGAGCGCCCGCACGAATCGCCGTCAGGTTTGCAATCCCGCCAATGTTCTGCACGATCCGCCCCACGCGCGCATCGCGAAACCACAGATAGTCAAGATACGGAACCAGAGGTGCTCCTTTGCCGCCCGCCGCAATGTCCGCCGGTCGGAAGTCCGAGACCACCGGAACTCCAACGCGTGCCGCGAGCACTGCGCCTTCCCCAATCTGCCATGTTGTTGAGATCTTTCGTCCGAGAAAGGACTGTAGATTGCCCTGATGGTACAGCGTCTGCCCGTGACAACCGATCAACTGGGGCTTCACTCGAAACCGGCGTTGCGTCGTCAGAACGGCGTCGGCATAAAGCTCGCCCAACCGAGCATTAAGTCGAGCCAGGTCAGCAACGGCAGCACTCGTAGCATTCATCGCCGCCAGCACCGAACGCCGCACGGTGGAAGAATATGGGTAATTCGCGTGACCCAAAAGTCGAATCGTGTGCGCACCGGCCCCGCGACCGCCCGCGATCTCAACCAGTGCTACATCAATCCCATCCGCCGATGTCCCACTCATCACTCCGGCGACGATCATCCGGTTCTTGCTCATCCGCGGCGCCGCCGATCTTCTCTTCGGCTCAAAGGTCCCAACCGGACCTGCTCGCCAAATTCCCACAGGTTGCGCGTTAACTTCTCGACGATCACGGTGGTTGGTGCTTTTCCAAGTCCGAGCTGCACACGGCATTTCTTCTTGAATGCAAGGACGCGTCGCGTCGATTCCACCACGCGTTTGGCGAATTGTTTGTCCTGCTCGGCGGACTTGATCAAAGCTTCGCGCGCCTCGAGCACTCGATCTTCGCGGTGACACACAAGGCAGAGATCTCCACCTGCAAGCACGAATTCGACTGCCGCCTCTCCAATCGGCGCCGCTGACAGAACTCCACCCATCTCCAGATCGTCGGACACCACCAACCCGCGATATCCGATCTTCTTCTTAAGAACGTCGGCGATCCATATCTTCGACAGCGACGCGGGAGTTTTCGACTTCGTCACCTGCGGATAGGCGGCGTGAGAAACCATAACAAAAGGAAGCTGCCGTGAAAGCATCCGGTAGGGAAGCAGGTCCTCAGCCCAAAGGTCCTTGAGTGACTTCTCGATCACAGGCAATTCGTAGTGGCTGTCGAGCTTGCCCTCGCCCAAGCCGGGAAAATGCTTGCCGCATCCGAGAACCCTTGCCGCCGTAAGCCCTGCCAAAAACTCTCGCGCATATCCGGCCGTAGCTTCTGGTTCGGCCGACACGGCGCGAGACGCCAGAACCCCGCGCGATGCCTCAAATGCAAGATCGAGCACCGGGGCAAAGTCGACGCTAAATCCCAGCGCCCTGCAGTTTTCCCCTATGATCTGCCCGTGCCGCCGAAACAAACGGGGATCATCGATGGCAAAGACATCCGCTGCCGACGGGGCGGCCCCGAGCGCATGCCGCAACCGGTCCACAGGTCCACCCTCAAGATCGACGCAGTTGAGCAGAGGAGTGTCGACGCACTTCTGGCACTGGCGCAGCAGTTGCCAGGTCTGCTCCGGCGTCTGGATATTGCGTGCAAACAGAATGACTCCCGCCGGCTGCACTCGCTTCAACAGGGAAGCGAGTGGCGGCGTCATCGCGATGCCGTCAAATCCGACGATTAGCAACTGTCCAACGTCCCGAGCCAGAAGCCCCCCTGTGAACTTCTGTTTAGATCTCTTTTTTCAATTCAGCCAGCAAATTGAGCGCCTCCAGCGGCGTCAATCGGTTCAGATCCACTTCCCGCAACTTCTCCAACACGGGCTGCGAAAGAGGAGTAAAGATCGTTAACTGTGCCGCCGGCGGCGCGGCCCCCGGAGACAAATGCGCCGTGGCCTGCTGCTCCGCGAACTCATGCTGCACAAGCACCTCGCGCGCCCGCTCTACAACTTCGTTCGGTAGTCCCGCCAACTTCGCCACTTCAATTCCGTAACTGCGATCTGCCGCTCCGGGCTCAACCTTGCGCAGGAATGTAATCCCGCCGCCCGTCTCCTTCACTGACACGTGATAGTTCTTCACGCCTTCAAGCTGCTCCGCCAGTTCGGTCAGTTCGAAGTAATGGGTGGCAAAAAGCGTCTTCGCTCGTACGCGCGAATGCAGATACTCCACCGCCGCCCAAGCAATCGCCAGACCATCATAAGTAGCCGTCCCGCGCCCAACTTCATCTAGCAGGATCAACGACCGTGCCGTCGCCGTATGCAGAATCGCCGCCGTCTCAGTCATCTCAACCATGAACGTTGAGCGCCCCCGCGCCAGATTGTCACTCGCACCAATGCGTGTGAAAATGCGATCCACGACACTCAGCTTCGCCGACCGCGCCGGCACAAACGATCCCATCTGCGCCAGGATCGCGATCAGCGCTGTTTGCCGCAGATACGTCGATTTGCCTCCCATGTTGGGACCGGTCAGCAGCAAAATGTTGTGCGTCGTGTCGTTCAGATAAAGATCATTCGGGACAAACCGTTCGCTGCCTCCCGCCAGTTCCTGCTGCTCGATCACCGGATGTCGGCCTTCGATGATCTCCATCTCGCCGGAGTTGTCGAAATGCGGCCGGCAGTAATTCCGCAGCGCCGCCATCTGAGCCATCGCGCCGAGTACATCCACCTCCGCCAGCGCGAGCGCCGTCTGGCGGATGCGCTTTGCCTCCCCGGCAATTGCCGTCCGCAATTCCGTGAACAGCCGCCGTTCGATCTCAACGATCTTCTCCTGCGCGTCGAGAATCTTCGCTTCGTACTCCTTCAGTTCAGGCGTCGTAAACCGTTCAGCTCCGACCAGCGTCTGCTTGCGATCGTAATCCTGCGGCACCAGGTGAAGGTTCGATTTTGAGATCTCGATGTAGTAGCCGAAGACGGAGTTGAACTTCACCTTCAGCGAGGTGATACCGGTCCGCCCGCGCTCCCGCTGCTCGATCTGTGCCAGCACCGCTTTGCTGTTGCGCGACAATTCCCGTAGTTCGTCCAGATTGCGATCTACTCCGGCCGCGATCACCCCTCCGTCAGCAAAACTCAACGGTGGTTCCGGCACGATCGTCTTTTCGATACATTGGCGCAGATCGCTCAACTCATCAAGCGCTGCATGGAGCGTCCGAAGACGGGGCGCCACCAAGCGGCTGATCGCAACCTTCGCCTTGGGGATTTTCGCCAGCGAAGCGGCCAGTGCCAGCACATCCCGCGGATTCGCCGTCTCCAGCGTGACACGGCTCAGTAAGCGTTCGAGATCCAGCACCCCATCCAAAGCGCGCCGCAATTCCTCGCGTGCGACGACATCTTTCACGCCGGCCTCAACCGCATCCAGGCGAGCGTTGATCTCGGCCAAATCCAGCGAAGGCCGCAGCAACCACGCCCGCAGCAACCGCTTCCCCATCGGAGTTACCGCGGCATCGATGGAGCGGAACATGGTCACTCCCGAATCGGTCGCGGCGAAGAGAGGTTCGATCAACTCCAGATTCCGCACCGTGACAGCGTCGAGTACCAGGCAGTTCTGCCGCTCGTACCAACCGATGCGGTCTACATGGTCGAGGGACCCGCGCTGCGTTGAGCGCACGTAATAAAGGATCGCGCCCGCAGCCGATGCCGCCGCAGTCTTCCCGGCCAGCCCAAACCCCTCCAGCGAAAGTACGCCGAAGTGATTCTCCAGCAGGGGAAGGGCATGATCGGGTGCAAAGATCCAATCCTCCAACGCTGTTTCCGTAAAAGAAGAGCCGTGTAGAGACAGCCGCCTCGGCTGTCCCGCGGAGGCGAAGCCAAGCGGCCGGGCATCGGTTTTTTCGAACAATGGCGCAGACGAACCAAACAGCAGTTCCTTCGGCCGCAACTGTTCCAACTCCTCCGATACACGTCGCATGGCATTCTCGCCAGAAAATTCCGTTGCGCGAAACTCCCCGGTCGACAAATCCAGAGCCGCGAACCCCACCGCATCGCCCACCTGAGCTAGCGCCGCCAGGAAATTGTTCTCTTCCGATCCCAGCGAGGAATCCGCCGCCGTTCCCGGCGTCACCACCCGTGTCACTTCGCGTCGCACCAGCTTCTTCGCCAGCCTGGGATCTTCCATCTGCTCACAAATTGCGACCTTGAACCCACGCCGGATCAGTTTCCCGATGTAGCCCTCGGCCGCGTGATAGGGCACGCCGCACATCGGAATCGCCACGCCTTTTTCCTTATTGCGCGATGTCAGCGTGATCTGCAACTCTTTCGCTGCGACCACGGCATCATCAAAGAAGAGTTCGTAAAAGTCCCCCAGGCGGAAGAACAACAGCGCCGTAGGATGTTCTTTCTTGACGGCAGCATACTGCCGCATCAGCGGAGTGGACGGCTCGGTCATCTAAGCGGGCTTCGGCGGATTATAACAAAGCGTTGCGCCGCGCTCGCGCGTAACTTCGCATGGGTAACGTGGAAATTTCCGGCAACAATTCCCAGTTGACGTCGCGTCGCCGCGGTGTTCTCCTTTTCCTTCCAATGGAACTGCGCAAGGACCCAATCACCCGTTCCTGGGTCATGACCGGCGATGAGTCTGCCGAAGCCGGTCCGCGTCAGGATGTCCCCTGTCGCTTCTGCTCCGATTCCAATCTTCACGTGATCGCGAAAACCCCCAATACTCCGGGGCCCGCCTGGTCGGCGCGGTCCGTCGTGCATCCCAAGCCGCTCTACCACATCGAAGGCGAACCAGGACGCCGCGGTGATGGACTCTACGACCGCATGCATTCGGTAGGCGCGCATGAGGTGCTTATCGAGAATCCAAATCACGACCGTCACCTCTGGAGCGCCAGCGACGAAGAGATCGGACACTTCCTGCGCCTCGCTGCCGAACGCGTTCTCGACCTCAAACGTGATCCGCGCATCAAGTACGTCAGCCTCTTCAAGGATTACGGGAAAAACGCCGGGCAAGAGTTCAGCCACCCCACATCGCAGCTTACCGCCACCATGTTTGTTCCGCGTCGTGTGCTCTACGAACTTCGCGCCGGACGCGAATACTTCATCAGCAAGGAACGATGCGTGTTCTGCGACATTATTCAGCAGGAGGAGCGTCAAGCGCTGCGCGTCATCGAAGCCCGCGGTGACTATGTAGCGCTCGGCCCTTATGCGCCCCGTGTCCCTTACGAGACCTGGATACTCCCACGCAATCACGATTCGTCTTTTGAGCGTACCGGGCTCAACAAACCCGGACTGCGGGTAAATCTGGCGGCGCTGCTCCGCCGTACACTGCAGCGGATCCGTTCCGTGACCGAGGATTTTCACCTTGTTCTGCACACGTCACCGAGCAGCCTGCATCCATCGAGGAACCTCGGTTACTGGAAAACGATTGACGACGACTATCACTGGCACATCGAGATCATGCCCGTCGTCCCTTCCAAAGCACGTTCCTACACGTTTAAAGAGGTGTACTATTCTCCGGTTAGCTCCGAAACGGCAGTCAAACAACTGCGTGAAGCGAAGATCGAAGGTTGAACTTGCGGCCGCCCGGCGGCGATGTGGTAAGGAGCAATGATCTGCGATGATCGGTGTACAGCGGCACCCTTTGTTTTCGGCCCTGCACCGCGTCATGGCGTCACTGCTTGCCTGTTGCTGTTCCTCGTCGCAAGTAGCAGCCCCGACATCGAATCCCAAGCCCGACAATTCCGACACGGTCGTTGTTCGCATCAATGTGAATCTTGTGCAGGTCGATGCTGTCGTGACCGATTCGCACGGCCATCCCGTGACTGATCTCAAAGCCGAGGATTTCGAGGTCTTCCAGGATGGAGCGCTCCAAAAAATCACGAATTTCAATTACGTCAGCGAAGGCGTGAAGCCATCTATGCCTGCACCTGCTGCTGTTCCCGTCAAAGGTGCTCCCGTACCCCTACCTCCGCCACTTCCGATCAAGGCAAGCCGGGTAAAGCGCGTGATCGCCTTGGTGGTCGATGATCTCGGCCTTTCTCCCGTGAGCATGGCCCAAATACGTAGCGCGTTGAAAAAGTTTGTGGATCACGACATTCAGCCGGGAGATGTGGTCGCCATCGTGCGCACCGGCGCGGGCATCGGCGCCTTGCAACACTTCACCACCGACAAACGCTTGCTTTATGCCTCCATTGATCACTTGAAGTACAACTTCAATGGCCGGGTTGGTAGTTTTGCACCGATTAATCCCGCGCCCATCCTCGATACGGGGCAATCGCTCACACTGCCGGCGATGGCAGGTACAAGCGCGCCCTCGGAACTCACTCATCCAACCGCTGGAACGACCACATCCACCCCGACCGGGCTGGAAAACGTGAGCATCGCCTCCATGGTTTCCGATCCTGAAGACGCCTGCTCATTCGGCACGGGCAGCTCGGTTGGGTCTCTGGCAGCCGTCCACTACATTGTGCAGGGATTGCGCGATCTCCCCGGCCGTAAGGCATTGGTCCTGTTCTCTGAAAGCATGCAGATGTACGAGCCTCCCGGCCTTATCACTACGCGGCCCTTCGTTAAAGGAGTGGGACTGCCGGGCTCCGGCGAGTCCTCGAACGCTTGGACGTGCGACTATTCACGCGTTCGCAAAGGCTTCCGCGAACTCACCGATGCGGCTGAGCGTGCCGCCGTCGTCATCTACACCGTCGATCCCCGCGCCGTCGAACCGTTGATGTTTGATGTTGCGGACAATCCCGCCAAAAATGTTCACCACATGTGGGAGGCTACGGGCACAAACCTTCCGCGTCAGTTGAACTCGAAAAGTGAGCAATATCGCGAGTCCCAGGAAGGGCTTCAGGCCCTTGCCGAAGAAACGGGAGGCACCTTTTCCGACCACAACGACATGCTCGGTGCTCTTCGCGAAGCTGCTGATGATTCTGCCAATTACTACTTGATCGGCTACCATCCCCCGGTCAACAGCTTTCAAAAAAAAGCCGAATTCCAATTCCACAAGATTGACGTTAAGGTCAAACGCCCCGGCCTGAAAGTCCGATCCCGCACCGGATTCTACGGCTTCCCCGGACACGAGCGGAGCGCTCCGGCCTTGTCGCGGGGAGAACAATTCGCGCGCGTCCTGGATTCTCCATTCGCAGTGAACGATATTCACCTCAGGATGACCAGCCTCTTCTCGCGCTCCGACAAGCCGGTTCTCTCCACCTTTCTTTATATCGACGGTAATGATCTGACCTTCCTGCCCGCAGCAGAAGGTAACTACAGTTGCGAGCTCGAGGCGGTCGCCGTCACCTTCGATGAGGAGGGCAGCGCGATTAACGATACCCAGAAGGTTTTCACCCTCCGCGGCAATCAGGAGGGCCGCGACATGGCCATGAAGAACGGACTGGTTCTGACCATCCAAGATGCCGCCGAGAAACCCGGGCCCTACCAGATGCGGGTAGCTGTACGCGACGCGAATTCCAAAAAGATGGGATCTGCCACCCAGTTCGTAGAAGTTCCCGACTTGAAACGCCATCACTTGGCCCTGTCGGGAATCCTCATGAAAGAAGTGGGAACCGACGCCGAACCCCATCCCGGGGCAGCGGCAGGTTCGAATATGTCGGTCGCTCCAGATCCCAAGGGCAACGAAGCAATCCGCATTTTCAAGCCGGGTGAAAAAATCGGCTGGGAGTTTCAGATCTTCAACGCCCGCCAGGGTGCCGACCAGAAGCCGAACCTAAGCGTAGAGACTCGCCTCTTCCGCGACGGCGCCGAAATTGTGCGCAGCGAACCGGTCCCGGTCGTTTTTACTGACAGCGTTTCTCCTGACCATCTGGCTGCCAGCGGTGGAATGCGACTCAGCTCCAGGTTTGTTCCTGGAGACTACGCACTGCAGGTAGTCGTCACGGATAATCTCGCCAAGAAAAAGCACGCGATCGCGTTTCAATCGGTCGACTTCGCCATCGAAGCTCCCGGCAATGTTGGGACAGCCGCCTCGGCTGTCCCCTGAGCGCGCGCAGCGAGCGACAGGGAAGCACAGATGGAACTCCGGTTCAAGTTCTGCGGATTCTCACCCTGCTACAATCTTCTGCTTTCCGGAGACTCTGCACATGAGACACCTGCTCTGTTCAGCGTTATTGCTATCGGCCTGCCTCGCTCAAAATGCGCCGTCCGCCACGAAGCAAAAGCTTCTCTGGCAGAAGCTCGAGGCCAGCATTCGGCAAGTCGACCAACATCTCGACGGCGTGATGGGCGTAGCGATCGAAGACCTTACGACGGGCGAGCATTACTTCCTGCACGAAGATGAGGTATTCGCCCAGGCCAGTTCCATCAAGATCACTGTTTTGGCGAATCTGTATCAGCAGGCACAACAGGGCAAGCTTAAGCTCACCGACATGTACACAGTGCTGTCTGCTGATCTTGTCCCAGACAGCGATATCATGAACGGCCTTACACCTGGCGTAACGCGAATCACGCTGCGCGATCTCGCCACCATGATGGTCGCGGTTAGTGACAATGCGGCCACAAACGTCCTTATCGATCGACTCGGCATGCAAAATGTCAACTCCATGCTGGACTCTCTCAGCCTGAGTCACACCCGTCTACGGCGCAAGATGATGGACCTGGAAGCCGCCAAGCAGGGCCGCGAGAACATTTCCACGCCGCGGGAGATGATGACGCTGCTCGACGCGATCTATCGTGGGAAGCTCCTCAACAAGGAGTCGACGGAGGACTTCTTCAAGATGTTGAGTACCAACAAAGACTCTTTCATTCCCCGCGATCTTCCTGCCGGCTTGAAAGTTGCCAATAAGCCCGGAGAACTCGAAGCAGTGCGCAATGACTCCGGAATCGTCTTCGTGGAAGGACGTCCCTATGTGATTTGCGTCATGACGGCGTTTCTGCGGAACGAACGCGATGGCGAAGATGCGATTAGCGGAGTCTCACTTGAAACTTGGCGCATGTTCGACCGCCTGAGCCGTGCGACGGAATATGGACGTGTAGTGTCGCCTGGAAACGGGACCCGGTGAGCAGAAGCGCTACGTCGCTCCAGCGCCGCTCTTGCGGGTGGACGCTACTTGTTGCCGCATGAAGAGCAGCGCTGCCCGTGCTTCCATGGGCTGCGAAAAGTAAAAGCCTTGTCCGTACTCGCATCCGAGTTCGACCAGACGATCAAGCTGCCTCGCCGTCTCAATGCCCTCGGCAATCACCCTCATGTTCATCTTGTGCGCGAGGGTAATGATCAGTTCGACGATGTCGGACGCCGTGCGGTCACTCTGCATCTCACGAATCAGTGAGCGATCGATCTTGAGGGCGTCAACAGGGAACTGGGTCAGGGCGGCGAGGGAAATCGAACCCGTACCAAAATCGTCGAGCACTACACCGATGCCGAAGTGTTTCAGGTGAGAGAGCACAGTAATGGTGAGCTTGGGATCGGCCGCAGCGATACTCTCGGTCATCTCCAGCTTCAGGCGCGAAGGATCGATCCCGGTTTCCCGCAATGCATCCTGAATGTCATTCACAAGCCGCGCATCCGCGAACTGGCGCGCGGAAACGTTCACCGTAACGTTCATCGGGTTTGCGCTCTGGTCGTTGACTTCCCACTCCCGCAGCTGACGACAAGCCTGCAAGATCAGCCAATGCCCAATCGAGACCAGAATGCCCGTATCTTCCGCCGCCTCGATGAAACGGTAAGGAGAGATCAGTCCCTGCGTGGGATGTTCCCAACGCAGCAGAGCCTCAAAGCTCAGAATGCGCCGCGTGTCGAGTTGCACAACCGGCTGATAGTGAATCCGGAACTGCCGTTCAGCGAGGGCGAGGCGCAGGTCGGCCTCGAGCTTCAGGCGGCCGACCGCGCGCGTGTGCATGGCCTCATCGAACACCTCGCAGCGGGAACCTCCCAGCGCTTTCGCGCGACGCATGGCGACGTCAGCATCTTTCAACACATCTTCCGGTCGAACATGGGCTGCAGTGCTCAACGCGATGCCGACGCTGATTGCGGCGCGCACCTCGCGAGCCTCGATCTGAAAGGGTTCCGCAACGGCGGACTGCATGTTGCGCGCGATACGCATCGCGCAGCTGGGATCGCCAACACATTCGAGCAGGATGGTGAACTCGTCTCCCCCCAGGCGAAACAGCGTGAAATCGCCAGCAGTGGCGCTCGCCTCGCGGCGCGGGGTTGTCTCTTCCCGCCGCAGTTCGCTCGCGAGCCGGCGCGCGATTTCGGTGAGCACATGATCGCCAGCCTTGGTGCCGATCGTATCGTTGAAAACCTTGAAATGATCGATGTTCGCCAGCAGGAGGGCATAGGAGCGCGCCGGATCACGACGGAAGCGTATGAAGGCTGTCTGCAGCTGATCGAGGAACCGCCTGCGATTGGGGAGCCCTGTCAACGGATCGTGAAACAGGTTGTACTCGAGTTGATGCTCGGCGCGCTTACGCTCCGTGATGTCGCGGTTCACGATGACCAGCTTTGCGACGTCTCCCTTGGCGTTGCGAATGGTGCTGGCCACGGATTCGAGCACGCGCCAGCTTCCATCTTTGTGCTTGATGCGGTAGTCAAGCCTTCGGCCGATGCCGGATTCCCGGGCCTCACGAGCCGCTTCGAGCACGCGCATCCGGTCCTCGGGATGAATCTGGTCGAAGGCGGAGGTTTCGCCCAGTTCTTCCGGCGAGTATCCCAGGACTCGTTTGTATGACGGGCTGTTGTACAAGCGGCGTCCCTTGACGTCGACCAGTGCGATCATGTCGGCCGCATTTTCTGTGACCGCCTGAAAAATTTCTTCCTGCCTGTGCGACTCCCTGCGCATACGGTAAATGCGAACCTGCTGCCAGACCGTCAGAAGCGTCAAAGCTCCTAGCGCGATCCAGAACCATTGCGGCATCGATAGCACTCCTGACGAGAGCTATCGGCAGAAACCGTAGAGAGCTACATTACGGCAGAACCCGAGAGATGATGTTGAACCCACTCGCATTTTTTCGCGGCTTTTTCCGCAGCAATTCCCAAAGTGGGAATCCGCCATGTGGGGCGGATACCCCCTTCCGGTCTACTGAAATCATCGAGTTAGGGGAAAGTTCTAAAGTAATTTCTGGGGCTCGGTCCCTTGTGGTCAAAACCTTGCAACGTAGCTTTCCGGTACCCGTCTACAGTGTTTTCCCGATTTACGAGTTGGTAAACGTTCGTGGTGGGTGAGGCGGGAAAATCGCGATAACGGTGGTTTGTAACCGCGAAGGTCGCAAGGAAAAAGCCGCAAAGTTCCGGGAAGAACCTGCGGCTCATTTGAGGTGCGCAAGGGCTCACGCCAGCTTCATCGCATCCGGATCCCACTTCACAATGGCGCCGCGTTCCATGCTCAGGTTGCTGAGCAGGGCGGCCCCGGCAGCGCGATAACCGAACACGGCGTCTTCGACGACGGACTTGCGCGTGCGGACCGCCTCGAAGAAGTTCTTGAAGTGGCCGTAACTGTCGTTATAACCCTCCGGAGCTACAAATTTCTCGTATTGCGCGGCTGCCGGGCCCGATGGATGCGTGTGCGGATATTTCTGGTGGTAAGCATCCTCGATCTGCTTTTGTGTGGCCTCGCTGAAGCTGCTGATCATCAGGCCGGGTTCTTTCTCGCGCGGCATGCGGCTGACGCTGACGGAATGTCCCGCAATCTCCATGGTCCCTTCAGAGCCGGTGAAGACCAGGCCCTCGCTCTCTTCGCCGCCGTCGACGAAATTCACGCGAAGACTGAGGTTGAAGCCCTCGCGGTAGTCGAATAGTCCAAGCAGCACATCGTCGGCATCACGGCCGTCTTTCCAGAAGCGCAGGCCACCGGTAGCCATGGCGCGGGTAGGGCCATTACTGCCCGTGATGAAGTGGGTGCCGCTGAACAGGTGGACGAATAGATCGCCAGCCACTCCGGTGCCATACGCCTTCCACTTGCGCCACTGGAAGAAATGTTCGGCGTTGAAAGGAATCTTGGGAGCGGTGCCGAGAAAGCGCGGCCAATCGCAGGTTTGCGGCGAGGCGTCGGGTGGAACCGTGTAGCTCCAGGCGCCCATGGTGCTGTTGCGATCCCAGTGGGCAGCGACCATGTTGAGTTGTCCGATCGCACCGGAAGCGAGGAGTTCCTTGGCTTTCGCATAAATGATCGAGCTGACGCGCTGGCTGCCAACTTGAAGAATGCGGCTGGTCGAGCGGGCCGCTTCAATCATCGCCGGGCCGTCCGAGTGCTCGTGGACCATGGGCTTTTCGCAATAGACGTCTTTGCCGGCCTTCATGGAGTCGACTGAGATCTGCTTGTGCCAATGGTCCGGCGTGCCGATGATGACGGCGTCAACGTCTTTGCGGGCGAGGATTTCCTGGTAGTCGCGGGTGGTGAAGATGTCTTGTCCCCAGAGTTCCTTGCAGTGCTCGAGGCGGCCGTCGTAACAATCAGCGGCGGCGACGACCTTCACGCCGGGGACTTGTGCGGCGACCCGAGTGTCGTACTGGCCCTGGCCACCGGCGCCGATCAGAGCGATCTGAATGTGATCATTCGGAGAGACGGGGACGGCGGATACGGCCGGTGTGGATAGGGCATAGACCTTCGCGCCAAGGGCGGTGGCGGCTGTGGTCGTGCTGGCGACTTTCAGGAAATCTCTGCGATTCAGCATGAGGACATCTCCGGGATGAAAGTGGACGTGCGACTCGACAGCATATGCCTGTTTGAAGAATTTGTCTCGGGGGCGGGGCTAAGGATTTTGCTTGGCGACATGGAGTCTTCCGCTGTTCCATAATGTCCGCATGACTGTCCGGAGAATGAAGACCTACAGCGGCGCGCAAGGCTACGTTTACGAATACTACTTTGTCGGCAAGAGGTCAGCGCTGGCGGAGGATGCTGAAGCGCCTTCGACAGAGTTTATTTTTGACGTGACTTCGGACCGCAAGCTGACATACGCGATCAGTATCTTCTTTCCGCAAGAGCCCTTAGAAGAATGGAGCCGGAAACATGGCCGGCCACTCAACGAGGCCGAGCAGTATGCGGCAGTCAAGTTGAGGTTGTTTCGTGCCTTTGACGAGTTGGAAGATGTGAAGGCCGAGGGTCGCCGGTTGAGGATCGACACCGCGCTGCTGGAAGAGGCCCTTGCTAGTTTGGGAGTGGAGTGATCTGACTGGAATTCTGACCACCAGGACACTAAGGTTCACGAGGGAAATCTCTCCTTCCCTAAATTCTTTGACGCTTTCGTTCGGTGATATAAATTTGTGACGGAGTTCCCATTGAAGAAATATTCCTCTCGCATTGTTGCTCTGATTTTATTCCTATTCGTTGTTTCCTTCGCATCTGCGCAAACCTCCCGCTGGTCTGAACAGAGAGCAAATGAGTGGTATGCGCAGCAGCCTTGGCTGCTGGGCAGCAATTACTATCCCAAATCGGCGATCAACGAGCTGGAGATGTGGCAGGCCGATACGTTCGATCCGGCGCAGATCGACAAGGAACTCGGCTGGGCCGAATCGCTGGGCATGAATACGATGCGCGTGTTCCTGCACGATCTGCTGTGGCAGCAGGACGCCCCCGGATTTCAGAAGCGCCTGGATCAGTTCCTGACAATTGCTGCGCGGCATCACATCCGGCCCTTGCTGGTGCTGTTTGATTCCTGTTGGGATCCACTGCCGAAGCTCGGCAAGCAGCATGATCCGGTCCCCGGCGTGCACAACTCGGGATGGGTGCAGAGTCCTGGAGCGAAGGCGCTGGCTGATCCCGCGCAGGAGCCGCGCCTGAAAGCCTATGTGAAAGGCGTCGTCGGCGCATTCGCGAAGGATGATCGCATCCTCGGATGGGATGTGTGGAATGAGCCGGACAATCATGGTGGGGGCAATTATCAGAAGACGGAATTGAAGCCGTCGGAGAAGGTGGCCCGGGTCGAGGTACTGCTACCGAAAGTGTTCGCGTGGGCGCGCGAAGTGAATCCGTCGCAGCCGTTGACCAGTGGATTGTGGGACGTCGACATCAGCAAAGACGAGCCCGAGCACGAGGTGGATCGCATTCAGGTGCGCGAGTCAGACGTGATCACGTTCCACAATTACAGCTGGCCGGAGTCATTCAAGGCGGAAGTGGAGTGGCTCGAAAAATTCCATCGCCCGATCATTTGCACGGAATTCATGGCGCGGTCGGTAGGCAGCACTTTTGATGCGATCCTGCCGATCGCCAAGGAAGAAAAAGTCGGAGCGATCAATTGGGGATTCGTCGCGGGCAAGTCGCAAACGTATTATCCCTGGGAATCGTGGGACCATCCTTATGTGAAGCACCAGCCCCCGGTGTGGTTCCACGAAGTGCTGCATCCGGATGGCACGCCATACCGGCAGGCAGAAGCGGATTTGATGCGGAAACTGACAGGGAAGTAAGAACCACGGAGCGACAGCCGCCCCGGCTGTCCGGCGATGGCTATGCCGAGCGGGATTGCATGGTACGCGAATGGCCGGAGGCTGTGGCCTTACGTGATCCACGAGATTTCGCGTCCAAGCGTTTACAATCGCCTGCTATGAAAAATGTCCTCCTTGTTAGCTTGATCTCAGTGTGTGCACTAGTGGCTTGCAACAAGCCGTCCCCGCCAGCGACGTCGTCCAACAGCACGTCCTCGAAGCCGCCCGATGCCGTCCAGCAGAAGCTGCAAGAGTTTGCGGGAAGTTCGGCCACCAACTGCGGGCGCCTTGAGGTCCATGCCTCTGAGGCTGTTTCGAAGGCCGCAAGTGATTGCGCATTGCAGGCCAGTGAGGGTAAGCATCCGTTCTACGTTGCTTATGACATGCCGGGGATGACGGTGGGAGTAGCGGGAAACGCCGAAGGCAAGCTTTTCACGGTACAAGCGCAAGGGGAAGGTTCATCGCGCTCGATAACAAGCGGAGACTGTCCGTCGCAGCTCCGGGTGGCCTCCAGCGGACGCGTCACCTGCTACTCGCCGGGAGACATGGGATCGATGGGGGCGGGGCATACGGCGATACCGCCCGGAATGCCGAATCCGCACGCGATGCCGAAGAAGGAGTAGAAACGGGGGTGCTGAGGCCACCCTTCGGGCCGTCTGTGATTTCAATCACACACTTAAGTGAGCCCCTTTGTTGGCGTTAGCCGAATCCGGGTGGACACTAGCATCGTGGTACTAGAGAGCTGCGGTCCGGGAGCTAAATTGCGGTAAACTCAAGGCATTCCGGACCAAATCGGGGTTCACGGTGGGATGGGGTGCTCCCGACTGAGAACTAGGAATTGAGAACTGGCATGTCACTGCTTTGGCTGCGCTTTGCACTGGGGTGCTATTTTATCGGACTGGTTTACGCCTTCGTGGCGCTGACCCGCACCAGTGACCTTTTCAGCCGCATCGCTTTTCATGCCGCGAGCCTGGGCATGGTGTTCCATTTTGTTTCCCTGACAGAGCTCTTCCTTTCTGGCCAAGTCGTATGGGCGTCGGTGCACAACGGCGAATCGCTGCTTGCGTTTCTTTCGATGGCCTTCTTCATGGTCATTTATGCCATCTACAAAACCACGTCGCCCGGTGTGGTCGTATTTCCGGTGGTGTTCTTCCTGACATTCGTTGCCGCAGTGGACGAGCAGCCAGTGCTGCTGACGGCGTTTGTTTCGCACAAGGGATGGCTCATCGCGCACATCATCCTGATCTTTACCGGGTACGCGGCGTTGGTGTTGAGCTTCGGAGCCAGCCTGTTGTATTTACTCCAGGAGCGGCGGTTGAAATCGAAGAATCCGACGAGCCTGATTTCGTTCCTGCCTGCGCTCGAAGTAATCGACCAGATCGGCTATCGCTCGCTGCTGCTCGGGTTCCCGTTCATGACGCTGGGATTGCTGACGGGATCTGTCGTTGCATTAACAACCTACGGGCGCGTGGACTTTCTTGATCCCAAGATTCTGTTGTCGGTGCTGATGTGGGCCGTCTACATGGTGATGGTGTTCACGCGCTGGAACTCCGGATGGCGCGGACGCCGCGCCGCATTCCTGGCAACATTCGCCTTCGTGGCCGCGCTGGCCGCGTGGGCGGCCAACTACTTTTCCGCGATCCACAAGTTCGCTGCCTCATGAGATATCAGCTCATCGGCGTGAACCACAAGAGCGCGCCCCTCGACCTCCGCGAGCGACTGGCGATCCCTGAATCAAGACTGCCGGATACGTGCCGCGAGCTGGCTTCCTATCCCGGCATTGAAGAGGGCATGGTGATCTCGACCTGCAATCGGGTCGAGGTCATCACTCACACTACAAACGGTCACGCCGATCTGCGCGGATTTCTGCATCAGCATTTCCACATCGAGCCAGACGATCTCGATCCGCACCTCTATGAATTCCGCGAGAAAGACGCGGTGCGGCACCTGTTCCGCGTGGCAGCCAGTCTCGATTCGATGGTGGTGGGAGAAGCACAAATTCTCGGGCAAGTGAAAGAGGCTTATGCGACCGCCCGCGCGGTTGGCGCCGTTCGCGGACAACTCGATCAACTCTTCAGCCGGGCGTTTGCCGTCGCCAAGCGGGTTCGCAACGAGACGGCGGTTGGGTCGTCTTCTGTTTCGATTGCATCGGTTGCCGTGGAACTCGCTAAGAAGATTTTCGGGAGCCTGCACGGTAAGAACGTATTCATCGTTGGCGCAGGCAAGATGAGCGAGTTGGCTGCCCGTCACCTGATGGCGCACGGCTGCGCGTCGATCTTCGTGGCGAACCGGACCTTCGAGCGCGCCATTGGCCTGGCGCAGAAGTTCGACGGACAGGCCATCAAGTTCGACGATCTTTACAACACTTGCGACCGCGCCGATATCGTCATTACGTCTACAGGCGCGCCCCATGCCATTTTCCGACGCGAGCATGGCGAGCAGTTCCTCTCCCGCCGCAAGAACCGGCCAATGTTCTTCATCGATATTGCAGTTCCGCGCGACGTTTCGCCGGAGATGGGCAAGCTCGACGGCATCTTTACGTACGATATCGACGACTTGCAGCAGGCGGTGACGAGCCATGTGGCCGACCGACGCAAAGAGGCCGAGCGCGCCGAAGCCATCATTACCAGTGAAGTCGAAAAATTTGAAGCGCGCGCGCAGACGCTGGACGTTGTGCCAACGATCGTTTCATTGCAGGATCATCTGGAGACAATCCGCCAGGCAGAGATTGATCGCGTGCGCGGCCGGATGGGGCAGTTGACCCCCGAGCAGGAGATTGCGATGGAAGCGCTCACGCGGGGCATCATCAACAAGGTGATGCACACTCCGATTACGACGCTGAAGTCCGCGGCGCGGGAATCTGAAGCGACGACTGTAGTGGATGTGGTGCGGCGCCTTTTTAATCTTCAGGTTAAAGCAAGAGACGCGTCAGACGATGCGGTATCAAAGAAAGACGAAATAGAGACGCGACGCTAATCCTTCAGTCCTCCAAGTTGAAGCCATTACCTAGCCTGTCATCCTGAGGTCGAGAGGATCCCATGTCTGCCCAGACAACCGGCGGCAATGCCTGGAGCTTTCCCAAGCCGCGACAAACTTGCCATTACATCCTCAGCCGGTGGCAATCAATCGTCCAACATCTGGTCCGCAATTTCAATAAACGTCCAGGTCCCGCCCCACCGCTACGTGTCCGGAATACCGCGACATCATTTCGCTGAGCAACTCTTCGGGCCGCGAGCGCTCGTCGTCGACGACGGGTCGCGAGGAAATCGAGGCGTGATACAGAATCAGCAGTTGCGGCTTGGCCTGAGTCGCTAGTTCGGCGAGTTGGGTGGTGTTGGTGTGGGCTCGGGACGAGTACTTCTGCCGCTCCGGATGCTTCGCCAGAAACTCCTGCGTCAAAACCTCATGGATTAGGACATCACAACCATGGCAGGCGTCAATCGTAGCCTGGGTCGGTATGGTGTCCCCCGAGATGACGATGCTGCGGTCTGCGGTGTCAAAGCGGTAGCCGTAACTTTCCATGACATGCTTTGTCGGGAATGCCGTGACCGTGACGTTCTCGTCTTTGTAGACGACGCCGGCGCTGATCTCGTGTGCATTCACGCGATGGCCCTCGGCGGACGATTCCCGGTGAGTCGGACTAGCGTCGTCTTTGGTGCGTGCGTCGAAGTCTGCACGGTAGGCTTCAAGGATGTGCTCGGTCATCGCCTTAATTCCGCGCGGCCCGTAGACTTCCAGCGGGACGCGACGTCCGACGACCCACGGAGTGAGTATCAGATCCGGATACCCAACGGTGTGATCGGAATGCAGATGGGTCACGAAGACAACACGCAAGTTGGGTGGGTCAAGTGCCGGAATTCCACGATCGATAGCCGCCGCCTTGGCGCGCCGGACCACTCCGGCGCCGAAATCGACAAGATAGGCGGTGCCATTCACAACGATTGCTGTCGCCGGCCCAGATCGGTCCGGATCGATTGCAGGGTTTCCGGTTCCCAGCAACACAATCTGGGTGTGAGTCGCAGGTTTTACGGAGGGTGCCGGCTGTGCGTCCATGGACAGGTTGAGCAGGGCGGCAGGAGTGAGAAACGCTCCAACGAATCGCATCAGACTGAACCAACGCGGCATTAGGAACTCCGATCGCGCCGATTCTACCAGCTTGGAGTTGCAAACTTTGGATCGCTTGCTGCCGACTCAACGAAGTGAATGGGCTTTCCTGTATTCTGTTTCAGGAGTTGGCATACTGACCTTGAACTCACGCCTTCGCATCGGCTCCCGTGGCTCGCAACTTGCCCTCTGGCAGGCCAATCACATCTCGGCTCTCCTCCGCGCCCGGGGACACGAGGTCGAGATCGAAATCATCCATACCACCGGCGACAAGATCACCGATGTCGCGCTCGCCAAAGTCGGCACCAAGGGCATGTTCACCAAGGAAATTGAAGAGGCGCTCGCCGCCGGTAAAGTCGATCTCGCCGTGCACTCGCTGAAAGACCTGCCCACTGAACTTCCCAAGGGATTCGAAATCGCCGCTATCACCGAACGGCAAGATCCGCGCGACGCCTTCTGCTCGCGTTACTACGCAAAGGTCGAAGACCTACCCGACAAAGCGCGCGTCGGCACCTCCAGCCTGCGCCGCCAGGCGCAACTCAAAGCCGTCCGCCCCGATCTCGACATTCATCCGCTGCGCGGCAACGTCGATACGCGTCTGCGCAAGCTCGAGCAGGGAGACTACGACGCCATCATTCTTGCCTCGGCCGGACTGAAGCGGCTTGGCAAGACGGAGTTGATCAAGCAGATCATCCCAGCGGAAATCATGTGTCCTGCTGCAGGGCAGGGAGCGCTCGGGATTGAAATCCGCGAAGGTGATACGAAGACGCGAGAGCTGTTGGCGTTCCTCAACGATCCGAACGCGCGGGCTGCGACCACTTGCGAGCGTGCTCTACTCAACAGTCTCGGTGGCGGATGCCAGGTTCCGATCGGTGCATTCGCCGAAGCAAGGAACGGCAAGCTGCATCTGGATTCCATCGTTGCCGATCCCGATGGTTCGAAACTCCTGCGCGACTCTCGCGACGGCACAGATCCCGAAAGACTCGGGAACGAAGCTGGCGCGTCGCTGCTGAAACGTGGTGGCGATGCTATCCTCGAAGCCGTCTACGGACGCGGTTTGGCGGTCCCACCCCAACCTTGATCGCAATCGAAGCAGACCGCCTGCGACCCGATGAATCCAGGTCGCCGGACAGCCGAGGCGGCTGTCCCTACACGAGTGAAGGTTCACCAAGGGCATGACCCGCGTCCTCCTCAAGCTTCTCGGTGGCTCCAATCCTCACATTTTGCGCCGCTGGATCAACCTCTGGCCGCCTTTTCTTGGCGCCGGTATTCGCGTTCAACACATCGCGCCCGACATGAAATCCGTCGACGTCGAGATGAAGCTGCGCTGGTGGAACGCGAACTATCTCGGCACGCACTTCGGCGGATCGCTCTTTGCCATGACCGACGCTTTCTATATGCTGATGGTGGTGGCGAATCTCGGCGACGATTACATCGTCTGGGACAAGGCCGCGAGCATTCGTTATCGCAAGCCCGGGAGAAGCGCAGTCCGCGCCGAATTCCGGCTAAGTGAGGCCCAACTCGACGACATCCGTGAGAAGCTGAAGACGCTGCCGAAGTACGAGCCCACGTTTCGCGTGGAAGTGAAAGACGAGCAGGGAACACTGATCGCAGAAGTCGAGAAGTTGTTGTATGTGCGGCGGAAAGAGTCAGCGTAAGAATCTTCACCACAGGGTTTCACTGTGGTGAGCCTTGAATTGCAATGTACATTCCCGAACATTTCCGAAACGAAGACCGCACCACCGCGCTGTCTTTCATGCGCGCGAATCCGTTCGCCATTCTGGTATCCCAAACGGATCAGGGGCCTTTCGCCACGCACGTTCCGGTAGTTGTTCGTGAACGCGGGGATCAGCTAGTGATTCGAGGCCACGTTGCCAAGGCGAATCCGCATTGGCAATATCTGCAGACCGAGCCCACGAGCCTCGTGATTTTCCACGGTCCGCATGCGTACGTCTCTCCGTCGAACTATGCCACTCGCGAGACTGTGCCTACGTGGAACTACGGTGCGGTACATGTGTATGGAAAGGCGCGCACGTACTCTGCGCCCGAGGAGTTGCAGGCCATGCTTCACGATCTCATCCCGACGTTCGAGGCGGCCTACGAGCAGCAGTGGGAGAGCCTGAGTGACGCATATCGTCAGCGCATGCTCAGTCACATCGTGGGATTCGAGATCGCAGTGACGAAGCTCGAAGCCAAATTCAAGCTAAGCCAGAATCGCACAAAGCAGGAGCAGCAGCAGATCATCGATTCTCTGGGTGGCTCGCCCGACAGTGCAGTATCGGGCACCGCGCGGCTGATGTGTGAACATGGATTGGGTTTGAAGAAAGATGAAGAGTGACATCTTGGGTGGCAGTCGACGCCGGACTATGAGCAAGCCATCGAAAAACCAGCCGCTGCGCGGAGTGCGTGTTCTGGTGGGACGCGCTCGCCACCAGGCTGGAGCGCTCTCGGCTGATTTGCGCAAGCGCGGCGCACACGTCATAGAAATTCCGTTCATCGAAATCCGCAAGCCGAGATCATTTCGGCCGCTGGACTCTGCCTTGAAGAATCTCGCGAGCTATGACTGGTTGATCCTGACCAGCGTCAACGGTGTGGATGCCATGTGGGCGAGACTGGCACGGCTGCGGGTGAAGCCGCAAAGCCTGGCACATCTCCGCATCGCGGCCATCGGGCCGGCCACGGAGAAGGCGATCGAACAAAAGGGGCGGAAGGTCGATGTGGTCCCGAAGGAGTACGTCGCCGAGTCGGTAGTGCGGAGCCTGCGAAGCAAAGTGAAAGGGAAGCGCATCCTGTTGGTCCGCGCGAAGGTGGCGCGCGATGTGATCCCGCGGGAGTTGCGGCGCGCTGGAGCCAGCGTGGAAGTTGTGGAAGCCTACGAAACTGTGGTGCCGCAAAGCTCGCGCCGACGGTTGCGGTCCACACTGCAGAATCCGAAGAAGCGTCCGCATCTGGTGACATTCACCAGTTCTTCTACTGTGAAGAATTTCGTGCAGTTGCTTGGTGGTTCCAGAGGTAAGCGATCGGTGCTCGATGGCGTGCTGATGTCGTCGATCGGCCCGGTCACTTCAGCAACGTTGCGAGAATTGGGACTCAACGTGGACATCGCCGCCCGGGAATATACGATCCCGGGGCTGGTCATGGCAATGGTGGAGGCCGTGATTTCCCGTCGCGCTGACAACGAGGTGTGAAGAACAACGGGCCGGCGGGAGATCCAAGAGTTCAGCGTCCGCTGATGGTCAACACTTTCACTGCGCCAGTATCGAGGATCCGGCTGACGTATCCGATCGCACCCGGTGTGACAGACACATACTCGAGCAAGGCAGCTTCAGAAGTAAACTCCTTCGGCATCGAGCCCTGACCGGTAAACACCGCCTTGCGCCAGCGTACGCGATACTCGTCGGGCGTATCGCCAACGTGGCGGTGGAGAAACACCTCGTGAACCGGCCCACCCTTGAGCAGAACCGGAATGGCGCGAGTACCGTCACTGAAGTGGGAGCGTGTGCCGACGAAGATGTCGTGCAGTTGGGCTTCGGTGATTTCGGAGACCGGCGATGTCTTGCTGACCACGATCATTATGTTCTGTGCCCGCATGACTCCGGAAGAGAGAAGCAAAGCCAGAGCCAGCAGGGACAGTCCGCATCGAAACATAATCTTCTCCAACTCTGTCCATCGGCGGAGTGTTGTAGAGCTTGAGTCCGGCGGATGCAAGACCCATCAATGCAGGGATTTACGGCTGTTACGAATCCCGAACAGAATCTTTCCCATTGTGGAAAGGCGGATAAATTCTGCAAGAATTCTGCTTGTTGGAAGCCCTGGACCTAACGCCCAAGAGAGCAGTGGCGCGGGGTGGTACTCGAATTCCCTGCGAAATCCCCATCGTCCTCAGTTGCGTCAATTCGCCAGGCCCTTTCTCCGAACAGTGTTACGTGATTTTGGCCAACCTTCGTGGCTGTGCCGCCCGTTCGCCCCGTCCTGTGCCTGCCGGAACCGTAGTTCACTTGCATGGTCTGCCTTCCAGATCTCAAGTCGCAGCCAAAGTGGTCAACTGCATTTCTCTCGGCGAGTTTGAGAAGCTCTGGCTTCTGGGCTTGGCGCTGGATGAATCTGGCAACGTCTGGGGCATCGAGAGTGTGCCGGACGATTGGCGGGAGCAAGGCTGAAGACGCGATGAGCCGTTACTCTGCAGAATCTTCAACGTCCGAGTTCCCCAGCCACCCCATGAAAACCGCCGCGTGCATGTTGAGAATGAAAGGCGCAGGATCAGAGTTCGGTCGATCGTGTGGCTGAATCCATACAACACAACAACAACAACGGTCAGCTACGACATTAAGAAATAGAAATAAGCACAGAGGACGCGCGGCGTTATCGCTTCATCAATCGAACGGAGGGATCGGGCCGTCCGCTCATGGTTGCCGGCGCGGTTTCTTTTTTAGCTCCTGCCATATCATCGTCGCGGCTTCCGTTGCCCTGGTTGCCCAACGCATAGAGCACGACTTCAACGCGGCTGGAAACGCCCAGTTTGTCGAAGATGCGAAACAGGTAGTTCTTTACCGTGTGCTCGCGCAGGCTGAGGCGCTCGGCGATTTCTCGGTTGCTCAGTCCCTCGGCCACGCAACGGACGACATCGAGTTCGCGGGCGGAAAGCAAGGCCTCGCCGTTGGCGCTGAGGAACGACATCGGCAACGGTTCCGACATCGCCTCAAGCAGGTAATGGAGTTCGGAACTGCTCGCCCAGATCTGTCCCTCGTGGACACACTTGATGGACTTTGCCAGCAGTTTCAGCGATTCCGTGCGGCAGAATACACCGCGGGCGCCCGATCGAAATGCCTCGATCACCGGTGTCTTCTCCGAAGAATCGAGCAGCATGATGACCCTGGTTGCCGGGGACGAGGAGCGGATCTCGCGGCTCAACCCGAATCCGGCACGACTGTCGCTGCCTTGTCGCGCGCTGATCAGCGCGACATGCACGCGCTCTCGCTTTACCGTCGAGAGTACATCGGACTCTCGAGAGGCTTGGGCGGTCATTTGGAACTGGCTGTCTCGTCCGAGCGCTTCGACCAGCAACTGCGTGTTCATCGAAGTATTGTCTGCGGCAAACACCCGAATTCGATCTTGCAAGGGAAAACTTGTGAGTTGGGCCATGTTTTGGAAACCGATTCTACGAGTCTGTTTGGAGTCCTTCGTCTCTCAGCGGGCTGATTCCTGTAAGGTATTTACTTCGAACATTCGTAGAGGGGGAACGGATACAAACCTAAGTCACGGGCCAAGAGTCTCTGCCCCACTCTCGGACTCCGGTTCCCAGGTACCAAAGCTTATAAGGGAAGGTATTCGGAGCAGTTGGTCCGGTAAATGGCACTTTTGAGCCATTACCTAGACGGTTACCCCCATCTGGAATGTTAATGGAATGGTTACTTTGGGTTCGTGAGCCCCTCGGACTAGTATGCAAGATTCTTCACGGAGACAATCCTCTCATTGACACTCCTATGGACGTGTACTACGTTTACGTCCAGATCGCAGTTTGTTCGGCAGTTTTTGTATCCCAGCAGGAAGCTCAACCCCCCAACCTCTTCCTCGCAGAATACCGCAGATAAGCGGCACAAACAGAACAGCAAGACTTGTGAGAACAGGACTGGAAATCCATGCGCAGATCCGATAATTCTCCTATCCAATCAAACTCGGGAAGCAATTCCCGTCGACGGGTTCCCTACATTCTGGCGCTGGCGTTGCTGCTGGCCGTGTCGTTGGCCATTCTGATGACGCGTCCGGCGGTGGTTCACGGCGGTGTCTTGGCAGTAGACCCGGGTCCGAGGCCACTCCCCGCCGATGCCGGCAACTTCTATTCGACTTTGAACACCAACCAGAAAAACATCACGAATCGTCTGACCCAGATCTTCACAGAGGTCAACTTTGTCGCGGGTGGACCTCTGGTCAAAACGGTAGGAATGGGCCCCCGATTCAATTCCAATTCCTGTTCCAGTTGCCATGCGTATCCCGCGGTTGGCGGATCGAGCCCGCCAAACAATCCGTTGTTCAGCATTTACCAGTTAGAGGGCGCAACCAACACGATGCCCTACTTCGTGACTCCGACCGGTCCGGTCATCGTGGCACGCTTCCCATATAAGTCGGATCTGCACACACTAGATGGCGGCGTGCACCAGATGTTCACCATTTCGAACCGCACGGACGCTCCGGGTTGCACCACGATGCAGCAGCCCGATTTCAATACCGCGCGCGACACCAACAACATCATTTTCCGGCAGACGACGCCGACCTACGGCACGGGCCTCATGGAGTTGATCCAGGAAAGCGACATCCTCAACAACATGAACTCGAACCTCTCGCTAAAGCAGTCGCTGGGCATCTCGGGACATCCGAACTACAGCGACGACGACGGCACCATCACGCGCTTCGGCTGGAAGGCACAGAACAAGTCGCTTGTCTACTTCTCGGGCGAAGCCTACACGGTGGAAATCGGCAACAGCGACGAAGCGTTCCCCAGCGAGAACGACGAGTCGATCGCCAGCTGTCTGCCTCCGTTCCCGGTTCCTCCGGGGACGAACAAGACCAAGGGCGTGCCCGACGACCGTTCCGACACGGGCGAAGCTCCCAAGGCTGGCGTGAACTTCCCGGGTGACCTTGAGCGCTTCTCGCTGTTCATGCGCTTCCTGGCGCCGCCGACTCCGCAGACCCTGACCACTTCGACCTCCAATGGATTGGCGCAGTTTAATGCCGTCGGTTGCAACCTGTGCCACACGAACTCGTTCACGACGCCGAAGTCCACAATCGTGGCGTTGAGCAAGGTCAAGGCCAACTTGTACTCCGACCTGCTCGTGCATCACATGGGTCCAGGGCTGGCGGATAACGTCAACCAGGGCAACGCTACAGGTGACGAGTTCCGTTCGGCTCCGCTGTGGGGTATCGGTCAGCGGTATTTCTTCCTGCATGACGGACGTACGACTGACATTGTCCAGGCGATTGAGCAGCACCGCAGCTTCGGCAATGGCATTTATCCGGATTCGGAAGCGAATCAGGTGATCAATTCGTTCGACAACCTGAGTCAGCAGAACCAGCAGGATCTGGTGAACTTCCTGCGCTCGCTGTGATTTCTTAGGACACGACCAAGACGAAGGGGAACGATATGTCATTGTCGCAAAATAAAAATCAGGTAGAGACGCAGTCGAACCGCTGGAAGTGGGTTCGGATCGCCCTTCCGCTAGCGTTGTTGCTGGCAATCTGCACAGCGGCGACCGCCTATTTCCCGAAGAGCGCGAAGACCGCGGCTGTTCAAACCAGAACTGGTGCCGCCGCTCTGCGGCAGAATGTGGCGCTTCCGCCCGGCTTGACCGCGGTCGATCCCGGTCCGCGTCCCCTGCCGGCGACGTCGGGCAATTTCCTGCCGTCGTTGAGCGGCAACGAACAGCAGATTGAGCCGAGCATCACCACGGAGTTCAACCGGGCCCACGATGTGATCGTGACCTCGCCCACCGATGGTGGACTGGGACCGCGCTTCAACGGAAATTCGTGCGTGCAGTGCCATGCCTATCCGGCTCCGGGTGGATCGAGCCCGCCGAGCAACCCTCTGTTCTCGCTCTACAATTACAACGGTGCGACCAACACCATGCCGTTCTTCGAGACGTCGAATGGTCCGGTCCTGGAAGCTCGTTTCATCAACCAGCCGGGAACAACCACGCCTGACGGCAACGTGCACCAGCTTTTCACGATCACAGGCCGCAAGGATGCGACTGGCTGCAGCATCTCGCAGCCCGATTTCAACACCGCAGCCGCGGAGAACAATCTCGTACTGCGGCAGGTAACGCCGACGTACGGCGCGGGCCTGATTGAGATCGTGCGCAACATCGATATCATCAACAACATGAACGCCAACCTGACCCGGAAGGCACAGCTGGGAATCACCGGGCATCCCGTTTACAGCGGGAATGACGGCAGTATCCAGCGTTTCGGCTGGAAAGCGCAGGTTCGTTCAACGTTGACGATGGCGGCGCAGCAGATGAACGTCGAGATGGGCGTCACCAACGAGGTCTTCCAGAACGAGATCGACCAGACTCCGGGATGCTTGCTGAATGGCGTTCCCGAGACGGTGACGAACTTCACGCCGGGAATCCTGACCGAAATGTTCCCCGGAGACTATACCCGGGTGGAGCACTTCATTCAGTGGATGGCGCCTCCGACACCTGGCCCGTCGAATAATTCGACGAAGAACGGCAAAACGCAGTTCAACAATGCCGGCTGCGTGATGTGCCATACGACATCATTCAAGACGCCGCCCGCATCGCGTCCGGCGCTGGGCAATGTGACCATCAATCTCTATTCCGACTTGCTGGTACACCACATGGGGCCGGGACTGGCAGATGGTCTGACGCAAGGCGGAGCCGGTCCGGATGAATTCCGCACCGCACCTCTGTGGGGCATTGGACAGCGGCTATGGTTCATGCACGACGGCCGCACCAATGACATCGTACAGGCGATCGAAGACCACTACAGCTTGGGCAACAGCCAGTATCCGGCTTCGGAAGCCAATCAGGCTGTGACCAACTTCAACAACATGAACTCGACGAACCAGCAGGATCTGGTGAACTTCCTGCGGTCCCTGTAAGACGAGTTCAGATCAAAAGGTAGTGAAGGCCGCGCGCAAGCGTGGCCTTTTGTTTTGAAGATATTGCTGGAGGATGCCCATCGCCAGGCTGTTGCCACTTGAGCTTTGTCCAAACGCTCCGACTTGGGCGGCGAGCAAAGAATGGGTACCAACGGGAAACGGAAACGTGCTGAGAAACAGAAATCACGTGTGCGGCCGTAGTGGAAAAAAACGCCACGGGTGAAAACATCTGATCGGAGTGCTCCTCTCTCCATATTAGGCGCTGTCCTGATTGACTTGCCGGAAGACCAGTCATAAGATTTAGCCCCAGCGATTGGCCGACCAGATCGGCACTCTCCTCGAAGACGTTCGGCGAGCATCTGTGGGGATCGTCTCGGCGACAAGAAAGGACTGGGGACTTCATCAATGGCACAGACTATCGAGCAGTTGAAAGCAGCCGTCCGGGGACAACTCATCCAGCCGACTGACGCCACATACGATGCGGCGCGGAAAGTCTACAACGGAATGATCGACAAGCGGCCCCGGCTTATTGTGCGGGTGGTTGATGTGGCAGACGTGATTGCCGCAGTCCGTTACGGCAAAGAGAACAGATTACTCACCGCGATCCGCGGCGGAGGTCACAACGGAGCCGGGCTCGGGACCTGCGACGATGGACTCGTGATCGACCTGTCACTCATGAAGGGCGTTCACGTCGATCCGGCGGCGCGTACAGCACGAGTTGCCGCTGGCTGCGTTTGGGGCGACGTTGACCATGCGACTCATGCCTTTGGGTTGGCGACGCCATGCGGTTTCATCTCGACCACCGGAGTGGCCGGACTGACTCTGGGAGGAGGCATCGGCTACCTGGCACGCCGCTATGGACTCACAATCGACAACCTGCTTTCCGTGGACATGGTTCTCGCGGACGGACGATTCGTCACCGCAGATGCCAAGGAAAACAACGATCTATTTTGGGCTGTCCGAGGTGGCGGCGGAAATTTCGGTGTCGTGACCTCCTTCGAGTTCCAGCTGCATCCGGTGAGCACCGTTCAGTTCGGGCCTACCTTTTGGCCTCTGGAACAGGCAGGGGATGTTCTCAAGCACTATCGCAAATTTATCGTTACGGCTCCCGAACAAGTGAGTGGATTCTTTGCCTTTCTCGTGATTCCCCCTGCACCCATGTTTCCCGAAAACCTTCACATGAAGAAGGTCTGTGGCATTGTCTGGTGCAGCACGGGAACAGCTGAGGAAACCGAGAAGGCGACCCGCTCGATGCGCAGTGTGGGAACACCCCTGCTGGATGCGGTTGGTCCTGCGCCATTCCCGGCTGTCCAAAGCCTTTTTGACGGTCTGTTTGTTCCCGGGTTGCAGTGGTACTGGCGGGCCGACAACTTCACAGAGTTGAGCGACGCGGCTATCGCGAAGCACGTCGAACATGGGGCGAAGCTGCCGACAATGCTCTCGACGATGCACCTCTATCCCGTCAATGGCGCCGCGCAAAGCGTGGGCAAGAACGATACCGCCTACAGCTTCCGGGAAGCCTTGTTTGCCGAAGTCATTGTGGGAGTCGACCCAGACCCGGCGAACGCGGGGAAAATTACAGAATGGTGCAAGAACTACTATGACGCACTCCATCCCTATTCAGCAGGGGGGGCGTATGTCAACTTCATGATGGATGAAGGACAGGAGCGGGTTCAGGCTTCGTTCCGCGATAACTATGCGCGCCTGGCGGCGATCAAGAAGAAGTACGATCCGACGAACTTCTTCTGCGTGAACCAGAACATCAAGCCGGCGGCGTAGTCGCCCGACTGGTCAACTTGCTGTGGCGGAGGATTCCCCGAAGCTGGGGCCTCCCCGCTTTCCTTGAACAGGATCACGCTGGTTTATCGCTTGAAGGAAACTGAAGAGGATGATCGTGACCAGAGCCCCGGTTGTCCAGCCCGAATGTTTTGCTTGATTTCATTCGTCTCACAGACGAGGCCGCAACAGCAGCGCGATTGGTGCAGATGACGACAACAAACGCCATTCCTATTGCGCTCGCAGCGAGTTCGCTCTCTGGCGCGCCTCCGCTGCTTTCGTAGCGCGGCCTTGCACGTCGTAAACATCGGCCAGCCCGCGCCAGAGCGCCGGATCTTCCGGCGACAGCCTCACCGCCTCTTTCTGAAAGCTCACGGCCTGCGACAGGTCTCCGAGTTGATACCACGCATTAGCCCGTCCGGCGGCAATCAGAGCGTTAAAGCTTGATCCCAGAGATTCATCGCCTTCACGGAATGGGCTTGTCTCGACGGCTTTGTCGAAAGACTCGAGGGCGGGTTGCGGCTGACGCGATTGCACGTAAGCTTGCCCAAGCATCATCCAGAGCTCATGGGGTCTAGAGGAGGACTGGGCGGAGCTCCGGAAAATCTCGACCGCTTCGCCGTAGCGCTTCTGGGTCATATAAAAGAGACCGAAGTCGAACCAGGTTTCTTCATTCGGCTCCAGCGTCAGGCTGGTGCGGAACTCGGCTTCCGCCTCGGCGGCGCGACCCAGTTGCTGCAACACCAGGGCCCGAAACAAATTCACGGTGGCGTTCTCCCCAAAGATGCCTTGCGCATGATCCAGAGCTGCCAGTGCTTCGGGATAGCGTTCCAGGCTGTAGAGCACACCCCCGGCATTCGCCCAATAATTGAACCGCTGTGCTCTTCCGCGGGAGGAATTGTCCGCGGCGGACGGTTCGAGCGGCAGCTTGTCGCAGTCGATCTGTAGCCGGTTGATCCAATTGCTATTCTCCGGCGCGGCGCGCAGGAAGACCACAGATGTTTCATCGAGATAAACCGGTCTCCACAACGAGCTTCGGCAAAATGCATGTAGCGGAGGAAATAGCGTCATGCCCTGGTAGCGCGCCAGCGGGACGATGATTGTGTTGATGCCCCGCGCGTCCACTTCGCGCCGCCAGGCTTCCGAGTTGGGCGGTTCGGTTGCGAGGTCATAGCCGCGAAAAAACAATTCCGGACCAAAAGGCAGCGCTCGGTTGTCGATGTAGTCGCGATATTCGGGAAATAGTCGCCAGATCACATATCCGCCGAGCGTGTATCCGTTGAAGATGTTCGCGGGCAATTTTTCGCGCTCAATGAAATCCACGGCCCGCTCGGGATACCACCACGATAGTCCTGCGCCGAAGACCGCGAGTTGTGTCGACCGCATGTAGTAGCGGTTCGACACGAGATCGGTGCAACGTGCGCCCGCCAGGGTGGCGATTACGAGCAGCAGACCAACACTTGCAGCAATTTCGAAACGTCTGCTGCCAGATGAAGACAGCGCAAAAAACTCCTTCCATGAATCGCGCGACACATCGCCGATCAGCGATCCCCCGACCACCACCGCGACACAGGCAAACAGTGCCTGCAAGCGCACATGTTCCATCGCGAAATAAGCCGAGCCTGCGAGGAAAATTGCCGCGCCCCAGTGTTTGCGCCACAGGGCAAAGCAGAATCCCACCGCGACCGCGATCATCAGCCACCAGAAGGAACTTTGCGGATCGCGCCAATTCAGTGCCTGCTGGACGCTCGCCCAGGATGGTCGCACGCTCTCCCACTCGACGATCCACGCGCTGTGAACTGCTTGTACTCTTTGCTGTCGGATAAGCGTGAGGTAGATGAACGGCCCCCAGGGATTAACGAGAGTTGCTGCAGCGGTGCCGGCAAGCCAGGGCCATGCTCGGCGCAAGCGAGCCAGTGCGGCCGAGCGTTTCTGCTTGAACGACAGATCGAGAGTTTCGAGAAGGGTGTATCCAGCACACAGCGCAAGTCCTGCCACAAAGCCCGGGTGCAGATTCACCCAGAGGATTGTCAGCAACGGAAGCAGCCATAATGCCGCGTGCCCGGTGCGATAGTATCGCCATAGCAAACTGAGAAATGCCGCGAACAAAATAGTGGTGAACATCTCGGCGCGCGGTTGGGTGCGGTTGGCGATCAGCGGAGCAGCCAGGACCGCCATGGTCGCGACCGCAAGGCTGTTTCGCCGCAGCAGGAGTGCAACGGTTCCCGCAGACGCAAGAGCGCCGATCCACGACAGCATCGCGTAGCCGCCGACCTGAAACGTGAGATAGAAAATCAAGCCGGATAATGCAGGATAGATCCAGGGATTTCCCGCTGCGGTGTAGGAAAAGACATCAGTCGAGAAGACCCAGTGATGCTGCGCCACCCAGCGTCCTGTTGCAAGCTGCCAGCCGAGGTCGAAGTCCTGCAGGGTGTGAAATCCCGCAAGAAATCCGTAGATCACGGCGCCTGCATAAAGCATCAAACTGGGAAGCTGCTGATCGGAGAGAAAGGGTGGGCGCCGTCGGGAACCTTCGGGTGAATTGATGGCCATTTCGGCAGGAAAGCGGGGGAGCAAGAATCGCGAGTCGAACCCTCTCCCCGACCAGCGTTCCAAAATACCACAGGCGCGAAGCTGATTACGTTTCCCAGTAAGTTACCGAGCCGAGGCCGTCTCGGCGATCTCTTCGCAGCTGTTTCCTGCGGGCAACTGTAAAGGCTTGAACGGCCGCGAACGACGGGGAATTCGCCGAGTACGCTGAGAAGACGTATGGCGAATTTACTTCAATCCATTTGCGACCGAGAGAACGAATACGTGATCATCCGCGGGAGTCTGTGTGATCTGGCTGTTGCCGCCGAAGACGATCATTTCGTTGAAGGTCGCGCTGTAGAACGCATTGTGGAATCGCCGGAGCGGCGCCGTGCCCGTGACTGTTTCCGGCATCCAGCTTGGGGTTCCTCCCAGCCCGTTGGCATTGGTGAGGATCCACGTGTCGTTCATGTACCCGCTTCCGGTCACTGAATTAATTCCGCCAAATATAATCATCCGGTTATTGGCAGTATCGTACACAGCGCTCTGACCGGTTCGAGCCGCCGGTGCAGTACCGGTTGGCGCGAGCTGCGTCCATTGCGGCGTTCCGCCCTGTCCATTAGCATTGGCCAGAGTCCATACGTCGGAAAGACCGTTTCCGCCCGCGTCGCCCCCGTAGATTGTAAGGATGTTATTGGCCGAATCGTAAATGGCAGAGCTGTTCTCCCGCTCCGCCGGACCAATGCCAGTGGGTGCCAACTGCGTCCACACGGGCGTGCCTCCCGATCCGTTCGCATTGCTCAAGGTCCACACCTCGGAAAGATATCCACCAGAACAATTCGTGCCGCCGAACACCATCAACACGTTGGTCGCTGGATCGTATGCAGCACTCGAGTTCATTCTCTTCGTCGGAGCGGTTCCAAAAGCCGTCTGTTTGAGCCACGTGGGCGCACCCAGACTCGAATTGGCGTCATCGAGAGCCCAGAGATCGTTCAGGCACTTCGTGGGAGCGGTGGCGCCTCCGAACACAATCAATCGATTGCTGATGGAATCGTAGATTCCGACGTGCCCAAAACGCGCAGAGGGAGGAGTTCCTGACGCGAACCGCTGCACCCAGTCAGTCGAGACCGCGGCCGCTTGACCGTCGGCTGCAACCCGCTGTTCAGACCAGAGATCGTTCACCGCGCCTGCGGACCCGTTCTGCAGGCCTCCAAACACCACCATCTGATCCGTAGCCGCATCGTAGATGGCCGTCGCGTGATATCGAGGCACGGGGCCTTCCTGGGACCACGTTGCTCCCGAGGAAAGTCCGTTGGCGTGTGTGAGCACCAGGACGTGATCGTCCGTAAACGTCTTGGCCAGTTGGCTGTCGCCGCCGAAGATCACCATCTCGTTGGATACGGAGTCGTAGATCGCGGTATGACTCGCGCGGTACGGCCCTGCCGCCGTGGGAACGAGTTGCGACCATGCCGGTGTTCCGCCCAGTCCATTCGCGTTGGTCAGAATCCAGGTGTCATTGCGAACTGGGCCGGTACCGATCACTCCTCCGTGAACCACCATGCGATTGTCGGCGGAATCGTAGATCGCACTGTGACCACTGCGAGCGATGGGCGCGGTTCCCGTGGGCGAAAGCTGCGACCACGCCGGAGTTCCGCCGGTGCCATTGGCGTTCGACAGTGTCCAGACATCATTGAACGCAGTCCTGTTCGCTGCACCGCCGCCAAACACGGTCATGATGTTGTTCGTCGAATCATAGATCGCGGAGCTCTGCGTACGAGCGCTCGGTCCACTTCCCGAAGGAAGTGCCTGCGTCCACGACGGATTGCCCGTGGAACCATCTGCATTCGTCAAAATCCACACATCGCTGTAATATTTGCCCAGGCAATCCGTGCCGCCGAACACGATCATCGTGTTCTTGGCCGAGTCGTAGACCGCTGTATGGCCCTCTCTTGCCGGAGGTAGATTGCCCGTTGCTGTGAGCTGCGTCCACGCTGGTGTTCCAACTGAGTTCGGATTCTTCAATACCCACAGTTCGTTGACACATGGTCCGGGAAATCCGGTACCGCCGCCAAACACAACCATCCGATTTGACGTGGGATTGTAGACCGCCGAGTGCCCGAAGCGGTTGCTGGGCAACTTGCCCGTGGCCGAGACCTTTACCCAGTTCAGGTTGTTGGCCGTCGTGGGACCCGCTGCGATCACGTTTTTTACCGTCCAGGTGTCGTTGAAATCCGTGCTGGTCGGAGCGTGCTGGCCGCCGAACATGATCATCTGGTTGGTGGACGCATCATAGATTGCTGATGCCTGGCTGCGCGTTCCCGGACCGTACCGGTTCCACTTCTGCGCCGGAGCGTATGGGACCGTCACGATGACGAGGGCCATCCCACAAAGTATGTCTCGAATCACGATACGAACCCCATCTGAAGATCGGAGCGAGCCTGCTGTTGTGAATCCGGATCAGGTAGCCCGCGAGTTGAGGGGGAGGAACCCGCGCTCGGGCGGGACGCAGCGTTGAGCATATGATGCGGGCACCAGCGCGTCAAGATGAAAACGACCGAAGCCGTGCGGTGGTAGACCTCTCGGGCCGTATGCAAGTTTCTTCATCTTGACAGTGCCGGAGGGGGTCCGCAAGATGGATCAGCTTCACTTCGGATTCTTCCTCCTCTTCCTCGACGGTTCGCAGTGTGTTTGGAATCCATCTGAGGACGGTTCGACGGAAATTCAGATCCACTTTTCGTGTCTGAAAAGGGAAGAATTCTAAAATTTTGGACGAATATCGGCGAACCGCCGCGTGACAGTGACCCCTGCTGACTGCTCGCGTTGCGTGTCGTATGGAGGATCTTTGCTTATGAAGGGTTGGCGAAGCCTGACGCCGCTCTGTGTCTTGATGGTTCTCTCTTTTCAGATTGCAGCCGCTCAGGTGCAGACGTGGACCCAATACGGCACGCCTTCACGCTTCTCGCACACCGCCGTATTCGACACCAATACTAAGAAGATGGTCGTGTTCGGGGGACGCAATAGCACCACCAACACCAATCTCAACGATCTCTGGGTGATTTCGACCAGCTCTCTGAAATTCGTGACCTCGACCCAGGAGTCCCCGTCGGGGCCGGTCCCTTCGGCGCGCTATGGACACGTGGCCGTCTTTGACGCGGCCACCGACCGCATGACGATCTTCGGCGGCGGTACCGGATCGCCCGCTCCCTGCACCAACGATGTCTGGTTCCTTTCGAGCGCCAACGGACAGCTCGGAACTCCAACTTGGACCCAGGCCTCGCCGACCGGCATTCTGCCCACCGCCCGGTATCACCACGCCGCAGCGTACGACCCCGCCACCAACACGATGATGGTGTTCGGCGGCAGCAACTGCGCCAAGGGATATTTCAACGACGTTTGGATTTTGAGCAACGCAAACGGCGCCAGCGGCACTCCCGCCTGGCGCAAATTGTTCGCATCCGGCACTGCACCCACGGCGCGCGAGAGCGCCAGCGCCGTCTACGATCCGGTGAACAATCTCCTGATCATCTACGGCGGCAACGCCGGCAGCACCAATTTCGGCGACGTCTGGGTGCTCTCCAACGCCAACGGCACAGGCGGCAATCCCGTGTGGACGCAGCTCACTCCGGCCGGTACCGCACCGAATACCAGGTCTGGCCATTCCGCCATCTACGACAGCGCGAATAACCGCATGACGATCTTCGGCGGATTCCATCTCACGCACTCGCTCTCGGACACGTTTGTGTTGAGTTTCGCGAACGGCATCGGTGGCACACCGACCTGGACCCAGCTCACCGCGACCGGGACAGCTCCGCAGATTGGTTATCACACAGCGGTTTATGATTCCTCCAAGAATGCGATGTACATATTCTCGGGATCGAGCAGCCAGGCCAAACTCTCCGGAGACGATCACGCCTTCAGCCTCAGCAATTCCAACGGAATTGGAACCAGTCAGTGGACGCGCGGTGGCCCTCCTGCCCGATTCTCGCAGTCGATGATCTTCGATTCGGCCACCAAGAGCCTGTTTGTCTTCGATGGTCAGCACGCTCTTACCAATACAGCGATCGATGACTATTGGCAGGCGAGCAATATTTCCACGTCTTCTGATCTGAACTGGACGCCAGTCAACGCTTCTGGTACTCATCCGAAGGCGCGCTGGGGACAAGCCGCCGTCTATGATTCAACGAACAAGCGCATCATGATGTTCGGCGGCTCCGCGGGCTTTCCCGCTTGCGTGAACGATTACTGGGTGATGACCAACGCCAACAACACGGGAGGAAGGAAGCCGGTTTGGGGTCCGATCACAACATCGGGAACACCTCCTTCGGCTCGCGTGCACCACTCCGCGGCCTACGATTCGACGACCAACACCCTGATGATTTTCGGCGGATTCAACTGCAACTCGACTTATTACAGCGACGTGTGGATTTTGAGCGGCGCCAACGCCATCAGTGGCACGCCCCTCTGGACGAAACTGACGCCCACGGGTACGTCCCCCAGTCCGCGCCAGGCCAGTTCGTTGGTCTACAACCCATCCACCAATACGCTGACAGTCTTCGGTGGAGACGCGGGCGGGGCGCCATTCGGTGACCTCTGGGTTCTCTCCTTTGCGAATGGAACGGGTGGCACTCCGGCATGGACGGAGATCACTGCCTCGAACAACGGTCCCTCGGCTCGCACCGGCCACACTGCGACATACGATGTGGAAAATGACCTCATGACCATTTTCGGCGGCTACGATGGCACCAATCTGCTCGGGGACGTGTGGGTGCTCTCCGGGGCCAGCGGCCAGGGAATCGCCTCGTGGACGCAGCAGACCGCTGCTGGTCCCGTCCCGGCGCGCCGCTTCGCCACAGCCGTGTATGATCCCTCCACCAATCTCATGAACGTCTTTGGTGGAATCTTCAATCTTCCGACCTTGCCCGACGATCACTTGTTTGTTCTTAGCAATGCAAATGGATTGCCATGAGATATCTGCTGTGCGCCTTAGTACTTTTTTTGCCCCTCCCGGTTGCGAGCGCTCAGGTCTGGACGCTTTCAGGGCCATCGTCGCGTCATTCTCACACCGCGGTCTTTGATTCGGTCAGCAAGCAGATGATCATCTTCGGCGGCCAGCAGACAACGACTGGCGCCGGACTCAACGATCTCTGGTTCGGTTCGATCTCGACCAATGAGAGCGACAATTTCACGCAGGTATCGGCGAACGGTTCGTTGCCGCCGGGCCGCTACGGCCATGTCGCGGCCTACGATTCGACCACCAATCGCATGATGGTGTTCAGCGGTGCGCTCGGTTCTCCCGGACCGTGTGCCAAAGATTTCTGGCTGCTTGATTCGGCCAACGGCCGTAGTGGACGCCCTACTTGGAGCTCTCAGTCGCCTTCCGGAACTCCTCCGGCGGCTCGCGCCTATGCTGCGAGCGCGTACGATCCAGGTACGAATTCGCTGATCGTTTTCGGCGGCAGCAACTGTTCCAACAGCTACTTCAACGACGTCTGGATTCTCAGCGGCGCCAATGGCGAGCAGGGAACTCCGAAGTGGGCGCACCTGACCACCTCCGGCGTTGCGCCCTCGAAGCGCGAAAGCGCCGTCGCCATTTATGATCCCTCGACGAACGTGTTTACGCTCTTCGGCGGAGATGCCGGCGGTAATCCTTTTAGCGACGTTTGGACACTGTCGCACGCCAACGCATCTGGGGGTACCGCGGTCTGGACGAAGCTTGTGCCCACGGGTACTCCACCGCGCGGCAGAACGGGACACACCGCGATCTACGATTCCGCCAACAACCGCATGATCATTTTCGGCGGCGTGAACAAAACCACCACCCTCGCTGACTCCTGGGCGCTTACCGCCGCCAACGGAGTGGGAAGCCCGAGCTGGGTTCAGGTAAAGACTTCTGGAACCGCTCCCAGCCTCGCCTATCACACCGCCGTCTATGATGCCGCTCTCGGCTACATGTACGCCTTTGCAGGAAGCAGCAGCGCCGACAAACTGTCGAGCAATTCGCACGCCTTCACGCTCACCGGGGCGAACGGACTTTCCCAGAAGCCTGCGCGCTGGATACTTGGTGGCCCGCCGGTCCGCTACGCGCAATCGGCGTTTTACGATGGGGCGACCAATGCCGTTTTTGTCTTCGGCGGTCAGCACTCCCGCGACAATCTCGATTTCAACGATTACTGGGCCGCCAGCAATGTCATTGGCTCGACAAACCTGAAGTGGTCGCTAATCGGCAACTCCGGCGGAGCGCCCTCCGCCCGTTACGGTCACACCGGCCTGTATGACAGCAACAGCAACCGCCTGATGGTTTTCGCAGGTTCCACGGGAACCTGTCAAAATGACTTCCACATCCTGCAGCATGCCAACCGGCAGGGTGGACCTCCCATGTGGTCGACGGTCACGCCGATGGGCAATCTGCCGGCCCCGCGGGTCTTTCAGGCCGCAGTCTACGATCAGACCAGCAACACCCTCATCGTCTTCGGCGGTTTTGACTGCACCGCCAGCTACTTCAACGATGTCTGGATTCTGAGCAACGCCAACAGCGCGATCGGGCAACCCACATGGACGCTCCTCAACACGGCCGGAACGCCGCCCGACGTCCGCGAAAGCAGCACCGCCGTCTACGATTCCGCGACAAATTCGCTCATCATCTATGGCGGTGATCAGGGTGCGGATCCCCTCGGCGATCTCTGGGTGCTCTCCCATGCCAACGGTGCAGGTGGCACTCCTACCTGGTCCCAACGGATTCCCCTGAATGACGGACCTGTTGCGCGGTCCGGACACACCGCCACCTATGACCCGGTCCAAAACCTGATGACGATCTACGGAGGTTTCGACGGGCAGAATGTGCTGAGCGATGTCTGGGTGCTCACGGGAGCAAACGGGATTGGCACGATGGCGTGGATGCAGGGCGTGTCCGGACAACCGCGCCGTTTTCACAGTTCCATGTACGATCCCAATTCGAAAGAGATCATTACCTTCGGCGGCTCCAGCAGCTTGAATCCGCTCGTTCCGTCATCCGATGTCTACACGCTCTCGGGCGCATCCCAACAGCGCTAGCGCACCTCAGGGCAGAGGTCCTGTCTCGATCAGGATCGGCGTGGCGCCAATCGGTACGCTCGAACCGGTGATCGGATTCTCATTCCCCGCGATGTCGCGATATTTCGTGTAGGTCGTCCCCGACGGAACACTGAACGGTGTCGTGGGGCAGTTTCCGTTGAAGCAATCCTGCGAAGCGTCCCACACCGCCAACGCCTTGTATCCGCCCGGCCGTGTCAGGCCGCAGGACCAGACCGTTCCATTGGGAGTGCATGCCTGGCTCACCGTGGCCCCGACGATCCAGTTATAAGTTTCGCCGTAAGCCGTGCCAGCTTTTGTGATGCCGCTGCCAATGTTCCAGAGAGCGCCGTCCTCTGCATTGACTCCGTCCCAACGATACCAATACACACGATCGACACCCAACGATCGTTGCAGCAGGAGATAACGCGGAAGAAATGCCGCCTGCCGGTCCTGATCGGTGAAGCCCTGCTGATTCGCTTTGCTCCAGCCTCCTTCGGTGTTAATCCAAGGCTTGTCGCCCTGCCCGAAGCTGATGACGGTGCTATTAAGGTCGTCGATTACGGTGCCGACATCTTCGGGAACCGGGCACAGTCCTGAGTTCGGACCGGTGCCTACATATCCATGGAAGCCGATCGCATCGGCAAAGGTGCCGCCGGTGTAGTTGCCGACTCGCGTCTGAAAATACAGAGACAGGCGATAGGAGACTTCATTGAGAACGGAATGCGCCCCAGTGGGCGATGGAGTAATGATGCGGGCATCCGGATCGATCGCAGTTCCACTTGGAAATGTGCTGTTAGGATTGCAACTCAGGCCCGGAGGTGGTCCTTCGACCACGCAGCGTGCGTCCTGCTCCATACGCACAAGTTGCGGCTGCTGGAGATCGCCGGCGTGCGTCCAGAAGTTTTGTACATTCCATTCGTTCCAGATCTCGTAGTACTTGATCTTGCCTTTGTAGCGTGACGCTACCGCAGAGACCCACTTGATCCAATGCGCATCGGTCCCGCTGCCATCGCCGTTCAAATCACTCGGAGGGTCGCATTGACCGGGTCCACCCTGGGCGGAGGTGTTGTAGCTGCAACTGCTGTCGTTGGGATTCGACGATGCCCATGTCGGAGTGCGCGAAAGGTTATAGAGCAGGTCGACTCCATGCACGGGCGCTGCTGCCACGAAACCGTCGAGCGTGGTCCAATCATAGGCGCCATCGGCGGTGTTGATCTGAGCCCATCCAGTCGAGGTGTCCCACAATCGAAGACCGCCAAATTGGACGGTTGGCCACGCGATGTCGGTCGTGCCGAGGTGCATGTCCATGAACGTACCGTCGGCGACTTGGCCTACGCCCTTCGTGGTTGAAGGCGCCGTTGTGACGGCAGGAAGTGGGGTGCAGGGAGCCCCGTTGTCGCCCCCACCACCTTGGTGGAATGAGGCCGATCCTCCGCCGCAGGAGAGGATGCTTGCCAAAAATGCCAGGGGCAAAAGGAAAAGTGCGAGTTTGAGCAGTGGATTCGCTACAGGGGAGGGGTATGTAGACATCGTTTCGGCTCTTCCGAGGTTCCTGAATTTCGTGTGGAGCGCTTGAAAACTATTAACCCATACAGGGGGCTGAAGTTGCGCATCCGAGCACTGAGAGGTTCCACTCCGGGACGGGGAAAGCGGCGCGCTGTCATGCCGCTATCTAATTGTGGCCTCGAGACTTAGGATGTGTCTCGTCGCAAAACGAAAGGCTCCCTGTGCAAGTTCCTTCATCTTGACAGTCCCTTGGAACGCGGCGAAACTGAGTTCCTAAGTCTCGGTTTTTGCATTATCCCCCGCCCACCGAGCGCTGGCCACTTAAAAGGGTTCCAACTAAGTAATTCAAGAAAAAAGAAATAAAGAGGAGACAACTCCGTGACTACCTGCTTTCCGCAGAGTGCGCCGAACCTGGGTGAGGGAAGGATCTCACGCCGTTTTAATGCTGCTTTGACCCTAACCGCGACTGTGTTGACGGTGCTTCTGTTGGGCAGTGCTGCCACGGCGGCAAACCCATTGCCGACGATCAATGCTCCACTTGTACCCGGCCAGAAAGCTCCCGGCGCGGCGGCTTTTACCCTGACGGTGAATGGAACGGGGTTCGTCTCGGGCGCGACAGTGTACTGGAACGGCAACGCCCGCACCACGACGTTCGTGACGAGCTCGCAAGTGACCGCCTCGATCACCAAGGCTGACGTTGCGACCGCCGGCACGGCGAACGTGACGGTGGGAAATCCGGCGCCTGGGGGCGGAATTTCGAACGTGGCGCACTTTCAGATCGTGAAGAATGGCTACACCACTGCCTTCGCCAAACTGGATTACAACACCGATTCTTCTCCGCAGGATGCGACCTCGGCGGACTTCAACGGCGACGGAAAAGCTGACTTGGCAGTGGCTACGGGAAACAACACGGTGTCCGTTCTTCTAGGAGCCGGTGACGGAACGTTCCCGACCCACGTGGAATACCCCGTTCCGGGACACCCGATCGCGATCGTTACAGGCGACTTCAATGGCGACGGAAAGGTCGATCTCGCCACCGTGGACGAGTTCCAGAGCAAGATTTCAATCCTTCTGGGCAATGGCAATGGCACGTTCGGCGGACACACCGAGTTCGCAACCGGGAATCATCCGGTGTGGCTGACTACAGGCGATGTAAACGGCGATGGTTTCCTCGACATCGTTGTCGCTGCCTTGAATGATGGCAAGATTTCCGTGCTGCTGGGCAATGGCGACGGCACGTTCCAGACACACAAAGATTACGTTTGCGGCAACGGTGTTTCCGGCCTGGCGATTGGCGATTTCAATAATGACGGCAAGCTTGACGTTGCTACGGCCAACAACAGCGACGACACCGTGGGCATTCTGCTGGGCAATGGCGATGGATCGTTCCAGGGTGCAATCGCGTTCCCGACTTCGCATCTGCCCAACAGCGTGGTAGTCGGCGACTTCAACGGTGACGGTAACCTTGATCTGGCAGTTGGAACCTCGAACAAGGCGGTATCTGTGCTGCTTGGAGTTGGCAACGGCACTTTCCAGAATCACGTTGAATACACGATTGGCGCGAATTCCGTTGTTGTCGCGACAGCGGATCTAAACTCCGACGGACGTCAGGATTTGATTACCGCCGATTACAACGACAATACAGTCTCCACACTTACGGGCAACGCAGATGGAACGTTCAAGGGACGCTCCGTTTTCCCGACTGCCGCCGGTCCTGCAAGCATTGCGGTGGGCGATTTCAACGGCAATGGCAAGCTAGACATCGCGGTGCCTGCGTCAACGGCAAACAAGGTTTCGGTGCTGACCGATACGGCGATCACGTTGTCTCCAAACGTTCTCGGCTTCGGCAAGAACACCTCTGGGTTCGTGACCGCGCCGAAGACAGTTACGCTGAAAAACACCGGAACAACGACCTACACGATGGGGACGATTTCGTTCGCAGGCAGTTCGGCAAACGACTTCGCTCAGACGAACAACTGCGGATCGACCATTGCGGCGGGAGCAACCTGCACCATCAATGTCACATTCGACGCAACGGCTTGTGAGGTTGCTGACGCCCAGATGTTAGTTACCGCTACCAACGGCAGCGCCATGGGAGTTCTGACCACTGGCACAGGGAACATTCCGATCACGCTGAAGCCGCGCACTCAGACGTTCCCAACAACCCTGCTCGGCACCACCAGCGCCCCGAAGAGCAATACCTTCACCAACGACAGCGGCGTGGACATCATCTTCAGCAAGATCGATTTGGAGGGCGTCGATCAGAACGACTACGCCATCGATCAGACGTCCGGATGTGTGAAACTCCCGAATATGACGTTGGCGCCAGGCGCAAGCTGCACGTCTAACGTCACCTTTGGCCCGATTGTTGAGCCCGCGCGAAATGAGACCACAACGATGGTCTACTACGGCAACTTCTGTCTGGTGAAGCAGGGCTTGCTACTCAACGGTGAGGGAACCGCAGTGAAAGTTTCACCTACATCGCTGAATTTCGGCACCGTTCAAGTGGGCACCACGAGCGCTCCGAAGACTGTGACCTTCCAGAACGCCAGCTCAACTCCAATGGCGATATCAAGCGTCACCTTTACCGGCGCAAATAATGACTGGACGCAGACGAATACCTGCGACTACCCGGGAGGCAGCGTGCCGGCGAATTCCAGCTGCACGTTCAGCCTGGTGTTCAAGCCTGGAGGGACGGGGGCGCGGAGCGCAACGATGAATATTGGCGATCCAGATATCACCGGACCGCAGCATGTCACGTTGTCGGGTACGGGGAACTAGATAGTCGATTCAGAAAGATCAGGGCAGGTTCTCGCAAGAGAATCTGCCCATGTTTTTTGCACGGAACTGAAGGGCACCTCCGAAGTGGGGTGCGGCGTGTCAAGACCTCAAAAGTAGGCTCACAGCATCACAAACGGTGCTGCGGTCATTTAAGCAGGTGATTCAGAAAGAGTTCGGCGGCTTAAGCACTGTGTAAAATAATCCCTGTATGATGCTGATTATAAACGAGATAATTATAGTTATTAAATCGGTTTAACTCGTCGCTGCAGGAATCGGGATTGTCGATGTGTTCTGCTTCGATCAACCATACCGATGACGTCCCTGCGGTCTGTGGTGCCCCGCGCTGGCCATCTGTCAAAGCGAGCAACCCGACAGATCAGGGTCGATAGATCCAGCTCTTGCGGGTGGCTCCTTTGTCGTCATAGCCGCCGAAGATTCTTACCGAACCGTCCATCACTTGAATTGTCGCGGAGTTGAAGCGAGCTGTGTCTAAGCTTCCATCAACCTGGCGAAATGCTCCGCCGCGCGGATCGAAAATCTCCGCGGACATTGCGCCTCCCACGATGAGAGCGCGTCCGTCGCGCAGGGAAGCACCGTCCGGAAGGCGGCTGCGTCCTTCGTTCAGATTTCCGGTGACCGTGAAGGTCTGCGTGGCCGGATCGTACAGTTCAGCGGAAGTCAGCGCAGGAGAAGTCTTCGCCTCCACGCTGGTGCCACCAACGATCAGAACCTTTCCGTTGACAAGAAGAACTGCAGCATGTTGAAAACGAGGCTGATGCATTTCACCCGCGCGAGTGAATTGCTTCGTCTTCGGATCGTAGATTTCCGCGGTGGCAAGAACTCCGTGCTTCAGTCCCATTCCGCCCACAACGAGAACGCGGCCATCCGGCAGTAGAGTGGCGGTGTGCCCTACGCGAGGTGTGGACATTTTCCCCACAAGAGCCCATTTGCCCGTCAACACCGAATACGTTTCGGCGGAATCAAGAGACTGCACGCCGTTGCTGCCGCCTGCCACGAGCGGGCTGCCATCACGCAACACGGTGACACTTGCGCGTGCCCGGGCGACGTGCATGTTTCCGCGTGGTGTGAACTTGCCGGTGTCGTATTCGTAGTCTTCGGAACTGGCGAGCGCTCCGCTACGATTCGCACCGCCGGCGATCAGCACTTTGCCGTCAGAAAGAACAGCAGCGATGTGGCCCTGGCGCGGGACAGTCATGAGGCCGGAGGGGGTGAAGTTCTCGGTAGTCGGATCGTAAACCTCGGTCGATGCGAGGACAGCCCGCTTGTCGTCGGTTCCACCGGCGATGAGGACTTTGAAATCGGGCAGGACACTCGCCGTATGTGCGCCGCGCGCCACATTCATGTCGTGGCCGGCGGTCAGTTTTCCCACTGGAGGAAGTGGCCGCTTGGAGGAGGTTTGCTGTGCAGCAGCGCACAGCAGGAGTGTGCCAAGAAACAATGGGACGCCGTGGCGAAGATTCATAGGAAGGGCGGTTGAAGCCGCCGCTCAATTGTATCCAGCGCTGCCGATCAGGGTGATTGCGTTGTCTGGTACGGGCCAGATTTCCAAGAACTTGAATGAGTCGCCTGCCGCAAAGCCTCTTGAACGCGATGATCACAAAGAAATACCGACGAGAGAAAACAGTCCCGCTTCGTCGTTCGCGGGAATCCGCGGGTCGCGATTTCGAAGAATTTATCGTGAATATCGCAACGACAACCACCCCGCGCTCAGGCAGAACAATCTCAACGAGCAAACCTCGCCTTCGGCTGTTTTATGGGGGAGGACGTTCAAGCCGAAGGCGAGATCTGCCGTCGTGAATTAATTGACGGTAAGTTGAGTGGTGACGGTTCGCGTCCTGCTGCCCTGATGGGCGAGCACGGTGATGGAATAAGTTCCTTTCGGCGTGCTGGACGTGGTCGTCACTTGCAGCGTGGCGGTGCCTTGTTTTGTGATCGAGCTTGGAGTGAGGGTTGCGGTCAGGCCCTTGATCCCGGTTACTCCATCGAGCGACAAGTCGGCGGTCTTGGTGAAATTCAACGGTGTTAGTGCAAGATTGTAGGCGACGCTCTTGCCCTGTTTCACGGTGAGCAGAGCGTTGTCAATGGTGATCCAGTAGTCGTTCCCGGCCGGTGTCAGGTTGCACACGGATCCCGGGCTTCCAGACGGTGCGGCGAAGCTCGAAGAACCATCCTTGTCGGTCGCGTCCTTCCAACCGGGGAAGTCTTCCTTCGTTCCCGCCCTTGGAGTGGGTAACCAGTAGGGAGTTGTTGAATTATCAGCGTTCCACCAGGTGTTGAAGGACGACTTGAGCGTGCTCTGGAAGGTGGACCAGTCGTTTCCATCCAAATAGCTGTCCTTGAGCAGAAGCTGAGCGCTGTTATTCCCCTGAATCGTGTTGTACTTGTTGGTGAGACTCTGCGTTACCAGGTTTTTAGTGACTCCGGTCTCCCAGTTCGTGACTTCAATTCCGCCTTTCACGCCAATCATGGCGATCTGGGCGTTGTTGTTGTCGAGCATCACACTGTTGGTCACAGAAACGTTTTCGCTGTTGCGCAACACGAAACCGCCGACAGCCAGATTTGAGTTCTGATGACAGAAGTAGCTGTCGGAGAAGGTCATCGGTCCTTCGTTCTTCTCGACAAACACGCCCGTCATCAGGTTGCTAGTGGCATTGATGTTGTTAACCGTAATATTGGCATTGTCAGTATCCCAGTGAACGCCATACGTTTGATTGAAGCTGGTGGTCAGATCGTTGACGGTGTCATGATGGGCTTCCCAGGCGTGAAGTCCTGAGGTGTTGCAGGCGTAGTAGGCGCCCTGCGCACCGCGCCAGTTGTTGTAAGACGTGGTATCACTCTGCCAGAGTCCGTATTTGGTTTGTGACTGCTGGAACCCGCTGTCCCCATTGTGGATGGCGGTGCTGTTCTGGACTGTGAAATAGGTGGTGGGATTTTCTATTGCCAGACCCTGGCCGTTGTTCCACTGGAAAGTGTCGTTATCGATGAGAATATTGCTGGAGCTACCTTGGACTTCCACCGCTGCGGACGCGTGGCAGGTATTGGCATATTGAAACGTGATTCCCCGGATAACGATGTTGGACTTGTTCTGGATCAGGAAGAGCGTGGGTTTTTCAGCCACCTCGACCGTAGAAGCGTTAATGTCAGTTCCATTCTTGGGCCAGACATAAAGCTGGTCGCCATGTTCATCGACGTAGAAGGTGCCCTGCCGCATCGCGTCGATGGACATGACCTGCGTCAGGACGACGCCCTCGACGGCCACCATTTCACGCCGCATCACAATGTCCTGCTGATAGGGGCAAGTCGTCTGTTGCGGACAGACGCCCCACTGGTGCGTCCAGCCATTGGTAAAGATGTTGTCGTTCAGTGAGTACGTAGCCCACCCGGTGTGCTTCTTGGCGCCGCTCACGATGACAGTTCCCGGAGTGGCTGCTTCAAATGTGATGGGAAGGCTGGTGTCTTTCTTGCTTTTTGTGAGTTCGATGTACTCGCGGTAGGTTCCGGGATTGATGGTGACGAGCGTTCCGATGCTGTTCTGATTATTGCTTTGAGCGATTGAAGCGGCTGCTCCGATGGTCTTCAGCGGCTTGGAAGATGTACCTGAGTTGGAATCTTTACCGTTCGAGGCGTCTACATAGATATGAGCTGTCTCCAGGCTTTCGTTCACACTAGCCTGCCCTAGCGAAAATTGCGCGAAGAGTATGACCCCCAAACCGCACCAGGCGGACTTGTGGATATGCATGTACTTATACCTCCACCAACAACAGGACTCGGAATGGACTGGACTTGCTACTTATTGGCCAGAGGTGAAGGAATTCTTGTTCACACAATAATTGCGAACGAGCAGGCAACTACCGGGACGCGCGAACAAGAACTATTTCGTGCGTGACGAACGTGGCAAGGGAAGAATAGCTGATGGATGGAATTTCGCAAACTAAAGAATGGAGAAGAAGCGACCCAAAAGTACATATACCGACCGGGAACCATTGGTCAGTGCAAGACTTAGGCCCCTTTCCCAGAACGGATCTGTCCGAAAAAGAGGCCCGATTTCTTGTTTCCTTGAAGCTAAATCACCGTTTCGGTAAATGCGACCGGCGGCAGACTCCCATACGTGGCATCAATGGTGACCACACCAGTTTGGTTTGGGGTTGTATAGCCGGTAGACGCCTGGCCGCTGGGAGTGGTCACGGGATTCGGGTTTGTGAACGTTCCGCCAGCGCCGTTGTCAGTGAAGTTGACGGTGAGACCGGAGATCCCGTTCCCATACTGATCCGTTACAGAAACGATCAGCATCTTGGACAGCTTGTTGTTGACGTGGGCCACCTGATTGTTGCCCTGGATCATCAAGACCATGGTTGGAGGGCCGGGAACAGATTGCTCGCTGGCATGGACTGCCACCGAACCGGAGGTCGCGGTGACCGTGATCGATTTGGCCACGATCGGCAGGGTATAAGCCGTGCTCACTTGCCCGGCGGAATCGGTGATGGCGCTCGGCGGGTTGAAAGTGCCGCCCCAGTTATCGGAGAACGTGATAGTTGCGTTGGGAACATTGTTCCCCACTGCATCCTTGGCCTTAATCACGATCGGTAAAGGCAAGGTAGTGCCGACCGTGCCGCTCTGTTTGCCGCCGGACACCACGGAGAGGGCGGCCACGGGCCCCACGACGCACTGTTCGGTGAAGGTGGCAGTGGAGAAGCCGGGGCTTGTGGCCGTGATGGTAATGGTCTGGGGCTTGTTGGGGCACTTGTACGTGGTGGAAGCCTGACCTGCACTGTCGGTGACCACCGTAGGATTGCCGAAGGTGCCGCCCCTGTTGTTATCGCTAAAGGCGATCGTCAGTCCGGCAATGGCAATGCCGGTGTACGGATTCATTGCGGTAACGCTGAGGGGAACGGGAAGAGTGCTGCCGGCGTAACTGGTCTGATTGTTTCCAGCAGTAACGCTGATTTGCGGGAACAGCCCGTAGGCCACGACTTGCGACTGCGTGCCGGCAAAAACGTGGCCATTGGCAATTGTGGGTGTCGCGAAGTGAGGGACGGTCCCCAGACTGTCCCTGTTTCCTGAGGCCATCCCGGAGTCATAGAGCAGATAAAGATGAGTGGCTTCGTAGGCGGAGAGGAGCGGCACGCCGGCAACGCTGCGCACGATCCAGACAATTCCGTTGGTTGTGCCATTTCCCGAGATTTCCGGAAGCCCCACGGTGGTGAGCTTGCTGGAAGTTTGCGCGATGGGCGTTGCGGAGAGACTGCCATTGCTGAGCGAGAAGGCCTTCAGATAGTCGTTGTGCGCGAGGTAATAAACGTATTGTGTTGTGCCGTCGGTCCAGTAGTTCGGACTGCCGAAGTTGTACTTTGCGAGGGTGCCGGGCAGGTATTGCGGGATCTGGCTGTTGTCGGTGAAGTTGTACTGCCCCATGTCGTCGCGGTTCAGCAGGTAAACATCGCCGCGCTTGCCGCCGGTGGCAAGCAGATGGGCGTATGGCCCGGCGGACTGATCGGGCAAGATCGTAACCGCGGCCGAGCCCAGATCCATGTCCGCAGAAGAAAGAGTGGCCTGATCGAAGGGCGTGAAGTAATCCAGTACGTTGAATGCTCCCCCGCTCAGGCTCAGCTTCAGGACGCTATCGCCAAGATCTGGGAAGCTCGAACCAACATCGAACAAACCGTTCGCGGTAGACAGATAAACATTCCCGTCGCTGTCGGCGGCGGGCCCAGTGCCGCCTTGCCAGATTGAGCTGCCGTAAGTGCCGTCAGGTTGCGTGGTCATGACGGCAAGCTGCTGCAATGTGGACGCACTGTAGGCCAGCAGCCAGCCTCGACCTGTGAGGTCGCAGCCGTTGGATCCGAACGCGATGTAGATCGTCCCATTCGACAACAAAAGCCCCGGCCTTTGCATTTCGGGTTTGCTGTTCAGGTTCAACGCTCCAGAGGAACCGGAGATCACAACCGGACCACCCAGCTTTTCCATACCCGTTGTTACGTCGAGGGCGTGGAGGCGGAAGTAGTAGCTGTTTGTGGTGCCTACGGTTTCCTGCGTCTTGGCGACGACGTAGAGAGTTCCTGCGGACGGATCGATGACCGGCGTGCTCAGGATTCCCACTTCGTTGAATTTCGTGATATTGCCACAGCCCTGGACGTTCATGGGCACAGTAGTAATACCTGCAGCGGGATTGATGAAACTAACCTGCCAGAACAGAGCCCCGGTATCGGCGTCGATGGCATAGACGCTGTCATGCTGGGTGGCGACGAACAGTACGTTGTGAGCTGCGCCATTGATGGTAAGACCCGACATGTAGAGCGGTTGGGCCTGTACATAGCCGTCTACGTTGAATGTCCATTGCTTCCCGAAGGCCGTGGAGTTGACGTTGGAGAGCGTCAACAGCGTCTCGGAAGCATTCTGGCCGGTGCGACTGTTGTTGTACTTGTTTGTGAGGACGTTGACCTGTGCGAAAGTGCAAGGTACGCAAGCGATCAAAGCGGCTAGAACCAGCATTTTGCGGATCATGCGGATGCTCGGGTTCGTTCTGTAGGTTGAATCCATTCGTCCCGTTCTCCAAAAATTGGTGCTTGCTGATCGATCAGCCCTGAGTCCGAGCAGAACACAAGGTCGCAAGGTCACGGCGATCAATCCACCGTCACCGTAAATACAGCCGGTGGAAGAGTGCCATATGAGACATCGATGGTTATAGTTCCGAGCTGACCAGGTGTTGTGTAGCCAGTAGAGGCCTGTCCGAGCGAATTTGTAACGGGACTTGGATTCGTGAACGCTCCGCTCGACCCGTTATCGGTAAAGATCACGGTGAGTCCTGAGATCCCGTTACCGTACTGATCCTCCACCGCCACGATGAGCATCTTGGGCAGCTTGTTGTTCTTGTGCGCAACTTGGTTGTCGCCTTGAATCTTTACAATCGCTGCCGCCGGGTCGGGTATTGATTTCTCGCTCGCATTTACGCTTACGGAACCAACTGAGGCCGTGACTGCCAACGACTTCGCCACCGTTGGAAGCGTGTAGGTAGTTGTTGCTTGTCCGTTCGAGGCGGTAATGGCTGGGTTCGGAGAGAATGTTCCACCGGAATTATCTGTGAAACTTACCGATGCTCCCGGTACCACGTTGCCGACGGCGTCTTTTGCTTTGAAAACCAGGGGCAGCGGCAGTGTGGTGGCTACCGTTCCGGTCTGTTTCGCGCCGGAGACGACCGACAGGGCAGCGACCGGGCCGACATTGTCCTGCTCAGTGAACGTTGCGGTCGAATATCCGGGACTGCTGGCAGTGATGGTCAGAGTCTGCGGCTTTGCTGGAAGAGTGTAGGTCGTCGAAGCTTGGCCATTGCTGTCGGTAACAGGGCTGGGATTGCTGAAGGTGCCCTTGCCGCCATCACTGAAGGTAATGGCTAATCCCGCAACCGGTGCGCCGGTGTAGGGATTGCTTGCGACCACGGTCAGCGGAATCGGGAGAGTGCTGCCGGCCGAACCGCCCTGGTTGTTTCCTGCAGTGACGTTGATCTCCGGGAAGAGTCCGTAGACCACCAACTCATTCAGCGTCCCTGCGAACACCTTGCCGTTTACGATGCTGGGAGTGGCGAAGTGCGCGACTGTACCCAGACTGTCGCGGCCGTTGGCAGCCATGCCCGAGTCGTAGAGCAGGTTGAGGCGGGCCGCGTCGTAGGCGGAGAGCAGCGGGACGTTGCTGACGTTGCGCACCAGCCAAACGATGCCGTTGCTGGTGCCACTCGAGGAAATTGCCGGCAAGCCGACCGTGGTAAGTTTCGCTCCAGTTTGTACAACGGGAGTGGTCGACAGAAGACCGTTGCTTAATGAGAACGCTTTTAGATAATCCTGGTGGGCCAGGAAGTACACGAGTTGGTTGGCACCGCTCTTCCAGTAAAAAGGACTGCCGAAATCGTACTTGGAGAGCGCCCCAGGCAGGTACTGGGGAATCTGGTTGTTGTCGGTAGGATTGTAAAGGCCTAGATTGTCCCGATTGAGCAGGTAGATATCGCCCCGCTTGCTGCCCATCACGATGAGGTGTTTATGGGGACCGGTCGGCTGGTCGGGAAGGAGGGTGACGGCGGCCGATCCCAAGTCCAGATCACTCGAGGAGAGAGAGTCCTGATCGAACGGCGTGAAGTAATCCGCTATGTTGAATGCGCCGCCTGACAGATTCAATTTCAAGACGCTGTCGCCGAGGTCAGGGAAAGTGCCGCTGAGATCAAAGAGGCCGTTCGCGGTTGAGAGGTAGACGTTGCCATCGATATCAGAAGCCGGGCCAACTCCACCTTGCCAGATTGCGCTTCCATAAGTGCTGTCCGGCTGTGTGACCAAGGCCGCCTGCTGCTGCAGAGTGGAAGCGCTGTAGGCCAGCAGCCATCCGCGCCCCGTAATATCACAACCGTTGGAACCGAACGCGATGTAGAGGATGCCTTTCGATAGCAGCAAAGCCGGCCGCTGCAGTTCCGCTTTGCTGTTGAGATTGAGTGTGCCGGAGGATGCTGAGATAACGACCGGTCCGCCGAATTTCTCCATGCCCGTCGTAACATCCAGCGCGTGCAAGCGGAAGTAGTAATTTGTCGTGGTTCCCGTGGTCTCCGAGGTCTTGGCAACGACGTAGATGGTTCCGGTGCTGGGATCGATTACCGGCGTGCTGAGAATCCCCACTTCGCTGAACTTTGTGATGTTGCCGCATCCCTGCACTGCCATAGGAACGGTAGTGACGCCGGCGGCGGGGTCGATGAAGCTAACCTGCCACTGCAGGGTGCCGTTATCGGCATCGATGGCATAAACAGTGTCATGCTGGGTCGCAACGAAGACCACGTTGTGGTTGGTGCCGTTGAGCGGAAGAGACGAGAGATATAACGGTTGCGCTTGCACGTAACCGTCGACCGGATACTCGAACAGTTTTCCGAACTGGTTGCTGTTCACGTTGGAAAGCGTCAGCAGGGTTTCCAGGCTGTTCTGCCCGGTGCGGGCATTATTGTTCTTATTGGTCAGAACGTTGACCTGGCCAAACGCCAATGAAGGGGCGATAAAACTGCCGAAAGCCAAAAGCGCAACGAGCGGCCGTAGAATCGGCCGCAAGAGACCACCTACCTGCATTTGCACGCCGCCTTCACAGTCACTCCACTCCCTGCGCGCCTCGCTATTTCCAGCACCATTTTGCATTCAGCTTGCCTCAACCGAGACATCAACACATCCGTGCAGGGGAGAATCAGGATTGCAAAACACCTTTTGGGATCTGATCCAGGAACCACCGAACAGAGAGCCCAAGACCCAGCCTGGAAAGCCCCAATTCCTTGATAGCCAGATAGTTGGCGCTCTCAGACGCCACTAACGAAGGGGGAGCCTACACGAACAAACTCGCGCAGAATCGTGTGATCATTTTTGGTTCGCTACTGGTCAAAGTCAAGGGTGAAAGTTCTTGCATACTACACAGTTGTGCCATGCGCAGTAGCGTGAGTCTTTCTACTCCTAGCCCGCAGGATACGGGTCGTGCTAGCCTTCGGGATATCCCCCTTATCTACCCGTCCGCAAGTTGCAACAGCCAAACCTGAAGTTGGGAAAGTTATGAGCATGAAGTCAGTGGTTGTCCTGGTTCTGTCGTGGGTCTTGCCCGGTTTGCTTCCGGCCCAAACGGTAACGACGTTTGAAGGGATTGACGCGTCACAGATTTCCGCGCCTGGATTCGACGTCGACCCGAATGGTGCGGTGGGGACCAAGCAGTATATGGAGTGGGTGAACACGTACTACCAGGCGTTCGACAAGACGTCGCACAAAACGGTGTGGCCAGTTCCGCAGAATGGAGATACTCCATGGCGGAACAACAACATGGCAGATTGTTATGGTGCAGGGGGAGGCGACGGGATCGTAACCTTCGACCGCACGGCCTCGCGCTGGGTGATTGCCCGCCGTGCCAACAACCAGGGAACCTACTTCTATTGTGTGGCGGTCTCGAACACCGACGACCTGACGTCGAACTCCCTGGGGTGGTTTACCTACGAATTTGCACTCAATTCGGTGCTCGGCACCAATACATTCGGCCACGTCTACTGGCCCGATTGGCCGAAGTTCGGCACGTGGATTGACGGCTATTACTTCAGCTTCAATTTGCAGGATCCCGACAACGCCTATCAGAACATCGGCGTGATCGCATGCGCGCTCGACCGGACCAACATGATCATCGGCGGCACGGCGCGCGCCATGCAGTGTTTCAGCGATCCCAGCCCGATTCCGTTGAATGGGGCACTCTATCTGTCACACAGCTTGATTCCCGCCGATTTTGAAGGGACCACGCTGCCGCCGACAGGCAGGCATGAGTTTTTCGTGAGCATCCAGAATCCACCGAACGACGGTGTGACGACGACTTCCAACAAGATCAATATTTGGAACTTCAAAGTGAACTGGAAGACCCCGAGCCAGAGCACATTCACCCGGACGCAGGTGAGTGTCGGCAGTTATACGCCCGGTTGCTACGACGTAAGCGAGCCGGAACTCACGAATTGTGTGAACCAGCCTTCCAGCAGAACGACCGGATGGTTCCTCGATTCTGTGGGGGATCGCATGATGCCACGCTTTGCCTATAGAAATTTCGGCAGCTACCAGTCTTTTCTTGTGAGCTTCACGGTACAAGTGACGCCGGGAACCAATCAGCAGACAGGGATTCGCTGGTACGAGCTGCGCGGGGGTGGCAGTCCGACTGTGCACCAGAGTGCCACAGTGACGAACGGGACCACGGTGTACCGATTCATGCCGAGTATCGCGCAGGACAAGGTGGGCAACGCGGCCGTGGGCTACAGCGTTTCTGGCAATAATGTGTATCCGGGGATTCGCGCAGCTTATTGGAATCTGCCGAACAAGACCAAGGCGAGCGAAATCAATATCAAAACCGGAGTGGGTGACGAAGAAAACACCGGGCGGTATGGTGACTATACGAGCATGACGGTTGATCCCGTGGACGATTGCACGTTCTGGTATGTGAATCAGTATTGGGCGGCTAGTCAAACCGGGACGCTGATTAATTGGGATACGCGGATCGCGAATTTCAAGATTTCTACCTGCCAGTGAGCGAGTCCGGAGCCGGTCGAACCCTCCATCTGACAATTCCGTTCTTCACCACTGCATCGCTGCGGTCGGATGACAGTACGTTGAAGGGCGTGCCATTCAATGGCAGTACTGAATAACATCGTCAGCGATCTGCTGGGCTGCAGACGGGAAGTTTGGCAGGTCATGCTGTACTCCCGCCAGGCATGCGAACCGTGGCGACGGCGACGAGGGTGACGGCGTTGCCTGTGATTCCCACGTCGTCGCCTGTGGGACAGCGTTGCTGGTGTCGTCATCGCCAAGCAATTGCTTCAGGATTGTATTTGGCATGTTGATGTTCTGCGTCGAACCTCCGTACAAAATGCTGTCGGAAAGTAGTTGCGCGGTCAGGCCGGCACTCGCACTGTTGTGGAGTCCGTCGCTGCATGGGGTTGGGGTCGTTGCATCTACGTTCTTGTAGGCCTCGTCAATGATCTTGGCGTCGGGATCCAGATAGCACATGTTCGGAACATTGTTGGAATTGGCGCAGACGTTGCCGACCACACTCGCACTGCACGGACTGCATCCCAGATCGACTCGCGACATCACGGGCCCGCTGGTTGGCTCGATCATGGCAAATTCGGAGTCGAGCCCGTACTCGAAAGCGGCGTAGGCGATCGCGGCAGAGCCTCCGCTGTTACCCGTGGCACACATCGGCTTGCTGCTGGTGACGTTTGCATCGGGATTGATCGCCTGCGGATGGTTGTAAACCCAGTCGGCGACCGTGGCGTAACGGCAAGCGACACGGCGCACTCCTCCAGGGCCCTGCAGCCATCCGTTCTTCTGATCCTGATTGAAGGGCGATCCAAACGAAATCTGAACGGTGTTGTAAGCAGCGAGCAGAAGGCTCTGCACTACGTTGCTGCCGAAGTTGTATCCGCCGGAATTGGGATCGTCGTAGAGACCGCTTCCGCCTGTTCCGGTATTGAGCAGAACTGTCCCGATAGGAACGTTTTGCGGATTGTTGACCTTCAGATATGCCGAGAGATCCGCAACGCCGGGACACGAGACCGTCATTGAGTAACAGGTTGCATTGGGGACGGAGCCGGAGCAGGAAGACAACTGTGTAAGGCTGCTGATTGTGCCCATGGGATCGGTGGCCTGCACGGTGATGGTGGTCTGTGCTGTCTTGGAAGCATCCGCCGCTGCTGCGGCCGTGATGGTGACAGTGGCAGCGGTAGCGGGTGCGATGAACAGGCCGCCGGAATCAATCGTGCCGGCGCTGGTGCTCCAGGAAACGTCCTGATTGGATGAGCCGGTCACAGTTGCCGAGAACTGATAGTTCGCACCGGTTCCGATGGAGGAAGGCGCGGCAGTGATACTGATGGTCACACCCGAAGGCGGAGGGGTGATGATGGGGGAACCTCCGCAGGCAGTGAGGGATGTCAAAGACAAAGACAGAACAGCGATGAAGAGTACAAGAAAATGAAGCCCGGAAATACGCAAAAGACACCTGCCCTGACGAAAGAGGAAAAGAACACGAGCGGCGGGAAAAAGTTTGCAGATTAAGAACGAATTCTGCGAACCGGAGAAATCAGTAGTGCAGACGCATCAAGCGTGCTGCGGTTTGTGGCAGTATCTCAGTGTACTTTGCACATCGTCTCGATGTCACTGACGATCTGGTCTGCTCCGTCCTGGACGGCCGGAATGGCGTGTGCAGCGTCGGCAATGCATTTCAACTGAGGCGGGGGACCCACTGCGCCCCACCATGCATATCCCTGAAGGACTGCGCTGGTCGTGTCTAGCGTTCCCAACACAACCTTGGTGGTGGTCGGAGGATTAACTATAGGCAGCGGAGTCGTGATGGAAGGATCGTCCTCGATGCTGTCTGAGAGCAATCGATTGAAGTTCTTGTTATTTCCGTTGACTCCATCGGTGCAAACGGTTGGAGTCGTCTGACCTTGCGCCTGATAGGCGTTGTCAATGATTTCCGCAGTGCTACTGGAACCTCCAGACGACACGGAATAGCACATGGATTGGTGTGTTTGGGTGCAGAAGTTCGAGGCTGTAAATTGCGAACACGGGCTGCATCCTTGGTGTAGCAGTGTCATCACCGGACCCCCGGTGGGCTCGACTAAGGAGAATTCGGAGGCCAAGCCATACTCCGACACTGCATAGCTGATGGCCCCTGCACCTGCACTGTTGCCAGTTGCGCACATGGGAGCAGTCGTATTCGAGTTATGAATGCTCTTGTAAATCCAGTCGACAACACTGGCATAGCGGCAGGCCAGACGGCGAACTCCGCCGGGACCCTGCAGCCACCCGTTCGCGACTGCCGTTGAATTATCGAAAGGAGCGCCGAAAGATACCTGCACAGTTGTATACCCAGCGTCGGCAACGGTGGTGTTCAACACTCGTTCGACGATATTATCGCCGCCGTTAAAGGTTCCATTGATGAAGTTCGAGTCATTATCGTAAAGCGTGCCGCCTCCGCTTCCAGTGCTGAAGACAACGGTCCCGAGAGGGTTTCCACTGGGCTGATTCACTTTGAGATATGCCGACCAGTCCGCGATACCATCACAGGAAACCTTCACCTTGTAGCAAGTAGAGCCGGGAGCTCCGGCGCTGAATACGGGGCATGTGGTTTGAGCCGCAACCGCCGTGGAAGGTGTGACGGTGCCGAGTGGATCTGTTTTGAGAACCGTCATTGTCGCCGTTTGTGCCTGCGTGGGATCGAAGTTGGGAGTCGCTGTGATTGTGGTTGTAATGTTAGTGATGTCTTGCATCAGCCCGGGAGCAATGAATAAGCCGGGATTGTTCACATCAAAGGCCCCGCCAGTCTGTTGGCTTGGGCAGGTTGGACAGTTCGCGCTCCAGACCACACCATCATTGCCGGTGGGGGCACCGACCAGCGTGGAGGTGTACTGGAAATTCGCGCCCTGACCGATCGTGTCGTTAAGAGGAGAAATCGCCAGCATTATATGCACGTTTACCAGGGACTGACCCTTGGAACTGTTGTCTTCATTCGACGTAGCAGTGACGGCTACGCCGCATGGACTGACCGGAACTTCGGTCGGCGCTGTGTACGTTATCGAGTCGGCGCCCGTGGCAGTGATCGTTCCGAGAGCAGCTCCGGTTGCCGTGCACACTGTGCTGGAATTCGATGCCGCAGCCAGGCTCCAGGTCACTGCAGTATTGCCGGTCCCCGTCACTGTTGCGGTGTACTGAATTGTGCTCGGAGTCGTGGCCGTGCTGACAGGAATCGATGCCGGTGACGCGACCGAGCCGGTCACGGTGACCGAAATTTGCTTTTGCTGTTGATTCCCCGGCGCGTGCGCAATGCACGCTGCCATCGGGAGCATGCCGGTTAGTGCAACGAGACGGGAGACACAACGCCAGCTACAGAAAGCGACTCGCATGGAACCCCTCGCATGCGTAGAAAGTGCGGAGACTGAGTGGGGGAAGAGCCGATGAAGCGAAATCCGCGGCGCTCATCTTGTCATGGTCGCTGTGTGGTGTCAATTCCTGTGCGAGTTTCTGAGTGAAAGGTCTGTGGCGCGTTTACGGCCCGCTCTGCCGCTGAACAGCCAAGGCGGTTGGCCTACGCGTTTCGTTTTGTGCAAAACTGCGGCCCCCGCTTTGAATGCTGAGAAATCCAGCTTGGCTGATCCTCTGAAAACACTGGTCTTACGCATTGCTGGGCTGGTAGATTACCTTCACTCGGGTTACTTGGGGCATAGTTACATCCCCCCACAAAAGTGTCAGTATGCAAGAAATTTCATCCTTGGCGATTGGCGCCAGTTTTGTTTTACTAGAGGAACACAGCGCAGCAGTAGCGTTCCCCCTCTAACAATTAATGCTTTACCGTGAATCCCCCGCAATGCCTTGTGAAATCTGTTGCTGAATTGGGTGAGCGCTGACCGTGGTCTTTGTTTTTTGAGAGGCTTGGGAGAACAACCATCCTGATCTAACAGTTCGGATTCCGAACAATCATCCCTGGGAGAAGACAGCAGATATGAGCTCTTCTGTAGATTTTGAAGTAGGAATTATTGGAGGCGGCCCGGCGGGATCGAGCATGGCCGCGTATCTGGCCAAGAACGGCGTTAACTGCGTTGTGTTCGAGAAGGAACTCATGCCCCGCGAGCACGTGGGCGAGTCCCTGGTGCCGTCTTCGACGCGCGTGTTCAAGGAACTCAACTTTATTCCTAAGATGGAAGAGGCGAAATTCCCGCACAAGTTTGGGGCGGCGTGGACCGCGGCGTCTGACGCGAAGGTCTACAACATGGATTTCGGCGGCGTTTCCGCCGACTGCCATGTCGATATTCGCTTTGCCGAGCGGGAACAGGGAGTCGGCCAGAACTACACGTACCACGTGGACCGCGGCAAGTTCGACCTGATGCTGCTGCAGCACGCCAACGAATTTGGCGCCAAGGTGTATGAAGGAATTGGCGTGACAGGTGTGGATTTTTCGAACCCGGATTATGCCGCCGTTCGTTACACCATGGGCAAGCGCGAAATGGAAACCACCTGCCGCATCGTGGTTGACGCTTCCGGGCGCAAGACCGTCGTCGGCAATCAGATGAAGTGGCGCATCCAGGACAAGGTCTTCAACCAGTACGCCATTCACACCTGGTTCGATGGATATGACCGCCGCTGCATGGCGTCGAACAAGCAGACGCAGGGCGACTTCATCTTCATCCACTTCCTTCCGATCACCAACACCTGGGTCTGGCAGATTCCGATCTCTGAGACCGTGACCTCGATCGGCGTAGTGACGCAAAAGCAGAACTTCGCCAAGTCCAAGGAAGACCGCGAGAAATTCTTCTGGGAGTGCATCAAGAGCCGTCCCGAACTCTATGAGGGCCTGAAGGCGCAGGGCTCGCAGCAGATCAAACCGTTCAAGGAAGAGGGCGACTACAGCTACGCGATGAAGCAGATCGTGGGCGACCGCACGGTCCTGATTGGCGACGCGGCCCGCTTTGTGGACCCGATCTTCTCGACCGGCGTCAGCATCGCTCTGAGCTGCTCGCGCTTCGCTCACAAGGACATCCTGAAATCGCTCGAAACCGGCAACTTTAGCCGCGAGGCGTTCTCCGACTACGAGCAGACGCTGCGCCGTGGCACGAAGAACTGGTATGACTTCATCACCGTCTACTACCGGCTGAACGTGTTGTTCACCGCGTTTGTGGCGGATCCCCGCTATCGCCTCGATGTACTCAAGCTGCTGCAGGGCGACGTCTACGATGATGCCCAGCCGGAAGTGCTGACCCGCATGCGGAACATCGTGAAGCAGGTCGAAGCGAATCCGAACCACGCTCTCCACGGATTCCTCGGCGACCTGACCGCCGACGCGTTCGTGGAAGCGGCGGCCCAGTAAAAAATCCCCACTTCTCGCGCAAACACCGCGCGAGAAATGGGGCACCCAAGATCTGACAACTGAGAACTGGCAACTGAGAACTGTTTTTGGGAGAAATCATGAATCACTCGGTACCGGATTTTGATGTGGCAGTCATCGGCGGCGGACCCGCCGGAGCGAGCATGGGATGTTACCTGGCGAAGAGCGGAGCCAAGGTCGTCATTTTCGAGCGCGAACTGTTTCCGCGGCCGCACGTCGGCGAGTCGCTCGTTCCTTCATCCACCAAGGTGTTCAAGGAGCTCGACTTCCTGCCGCAGATGGAAGCGGCGAAGTTTCCGCACAAATACGGTGCAGTCTGGACCACCAATGACCAGAATCCCGGCTACGTGCACGATCTCGAGGGCATGGCGCCCGAGTACAACGTCGACATCCGTTTTGAAGAGCGCCAGCAGGAAGGCATGGAGGACCGCAATTATACCTACCATGTGGATCGCGGCAAGTTCGATCTGATGCTACTGCAGCACGCGCAGAAGCTCGGCGCCACCGTTTATGACGGTGTCAAAGTCGCCCGCGTCGACTTCGGACCGGAGCAGCCTGAGGTCTACTTCACGATCGGTTCAAAGGAAATGAGCGTGAGCTGCAAGATGGTGGTCGATTGCAGCGGACGCCAGACGTTCCTGGGCAACCAGCTCAAGCTGAAAGTGCAGGACCAGGTATTCGACCAGTACGCGATTCACTCCTGGTTCGATGGCTACGATCGCAAGGCGTTCGCCCTGCGCGACACCAACCTCGACTACATCTACATCCACTTCCTGCCGATTTCGAATACTTGGATCTGGCAGATTCCGATTACCGATTCCGTCACCAGCCTGGGCGTGGTGACGCAGAAGAAGAATTTCGCGAAGTCGAAGACCGATCGCGAGAAGTTCTTCTGGGATTCAGTGGGAAGCCGGCCGCTGATCGCCGAGACCCTGAAGAAGTCGGAGCGCATCCGGCCGTTCAAGGACGAAGGTGACTACAGCTATGCCATGAAGCAGCTCGCAGGCGACCGGTTCATGCTGGTCGGGGATGCGGGACGATTCGTGGATCCGATCTTCTCAACCGGCGTCAGCATCGCGCTCAACAGCTCGCGCTTTGCGTATAAGGACATCCTGAAGGCGCTCGAGAAGAATGACTTTTCGCGCGCGTCGTTCAACGATTACGAGACGAAGCTGCGCCGCGGCACGAAGAACTGGTACGACTTCATCTCGGTGTACTACCGGCTGAACGTCCTGTTCACGTACTTCATCCACGACAAGAACTACCGTCTGGATGTTCTGAAGCTGCTGCAGGGCGATGTGTACGACGAGGATCAGCCGGAAGTGCTGACCAAGATGAAGCAGATGGTACAGAAGGTGGAGCAGAACGAGAAGCATCCGTGGCACAAGCTTCTGGGCGATCTGACTTCCGACGCCTTCCGGCCATCGTTGTAATCAAAGCGATCGTGGAGGGGAGTTCGATGTGCTCGTCGAACTTCCCTCGCGTTTTCGCACAACCTGGTAAGTTCTGTGCGCAATCGGGTACAGCTTGTTCGGATACGAACGCTGAGAGGGCCCATGTCGAGCACGAATCGTAGGTTCATTTTTGCGTATCTTCTCCTGGTGGGGTTGCCCCTGGCTGGTTTGGCGGGGGTGCTCAGAACCGGCCGGCACCTCGCCGCCCCTATCTCGATCGACGGCAGCTGGAAAGTCGACATTCTTACCGCGACCACGCCGGGGCAGTCCTGCGAAAAAGCTGTCTCCTCACTCGCGGCCTCCTCGTTCGGCATCTCACAGTCGGGCAAAGGGCTCACGTTGACGTTGCAGAATCCGTCGAAAACGAGCGGGGACGGCACGCTTGAGGGCAGAAGTCTGAATGTGCCGCTGGCGACCACGGATTCGTCGGTGCCCGGGTGCGCCGCTTCGCAGACGCTCGTGCTTACTGCAACGATCGATCCAGAGAGCCAGCCCAGGTCGATGGCCGGCGCGATGTGGGTGACGGACTGTCCTTCTTGTGCGAAGATCCAATTCCACGCGGTAAGACAGCCAAAGAGCCAGCTGGGAGGGGCGCACTA
>Ga0335085_10000245_pt1 | contig 169891 bp, 131 predicted proteins | sample Lox_Sample_45_FD_206712 | JGI IMG/M metagenome (GOLD analysis project Ga0335085, IMG submission 206712) | Soil microbial communities from Loxahatchee National Wildlife Refuge, Florida, United States - Lox_Sample_4.5 | ecosystem: Environmental > Terrestrial > Soil > Wetlands | place: USA... | reverse complement strand
TGGAAATCCGGCCAAAAGCAAGAGCGCCGGATTTCCACATTTCGCACAGCGCCTACGGCTGCGGGTAACATTTCCGAGTTGCAGGACGATAGAGCGAAAGTAACATTCTTAAATTGCGTGACAGGGATGGAGCCCTGGTTCTTACACTCGGTTGCAACGCGATGAAGGCGCCGGCGACGAGCCCGTGCGGCTTTGCCCCGGCGTCGGAGCCGACTGGTCACTCAGTTCCAGTACGGTAGTGAAGAAGGCCTACGCATGGTGTCGTTCCGAGCCGAGAAAAGCCTGCAAATCGTATCATTTCGAAATGCGATCTACAGAACTCCATGTCGGGACAAGCCCCGCAGGGGCGAGAGACGATTAGCCCCGGACGCAAGCCCGGGGACAGAAAGCCGCGCAACACATTCAGTAAGGCCTGCTCCCGCCCGACGCGTCCGCGTCGGGTGAGGAGGCCCTTGTGGCCGCCCATTTCGAATCGGTTCTGTCATTTGGGCGGCCACAAGGGCCTCCCCTACGTCAAACTGACCCATTAACATTGGCGCGCAACTTGTGGCGTCGGCAGCCCACGCGTGATAACATTTGGCAGATGTTCACTGCTTCGGCTGCATTCGGTGCGTGACAACCCGCGTCCTGAGCGGGGCATCCGAACAATTCTGCATAAGAAGCAGAGCGGGCGCTGAAGGGGCTTTCTGAAGTGCGGTTCCGCAAGCAGTCCAAACCACCGCGGAACCGCGCCAAACCTGTCAGCTTTGTACGACTGCGGGCAAGCTCAAGCCATTGAATCGTAGTGGCGGGACCCGGGGGAGAAGGTTGCGCGTGACGGCTGGTGCCGTGGGAAAGGGACTGGTGAGAGGCCGATGGGCCACAGTGGCGCTGGCCGTGGCGCTAACCTGCCCTTTGTCCCGCGCCGCTCAAAGCGGGCAACAGCCGTCGGGCGGCGTTCAGCAGACCCAGCCGTCACAACCCAATTCGCCACCCGCGGCTCAGCAATCGTCTGGCCAGCAGCCGTCGGGCAGCGGTCAGCAGGCACCGTCCTCCCAGCCGACTTCGCCACCCGCGACTCAGCAACCGTCCGGCCAGCAGCCGGCGCAGCAACCCGGCAAGAAGCCCGCACCGCAACCCGGGCAAACTCCCCCGCAGCCTTCCGGCGGTCTCCAATTGGAGGCGCCACCCGTGGCGCCCACGCCCACGAAGCCGGCGCAGCCGCAGCCCGGACAACCCGGAGCCGCCGCTCCGCCGCAAGCGCCGGCGGCCGCGCCCGAAGTCATCGATCACATCGTGTTTCGCGGCAACCGGCGGATTCCATCTGCCACGTTGCGCGCCCGAATCTTTTCTCATGATGGTGATGCGTACAGTGAGAACGCCCTGGAACGCGATTACATGGCGCTCTGGAACACCGGCTTCTTCGACGACATTCGCCTCGAGGTCAACCCTGGCGGCAGGGGCATGGTGGTCACGTTCTTCGTCCGCGAGAAGAAGCTGATTCGCAGCATTGACTACAAGGGCTTGAGCACCGTCACGACGTCGGATGTGCTGGACCGCTTTCGCGAGGAAAAACTCGCGCTCACCATGGAGTCGCAATACGACCCCGTCGTGATTCGGCGTGCCGAGGTCATTCTGCAGCAGATGCTGGCCGAGCACGGCCGTCAATTCGCAACCGTTCGGCACCGTACCCGGGATATTCCTCCGAATTCTGTCGCCCTGACGTTTGTGGTGGTGGAAGGCCCCAAGGTCAAGATTGGAACGATCAAGTTCATCGGCAACCACGTCTTCTCCAACGACCGTCTTGTCCGGGCCATGAAGTACTCGCGGCCGTGGGGCGCTCCGCCGTGGTTTTACTGGTTCCATAGAACCTATGACCGGGAGAAGATCCAGGCGGATCTCGAGCAGGTGCGGGAACTTTACCAGGAGCACGGCTACTTCTATGCCCTGCCCTCGTTCGAGTTCCAGACCAAGACCATTGACACTCAGCCCTCGGCGATGCTGTTTTTCCTGGGCCGGGGCCATGGCAAGCGCGTGGATGTAACCATCCCGATCGAAGAGGGCGATCAGTATCATTTGGGACACTTTGCGATCCGGGGAGACAAGCTGTTCAAGCAGAACGTGCTCGAGCGGACGTTTCCCATCAAGCAGGGCGACGTGTTCAACCTGACGCGCGTCCGCAAGAGCCTGGAGGATTACAAGAAGCTGTACGGCGAGTTCGGGTACATCAACTTCGTCGCCGATCCGGACATCGAGCCGGACCGCAAGCGCCACATCATCAATCTGGCGCTGGATTTTAACGAGGGCGATCAGTACTTTGTGCATCGCATCGAGTTCTCCGGCAACAACAAGACGCGCGACAAGGTGATCCGGCGGCAACTGCTGGTCAACGAAGGCGATCTTTTCAACACCGCCTTCTGGGACCTGAGCATCCTGCGGGTGAACCAACTCGGCTATTTCGATCCCATCAAGAACACGGACCAGGAAAAAGGCTACGACATCACCCAGAACAACCAAAATCATACGGTCGACATCCTGCTCAAGGTGAGGGAGAGGGGTAAGAACTCGATTGGCTTCTCGGGCGGGGTGAGCGGAGTCGCAGGCAATTTCATCGGCATCAATTATGCCACCAATAATCTGTTCGGCTTGGGCGAGACGTTCAGCATCTCAGCCCAGGTCGGCACCTATCAGAAACTCTACTCCATCGGCTTCACCAAGCCGTACATTTTCGATCGTCCCATCACGGCGGGCTTCACCGTCTTTGACAGCCACTATCATTTCGACCAGTTGCGGCAACTGGCCTTGGCGAATAACGTCAATCCGAACACCCTCGAGCAGAACCCCTTCATCTCAGGGTTCTACCAGAACTTTGAGCAGAACTCCACGGGGTTCACTGTCTTCGCGACCACGCCTTTGCGCAGGGGATTCTCCCAGTTCGGCCTGACCTACGGGTACTCCGATACCAGCGTCACGACCTTCAGCGCGGCGTCAACCGCGTTTTACAGCGCCATCGCGTTCAGCCAGTTCAGCGGGCCCAACACGCTGACCGGCATCAAGTCCAGCACCGTGACGCCCGCCATCACCTTCAATCGCCTGAACGGCGCGCTCGATCCGACGGCCGGCAGGTTTTATTCCGCCTCCCTGCAATTCTCAGGCGGACCGCTGGGCGGCAACGTGAACACGATCCGGCCGATTTTCGAAGCTAAGTACTACCGCCCTATCCGGCGCGGCAAGAACATACTCGCCTTCCATTTCCTCGCATCCACCATTGCTGGCTATGGCGGGAAAGTGCCTCCGCCTTACTCGCGCTTCTATATGGGCGGCGATATGGACATCCGTGGGTTTGACCCGTATACCATCGGACCCACTGGCTTCTTCCCGACCATCGGACAGGTTTGCAATCGAGACGCCAAGGGCAATCCCATTCAGTCGATCGGATCGACGGGTCTTCCAACCGGGTCCTGCGGGTCCTTCACACAGTTCCCCTATTACACCATTGAGTTTCCGGGCGGTGACACTGAGGGGCTCGTCAACTTCGAGTATCGGATACCGGTCATTCCGCAGCACTTGACCGTCGCGTATTTTATCGACATTGGCAGCAGTTTCATTCTGTATCCGGATCAGCTCAGGTACACGTCCACGGCGCTGAGCCAGATCGAGCAGCAGTTTCCCTACTTCTTCGGAGGAAACCCGCCGACGCACCTTCACCCGAATGCCGCCGACAATGGGCGTCTGCGCAGTTCCACCGGCATCGAACTCCAGACCATGATGCCCATCCTGAATGCGCCGTTCCGTCTGTACTACGGTTACAATTGGCTGCGCCTGAACAATGTGGAAGTCGTGCCGCCCCAAGCTTTGCCGCCGAAATCGATGTTCCCCAATGAGGCGACGTACAACGGTGTGCTTCCGTTCTTCGCGCCCATTCGTCTGCGCGAACAGAAAGGCTTGCTCGGATTCTCGGTGGCGCGCCAGTTCTAGCCGGGGCGGGCCAAGATTGCGCCTCGCCCCGCGGTTGAGTTGGGTTAAAATAGACTCTTCCGTAATATCTCAGCGTTTTGAGGGAGTTTGAATGAGAAAACGAGTTGTTGTTAGCACCGCTCTTGCGATGGCCTTGTCGGCGATGGTGTGCGCCGCCCAGGACCCCAGCACGGGTGGAGAGAAGCTCGCGGTGATTAACATCCAGCAGGCGATTGCCCAGACCGGCGAAGGCAAACAGGCCTTGGACGCGATTACCAAGAAATACGAACCCAAGCGGCAGACGCTCCAGCGCCAGCAGGACGAAATCAACGCGCTGCAGGACCAGATCACCAAGCAGGGTCCGACGCTCAGCGATGATGAGAGCGCCCGCCTGCGTCGGGAGTTGGATCAGAAGCAGCGCCTATTCAAGCGCGATCAGGACGATGATCAGGCCGACTGGCAGGCTGATAACCAGGATGCCGTGCAGAGTATCGGGCAGAAGATGGTCAAGGTCATCAACGAGTACGCGCAGAAGAACGGCTATGCGTTGGTGATCGACGATTCCCAGTTGCCGGTCTATTACGTGGCCAAAGGCGTGGATATCACTGACCCGATCGTGAAGCTGTACGATCAAGCCAATCCGGCTTCCGGTGCGACGGCCGCTTCCAGCCCGGCTGCGAGCGCTACCCGGCCAGCTACCGCCAAGCCGGCTGCGGCCAAGAAGCCGTAGCGTCTCTGCCGCGCCGGGACTCCGAACTCAGTCACGCCGCCCGTGTCTTTGCCGGTAGCGTCTCAGTTTGTGGTGCAGGCGTCTTGCCTGCGTTGCGCCCAAAAGCACGCTGGGAAGCGTGCACCACAAACTGAGACACTAACCTCTCTGCCGGGCGGCTTGCTATTGGGGGGCGACGTCTTGCCGGGGCTCCCCGTCATCCTGATGGTTGATCAGAGCGGGATGTTGCCGTGTTTCTTCGGGGGATTTGAGTCGCTCTTCTGGGCGAGCATTTCGAGCGCGGCAATCAGCTTCGGTCGCGTGTAACGCGGCCGGATGACCTCGTCAATGTAGCCGAGTTCCGCCGCCACGTACGGATTGGCGAAATGGTCGCGGAATTCCTCCACCTTCTCCCGTCGTAGCTTTTCGGGGTCATCGGCTTTCTCGAATTCCCGCTTGTAGACGATGTTGACCGCGCCCTCCGGTCCCATGACCGCGATCTCAGCCGTGGCGTAGGCGTAATTGATGTCTGTGCGGATGTGCTTCGACGCCATCACGCAGTAGGCGCCCCCGTATGCCTTGCGCGTGATCACCGTGATCTTGGGAACGGTCGCTTCCGCGAAAGCAAACAGCAGCTTGGCGCCGTGCCGGATAATGCCGCCGAACTCCTGCTGGGTTCCGGGCAGGAATCCGGGCACATCCTCGAAGGTAATCAGGGGAATGTTGAAGGCGTCACAGAAGCGCACGAAGCGAGCCCCCTTCACCGAAGCATTGATGTCGAGACAGCCGGCCAGAACGGCAGGCTGGTTGGCCACGATACCAACGCTCACGCCCGCCAGCCGCGCAAATCCCACCACCAGGTTCGGCGCGAAAAGCTCGTGCACCTCGAGGAAATAGCCGCCGTCCACCACACGCCGGATCACTTCCTTGATGTCGTAGGGCCGATCGCTCTCGGCCGGCACCAGGTGATCCAGCTCCGCGTCGGCCCGGTCCGGCGGGTCGGCAGACTCGACGTGCGGAGGATCCTCACGGTTGTTCTGGGGCATGAACGAGAGCAATTCGCGGACGAGCGCCAGGCAATCAGGATCGTCCTGGGCGATGAAGTGCGCCACGCCGCTCAGCGCGTTGTGCGTCCGCGAGCCGCCGAGTTGCTCTTTGCTCACCTCCTCGTGCATCACGGTCTTGATCACATCCGGACCCGTGACGAACATGTAGCTGGTGCGCTCGGTCATCAGGATGAAGTCCGTGATCGCCGGCGAATAGACCGCGCCTCCCGCGCAAGGACCGAGGATGGCGGAGATCTGCGGCACGACTCCGGAGGCCATGGTGTTGCGCAGGAAGATGTCGGCGTATCCGGCGAGCGAGGCCACTCCCTCCTGGATGCGCGCGCCGCCCGAGTCGTTCAATCCGACGATGGGCGCACCGGCCTTCAAGGCGAGGTCCATGATCTTGCAGATCTTGGCCGCATTCGCCCGGCTCAACGATCCGCCGAAGACGGTGAAGTCCTGCGCGAAGGCGTAGGTCAACCGGCCGTTGATCCGCCCGTAGCCTGTCACCACGCCGTCGCCCGGAACGCGGTGCCGCTGCATCCCAAAATTATGACAGTCGTGCTCGACGAGTCTGTCGATTTCGTTGAAGCTGGCCTCGTCGAACAGCAACTCCAGGCGCTCGCGGGCCGAAAGCTTGCCTTCGGCGTGCTCCCGAGCGCGTCTTTCCGGTCCGCCGCCCTCTTCGGCGCGATCCTGTCGCTGGCGCAGTTCCTTGAGCTTCTGATCCAGGGTTTTGGACATGATGTCAGACAGCGGGCTGACCGAGCCTTTCAAATACCACTCCACTCTTCGCAGACGATAATCGAGTTGGTGGGCGCCTTGGGGTCGTACTTTACGGATACGGTTTGGCTTCCCGCAGAAACGCCCGACTCTGCAGTGGAGGGCAAGCCCGAAAGGTCCTGGGAAACTTCGTACGTCACACCCGCGACCTCGTATTTGTAAACGACCACCCGTCGCCGGGGCGCGTCGGCGGCCGCGGTCGTGCGTTCGGACTCCAGCAGGTCGACAACCTCAGCGGCTACGATGCGGCCGCGCCGGTTCACGTCCAGGCGCCTCAACCGCTCGATCTCGTCCGCGTTCCGTCGTCGTGAACGCCTGAGCGCACGCCAGATCATAATTCCAGCGGCACCAGAAAAGGCAGCAACAGTAACCACCGGCCTCAAAACATCAATCTGAAAGGTCATTCCAAATCAGATACGACGGCAAAAGCTCGCGCGCGGCATTCCCGTTAAGATCAGAAACTAAGATGGATCGTCTGGCGGGTCAGCCCGTCCTCAATGTCCACCCCCTCGGGGCTTAGCGATACCACCCGGAACCGGTCCAGAAACTCCTGGCCCTCGTTCACAACCAGCAGCGCGTTCCCGTTGCTCAGGACGATCTGCGCGGACCCGTCCTCGGCCTGCGCATAGCCGATCGCCTTCAGATTGGCAGGGGCCGCAGCGACAGGGGCGGAGGGCGCGGCGCCCGGCTGGGCAACGGACGCGGAGGGCGCGGCGGAAGGCTGAACCACGTCGGGCAAAATCGGGGCCAGCGCGACGGGCAGCGCGGCAACTTTGTTCGACGTGGCCGGAAGCGGTCCGCCGTCCTGCAAGTTCGCCAGCGCCAGCACCTGGAAGGACTGGTTTAGGGGCAGCGGTGCCAGGCTCTTCTCAAGATCGCGCCCAATCCGCGCGCCTTCGGCCGCCAGAGTCGCAGCCTGCGATTTCGACGCCTTGCCCCATGCCAGTTCGTGGCGAACCACGTGCTTTCGGAGCGCGTGAGCCGGAACCACGGCCATCCTGGCCGTATTGGTTGGGACCGTGGCGATCCGGGCGGCACTCATCGCAATGGGTAGCGAGGCGATCCCGGCTGGATGAGGTTGCGCCGCGCTCATCCTGGCGGCATTCAGATTGTCGTGCCGGCTTCGAGCAGCCGATCTCGACGCCAGTTGCGCCGAGAATCGCGCCCGCGCAACAGTATTGAGTTTCCGGGCAGCCTCGTGGACAGCGGATGCCAGCGTCTTGCCTGCCAACGGCTTCGCGGGATTCGGCCCAAGCTCAGGCTGGCCGAACGCTTCGCGCTCGTCTTCGAGCACCACCGTGGGATCAATCGCGGGCTGCACGTGGAATACCTGGCGGAGTCCGGCGAATGTCCGCACGACCGCCCAGTGCGCCCCGCGTTCGCCGGACGCAAGCGGCTGCCGTGCGAGAGCAAGCCAGCGCGCCGCGGGCCCCAAGGCCAACAACCCGCCTATCACGGCCAGCATGATGATCCGTTCGACATGCAGCCAGTGGACTGTGCGCTGAAGCTTGGCAATCTGATGCGAAATCGGCTCGGTTTCGCCTGGTTTCATTTCACCCTCCGCCTGGACAGATTCCAGTCCAGGGTCGCGTTTCTGTAGCTGAATACTTGAATATACAACGGCCCCGCCGAACGTGAAAGCGAGAATAAGTGTCTCGAACTCTGCCCGTGGCGGGCGACTCGCACCGCGCCGACGGCTCTCGGTGGAAAAAGTAACGTTACTCAGCGGAAGTGTAACGTGTAACGAGTCTGCACTTCCGGAACTTCTCTGAGACCCTTCTGTTCTTTCCTGACAAACCGCTGATTTCAGGCAAGATTCCAGCTTCGTTCGAGTACATGATTTCATTACCGAAGTCCGAGCCGATGCTCGAGACCCTCGACGACCCATCACGTGTAACCTCCGGCCGTCTGGCCTCGGACGCGAGAAACATATGGTCCACTATCCTTTTCAAAAAAAGGCCCCTTTTTGATTACAAACCGCTGAAAATAAGGGGGATAAAGGCAATGAGTTTGGAGAGCCTCGATTCGGGAATATCTCTTTGAAGAAAAAAGGAGTTATGCCCAGTGGGTCTGGTTGGCTTTGGAGCGGCTGACGATATTCCTCGATTCCAGACGGCGCAAAGCTCGCGCGGTGACGATTAGCCGGCACTGGACGGTGAGCGGGCGGCGATAGCCAGCGGCGCAGGAGCATGACGCGCCTCGATTTCTCCGGGGAAGCAAGCAAAGTAGCACGTCAAATTCGTGGATGTCAAGTACATTCTGAACCTTAAGTTGTAGGCTACATTGGCAGAAAATTGCGAGCTTTGCGGCGGAATTCAGCTGGCGCGGGCGCCCTTCATCGACTGAGGTTTCTATATTCCTTCAATCGCCCGAGGACCGCATCACCGATAACTCAATTCTCTTGGCCTGATGAGCCGATGATTCAATGAATTGAATCAATTCACTTGCCTGTGCCCGGCGATTAAGTTCCCGGCGAGTCGCGACCGGCCCCCTTGAGAGGAAGCCCTCCGAAACATCCGAGAAGCTATGGAGCTTTACCTTGAGTCCTCACCGAACGAGCCCGCGCGCGACGAACGCCGACCCGCGTTGAGATTCGGCGAAGATCGCTCGCCATCAAAGATCGGGCTCCCTGTCCGTGCGAGCCCGTCCGCTCGTCTCACGAGGCGGAAAGGGATCGGACCAAAATCGGAGTCAGGATAATGTGATTATCGACGGTTGGATCGGCTTCGCATAGAGTCGGTCCATTAGTACCGTTCTGATTAGATCACTGAATGCCAATGAACCTCGCGTCGTCCGGCGCGCTCGATAAGCTAGTGCCGCTGGTTAGGCGCGAAGTAGACTTCAGTTGATCTTCAGGCTCTGCAGGTAATTATAGGAAATCCTCAGCGCCTCGAGCGGCGGGTGCGCCATCTTGCCTTCGTGCTCCACAAAATAGTGCTTCACGTGTCCGTAGCGGCCCGCCGTGGCAAACAGCATCTTCCAATCAATGGAGCCCGAGCCGATCTCCGCGTTGGTGTCTTTGTCCTCGGTATCGAGGGTGGTTGAGACGTGATAGCCGGGCACGAGGTCCTTGATGTGCAGCAGCTCAATCCGCGTGGGGTACTTGTTCAGATACGCGATCGGATCGTGGCCGGTGTGGATCACGTGGCCGCAGTCCATTTCAAAGCACACCAGGTTGGGGTCGGTATTCTGGATGAGCGTGTCGAAACCAAGCGCGCCGCCGAGATCCTTGAAGTCGATGGCGTGATTATGATAACCGGCGCGGATGCCTTGCCGCTTGAGGCTCTCCCCGCAGCGGTTGAGCTGATCGGCGTTCCACTTGTAATCCGAAAGCGAGATCATTTCGTACAAGGGAACGAATTGCTCGAAATTGGCGTCCACACTCTTGTCCGCGAGCGAAGGCAGCGCAGGGAACACGAGGATCATGTAACTCAGGCCTAGCTCGCGGGCGGCGGCAATGGTGACCGGGTCCTTCATGTCCTTCAGCTCGAAGTGACCGCTCACGCACTTCAGGCCGGCGTCCTCAACCATCTTCCGGAAGTCGCGCGGCGATGTGGGTGTGTCAAACAGCTCGACCTCGCGATAGCCGATGGCGGCGAGCTGACGCAAGGTGCCGGCGGGGTTGGTCTTCAGCTGTTCGCGGACCGACCAGAGCTGCACTCCCGGAGGAAGTCCCAGAGGATCGGCCGAAAGCGTCCGGCTGCCTCGTCCAAGCCATACCCCACCGGCGGCGAGCGCCGCGGTGCGGACGAAAGTCCTTCTCGAGATTTTCATGGGTTGCCGCCTTTCAGCGGAATTGTATCACTGGGGCCTGGCAAGCGGGATGACCTCCACGACGAATCGGAGTCGAGATATCGAGGCTGCGAGGGTATGGGCCTTCACAGGCTGCTGAAAGAGCCCGCACAGGCAGGAGTGCCTGTGCCACTGGCGTTGCCAGGTGTTGATCTGGCACAGGCACTCTTGCCTGTGCCCAGCCCTATCCGCATGGCGGGGCTTTTCAGCGTCCTACTTAGAGGGCGCCGGCAGCCGCGCTGTTCCCTGCAGGGTAGCCTTCAGGGTGAACCCAGCGCCGAGAATCGCCGGCGAGTGCACCGGCGATTCAGCAACTGCTTGCAGAGCGACGTGTAACCGACATCAGAATTGCGGCGGCCGTTCACGGCGCAAGCTTGATGGTGAAGATCTGTCCCGTGTGGCTGAGGTTGTTGCCCGGCACGAGATCGGCGTCCGATTCCACCGCCAGGGTCTTTCCATTCATGGTGATGCCCGTTGTTGTGCTCCCAAAGCCTCCGGCGCTGCTCGTCATCTGCACCTTGTCTGTTCCGTCAATGTTCATGCGGAAGATTTCCTGGTTCGCATCCGGGTTGCCTCCGATCCAGTCGATGTCGGACCGGAAGAATACCGTCTTAGCATCGGAGGTCCAGATTGGGGTGACGTTCCCGAACCCCGTGGCAGGACTGGTGGTGTTCGTAAGCTGGACGAAACCGGTTCCGTTGGCCTTGACGGTGAATATTTCGTAGTTTCCATCTGTATTCCCTCCCGGCACCAGATCGCGGTCGGAGTCGACAATCACTTGCGTGTCATTCGCATTCAGGCAGCCGCCGCCCATACCCCAGCCTCCGGTGGTTGCCGTGAGCTGCGTGAGTCCGCTACCATTCGCGTTCATGATGAAGAGATCGTTGTTCCCGTCCGAATTGCCTCCCGGGATCAGGTCGCGGTCGGAAGAAAAAACAATCTTCAGGGCCTTGGGATCGAAACAGGGCCCGGTGTTACCCTGAAAGCCGTAAATGAATCTGCCGCCCGCGGTGTTGGTGAGTTGGGCCAGGCCTGTGCCGTCGACATTGATCGTGAAAATCTCGTAGTTGCCGTCGGTGTTCCCTCCGGCAATCAGATCGCGGTCCGAAGCAAACACAATCTTCTGGCCGCTCCAACTGATTTGAGGATTGATCACCCCGATTCCACCCACACTCGAGGTCAATTGGGTGAGTCCGCTTCCGTTGAGGTTCATGACAAACAGCTCGCTATTCCCGTCGGTGTTCTCGCCCGAGACGAGGTCGCAAAAAGAGGCGAATGCCACTCTCTTGGCCGCGCTGTCTACGCTCGGATAGTAGGAGCCGGCCGTGCAGGCGTTCGAGCTGAGTTGGGTGATCGTGATCTGTGGCTGCACCGCAGAAGCAGCCAACGCCGACGCCGCCAGGGCCAGAATGGCCCACAGAGCCGGCTGGCGCAGCGATACTCGGGAACCAAACTTCAAGTAAGTCATCGTACCCTCCCTGGACGAGATATGTTGTTGCCGATCCCATTTGCACCTTCGGCCCCGTTCGACGGCTGGTAACCTCCCGCCGCTGCCGACATAGTGAAAAGCCGGGCCAAAGCGTATCACGCCGTCCCCCGCAGGGGCAGGCTTATCCCGCCGGGTTGTGGCAGCAAGAGGCGCCGCTCGGTGCGGCGCCCGAGGAAGAAGCGTCGTGGAACAGCCCGATCCGAAGGTCCGGGACTAAAGCGAGCGCAGGAAATTGATCAGGTCCTGTTGAGCGGTGCCATCCACACCGGTGACATTGGCCAGATTGATGAAGTTCGCGACTACCTGGTTCGCCTCGGAGCCGGGATAGGAGCCCACGCCGGTGCAGCCGGTTTGCTGCTCTCCATCCGCGTGGTCCTCGATGGCCTGCACGATGTCGCTGGTTCGGGCATCATGCAGGAACCAGATCCGCTGGCCGATGTTCCAGAGAGGCGGCGTGCGGAACATGTCGCCTTGTGCGGACCCCTGGCTGATGTTGTCTGCGAGACACGACCCCATGTGATGGAGGAGCAAGTCCGAATAGAGCATCAGCTTGGTGTGCCCCTGCGAGGGTATGGAGCCCGGCGGGGTGGTGTAAGCCGGGTTGTGGCATAGAGCGCAGCCGATGCTGTTGAACTCGACCGCTCCGTTGGAGCAACTGCTGAGATTTCCTCCCGGGCATCCGAGGCTGCCATAGGTGGTGGTGGCCGGTATGGGGGTCGCCAGGAAGCGGACGAAAATGGCGTCGCGCTCGGCATCGGCCAGGAACAACCATGGCGTCATCGAGGAGCCGTAGAAACTGTAGTTGGTGGGGTCTTCCGGAACCGGATTCACGTTGCAGTTCGCTGTCTGATCGACCTCGGTCGGGAACATCTCATTGGTGATGCCTTCTTCGACCTGTTCCTCGGCGCCGATGACCGGCAGGATGGCCCGCCATTGTGCTTTCCAGCCAAACCGGTTGACCGAACCGTCGTCCCCGTTCATGCTCGCCATGCCGATGATCCCGAGAGAATTCTTCAGCGGCAGGTTGGAGTTGAGGACATTCAGAATGTCCTTATTCTCGATGAAATCGATATAGCCGTCGCCGAAAGTGGGCAGAGGCTGCCGATACACCACGCCGGTTTCGCCGGCGAAATTCGGCTGCTGAATGTTGCAACCCGGGTAGCTCGTTCCGGCGATCGTGAAGAGTTGCTGCACGAGCCCGTTTCCCCCGCTCGAGGCAGGAAGGCGCGGCACCAGAACCGGACCGCTCGCGGTCTCAAAGGAGGGCATGGTGTTATTGAAGCTGTCCACGCCATCGGACTGATAGATCTGAAACAGGGGATTGGTGAAAGGACTGGTGCCGCCCGCGGCCGGCTGCGAATGGCAACTGGAACATGAATTGGAGTTGAATCGCGGACCCAGGCCGCAGCCCGTCACGTTCGAGCCGTCGCTCTTGCAGGTAACGGTCGAAGTCATCTTGAACTGGGTGGTGGCCGCCGGCTCGGATTGCTTTTCCTGGAACGTCAGGGTGCTTTGGAAGCCGCCTGCGCCGTTGGCGCACGTGGTGCACCAAGCGGTGCCGCGCACTCCCGGGTCGGTGGCCTGGTTCTGAGCCCAGATCACCACCGTTGCCGACAGGGCGCTCAGCGTCAGGACGCCCAGCGCGAGGGATCGCAACAGCCTCCGGCTGCGCCTTGGGAATTGCTCACCGCTTCGATTCTTAAGCACCATGCATCCCCCTCTTTTCTTCACCCACATTTTTGTCCTCGGCGTGCCCGACCGCCTTCGCGTCACAAGGAGCGGAGATAGTTGATCAGATCCTGCTGGTCCGTGGGATCCAGCGCGTTGAAATTGGCGATAACCGCGTCAGCTTCGGAAGCCGGGTACGATCCCACGCCCGTGCAGCCGGTCGTCTGGTATCCGTCCGCATGCTCTTCGATCGCTGTTACGATGTTCGTGGTCCTGCCGTCATGCATGAAGAAGCCGCGCTGACCGGCGCCCCAAAGCGGCGCGGTGCGGAATTGATCGCCCGCAGCCTGGCCCTGACTGACGTTGTCCGCATCGCACGAGCCCACGTGATGCACCAGCAGGTCCGAAAACAGGTTCACAGGCTGATTACCCAAGGCGGCGATGGACGATGGCGGCGTGGTGAACCCCACATACGAGGTTCCCGGAATCGTTGCGGTGTGACAAAGAACGCAACCCACATTCGCAAACTGGGTCGCGCCGTTGCTGCAACTGCTCAGATTCCCGCCGGGGCAGCCCTTCGAGCCGTTCAGAGTTGTGCTTGGCACCGGGGCGGCGAGAAGCCGTCCGAAGATCCCGAATCGCTCCGGGTCGCCCGGCATCAGGTAACCATCCGCCGGCAAAAACGCCCAGTCGGTGCGATCGTCGGGGACGCCCTGGGTCCCATTTCCATTCGGCGGACCATCTGGGAAGGGCGGCGTGCATCCCGGGGTTTCATTCAGCTTGTTGGGGAAGAACTCATTGTCGATTCCTTCTTCGACGTTGTAGGCCTCTCCAGCAAACAGGATGAGCGAACGCTTCTGAGCCTTCCAGCCAAAGCGGGTCACGCTGCCATCGTCACCATTGATGTTGGGCATGCCGCTGATTCCCAGGGACATTTTCAAGGTCAGGTTGGAAGTCATGTTGGCGAGGATGTCGCTGTCCTTGATGATTTCCATGAGGCCGCCGCCGAAGAACGGCGTGGTGTTCCGGAAGATCAGGTTGCCTTCAGCAGCCGCCGTATTGAAGTCGGGCTGCTGATCGTTGCAGCTCCCGGCATCGGTCCGGCCGGTGATGGTGAAGAGCTGGTGCACGTGGCCATCCGGAGTGATCATATCCGGCTTGAAAGGGAACCGCGGCACGAGCGTGGGCCCGTTGGGTGTCTCAAAGAAAGGCATGACGTTCTGCGCGCCCATGGTCTGGTAGACGCTGAAAAGCTGATTCGAAAGAGGACTGGAGCCCCCCGGGGCGGGAAAGTTGTGGCAACTGGTGCACGAGTTGGAGTCAAACCCGGCGCCGAGTCCCACGCGCTTCACGTTGGGCCCGCCGGCGACGATGTTCACTTCCTCGATGAAGTTGGTCATCGGCTGCTCGAGCGCCTGTTGGTTGGAATTCAGCCCGGGGACGAACCCCCCGGACCCGTTGGTACAGGTGGGGCACCAGTTGACCCCGCGCACTCCTGGATCGGTGGCCGTTTGGGCCCGCACGGCGACAGGCAGCAGTAGCGCAGCCAACATCACGGCCGTTAGAGTTTTAGACAGGAACCCGGAAGCACTGCAGATTTGCAGGCGCAATTGCATCGTGACCCCCTCCGCCGAACGGACGCTATGACCCGCTAACCCCCTTGCGGCCGTCCCAGCAGTATCCGGAGACAGTAAACCGGCGTCGTATCGCATGTCAAGCCCTCCGACCCGACCAATCTTCTAGTTATCCATTTTAATAACAGAAACTCTGCATTAAACGGATATTACTCTCCCGTTTAAAAAGAGCACTATTGAGTTCCAGTTCCGCGGAGTGAAACCAATTGCGGGCTGCCGCCGCCGTTGTCCTTGATCGAGACTTGCGCGCTCCGCTGGCCGCTCGCGAGCGGCGTAAAGGTAACGGTGATCGCGCAGTTCCCGAGCGGTGGAACGCTGTTACCGCACGTATTCGTCTGGCTGAAATCGCCGGAATTGGGACCGGAAATCGTGATTGAATGCACAGTCAGAGCGATCTCGCCCATGTTGCCGAGCGTGACGCTCTTCGGATCGCTGGAGGTGCCGACCTGCTGGCTTCCGAAACTCAGGCCGATGGGCGCCAAGCTCACGTTCGACCCCGATATGAATTCCGTCAGGACCGCATCGTAGCCGCCTGCCGATGCCGGCTGATAGGCGTTGATCGTTACCGGGTAGTCGCTGGAGCTGCTGTAGCCGGTGAGGTAGATTTTCGGACTTGGCGCGGTGGTTATGATAAGGCCCGGAGTGGAGCGGGAGTACTGATTCATGCTCCCTCCCAGCAAGGTTGAGTAGACCAGCGCGTTACCCGACGGACCCAGCTCGCTGAGAAATCCGACATAATCGTTGGAACGGCATAGGCACGTTCCCTGAAAGGCGTCGAGCGTTTTCGGGAAATTCCCGGAAATGGTGTTGCCCTGCAGGTAGGCATCTCCGTTGCTCGCTACGGCGACCGCGGTAGCGCCGTCGTCGTTGATGCCGCCGAGAAACGTGGAGTACACCAGTGCAGAGCCCTGGGGATTGAACTTGGTCAGGAACGCGTCGTGCGGGCCGCCGGCATAGGTATTCTGGAAGCCCTTGAGAATCGGAAAATCCGTGGCGTCCGATGTCAATCCCGAGACGTAGGCGTCGCCGTCGCTGTCGATCGCGATCCCGGTGGCACAAGCCGCGCAAGGCTCGCTTCCGCTGCTGCCACCGAGATACGTGGAGTAGATTAGTGACGAGCCTGCGGGATTCAGCTTGGTCACGAAGGCTTCGCTCACAAACTTGCGGCACCCTTTGCACATGGTGCTGTAGGCGCCGAGGGTGGTGGGGAAATTGATTGAGAACGTTTTGCCTGTTACATAGACGTCGCCCGCGGAATCGAGCGCCATTCCGTAGCCCGCCTCGCCCGATTTGCCGCCGAGATAGGTGGAATAGATCAGGGCCGAGCCGGTCGGATTCAGCTTGGCGATGAAAACGTCGCCGTCCGGCTGCGCGCCGCATTGATTTCCATCTCCGGCATAGGTGGTCTGGAAGGCGCCCGAGGTGGTGGGGAAATCCGTGGAACAGGTCGTCCCCACGATGTAGGCGTTGTTCGAAGCGTCGAGCGAAATGGCGTTGCCGGTGTCCGCCTTGCTGCCGCCCAGGAAGGTGGAGTAGATCAGTGCGGAGCCGGTGGGATTGAGTTCGGTCACGAACGCGTCACCCAGGTCCTGGGTACAACCATTGCGGCCGCCGCCGTAGACGGTCTGGAAGGCGCCGGCGGTGACGGGAAAGGAATCGCCGGAGCAGGTGCTGCCGGTGATGTAGGCGTCTCCGGCGCTGTCCACGGCGATTCCATCGCCCACGTCGTCGCCCGTACCACCGAGGTAGGTGGAGTAAAGCAGGGTGGTCAGCGTGGGATCGAATTCCGCTATGAAGGCGTCGCCGCCGTTCGTAGGCGAGCACTCGCCGCCGTCCCCGCCATAAGCCTCCTGAACGCCACCCAGCACCGGCAGGTTGCTCGAGCACGTGATTCCCGTCATGTAGAGATCGCCGGCGAGATCGAGCGCGACGGCGCGGCCGGCGTCGTCGAGGCTTCCCCCGAAATACGTGGAATAGCTCAGCGCGGGATCGATCACCAGCGGACGGCTGCGGTCGTAGGTCGCGATCGCGAAAGTGACGCGCCCTCCCGAGGTGATGCGATACCGGCCCTTGATAATCGTCCTGCGGGTCTCAGAATCGTCGCCGCTCGCCGGAGGCTGATAGATCACCGGCCTGTGAAGGCGGACCTCGCGCCCTGCGGTTCCGATCACCAGGTCTCCCGTCCGGCGGTCGACGCGCGGCGACCGAGCGCCAGCAAGATCGAGCGCGATGATCTTCGGGTCTGCGCCCGGGGCAACCTCGAAATCGTACTCCAGGCGGCCGTCTTTGCCGTAGTAGACGAGATCGATTCCCGGGTAGACATCCTTGTACTTCACCCGCGCGTAGTTCGGCACACTGCTGTGCCATTTCGCCGGGTCACTGTCGAGAAAGTAGTTGCTCTTGCCGGGAAGTTCGTCCAGACCTGTCGCTGCCGCAGCCGGATTCGCGTCTGCCAGGCTCATGGTCAAGGCCGTTGGACTATTTCTTAGCGCCAGCACCGATTTGCTGCCCGTAAGGAACAACGTGTATCCCGGGCCGCGAGCGAGGAACTGGACGCGGAAATCCGCCTGGCCGTCGTTGGCTTCGAAGCTCAGCGGAAGATGTCCGGAGCGCGCTCGGAATCGAGTCGCGGCGCGCTGGCGGGCATCGGCAGCGCTTTGCCCCGACCTGTCGGCGCCATTCGCTACCGCGATCTGGCGCGCCTGGACACCGCCCGGCAGAAGAATGAACGTGAGGATCAGGGGCAGGACGAGATCCGTCCCGTACCGAGTGAAGATTGTGCGGAGATGACTCCGCACCTGCGCATCCCGCGGTCGAAGGGTCATGCAGGCCTCCTTGGCCATCGCCGTTCTGTCTGCAGTCCCCCCGACCTCTCAGGAACCAAAACCAAAGCCAAGGCTAAGAGACAGAATTCCCGGAATCAGTGCAGGGGCCGCCGCGATTAGCTGAAAGACGGCCGCGGCCCCATGAAGATTGGTGCATGCGAATCAATTGTGGAACCAGTTTTGCGCGGAGGGCGCCAAAAACCACGGCGTCGCCAGCTCCGAGGTCTTGAACCAATTCAGCAGGTACTGCGCGATCTTGATGTGTCCGATCGGATCCCTGGGGTGTAGTCCGTCGGATTCCAGATCCTGGCAGCTCCAGGTGATGCCGTCGCTGCGCGGAATAAGGCCGTTCGCCCAATAGTAGGCGCTCCACCCCATCCAGGGCGCCAGCACAGGGCCGTTCGCCGCGTTGTAGTTCAGATGAGGATTGCCGTTGATCTGGTCCTGAATCGCCCACTTCACTCCGAAGCCGCTTTCATACGCCTGCGGTTCCGGTAGCGTGTTGCTGACGCCGTTGGAGTACCCGGTGTAGTTCATGCTCGAGAAGAGCATCAGCTTTGTGTTGGGAAACTTGGTCAGCAGGATCTGGGCGATGCTTTCAAAGTTGCCCTGCAGCGTGGTCGCGTCGCTCGGGAACGATTGATTGCTGGCTCCCGAGTCCACATCACTGATCCAGGCAACTTGCACCTGGTCCGGATAAGCGCCCCAGAAAGGCAACTGGTAGTTGATCAGTTCGTCCCAGAAAGCGGACTCCGAATTGGTCCAGACTCCGGCCGTGGCGCCGCCCTCCGCACCGTCGACGATCGTGAGGCTGGGATTCATTTCAGGGTCGGCACTCGCTTCGGTAATGAACTGTTCAAACGGCTGCTGGCTGGCCGACTCGCCGAGCGACACCATGACGATCTTCCCGGTCGGGCTGGGATTGCCGTTCTGATCCAGAGGCTGAATGGCATCTGCGGCTGCTACTCCATCGGCCTCGTGTGACTCAGGATCGGTGTTCGAACCTCCGGGGTAGAGTCCGCCTTCGCAATTTTCCCCGAACGGGCATTGGGAGCAAGCCGATCCCGCCGGGCAATACGTGCCGGTGCCGAGATCCATAAGATCCACGATGGGAGTATTGGTACCCCCCACGTTCGCAGCCGTATTGATGCAATTGGCGCCTGGCGCCGCATTCAGAGTCAGTTGAAAGGTTTCATAGGCGCTCAAGCGCAAGGGCTTGGTGGAATCCTGGACTTGCACGGTGAAAACGTAGTTACCCGTGGCTGCGCTGGAACTCACCGTGCCCGTGATGGCGCCGGTCTTGGCCATCGTCAATCCGGCCGGCATCTTGCCGGAACTGACCCGGAACTGATAGGGCGGCGTTCCGCCGACCGCCGTCATGCTCAACTGGTAGGGAGCCCCTTGAGTCGCCCACGGCGGCAGAGGATAAGTGGTCAGCGTCAATCGCGTTGGCATGGCTCCTGTGCCCGTCAAGCCCACTGTGTTACAAGGGAGCACGTCATAACACAGGGTGAATGGACCGGTCGTCGCTCCGACGGTGCTTGGTGAGAAAGTGATCTTATACGTTGCGGACTGTCCCGGGTTCAAGGTATTGGGGGGTATGGGCCCGGTCTCGGAAAACGGCTGATAATAGATTCCGTTTAAGGCGGTCTTATTGGCCCCCTGGTTGATGCTTTCGATCATCAGCGGATCGGTGCCCGTATTGGTCACGGTTACACTCTGTGTGCTGGCACTGCCCAGGTTGACCGTTCCGAAATTCATGGAAGTGGTGCTGAAGCTCGCCACTGCGTTCGTCGAAACAGCCGTGGCTTGCACGTTCAGCACGGCCGCGGACTGACCCCGGATATTGAAAGTGATGGTTGTGTTGTAATTGCCGACCTCAGTAGCGAGAAAGATAAACCCAAATTGCACCTGGGCGCCCGGGGGCAGCGTCTGCTCGGGCAGACCGTTGTTGACCGTGTAGTTCGGCAATCCGAAAGTGATACCCGTCAAGCTGTAGGTCCTGGTGGTGGAATGGTTGATCAGCGTCACGCGACGGGCAAAGCCGACCACGTTGAGGTCCACGTTACCGAAGTTGATGCTATTCGGATTGACCGTCACTTGCTGCGCCGAAGCGCCGATCGCGCCGCCCGCCATGAGAGCGAGAAATAGAGCCAGTTTTACCGCAGCCTTGAGAGATGTGATCATGAGTTTCCTCCCGAGCTTGACTGCCGGACGCTATAACTAAATTTTGACGGTTGACGTTTATCGAGGCATTAACCCCAATTTGATACGAGAAATGGGAGAGTACATCGGCGAGTTTTGCAGTGTCAAGCAACCGCCGGTGGCCAAATGAGGCAATACAAGATCTGCAATCGGAATAGCTGCTGTTTCACCTTCGCGCCGTGAAAACGAATCGCGGTGCGAAAGGGCGCGGCTTTAGCCGCGCCAGCGGCGGGCCTAAAGGCCCGCCCTTTCTGGCCCAACTGCGCTATCTCGCGGCCGAGTTCAGAAACCACGGCGTGGACAGATCGGATGTCTTGAACCAGTCCAGCAGATAGCCGCCGACCTTGATCTCTCCGATGGGAACGGACGGATGCAGGCCGTCGGATTTGATGTCCTCGCAGCTCCAGGTGACTCCGTCGCTGCGCGGGACCAGGCCGTTGGCCCAAAAGTAGGAGCTCCAGCCCATCCAGGGCGCGGTCACGGGGCCGTTATTCGAATTGTAATTGCAGCAGGTGCCGTCGATCTGGTCCTGAATGGCCCACTTCGCGCCCCACGCGCTCTCGTAGGCCTGCGGCTCCGGCAACGTGGTTGAGACGTTTTGTGAGTATCCGGTGTAATTCTGGCTGGAGAAGAACGCCATCTTCATGTTGGGAAACTTCTGCAGCAGAAGCTGGGCGATGGTCTCGTAGTCGGTCTGCAACCCCTGGGCGTCGCTCGGGAAAGTGGCGCCTTGCTGCGAGTTCACGTCGTTCACCAGGGCAATCTCGACCTGATTAGGTGCAAGCCCCCAAAAGGGCAGGGAATAGTTGAGGAGCTCCGTCCAAAAGCCCGAGTTTCCCGTGATCCAGGTATTACCCGTGGCGCCGCCCTGCGCGCCGTCGACGATAAGGAGGCTCGGGTTCTTCTCCGGATCGGCGTTCGCCTGCACGATGAAGTTTTCGAATCCCTGCTGGGTGGCCGACTCGCCGATGGAAATCATGCCGATCTTGCCGTTGATGGGCTGAATGCTCTGCGCGATCGACACCCCGTCCGCGTGGTGCGGATCGGGGTCCGTATTGGAGCCGCCGGGATACAGCCCGCCCTCGTAGCCCAGGTAGGTGTTCGTGCCCAGGTCCATAAGGTCGACGATCGGCGTGCTGGTGTTGGGAACGTCCACCGATGTGATGTTGCAATTGGAGCCTGGCCACCGGTCCACCACGATCGTGATGTTCTCGGTCGCGGTCTTTCGAGGGATGCTGGAGTCCCGCACCTGGGCGCTGAACGTGTAGTTGCCCAAGGCGTCCCTGGAACCTATGGTGCCGGTGATGGCGCCGCTCGCCGCCAGGCTGATCCCCGCTGGCATCCTGCCGGAGACCACCTTAAAGGAGTAAGGCGGAGTTCCGCCCGTTGCCGTCAGGTTCGCCTGGTAGGGATATGCTTGCGTGGCGGACGGCAAGGTTGGATAGTTCGTGAGCGATAGTTGCGTGGGTTGGGCGCCCGTGCCCGTCAGATCGACACCGGTACAGGGCAGGGTGGTGGAGCAAATCGCCACGGCACCCGTCGTCGATCCCACCAGCAACGGGGAGAAGGTCACCTGAAAAGTGGCGGACTGGCCCGGCGTCAGGTTCAGCGGAGTGACAGGTCCCGTGACCGCATAGGGCTGGTAGTAGGCGACGGGCGACACCAGGGTCAGCGTGTCCGAACCCGGCGGCGCCGAATTGGTAACCGTAATCGGCTGCGTGCTGGTGCTGCCCAAGTTCACGGTTCCGAAGTTCAGCGACGTGGGGCTTAAGGTGGCGACGGCAGTCGTGGTGAAAGCCGTCGCCGAAGCCTGAACCGTCACGGGCGGAATGGCCTGGAAATTGAAGGTGATGGTGGCGCTATAGCTTCCCGGCTGCGTGGCCAGGAACACAAAGGCAAACGTCACCGACTGGTGCGGCGAGAGCGTCTGGGCGGGAAGACCGGTGTAAAGCCCGAACTGCGGCTCGCTGAAGGTGAGGCCGGTCAGCTTGGCCCCACTGGTGCCGTTGTTGGTGAGGATGACGTGGGTCGTATACGCCTCGAGGTTGACGGCGACCGATCCGAAGTCGATCGAGGTTGGGGATGCCGACACCTGGGCCGCGGCGTCGATTGCCGCGCTCGCCATCAAGGCCACAAGAAGTGCCAGGTGCATGTATTTCCGAACGCCTCTCAGCGTCATGGTCTTTCTCCTCGAGCGCCGGTTCCGGAAGGCCGTTCCGACCGGCGGCGTCTGTGTGAAGGTTGTAACGGGTCGATTGTCGCGTTGAATGAAACCGGCAGAGTACAACGCGCTCCCAGTGCTGTCAAGTGCGCGTTGCTAACCTCGCTGGGCCGTATCACGCGTCTGCCATGCTAAACTGTTTAAGAGCACATCTGCCTGAACACTGACTGTGCGTCGATTCATCCATTGCCATGAGCCGAATTCTTATCACCAATGACGACGGCATTCATGCCGCCGGACTGAAGGCGCTGGAGAAGGCGCTCGAGCCGCTGGGCGACATTCTGGTAGTCGCGCCCGACTCCGAGCGCAGCGCCACGAGCCAGTCGATCACCATCCATTCACCGCTGCGCGTCTACGCTATCGACGAGCGCCACTACGCGGTTTCCGGCACGCCCGCGGACGCCGTGATCCTGGCGCTGCACCAGTTGATGAAAACGCCGCCCGACCTCGTAGTCTCGGGAATCAATCCCGGCGCTAATCTCGGCGAGAACCTGATCTATTCCGGTACGGTGGCGGGAGCGCTCGAGGCCACCTTGCACGGCGTGCCGGCCCTCGCTGTGTCGCTGGCCTCGCGCAAGACGCTCGATTTTTCGATTGCGGCGGTCTTCGCGGCCGAACTTGCCGCCAAAGTGCTGCGCGAGGGACTTCCGCACGGTGTTATGCTCAACGTCAACGTGCCGCGCGGCGAGGTTCGCGGGGTGCGCTTCACCTCGCAGAGCCACAAGATCACGCAGAACATCATCCACGAGAAGCACGATCCGCGCGGACGCCCTTACTACTGGCAGGACGAGCAGGTGGCGCTCGAGAACGTGGAGCCCGACTCGGACTATTCCGCCATCATCGCCCACGAGATTTCGATCACGCCGCTGCAGGCGGATCGCACCGATTATCCCAGCCTCAAGCGGCTCTCTGCGTGGACGGAGAGCCTGAACATTCCCGCTGCGCCCCGCCCGGAAGCCGCGACCGTCGCGCCCGTTGGCGCCGCCGGCGGAGATTTTTGACCTTCGCTGTAGCGGCGCTACAGCCCGCGATGAGATCCTCACACCATCCTGCCCGCCGTCACGACACGCTATACGGCATCAACGCGGTCAAGGAAGCTCTCGGATCGCGTCCCGTCGACCACTTGCTCCTGGCCGAGGGCCATCGCTCGCCGCGCGTCGAAGAGATCATGCAACTCGCGCGCGCTCGCGGCGTTCCGGTACGATTCGTTCCCGGCATGGCGCTCGAACGTGAAGCCGGTACGCCGCAGCACCAGAACGTGGTCGCGGTATGCGCAGCCAAAGCCTACAGCGATCTCCAGTCGCTGGCCGGCGCGTCGCCTTCGCCGCTGTTGGTGGTGCTCGACGGCGTGGAAGATCCGGCGAATCTCGGCGCCGTGGCGCGCACTGCGGTGGCTGCGGGCGCCGACGGCATCGTGGTCCCCGAGCGGCGCGCCACCGGCTTGACGGCGGCGGTCGCCCATTCGGCCGCCGGCGCACTCGAACACCTGCGCGTGGCGCGCGTGACCAATCTTACGCGGGCGCTCAACGAGCTGAAGGAACACAATATCTGGGTGTTTGGATTTGAGGCCGTAGCGGCCAAGTCCTATCTCGATCTCGACTACTCCGGCGGCTGCGCCCTGGTGCTGGGCGGCGAAGGCGAAGGTCTGCATCGGCTGGTCCGCGAGACCTGCGACGATCTGGCGCGCATTCCGCTCTACGGTCCCGTCGAGTCGCTGAATGTGTCCGTGGCCGCGGCGGTGGTACTCTATGAGGCGGCGAGACAAAGACATAAACGATGAATAATGAATGAACGATGAATAGAGATTAAGAGCGCAACTCGGGTATGCCGGCGTTCATCCAACTAGCAGGACGATCAGGGGTAAGATCGATGTGGGGTCAGACGATCTTCGCGAAGCGACGGTCCGCAGCCGTAAAGTTATTGTTCATTGTTCATCGTTCATTATTCATCCTTCTGTGCATCGCAGCCTTCCTCGCCTCCACGCTCGCACACGCGCAGGGCGGCGTGGACGGAGCGGCGCCGGTTTATCAATCGAAGCCCAAGACCAATCCGCCTGCCGGTTCGGCGGTGAGGACACCGCCGCTACAGGCGCCGGCGGGGACACCCGCGCCACAATCCGGTGAGGCACAAGCTGCCGGCCAGACGCCCACCATTCGCGTACAGTCCATCCTGGTCACCACGCCCGTGACGGTGATCAACCACAACGGCGATTTCGTCTCCGATCTCGACGAGAAAGATTTTAAGATTTTCGACAACGGCGTTCAGCAGCGGATCCAGCGTTTTGAGATCGCCTCGGAACCGATTTCCATGGTGATCGTGGTGCAGACGGACAACTCCGTCAGCAGCCTTCTTTACCAGATTCGCGGCGTTGGCCCGGTGTTCTCGGACCTCCTGGCCGGGCCCGACGGCCACATTGCGGTGATCGGGTTTGCCGACAAGGTCACCCTGCTGCAGGACTTTTCCAGTGATCGCGAGCAGCTCAAAGGCACACTCGGGCGGGTGGATGCTTTCGGGCTCAAGGCGCATCTGAACGACGCCCTGATGCAAGGCCTGCGGATGCTCGAGACTCGCCCCCAGACGGAGCGCCGCATCATCGTGGCCTTTTCGGAAGGGTTCGATCGCGGAAGTGAAAACGACAAGGACGATGTGGTTCGCCGCGCCACCACCGATGAGATCACCATCTACGGCATGCACCTGAGCCGCGCGGAGGCGGCCCTGCGCCAGCCGCCGGAACAGCATCCCATGGACCCGCTCAATGCCAACGTCACGCGTCCCCAACCTCCGGGCACCGTTCCCACCTCCACCAACGCCGACAAGGTCTGGGGCACGCCGATCCAGGGCGTTCCCATCCTGACCGCCGCCGGCCAGACGATCAGTTCTACATTCCTCAAAAACACACTCGAATATTATGCGGGATTCACGGGCGGGGTCTATTACTCGCACTGGTCCAAGACGAAGCTGCAGGACCAGCTCGATCTCATAGGCGACGAAGTCCACTCGCAATATGAAATCGCCTACACGCCCACCACGCTGGCCCAGAACGGGTTCCATCGCATCGAAGTGGAAGTTGAGAAGCCTGACTTGAGATTGCGGGCGCGCGCCGGGTATTTCTATTTCCAGCGGCACTGAGCTGGAAAGATAAGATCCATCTCTATCAGTCTAGCCTACAATATGCGCGGGGCGTTTAGGGGGAGTAGTTCTCGTGGCTCTGGACCTCGACGCGCCGGCCCGCCTTCAGGTCGATCTCCGCAAGGTACGGACGCATCTGGTCCTCGGAAATCTCGAGGATTAGCACGTGCACGGCGCCGGCGGCGCGATAAGTCACGGTGAAATAGATGTTTTTGCTGCCGCCGCTGTGCTCGGGAGGAATCGCCGTCCAGCGGACTTTCATCTTGCGGACGCGGCGCGTGACGTCGGAGCGGTACTGCAGGGTCTCGATATCACGATAGGGAATCGTAACCACGGAGGACTCGCAGCGGAACGCCAGGGCATCGTCCAGAATCTGCAGCGTGCCCACGCACCCGTAGCGCACATTCTCCGTTCCGCCCACATGCTTGAAGCGCGGCGCCTGGTTCTTCTGCGAGTCGGCAGCCAGGGCCGGCGTCACCAGGACTGCCAATGCGATCAGGAGGGCGGCCACAGCCTGGACGTAACAATACGGTCGTTGCCCGGAATAGAGGCCGCTCTGTGGATCTATGGAATTGAACAGAGAAGATGAATTCAATGCTTGCCCGCAGCCGCGGATGCCTGGGAGCTGAAGACGGGTCCCACGGGAACGTCCACGTCCAGGTACCAGGGCACGGCGAGGTTACCCCAGCGCGCCGGCTCGAATCTCCACTTTGCCACGCTTTCCTGGGCCGAGGCAAGCAATGAAGTGGAGCCCGAAACCAGGATCGAATCCATGGCGCGGCCGTCGTCGCTGACCAGGACGCGTAAGCGCACCGACGGTCCCGAATCCGGCACGACATCCGCGGCGACCTGGGGTTGCGTGATGCGCGCCGCCAGGTCCTGCTCGGGCGTGACCGGATAGCGGGCATCAATGTTTCGTCGCAAATCGAACACCACCTTGACCTGCGTCCGGAAAGGAACCGGACCTTCCGCTGTCTGGCAAGGCCGGTAAACCCAATGATAAACCGCCTCGAGTGCGGCGGCGGCCAGCAACGCATTGCCGCGCAGCACGTGCGCCGTGCGGATGTGGCCGTCGCTGCCCACAAAGAGCTCGATCTGCACGGGGCCTTGGATATAGTTGGTGTGCGCCACGGCGGGATATTCGGGAGGAACCTGGCTCAACAGCAGGCGCGTGGCTTGTCGGGCATCAAGCACCGTGGGTTGCACCTGCCCCCGCAACTGCGCCTGCCCGGTGACGGTCACACAAACTGCCACGAGCGCCGCGATCTGTACCGTTATTGCCGCTCCGCCTCTAGCCATCGGATTCGAAGACCACCTGGACCACCGCGTACTGGTCCGCGTGAGAAATCGAAATCGCCATGCGGGCAACGCCCAGCTCGCGCGCCAACTCCGCCGCCCGTCCGTGCAGCAACAACTCGGGCTTGCCGCTCGGCAGGTTCGTCACTTCCACGTCAAGCCAGCGAATGCCCTCGCGCCAGCCCGTGCCCAACGCCTTGAACGCAGCCTCCTTGGCTGCAAACCGGGCTGCGTAACGCTCCGCCCGGTTCTTGAACTTCTCGCAGTAGTCGATCTCCCCTTGCGTGTAAAGACGGCGAACGAAGCGGTCGCCGTGACGCTCGATTCCATCTCCGACGCGGGCCGTCTCGACCAGATCGACCCCGATGCCGACAATCATTCGACTTTCCAAAGCGCGCCCATGGATGCTGCAAATCGTCTCCCGGTCCGGCGCGCCTACCGTGTTCCCGCTCCAACGGTGTCGCCTACCATAACAGATCGCGAAACCGGTTTCAATTCGATTTCGGTGCTAATTCACCCGACTGTAGCAGGACCATCCGTGGCACCGTTTACATGCGCGGGGCGCCGTAACAAATGGAGTTAACAACCGCCCTTAGGGTGCTCTGGGCTTAAATGAAATAAACGTCAGCCATGATACTGACGCTTCAGGCCATTCGGAGTCTCGATCGCGGGGAACGTCACTCCGGCTAGCCGTTCCAGGACCCGATCGGCCGTACCTTGAGGGCCGCCGTCCTCAACTTTCTGCCTTCAGGAGCCGATGACCACTAGGAGGTTAGTTGCAGCGAGAACGCGCTTCATCGCATCAGCAAGGCTGGAGGGGAACTCAAATGAAGGCGCTATTCGTCGTTTTGCTGATTCCGGTCCTGTACCTGTTCATCGCGGAGATAGCGATGGGCAGAAAGCTCAAGGCAGCGCGGCAACTGGAAGAGGCCAAGAGAGAACACCAGCAGCGGCTCCGAAACGGTGAGGCGGACCTTCTTTAGCCCGGTCCCCCGCCTGCCATATCCTCATAAGTTCAGCGGCGACCGGGAGAAGGTCCTAAGGCCCGATCAAGCTCAGGCCCGCGCGGCCATGCGAACCTGAATCCAAAATCCTTTTTACGCCAGAAATTGCCGGATATCTTGGAGCACACCTTTCATCATCGCGGGCGTCAGCCTGCCCGTCTGCGTATTCTGCTGGCTGGGATGGTAGCTGGCAAAGAGGCGGGGCCCATTCGGCAGTGCGAAACTTGCTCCGTGGGCGAAGCGCAGCGATGCGCGCGGCGGAAAGCCCTCGACGCGGGAAATGGTGTTCAGGTATGCGTCAAAAGCGATCCGCCCCAGTGCCAGCGCGGCCCGCACTCGCTTGAGCAACCCGATCTCGGTCTCCAGCCAATGCCGGCAGCGCCGAAGTTCGTCCGGCAACGGCTTGTTGGCGGGCGGAGCGCATCGTAAAGCGGCCGTGATGTAGCAGCCGCGCAATTCCAAGCCATCGCCACGCTCCCGTGACGTCGGCTGATTCGCCCATCCTGCCTCGTAGAGAGCTCGATAGAGAAAATCGCCGGAGCGGTCGCCGGTGAACATCCGGCCGGTCCGATTTCCACCGTGCGCCGCAGGTGCCAGGCCGACCAGCAGGAGTTCCGCTTCGGGATCGCCGAAGCCCGGCAGCGGCCTTCCCCAATACTCCGAGTCGCGGTACATGCGCCGCTTCTCACGGGCAACCTGCCGGCAATAGTGGATCAGCCGGGAACAAGCCGTGCACGCGATAACCTCGCGGTTGAGGGTTTCGATCGTGGCCGGATTCCATTGCGTCATCATCTCCGTAACGAGCCCCGACGAAAGAAGTGGTCCGCATCCAGAAGCGCTCATTATACCTGCCACAATACCTGCGATAGGCCAAAGCTCGCCGCCCCCGGCGTGATCCGCCAGCCGAATCAGCCCTGCCATTCCGCGGAGCTGTGCTCGACGTTTTTAAGAGCGAGCCGTCATTATCACCGTCGGTAATTGCCAGCAGTCCTATTTTCAATAACACTGGGTGAACCCGGTTGCGGTCGATGGTGGCCGCCTGTGGTGTTCGTGGCGAGTTCTTGCCGTTCGGGAGTTCACGCCGTTTTTGGGGAGAAAGGTTCGAATCGCTCCAGCCTCGCATTCCTAAGCACGAACAATTATTGAAGGGCAAAGGGGGGACAAGCGCATCCGCGCGTTCCACAACTCATTTCAGGGAGGATCACGTGAAACGGTATCGTATTCCTGGCGCTCCACTCTGGCTCGCTCTGGCTGCTCTGATCATAGTTTCGGGTTCGGCGAATTCGCTCCGCGCCCAGTCCATCAATGCGGTCTATCTGGAAAGCAACATCGGATCGACGGGTGGCATGAATTCCGTCTTCGGCTTCAGCAACGACGGCACCGGAACTCTGACTCCGCTGCCGAACTCACCGTATCTGACCGGCGGCACGGGTATCTACAAGCCGGGCAGCAATTCCACCGCCCTTGATGCTGACAAGGAAGTGATTCTCACGCCCGCCAACCACGGAATGCGGTACGTGCTGGCCGTCAACGGGCACAGCAATATGTTCACTTCCTTCACAGTGAATTCAGACGGCAGCCTGACGCAGGTCTCGGGCACGCCGGTGTCCTCGAACGGTCAGGATCCGGTTAGTTTCGGCTTGGGTTTTGATATCTTTACCGGCGGCTACTCCTGGCTTGCCGTGGTCAACAAGAATGAAGACCCCACGCAAAACATGGGTAACAAGAACGCAACCAACGTCAGCGTGTTCAAGCTCAACGACTATGGAAGGCCCCAACTGGTAACGGTCGGCACAGTTGCGCTCGCCGAGGGCAGTTCACCTTCCCAGGTGCTGGAACTCAACGACAGCAGCGGCCACTTTGCTTTCCTGGATACCATGCTGACCACGGGAGCCCTAAGTTCCTACAAGATCCGGATGACCGGCCAACTGCAGACAGTCAACAGCGTGAACGCCCCGTCGACCGGCGCCACGTTGCAGGGACTCGTTTTCCACCCGGTCTACAAGGTGATCTACGCCGGACTGCCCTCGCTGAATGAGGTGGGTGTCTACGGCTACGACAAGACCACGAGCGCCGTTTCCTTCATCAGGGCCGTCTCGAACCCGGGCAAGAACGTGGGGTGGCTGGCTGCCGATGCTGCCGGAGGCTATCTTTACACGGCGGAGTCGGGGTCGGGAACTGTGACGGTATACAGCCTGGCACACTACCAGACTCCCACTCAGGTGCAGCACTATTCGCTGATGAAGTCTTCGAAGGGCGAGACGCCTTCCGCAGCGAATCTGGCCTTTGATCCCACCGGGCAGTTCCTCTACTGCCTTGACAGCGCGAACTCCGTCCTGCACGTGCTCACGGTGGACGCCGCAACCGGGGAGGTCACTGAGCCCACCGCGCCGACGGTCCTCGACGTGCCGTCTGGCGAGCAGGCTCTGGGTCTTGCGACGGGGACGGTGGGGCAGTAGATCAGCGACAACTGGCGAGTGACGGGAATCCGATCTCGTCACTTGTCACTCGGCCTTACTCGCCAGATCGAGGATTGCTTTCCATTGCGAGTCCGTGACCGGCATAACGGACAAGCGGGGCATGCGGGCCAGATAGAAGTCCTTGAGGGAAGGCTGCTGCTTGACCTCGGCCAGAGTCACGGGGCGCGAGAGACGGCGGCCGGCCTTGAGGTCGACGACGACCAGCCGCGGATCCTTCCGCTTTGGATCGGGATACGGATCGCTGGCCACTTCCGCCAAACCAACGACCGCTTTGGCATCGCCGGTTTCGTAAATCAGCACCGCGTCGCCCTTATGAGCGCTGCGCAGATGCTTGAGCGCCAGATTGTTTGAGACTCCATCCCAACGCGTCTGGCCGTCGCGCTCGAGGTTGGCGAACGAGTAGGTATCGGGATCCGATTTCATCAGCCATTTCATATCTTCCTCTTTCCTGCGGCCAACGACGATCTCGCTGACCGATTCCAACAGGCGACGGAGATGGATTCCGACTGGCCGGCCGAATCATTCCGGCAGACCGAACTATGGTAAGGCCTTTACGATTCGTTCGCTGCTCTCTGACGGGGTTCTTGGTAGCGCGAATCATTTGTAGATTGCGCAATATCCAAGCGAAATCTTCCGTCGGCCGCACTATAACAGGAAACACTCTTCCGGCGTAGTTGCGCTCACCCAAAGCGCATTCACCAGCAATTCCACAATGCTGTCCGCAACCACTTTCAGTTGGGATCTCCAGGGATGCGCCCTGACGGGCAGGGCAAAGGGGGGCGGCCTGCAAGAGATCGATGCCATCAAAGATTACTGGTTCGACTGGCGGAATTATAACCCCGATACCAGCGTCTACGCGTACAAGCAATAGAAGCAGTGTTCGCTGCCGCATGGTGCTTCAGCGATCTCATTTGAGAACATCCGTCCCCGGCTGGAACCAGGAGAACACAAAATCGGTGATCGACGGGAATAGGGTGGTCAGCAGACCGACGACTGGACCAATGCCAAAGCCGGCTAGTCTCAACCAAAAGTCCCACCCGAGTTGCCCAGGCGTTCTGTCAGTGATGTGACTCAAGGTCGCATTGCGGCACATCTGGGCGTAGACGACAACCGTCGGCCCGCCCGCCAGCAGAAATATCACGAGGAAAATCAGGCCCAAGGTTTCCAAGGGCTGAAAAGGATAGCTCGAGAAGGCCAAGGTTATGCCCACAAAGAGCCAGAGAGTACCCAGAACGATGCTGCGCATCTGGCCGAGCGTGTTCTGAATGAAAGCCACGTAGGGCAGTACAAAAAACTCCTCCGCAGCCCGGACGTGAGGTGGCACCGATCCCGCAAGAGACTTTACTTCTTCGCCCCCGGATTCTCCCGAGCTCTCCTCCGCGCGCGCGCGAGCAAAGATCAGGGACTCGGTCTCTGATTGCCACGCCGGCAGCAGAATATTCTTCATGACTAATCCCGCCGTGGCTGCCAGCTCTGCCTGGAAGACTCTCACCGGATCCTGATCTTTGGCCTTCCTCTTACGCTGGAGGTCCACGTACCACTCGGCCAATGCGGAGAGCGGGCCGTTCAGACATTGGTCGATTTTGACGATGACCGCTCGAATCCGCTCCTCTTCAAGAGGGTCGCTCGCGGGTTTCAGAGCGAGCGTGTTCTTGAGGTGCCTGATGCTCTCCACCTGGAGCGTCATCACTCGATAGCGCTCCTCCAGCACATTCCCGCTCACTTTCCAGAGCGAGCCCCACTCGAGGCCTTTCAGAGCGCGCAGGGTCCGGCGCAGCGGCAGGCGGTCCAGGCGGATCAGCAGCAAGCGCAACCTGCCCCAGACGCGCCAGAACTGCAAGGCGTCCGCCAGGATGACTGCAATAAAAACACAGGCCCAGCAGAAGATAAAAGTTCCAAACCTTCGTTCCCCCAAGGTGCGTATGGTCCGGTCTCCCAAGACAACCCAGCAGATCAGAAATGTGAAGACGGTGGCAGCGCCCAGTGTTGCCAGATAATGCCGCCCCAATAGTCCCGCAGCCTCCTCCACCGGTTCGGCGGCTGCTTCACGGCTGAAGGCCGGCATCCAGGGCGGCAAATCGTTTTCCAAAGGCAAGAGGGGCCGGTCCTCGCCCCGGTGGGCGAGACTCCGCAGCCTGCACCAGAACCATACATAAATCGCGGCCAGGGGAAGCAGTTGGGGCAGCAAACCAGATACCCCGCTCAGCAGATTGACGTTGCGCCAATAAGTGGGAATCGCATTGGCGTGGGTCAAGCCGCGCGCCAGGTAGAGGTGGGTCCATAAAACGAGAGCAAAGAAGGCGGTACCCATGACGAGGGCGAAGGCCCGCCGCAAGAAGATACCTCGCTTCGACACCGGACTGGCGGCCAGCGGAACGAGCCTGTAGTTCATCAGGACGCCGGAGAGCGAGGCTGATAGGACCACGCCGATCCAGCACGAGAGGGCTGTTCCCGTCGACAACCACTCGCCGGGCAGCCGCTCATATGAAATTGATCCGCCGAGCCATGAGAACCAACCCGAGGCTCCTGCCACCGTGACGGCGAGGTTGGCCATGAGCAGGCTCCCGAAGGCGATCAGCACCGGGTGTTCCCATTGGGACAAAGGAGCAAAGTAGGCGCGCGCGTGCGGCCTCCGTGCGATCGATGGGAACGCGCAAAACCAGAAGTGAAGGGCGGCCCACAGCATGCAGACAACGAGAACCACCCACATGTCGGTGGGGAAGAGCGGCAGTTGTGCATCTCCGCAGTCGAACGGCAGTCCGTCACCCCGTTCCAGGGGGGGTGGCAGAATGGTCGGATGCTCGACCTCGGAAGCCGTGTGCTTTTCACCGGCGCCCGATTCCTTGTCATCTCTTAACGTGTAGTCGTTGAGGGCCGCCACGGGCCAAAACCGGCGGTGGCCGATGACCGTGAGCCAAGTGGCCGGCAAATCATTTTGGGACTGTCCGACGTCGGGGTCGCGCGCCCAGGCGGGCGGGCTGTAGTCATGAATGGGGACAGCGTCCTTGTTCGCCGGATCCCGAAACAACTCGCGCGCCGCAATGTAGGTGCCTTCGCCCGTGTCCACACCAAAGGTTCTGTAGCCTCCCGTTGGGGGACAGAGCAGGGAAGAGGTCCACAGAGGCTCGAGGGTCAATAGGGGATAGGGAGACAGCACCATCACGCCCCGCAGCAATCCCCCCCACGATCCCTCGGTAAACATCAGGTCAGCGCCCTCGATCACCAGCCGCCCTTCTGGGTAGTACCGGCGCAGAAACTCGCTCAGAAAAATCTGGTCGAGAGAATTCGTGCTTCGCACAATGATGAACTGACTTCGTCTCTCGCTTAGCTGACGCGTGATCTCCGCCAAGATGGACTCCTGCCGTATGGGCGTCAATGTGCCACCGTAATGACGCACGCTGTCGTTATCGCTGCCCGACGGCTCGCTCAAGGTGCCGCGCAGCCTCGTCGAAGGAGTCTCCGGGTTGGCCTGGGGCGCGGCGGCGTTGAAGATCGATTGCTGCTCGTAGGCTGAGCGCAGCGAGGCGATATCACGCGGATAGTACAAGCTCAGGGCAGGACAAGAGTCCGATGAGTTCTTTGATGGCCCGGCCTCAGGCGCGAACGTACCGAATGCTGTCTCATCTTCCGAGAGCTCGGCCACGCGATCCCTTGGGTATCTCTGCTTGTCCAGGTAATCGCAGAAACGGTCCGTCATCAACGTGTCATTCTCATAAGCCGTGCGGAAGAATCCGTTCCGCGAGGACTCCATCCAGTTCCAAAAGTGGTGATAGCTTCGATCGGACGATACGGTGCCGCTCGAAACCGTGATTCGCTTTTGCCGCGCATAAGCGCAGAGCGGCGCTGAAGTCTTATTGCTGGGGCAGGGTTCCCCCACATTGCGCTGCAGAGCAAGCTGGAGAGAGGGTAGAGAACCGGAAAAGGTTGTGCCCAGAATAAGCAGCTTGCTTTGGCGATCCTGCGAGAGTTGGTGAATCCAGGCTGAGGCGTTATCGAATTGATCGTCGCTCAGGCCGCCGGTAGGCTGCTCGCCGACGAGAAAGATGACTAGGCCCCGCTCGTACGGGTTCTCGCCGCCCGCCTCTTTGCTGTCCGCCTTGTTATCGTCGCCGAACTGGCCCCGGAAGACCATGATGCCGGGCTGAGCCTGCTGGACTTGCTGCAGGCGGTTGGCCTCCAGTTGGTCATGAAGAGAGCTGTAGTCTTTGCGGGAAAAGTCCCAGGGAAACCAGGAGCCCTCATAGGAGTAGCCGTCGTCCTGGGCCGCTTGCTGAATGCTCTCAATGCTTCGATCAAAGAAGAGCGACAAGTGGGTCGCGACCGGATTGGCAACTGTAGCAATGGCGAACTTAACCGCTGGAAAGGCCCTGAGATAGTCACCGCTGGTCGGCATCTGATCGGGCTCGTAGCACGACTCCGGGAGCCTGCCGGCACTTCCTGTCGAATTCACAACAAAGTGCCGCAGTTGGTCCGCTATTTCGTCGCACGCCAGGCGCCGTGTCTTCTCGCCCTTTTTCGCCGTGGACTTTGCGCCCTTCTCACTCGAGGTGGAGGCAGGCTTCGTTGACTGGGCAGAAGGACTTACTGGGCCCTGGGCCTGCCGTCCCGTGAGGCCGTAGATCATTAGTATTGCGGCCAATCCTGCTACGATTCCTGCGCCACGCTTCACCAGGGAGACCTGCGCCGTCAGAACTCGACCGTCGGCTAAGGGTAGATCGCGGCCGGCAATCTTATGGCCTTATTCAATCTCTCGCCGCACCCATCGGATTTTACGGCATCCGGCGAGAGTAGCACGATCATCGCCCTCGACTGCTTGAGAGCCTGACCGACCTCTTCCGCTCAATTGTCGCCGGGGAAGAAGCTCGTGCTCAGGTCCCAAACATCACATCCGCGGCTCGAAAGCTCGGAGGCCAATTGGCGGGCGAACGCCGTGTCGGTTTGGCTGTAGCTTAAGAACACCCGCATCAGTCACTTACCTGACGGCTAGTCTTCCTGTTTGCTTGTCCCCGGTCAAACCTTTCCTATGTAGATGCTGTATATCTCAACCATTCAGTTGATCGGTCCGTCAGCTTCGGTGCAAGGTGAGTGGCTGTAGACTGTCGAGTTTTCTACGACGTTCCGCCCCCCGGCCGCGCCTGCAGCACGTTCGGCGTGTTGGGGAAGAACCCCTTGGGCGTGCTGAGGTATCCGCTGATGGTGTTTTTGTCCAGCTTGTTCACGACCAGCTCGCAAGCGCTCGTCGCGCCTTGCATGTAGAAGAGTACGGGCGAATCGACCGCCTGGTCCTTGCGCACGGTGCTTTTATCGTCAAAGAACAGGTCGGCGGTGAAGTTGTTCTTCTTCGTGTTGGTTTTTTCCAGTTTCACCGACATGTTCCCCACCTTCTGTTGCTTGCCGCGCGTTAGCGTGAACTCGAAATAGTCACGATCCGTCCTGTGGGCCAGCGTCACCAGTTCGTCGTGGGTCTTGGCGATCGCCCCCGAGAGTTCGCCTTTCGCACCGCTCAAGGCGTCGTTGGTGTCGCCGATCTTCTTATTGAGGCCCGCGATATCGCTGTTGATTCCTCCGAACTTGGTGTTGTTGACCGCCTGGAGCTGGTTCAACTGGTCCGCGCTGGCCTTCTGGCCCTGGGCGATCGCCTGATTCAACTGCGACACGGCCTGCTTCTGCTGCTGCTCGATATTGGCGGCCAGTTGCCTCGCCCGTCCCAACTCTTGCTGCGTCATCCCCAGTCGTTCTGATGTCACCTGGAACTGGCCGCGCAGCTGGGCGTAGCGCTCATCGCTCGCATCCATACGGTGATTGAGCACACTGAGCTGGTCCGCCGTGTGAGCCGACCCTAGCTGAACCGTCTTTTGCAGCGTCCACACCAGGTAAAAATTGATTCCGGCTATGACCACGAGCAGGATGACCAGGATGGTCAGCAAAACCGGCGTCCTCGATGCTACGAGAGGCGGCGCGTAAGCCACCGGCATCGGGGCCGGCGGCGGCACCTGCGCGGGAGCGGTGGGGGGATCGCTGAAGCCGAATAGGGCGTTGCCCGGATTGCGTGGTTGATCTGCCATTTACCTTCTCTCCTCCGCGACGGACCTAATCCAGTCCGAGGCTGAAACTCGAAAGGGATACCGCTCTTCTGCTGTGCCGCTCATTTCCAGAGCTAAGATGCCTAAATCGAGTAATGGGTTTCAGATGCACCCCGGTTTCTTAGTGTTGCACCGCCCCAGCCTCTCTTTCAAGGGATCGCGAGCCACGACGCCCGGGATGGTCTAGTAACGCCGGCGCGGGTGGGGTGAGAATCTGGATCTCGCCGGCCCCGTTCGGTAAGCGGCTTTCCGGCAGGCCAAGGGGAGCAGATTTCGATCAACCCCCTTTAGAGGGGAGGGGCTCTCTCTGGCGCGAACCGGCCTGGATGATTGAAAACAAAGGACAAGAACATTTCTCAGTTTTCTCAATTAGGGCGGCCCCTATTTCATGTCCTGGAAGGCTGAGCCTGGTTGCGGCGGGGTCTCAGGACGCGCCACCTCCCACGACCGAAGGTCTCCAACGCTCGTGCCAGACGGCCCGCGCTCTTCCCGGCGCTAAGCCGGAAGCGCCCTGCCAGGAGCTGCGAATGGCTGGGCTAATGCCCCCGAGCTGCGGTTGGAGACGTGGGCATGGTGACGTCCTATGCCACCAAAGTGGCGTAGGGCGCGACGCATGGCCTGAACCGACGGCCGGGTGCCGCCCGTCCCTCCCAATAGCGGTGTGTCAATCGTGGCGATGAATTGAATTCCCGGCACGATCTTTCCGAGAAATTGCCCGAGGTCATCGACGAGGAGCTACGAATCGTCCCGCACCGGTGTAATCGCGGGCATTGCATGGGAGCGAAGTTCGCCCCAGGCTCTCAAGTGTAGGGCGCAAAAGAATGATCCTGCGCCAAAAGCGGCGGCACCTCCGCCGCGCTCTAAGGGTGGCTTCGCCGCAACCTGGAATCTGGCGAGTCGTAGCCTCCCGGCCTCGTCACCACACGCGGAGGCCCGGGCTGTCATAGGTGATGGTCGTCAACAGCCGATAAAGCGTGGGGCCATACGCTATGACGATCAAGGCGACACTGGCGGGAACCCAAACGGAGAAATTGTCCAGGAAGCCCGGCGCTTCTTCCGGGCCCGAGACCGCCTCGGCAAACTCCGGCGGCGCCTGCTCCACTCGCCTCGCGACCGTCATGGTGAGCACCATGTTCAACAAATAGAGCAGGCCGCTCACGAAGAGGATCGAACCTCCAATCCCCGTCATTTTCATGTAGTGTTCCCAGCCCGGCTGAATATAAGGAGCCTGGCTGATCATGGTTCGCCGCGGCATGCCCAGCAGGCCTGCTGCGTGCAGCGAGTGTGAGAAGATCAGCATGCCGAAGGCCCAGGTCCAGGCTTGCGCGAGCGCCACCCATCGGCTCCAGAGCCGGCGGCCCCACAGCACCGGTACCAGCCAGTAGGTGATCCCCATGTAGGTGAGGGTTGCTGCCGTGCCGACCGTGAGATGCAGGTGGCCCGAGATCCAGGCCGTGTTGTGAACCAGCAGGTCGAGATTGGCCGAGCCGTTGATCAAGCCTCCGATCCCGCCAAAGGTGAAGGTAAACATGGCCAGCACCTGGCAGGCCACGGACGGATCACCCCAGGGCAGCTTGAAGATCCACGACAGCCAGCCGTGGGAGCCGCGGGCGCGCCCGGCGCTTTCGAGCGAGGCCACCACGTTGAAGAAAGTCATGAGGCTGGGAAAGAACACGGCGAAGGTAATCAGGGCGTGAACGAATTTCCAAGCTTCGCTGATTCCGGGATCAGCGAACTGGTGATGGAAGCCGAGCGGTGTGGAGAGCACCAGGAACATGACAAACGCCACGCGCGACAGCGAATCGCTGTAGAGTTTCCCGCCCGCCTGCCGGGGCACGTAGACGTACCAGGAGATGTAGGCTGGCAGGAGCCAGAAGTAGACGATCGGGTGGCCGGTGAACCAGAAGAGAACGCGCGCCAGCAGCGCGTCCGTGCCTTTCACGAGCCCCAGCGACCAGGGAATCATCATGAAGAGCGTCTCGGCGGCGATGCCGAGCGACGCCATGAACCACATGATGAAGGTGATCAGGCACATGAAGGCCGGAAGGGGGATGTGCTCCCCGCGATGCTCCTGCCGCCAGGCGCGGTAAGTCATCACCAGGTTGAGCGCGATCAGCCAGGTGGCGACCACGACCAGCGTCAGGCCGACGTAGAACGCCCAGTTCGCCTTCATCGGCGGGTAGAAGGTGTACAGAACGGTGGCGGCATTTCCGACCAGCGGAATCGCGGCCATCACCAGACCCGCCAGCATCACCCAGAAGGCGCTCCAGGTGAGAAAGCGGCTCGCCAGCGGCCGGCGGAGCGAGTAGATCATTACAAAGGGAACGAAGGCGCTGATGAAGAAGGTGGTCCAAACCAGGGCGTTCAGGACGCCGTGGATGCTGAGCCCCTGATAGTAGGACTGAATCACCGGCGCCAGGTGCGGATACAGATTGATTCCCGAGTGCTCGAGCCCCTGAAACAGACCCGTGACGACGCCGCCAAACAATGCCACCAGAGCCACCACGAGATAGGCTCGCGTCACGCCGTACTCAGACTGGAATCGCTCCGCCGGGACGGCGCCGGCCGGCTGGGCTCCGCTCAGAGTCGCCATGACTATTGCCTCCCTGGATTAGGCGCTGAGCTGGCGCTGGTTTTTTCCGCTTCCACGATGATCTGACCCGCCATCATGTGGTGCAGTATGCCGCAGTATTCGTTGCAGAAGAAGGGGTAGGTGCCGGGCTTGTCAAAGTGCGCCGTGATGCGCGAAATCTCGCCCGGTAGCACCATGATGTTGGTCGCAGTGCGCGGAATGTAGAACCCATGATCCACGTCGCGGCTGGTGGAGACAAAAGTCACGTCCGATCCCGCCGGCACGTGGATCTCGTTGGGGTTGAAAGACCATACCTGAGCCACCATGTCGACTTCGTAGCGGCCCGGCGCCACTTGCACGCAGCCCGGATGGTCAAACGGCGGCGTGCTATCCACCTTGCTGGGATTTACGCGCCCCTCCATGCCCGGCATGTGAATGTGAACGCCGAAGGAGGTCACGATCAACGCCACCAGCATGCCCACCGGAATGGCCACGCTGGGCAGAATCCAGGCCAGCTCGTAAAGGTAGATGGTGGTTCCTCGTTTCATTGCGGCCACCCCCTCCCGAACAGATGAAGGTAAATGTTCACCCACATGAAGGCCAGCACCGCCAGGTACGTGAACATCAGGAGTAGCGCTCCCTTGGGATGGTCGTTTTCATCCATGGCTTCACCTCACGAAGACAATTTCGTGGCGACGATTGTGGAACGACGGCCGCAGTAGAAGTACACAAACACCTTGCCCTTTCCAATCCCATTTCGTTGGATACTGCGCTGGGTCAAAAAATTGACCTTGACAGCTCATGTGACTCCTGTCGGACGTACTTCACTCAGGCATCTGTGTTGGCACAGAAATGGGGGTGGAGCGCACCAGCAGCTGCAGTGAACTTCAAAACAGGCGGGTACGACTACCATCGCGCCTCGCCCCCCCGGGCGTCTCACGACAAATCATCACGAAGCCGAGCCAGAGTCTTAGATTATATCCTGATAGTCAAGCCCCTCTGACGGTAACCAAGGGTCCGGTAGCGGCAGTCATTTTCTGATTTAAGATCGTCTCAGGGATGCCGTCATTCGCGCGAAAGCGGGAATCCACTTATGGGCACGATCTCAACAGTTTTACCAATGGATTCCCGCTTTTGCGGGAATGAGTGTGCCGCACCACTGTAAAAGTCGTTCGCCCCGCCCGGTACCAGTCCATCGAGCGGGCTGGCGACATCAGGCGCGAAATGGGCCACTTGTGTAAGCGAATATGGCGGCGTCTTAGTTCGATTTAGGCGAGAGCCTACTTGGATCACATTATTGACCCCTCCCGTTATGTCAAATATTCTCACGGCTCGTCAGGTGTTGAGTCTCGCGTTTGAAATGGGGATGGCCCGCGCGTCAGGAACGCGAAGATTCGATCTGGCGGCTCGTCGAGACCGAAGGAAGACACTTCGTCCTTCCGGCCCGGGCCCCTCCCCCTTGTCAATGTCATCCGCGTGCTGAGTAGTGGGTCAATTTGACGTGGGGCGGCCCTTGTGGCCGCCCAAGTAAACGGGCGGTCCTGAGATGGGCGGCCACAACGGCCGCCCCTACGTCGAATCGACCTACCATCAGACTCTGAACTGCGCAAAGGAGTCACGAATGCATCACCGCCGTAGTGCCGGCATTTCCCGGGTTCTGGTAATCCTCCTCTCGATGACGGTGTCCGCGGGCGTTCTCCGCGCGCAGCAGGACACCGCGACCATTCGTGGCACCGTCCTCGACCCGAGCGGCGCCGCGATCGCGCGTGCCACAGTTCAAGCGACGCAGACCGAGACGGGCTTCGTGCGCGAAACTCAATCCGACTCGCAAGGAAGTTACCTCCTGCTCCTGCTGCCGATCGGACACTATAACGTCGAGGCGACGGCGCCGGGATTCATGAAGTACGCGCAGCAGGGGATCAGCCTCAGCGTGAATCAGGTCGCGGTGGTGCCGATGCACCTCACGATCGGCTCGGTGCAGCAGATAATCGAGGTCCAGTCCGACGCCACGCAGTTGCAGACCACCAATGATCTCGGTGACACGGTGCACGGACACGAAATTCTGGACTTGCCGCTGAACGGCCGCAATTTCTCGCAACTCGGCCTGCTGCTGCCGGGCGCGGCGCCGCTCACGCAGGGTTTGCAGATCGCCGGAGGCACGCTGCGACAGGGTCAGCCTTATGCAGTGAACGGCCAGCGGCCGGAGTCGAACCAGTTTCTGGTGGACGGCGACGAGAACTACAACACCGTGAATGCCGGATTCGTGCTGCGGCCGCCGCCGGACGCCATCGCTGAGTTTCGGATTCTGACCAATACCGCTTCCGCCGAATTCGGTCATAACGCGGGCTCCACCACGAATATCGTCACCCGCTCAGGGTCGAATCAGTTTCACGGCGACGTCTACGAGTTCTTCCGCAACGATGCTCTTGACGCACGCAACTTCTTCTCCGTTGACACCGAGCCATTGAAGCAGAACCAGTTCGGCGGGACTCTGGGCGGACCCATCCGGCACGACAAGACCTTCTTCTTCGCTTACTACGAGGGATTCCGCAACCGGCAAGGCGAGACCCAGTTGACCACGGTTCCGACCGAGGCGGAGCGCACGGGCGACTTCTCCGCCCTGTGCTCCAGTTACAGCCCGCAGGGCTTCTGCACCAGTCCCACAGGCACGCAACTGGTCAACGTTTTTGCGCCCGTCCCGCAACCGATACCGTTCAACACGCTAACGAGCGACATGCTTAATCCGGTGTCGCAAAATCTGCTCGCCTTCTACCCTTTGCCGAATGCCCCGGCCTATGGGCCGAATGCGTACAACACCACCCAGGAGCTGCACAACAGCAGCGATCAGTTCGGCACGCGGGTCGATCACTACCTTTCGACGCGTGACACGGTGTCGGTCCATTACCTCTTCACGAACGGCTCGCAGCTCGATCCGCTTTCGATCGCGGGCGCCAATGTGCCCGGATTCCCGGTCGGCGAGGACTTTCGCGCCCAGAACATCGCTTTCGAGGAGACACACACGTTCTCGCCGGCGATGGTCAACGTAGCCCGATTCTCATATCTGCGCAACAAGCTGCTGTTTGGTCAGGCCGTCAACCACACACCGATTTCGTCGCTCGGTTTTGGGTACTCGCCGACGCTGCCGGAGCAGGCCGGCCCGCCCTTTGTCGAGGTGGGCGGATACGCGTCGGTGGGCAATCCCATCACCGGTCCGGACGACAGCCACCAGAACACCTATTCCTTTATGGAATCGGTGGCCTGGGTGCGCGGCAAGCACGAGTTCAAGTTCGGCGGGGAAGTTCAGCGCGACCAGATCAACAACGTGCTGGGCATCGCCTCGAACGGTTTCTTCGTTTTCGCGCCGGTGCCGATCATCGGGAATGCTTTTGCGGATTTTCTGATCGGCCAGCCGGTGGTCTTTCTTCAGGGGGGCGGCGACCTGCCGCGCGGCCTGCGTGCGACCAACGAGAATCTGTACGTCCAGGACAGCTACAAGCCGACGCCGCGGCTGACCCTGAATATCGGGCTGCGCTATGAACTGCCGCAGCCTTACAGCGAGATTCACGACAAGACGGCATTGTTCGAGGCGGGCAAGCAGTCCACGGTTCAGCCCACGGCGCCCGCGGGCTTGCTCTACCCGGGGGATGCCGGCGTGGGTCCGGGGCTGATTGCGCGGGACTATCGGGCCTTTGCGCCGCGCGTCGGCTTCGCGTGGGATCCGACCGGAAGCGGCCGCTGGTCGGTTCGGGGCGCGTACGGTATTTTCTACGATCCCTATTACAACGGCCAAGGCGGACCCACGCAGACGCCAGAAAGCGCCCCGCCCTGGTTCAAGACCATTCAGGAGAACTTCCCGCCGAATTTCGCCAACCCGCTGCCGCCCGGGTCGGATCCGTTTGCCCCCGTATTCAACGGCGCCCAGACGCTGACGCTGCTGACCCTCGATCCCAATCTGAGCGTCCCCTACGCGCAGGACTGGAACTTCACGGTGGAGCGCTCGTTTGGCCAGAGCTGGCTGCTCGATGTAGGCTACGTAGGAACCAGGGGCACGCACCTGCCGCGCTTCATCGAAGGCAATCCGGCGGTTCCGTGCTCCACGGTGCCGTCCAGCGAGTACGAGTCGTGCGTCAGCGGCCAACAGCAGAACGTGAACCTCTACCGGCTGTATTCGGGCTGCACGCCTTCAAGCCCGGACACCTGCACCTACGGTTCGGTCGGCCTGATTTCCGGCATCGCCAATTCCAGCTACAATTCCCTTCAGACCAGCCTGCGCAAGCGGTTCGGGTACGGGATCGCCTTCCTGGCTTCTTATACGTATTCGAAGACGCTCGATGATGTTTCGAGCTTCAATATCAGCGGCTCTTCGCCCCAGCTCGTTGCCGGCGAGAACGATCTTGCGCAGAATCCCTTTGATCTGTCGGCGGAATATGGGAGGTCGCTCTTCGACGCGCGGCACCGGCTGGTGTTCAGCTACCAGTGGCAGCTTCCCTTCTGGCGTGAGGGGCACAATTGGTACCAATATGCGCTGGGCAACTGGCAGATGGACGGGATCTTTTCCGCCGCGACGGGGACTCCGTTCACGGTCTACGATTCAAGCGATCCTTCGCTGCAGGGCCAGGCGCCGGAGATCTCCGGCTTCGTGGGCGACCGGCCGAACCTGGTCGGGAATCCGAATGACGGTCCCAAGACCGCCACGGAATGGTTTAACACCGCGGCCTTCCAGCGCGTCACCTACCTCGGCAGCTTTGGCAACGCCGGACGCAACATCGTGCAGGCTGCCGGACTCGCGCAATGGGACTTCGCACTGCTCAAGAATTTCCGCCTGCGCGAGAGCACCTCATTGCAATTTCGCGCCGAGATGTTCAATATCCTGAACCGGGTCAACTTTGCTGTGCCCAACGACGACCTGAATTCTCCCACTTTCGGACAGGTGCAGAGCGCGCTGCCCCCGCGGCAGATCCAGTTCGCGCTGAAGCTGATGTTCTGAACGAATTTCGCAGTGAAAAATCTCTTGAGGGAGGAAACACATGAAATTGCGCCAGTTATGCGGGTGGTTGTTTCTGGGGTGCTCGGTGGTGACTTTGAGCATCACTGCGGGACGGGTTGCGATCGCACAGCAAGCAGCCGCAACGTCCGCCAAGAGTTCTGAGACCACGATCAAAGGTTACGTGATCGATTCCGCCTGCACCTTTACCAAGCATCTGAAGAAGCCGATCAGCGCCGATTGCGCGATCGCTTGCGCCAAGGCCGGTTCCGACCTGGTGATCCAGACGGAAGCGGGCATGATTTATTGGCCGATTTCGGGGGAGACGCCGGCCACAAGTCAGAACGACAAGCTCATGGCCTACGCCGGCAAGATGGTCAGCGTGACGGGCAAGGTCTATAGCAAGGCCGGCTCCAAGGCGATCGTGATCGATAAGGTCGAGGCGGCAGGCGAGTGAAGATGGCACCGATGTTCCTCCCGGACGTGGAGGCGAATCCGCAGCCGGGACCGCACGCGGACGGGATCCGTGCCGTTCATGGCAAGGAATATCCGCAGATCTGGCACCTGTTTGCCTACCGTCCCGAAGCGACGGCGCATCTTGCTCAGTTTACCCAGGAGGTCATGCGGGGCGAATCCGAGCTCACCCCCGGCCTGCGGGAGCTGATCGCCGCTTTCACATCGGCGGGAAATCACTGCCCGTTTTGAACGAAATATCACGCCGCAGTTGCGGCGGAACTGCTGGGCAGCGCGGATCTGGTTCAGGGCGTCCTGGATGATCTGGAAAGCTCCCGGCTTCAGGAGAATCAGAAGAGCCTGTTGCGCTTCGTCGCGCGGGTGAACCACAACTCGCCGGACATCACAGCGGAGGATGTTAAGGCTCTGCACGCGGCCGGCTGGAGCGACGGCGCGATCTACGACGCGGTAACGGTCTGCGCGCTTTTCAACTTCTACAACCGCTGGATCGACGCTTCCGGCGTGCATCCCATGTCCGACGAGGCTCACCAGCAATTCGGAACGCGCACCGCGCATCATGGCTACATTCGAAAGTAGCGCCGCCGTCCGGAGCCCCGAGTTTGACCGTGATTATTACGGCTGGCGTGTGGTGCTGGCTGCGAACCTGGGCGTGATGGGCGGGTTCGGCTCCCTGTTTGTCTTCACCTTCAGCGTTTTTCTCAAGCCCCTGCAAGCGCAATTCGGCTGGAGCCGGGAGGCGATCTCCAGCGGCTTCGCCTTCGCGGCCCTCACCGTGGCGGTCTGTTCGCCCACGCTGGGGCGCTGGCTCGACCGCCTCGGTCCGCGGCGAATCATCCTTCCTTGCCTGACGGTGTTTGGGTGCGGCATCAGTTCGCTCGCCTTGCTGCGGCCGAACCTTTGGGAGTTCTACGCCACCTGCGTGCTGCTGGGGCTGGTCGGGAACGGCACCAGCCAGATGGGCTATTCACGCGCCGTCTCGAGTTGGTTCTCGGAGCGTCGTGGGACCGCGTTGGCCCTGGTGATGGCGGGCTCCGGGATGGGATCGATCGTTCTGCCGCTGCTGGCGGAGAGCCTGATCGCCATTTGGGGCTGGCGGGCCGGGTACCTGGTGCTGGGAGTTGTAAGCCTGCTGCTGGGACTGCCGCTCACATGGCGCTACGTCCGCGAGTGCGGCCACCCGATCCAAGGCGGACGCGCTCGTATCGAATCCGGCGTCTCCTGGCAGGGTGGCCTGCGCTCGTTTCCGTTTTGGGTGATCGTGGCCATGCTGTTCCTGAGTTCAGTGAGCTTGAACGGAACCATCACTCACCTTGTCGCGCTGCTGACGGACCGCGGCATAACCCCGGAGCGCGCCGCCTTGGGTGCTTCCGTCCTGGGTGCCAGCAGCCTGGGTAGCCGGTTACTCGCGGGACCCTTGCTCGACCGATTTCCCGGTCCCCGGATAGCCTTGGTGATGCTAACTGGCTCGGCCGCAGGTATTTGGCTGCTGTCCGGGGCGTCCACCCTGCGGGGCGGGCTTGTGGCGGCGAGCCTGATGGGACTTGGACTGGGCGGCGAGGCTGACATCACTCCCTATCTGCTCACGCGCTACTTCGGTCTGCGATCCTTCTCGACACTCTACGGTTTTACCTGGACCTTCTATGCCATTGCCGGCGGACTGGGACCGGTGATTCTCGGCCGCACCTTCGATCTCACGGGCTCGTACACCTCCGTGCTGAGAACCCTGAGCGTTGCGACTGCCGGGGCTGGCGGGCTCATGTTGCTGCTGCCCGTTTATTCGAGATCGCCCGACACTGACCGATACAGAACCGGTAGTTCCAAGTAACTTACGAGTGTATTGCACTATCGTTCACTTGACAGTGAAAGCCTTTAGGTGGCATCCTGAACGACCTCAGGGGGAATCTGTTTCCGGAGGCTTTGGGGCCCTCCGGCGATGTTCTCCGTCGATTTTATTACGAGCTGGATTCCAGGAAGGCAGTTCATTTGAGGGGGCCGGGAATTCTCTGGCCCACGGTAGTCGATTTCATACCTCCATACGGATTCGTCGTGGGCTCAGAGCCGGGCGGACCCAGCTAGAGGAAGGGAAGTGCAATGATGAAAAGGAGTCTTTTTTCCGCGGCTCTCGCAGTCGCAATCATAGGCTGCACGTTACACGCACAGGGCGCGCCTTCGAAGCTGACGGCTTCCAAACTCACCACTGCAAATGGCGCCATGCCGGCGAGCGCCGTTACGGCCCCGTCGACATCCCCTGCTGCGCCGGGCACGGCGGCAGCCCCGGCCGCTGCCGATAATCCTGGCCAGGCGCCTCTGCTCGAACGCCGCAATCCGCGGTACCGTCTCGAGTTGGGTGACGTCATCACTCTTGATTTCCCCTTTACTCCCGAATACGACGAGAACGTGACCGTGCAGCCGGACGGCTATGTCACGCTGATCACAGTCGGCGAGATGCACGTGGCGGGCATGACGATTCCCGAGGTGCAGACCGCGCTGCGCGACGCGTACTCCAAGGTCCTGCATGAGCCGATCATCGCTGTAGGGCTCAGCACGTTTGAAAATCCTTATTTCATCGTGGGCGGTGAAGTGGGCAAGCCCGGCAAATACGATCTGCACGGCGACACAACGCTGACGCAGGCAGTGGAAATTGCAGGTGGGTTCACCTACACCTCCAAGCACTCTCGCGTGATGCTGTTCCGGCGGGTATCGGATGACTGGGTTTCGGCGCGCGTGGTCAATGTGAAGAAGATGCTGAGCGCCGGCGATCTTGCCGAGGATATTCACATCGAGCCCGGCGACATGGTTTTCGTTCCCAAGAACCGGCTTTCCAAGGTTCAGCCTTATCTGCCTTATCTTTTGCCTTATCAGTTGTTCCGTATAAACTTTAATGCCAGCAGTACAAGCACCTACATACCATAATGCAAGGTCTGGTTTGACTGCCGCCGCCCCGCGGGGCGTGTCGAGGGAGGAATCTTAAATGGAAGAACAAAGCAGTTTTAAAGGCATGCACCAGACGATCACGTCCTTGTCGAGGGACTGCGTGGCAGTGGCCTTCCGGCGCCGCAGCCTGATTCGTCGCGCCTTCGTCTGGTCGCTCCTGGGAGGCGTTCTGGCTGTCATGCTTTTCGGGATTATGTATGAATCCGACTCGGAGATCGCGGTGCGGCCTTGGACAAGAACCCCGGCGACGATTACCGCCGACCAGAGCCCTCGGCCTACCCTGCCCGGCGACAATAACGGCGTGGAAGAGGCGATCAACTCGGAAATCGAGTTGCTGACCACCGACGACGTCCTGCAGCACGTGGTGGTCACCTGCAAACTGCAATACGGGATCCCCAAGTGGTACACGCCGGCGAAACTGTGGGTCTACCGGACCGTTCCCGGCTACTGGGACCAGTTGATTCCCAAAGCGGTGGCAAAGCTCAACGACGACCTCGAAATCGACGAGGTGAAGAGCTCCAACATGCTCACCATCGCCTACACGTCAAAGGACCCGACGATGGCATCCTGTGTGACACGTGCTCTCACAGGTTTCTACGTTGCCAAACACAATGCTGCCTGGCGTCCGCAGAAGATGTTCGATTTCTTCGCCCAGCAGACCGAGGACTATAAGAAGCGGCTTTACGACGACGAGCGCGCGATGTTCGAGTGGCAGAAGGCCAACGACGCGGTCGATTCCCAGGCGCAGATGGGGATGAGCATCAATCAGATGGGCAATTTCATGGCGAACCTGCGCACCACCGAGGCCGGCGAAGCCTCCAATCGCGGACAGTTGCAGTCTGGAGATGCTCAACGGGCCGTGCTCGCGCCGCGCATGGACACTACGCAGACGACTTCGGACAACTACCAGTTGATGGCGCAGCTGAAGGCTTCGTTGGTCAATTTGGAACTGCAGCGAACCTCATTGCTGGTGAAATACGATCCGAGCTACCCGCTGGTAAAGGCAGTAGACGTCCAGATCCAGCAGGCCCAACAAGCGATCGCTGAGCAGCAAAACCAGCCCGTTCACGATTCGAGTACGGGTCCTAACCCCATTGTGCTGTACCTTGACCAGGTCAATGCCGGGAACAAAATCCAGATGGCTGGGCAGACCGAGCAAATGAGGGTGATGAACGACATCGTGAAGCAGTACCACGATGAAGCGACAGCCTTCAATTACAAGGCGATGATCCAGAACGATATGCAGCGCGAAGTCAGCGCGATGCAGGGCAACTACCTGCTCTACCTCAATAAGCGTGAGGAAGGGCGGATCGAAGACATGCTGGACAAGCGCCAGATCGACAATGTGACCATTGTCAAAACTCCCACCATACCGGTCATCCCCACCTTTAATCCCATGGTGCTGGTGGCGCTGGCGGTCGTGCTGGCCGTGATTATCGCTATTTGCCTGGCTTTCGTGGTCGATTACCTCGATCCCTCGTTCCGGACGCCGGACGAAGTTCAGGAATTTCTGGATGTGCCGGTGTTTGCCTCGATTCCGGAAAACGGCCAGGAGGCCGTGGTCGGGGCCGTGCACAAGAACGGGAATTAGGGTTGGGCCATGCTGCTGGACCATTATGGGCTGCGTGAACAGCCCTTCGGCGTGACGCCCAACCCCCGATTCCTGCATCTGGGTCCCGGTCATCGGGAGGCGCTGGCCTCGCTGGTGTACGGGCTTGAATCGGGCAGAGGTTTTCTGGCGCTGATCGCTCCCCCCGGAATGGGGAAGACGACGCTGCTGTTCCAGCTTCTGGAGCGGCTGGGCGGCAGCGCAAGGACCGTCTTCCTTTTTCAGACGCAGTGCGATGCGCGCGGCCTGATGCGCGGCATCATGATGGATCTTGGCCTCGCCGCCCGCGAGGACGAGGACTTGGTGAGCCTGCAGTCGCGCCTCAATCAGGTGCTGATTGAAGAGCTGCAGGCCCGCCGGAAATTCGTGCTGGTCCTCGATGAGGCGCAGAACCTGGAAGACTCCGCGCTCGAGTTTGTTCGGATGCTCTCGAACTTCGAAACGCCTCGCGAGAAGCTGATGCACATTATCCTGGCGGGCCAGCCGCAGCTGGCGGAGAAGCTGGCGCGGCCCTCCATGGCCCAGTTGCGGCAGCGCATTTCGATGTTCATTCGTCTCCGGCCGCTGGGCGTGGCGGAGACCGGCGAGTACATTGACCATCGTCTTCGGGTGGCGGGGTACTCGGGATCGCAGCTCTTTAATCGAGGAGCGGTGAGCGCCCTGGCCACGATGAGCGGCGGGATTCCGCGGAACATCAATAATCTCTGCTTCAACGCGCTTTCGCTGGCCTATGCGGGCGGCCGCAAGACGATCGATTCTGACATCGTGCGCGAGGTGGCCGCCGACCTGGACCTGAGGGCGCTCGCGGCCGAAACGGGCTTGGCAAGTTCATCCACGGATGCGGAGCCGGCGCGGGCGGCGTCAGGTCTCGACCGCCGCGGCGCCGACGGCTGGGCGGTGATGCTCGATCGCATCCTGCCGGCAGACGCCGCGGGTTCGGTTTCGCCGGCGGCGCGACGGAGCCGGACAGGGCTGGAGCGAGTCAAGCCTGCGGTTGCGACCGTGGCAGCGGGACCTAATTGGAAGCAGACGGTGGGATCGCTCGCCGGGCGCCTGCGAGACCGAATGGTTCATTGAAGTTTTCATACTGATACTCGTCATACGCAGGTACATAGCGATGCGGAGGGGAAAGCATTGAGCAAAAATTTCGAACTCTTACAGCGGGCGCAGCGCGATCAGGAGTCGATCACGCGCGTCCGCAGCGGCAGCTCTGAATCTCTGGCGGCGCGACCGGATGGTTTCACCGCGCAGGAGGCGCTGCGGCTGGTCCAGCGGGTGTTTCTGGTGCCCGGTCCCGATGCACCGCGGGTGGTCGTTTTTTCCGCTGTCGATCCCGGGGACGGTTGCACAACCGTCTGCGCCCGGGTGGCGGAAACGCTGGCAGGTGAAGTCAGCCAGTCGGGGACGTCCTGCATCATCGACGCCGATCTCCGGGGGGCCTCGCTTCACCGCCACTTTGGAATGCAGAACACCAGGGGTCTCGCCGAGGCTGTGAGTCAAAGCGGACCGGTCCGCGACTTCATGCAGCCTGTGAACGGCGGCCGCCTCTGGATCATGACGGCTGGCGGGGGCGGTTCGAATGTCCATAGCCTGCTGACGTCCGAGGCCCTGGCTACGCGCATCGCCGAACTGCGCTCGGAGTTTGACAACGTTCTCATTGATTCGCCGGCGGTGAATCTGTACGCCGATGCGGTGGCGCTCGGAAAGCTGTCGGACGGGATGATCCTGGTCCTGCAGTCCAATGTCACCCGCCGCGAGGCGGCGCGTCGCGCCAAGGAGATCATCGAAATCGGACATGTGCGCCTGTTGGGGGCGGTACTCAACAAGCGGCGCTTTCCGGTTCCGGCCGCCATCTACGGCAAGATTTAGGAGTTTTTCGGACCCAACCGCGCTCGCTGTGCAGCGCCGGCCGGAAGGCTTGGTTTCCCTTGGGAAACGGTTTATCGGGTCCGGTCAGTATTCAATAAATTGGCGTTTCTCAGTGGGATTCCCGGCTTGGGGGCGGCGCGGGATGCGCTTTCCGGTGAGTCAGGGTCTTGACAGGGTATCTATTCTCCCCGGAGGGGCGAAGAAAGAGGAGGGCGGGGCAAGATGGCTGCGGTTCGTGATCGGAAATCAGGAAGTGCGGGTAAGGACCCCATTGCCGTTCTGGGCATGGGTCACGTGGGATTGCCCACCGCTTTGGGATTTGCAGAGTTGGGCTGGCAGGTCCTGGGGGCCGACGACATGGTCGAGAAGATCGATCATCTCAAGAGCGGCAAAGCGACCTTCTACGAGCCCGATATGCAGGAACTGCTGACCCGGCACCTGGCCAGCGGCCGGTTTCAACCGACCAAAGATGTGGATGCGGCCGTTGCGGCGGCGCGGGTGGTTTTTGTCTGTGTGGGCACGCCGCAGCGCGAAGACGGGGCTGCGGATCTCAGCCAGATCGAAGCGGTGGCCCGGACCATCGCGCGCAATCTGAACGGGTACAAGCTGGTGGTCGAGAAAAGCACCGTGCCGGCCTCGACCGCGGAGCGAATCAAGCGCACGATCGGGCGCTATGCGCGCACGGAGTCTTCGGCGAATGGATCGAACGGACGCGCGGCTCGCGGCGCCGCCAAGGTCGCAACCCCGCGGTTCGATGTCGCTTCCAATCCCGAGTTTCTCCAGGAAGGAAAAGCGATCCACAATTTTTTCCATCCGGAGCGGATCGTAATCGGCGTGGAGTCGGACCAGGCGCGTGAGCTTCTGGAAGAAATCTACCGGCCCCTGAAGTGCCCGATTGTGGTCACCGATCTCGCCACCTCGGAGTTGATCAAGCACTCCGCGAATGCCTTCCTGTCTACCAAGATTTCTTTCATCAACATGATCTCTGACATCTGCGAAGCCGTCGGCGCCGATGTAAGCAGCGTGGCGCGCGGCATCGGCCTCGATCCTCGCATCGGGCAGCAGTTTCTCAACGCCGGCATCGGTTTCGGCGGTTACTGTTTTCCGAAGGACCTCAAGGCCTTGATCCACTTGGCCGAAGAGCACGGCGCGCCCTGCGGAATTCTGCGTGCCGTCGAAGACGTCAATTTGCGGCGTATCGAAGTCTTCATGGAGAAGCTTCGCCATGCGCTCTGGGTGCTGCAGGGAAAGAAGATCGCGATCCTGGGGCTCGCGTTTAAGCCTCTGACCGACGACATTCGGGAGTCGCCGGCGCTGCGGGTCGTGGAAGAGGTGCTGAAGGAGGGGGCTGCGGTGCGCCTCTACGATCCCGAGGCCATGGCGGCGACGCAGCAGGTTTATCCCGAAGCGCAGGGGCGAGTGGACTACTGCCGGTCCGCCTATGAGGCGGCGCGCGGCGCGCACGCCGTCCTGATTACGACCGAGTGGGAGGAGTTCCGGAAATTGAATTGGAAGAAGCTGCGCGAATCCATGGAAGTGCCGGTGCTCGTCGACGGGCGTAATATCCTCGACCCGGCCGCGATGCGAGAGGCTGGTTTCGAATACTTCGGCATGGGCCGCGGTGGGCGACAAGCGACGCTGGCCGCGAGCGCGAAATAGCAGATTCTGGAATTCAGCAACGGAGTGACGGAGGCGCCCCGAAGATGACCGACTTCCCCAAATCTGCCAAGAGACCCCCGCGCAGCCTGATCACCGGCGGCGCGGGATTTGTGGGTTCCCATCTCTGCGAGAGGCTGATCGCGGAAGGGCACGAGGTCATCTGTATCGACAATCTCCTGACCGGCCGGCGGGAGAACCTCACCCAGCTCATCGACAATCCTCGCTTCATTTTCATCGAACACGACGTTACGCGCCCCATCGATGTGCCGCAGTTGCGCAGCCGTACGGACGGCCGCCTGAGTCCCGGCAATCACCTGGATTACGTCCTGCATCTGGCTTCGCCGGCCAGTCCCAAGGATTACGCGCGCCATCCCATCCATACCCTGAAAGTCGGCGGGCTCGGCACGTATCATGCCCTGGGCGTGGCCAAGGCGTATCAGAGTGTCTTCCTGATCGCTTCGACTTCTGAAGTCTACGGGGATCCCGAAATCAATCCCCAGCAGGAGACCTATTGGGGGCACGTGAATCCCGTTGGTCCGCGCAGTTGCTACGACGAAGCGAAACGGTTTGCCGAGGCGATCACCATGGCCTACCACCGCCAGCACGGGGTGCAGGTCAGGATTGCGCGGATCTTCAACACTTACGGCGAACGCATGCGCCTGGATGACGGACGCGTGCTGCCGAATTTCATCCCGCAGGCGCTCGAGGGCCGGCCGCTGACGGTCTACGGCGATGGCCGCCAGACGCGGAGCTGTTGCTACGTCAGCGACCTGGTCGACGGGTTATACCGGCTGCTCGTCTCGAACGAGACCGGGCCCATCAATCTCGGCAATCCCGAAGAGGTCACGATTCTTGAACTGGCCCGGAAGGTCATCGAGCACACGGGCAGCTCGAGCACGATCGTTTTTGAGCCTTTACCGGTGGATGATCCCATGCAGCGGCGCCCCGATATCACCAAGGCGCAGACTTTACTTGGTTGGACGCCCAAGGTGGGATTGACCGAGGGCTTGACGAAGGCAGTCTCTTACTTCAAGGACAAGCTACGCGAAACCGGCGCGGGCCGGCCGGTCGCAGCACGCTGAATCTGGGTTGTTGGAACGGAGCGCACCGTGAATAATCCGCGGCGACAAGCTCTTCTGACTGCGTTCAAGCTCTTTGACGTCGTCCTCATGGTGCTGGCCTTTGGCCTCGCCACCCTGCCGGTGCTCTACGAGACCGACGCGGCTTCCATCACGTCGTTCCTCTCCATGCGCATCCGGATCAACGATTTCCTGATTTTCCTGGCTCTGCTGACGGTGTGGCACGTTACCTTCTCTTCCTTCGGCCTCTATCTTTCCCATCGTCTTGACCGCCCGCGCGCCGAAATGGCCAGCGTGGTGAAGGCTACATCTCTGGCCACGGGCATCATGCTGGTGGCGGCGCTGCTGTTCCATATCACCATGGTGACGCCGGTCTTTCTGACCGTCTTCTGGTCGGTGAGCACCACCCTGGTCGTTCTCAGCCGCCTTACACTCCGTGCTCTGCTGAGGCAGGCGCGAGTGCGGGGCCGGAATCTCCGGCTGGTGCTGGTGGTGGGCACGAACTCACGAGCCCTGGAGTTTGCGCGCAAGGCGGAGAGCACCCCGGAGCTCGGTTATCGCGTGATCGGATTTGCCGACGATCCCTGGGAGGGAATCGAGGTGGTCCGGAACGCCGGCTATGACGTGGTCTGCCCCAGCCTGAACGAGCTTGCCGACTACATCAAACACAATGTCGTGGATGAAGTCGTCATGGCCCTGCCCATCCGGTCCTACTATTTTCACGCCTCGCGCATCGCCTCTCTTTGCGAAGAGCAAGGCATCATCATGCGGTTCCCGTCGGCTCTCTTCGACCTGAAGACCGCCCGCTCGAGGGCCGAGGAGTTTCAAGGCGATGCGCTCATCACTTTGTACACCGGAACGCCCGATGGTTGGCCGAAGATCATCAAGCGCGCGATTGATTTCACGGTGTCGCTGGCGGCTCTGATTGCGATCGCGCCGCTCCTGGCGGCGGTCGCCGCTCTCATCAAGCTCGGCTCCGATGGTCCCATAATCTTCGAACAGAAACGTATGGGGCTCAACAAGCGCATTTTTTCTGTGCTCAAGTTCCGCACCATGGTTCCCGGTGCTGAGGCGAAGCAGGCCGAGATCGAGCATCTGAACGAAGTCACAGGGCCGGTGTTCAAGATCAAGGACGATCCCCGGATTACGCCGGTCGGGAGGTTCCTGAGAAAGACCAGCATTGACGAGCTGCCGCAGCTGATCAACGTGCTGAGAGGTGAGATGAGCCTCGTGGGGCCACGTCCGCTGCCGGTAAGAGACTACAAAGGTTTCGACAAAGACTGGCAGCGGAGGCGCTTCAGCGTGCGCCCGGGAATCACCTGCCTGTGGCAGGTCAACGGTAGAAGCTCAATCCAGTTTGATCAATGGATGGAGCTGGACATGCAATACATTGACAGGTGGTCGCTGTGGCTGGATTTCAAAATCCTGGCTCAGACAATTCCCGCAGTGCTGCGCGGCTCAGGCGCGGCGTAGTCGTCCTCCGTCGAGGCTTGTTCCGCTTCTGGTTGCGATGTGCGATCGACTTTTCGGGACCTGACTTGGCTATTGGAGTACATCCGCACGGCCCGCCGCGTATCACTAATGATTAATATCAAAGTGTTCGTATACGAAAATAGTTACGGTACTGGTCTCGCTTTTCTGGATTGCTTATAATAGCGGCTCTTGCCTCCTTGCCAGGGGGAATTGGGACGAGGTCGACCGCGCGTGGAGCGGAGCTAATCGACTAGTACAAGTTCCATGCGGCAAGAGGATTCACATCCGCCGGCCCTCGACGGGCGGAGCTATTTGCCCTGTTCGGCCCTGGAGACCTTCGCATGAGTCTTGCTTTTAAGAGATTTCGCCACAAAGCGGCTCGCACGCGGTTCCGCGCTCCCTTGATCTGGTTTCGCAATCGCGGCCTGGACCCGAACGATGTCTTCCTGGCATCCTATCCGCGGTCCGGCAGCACATGGACTCGTTTCGTCCTTTACGAGATTCTGGCGGGCGAGCCTTCGAGTTTCGACAACGTCAATCGGGGAATTCCCGAGAACGGTATCCAGTGGCTGGCCCGGCCGCTGCTCCCCGGCGAAGGCCGCCTGATTAAGACCCACGAGCCCTATCGGCCCGAATATGGAAGGGCGGTTTACCTGGTGCGGGATATGCGCGACGTCATCTTTTCACAGTATTCGAGGGAGAAGGAACTGGGCATTCTTTACGACGATTTTGACGGGTACCTCTCCAAGTTCCTGCAGGGTAAGATCAGCGGCTTCGGCGCCTGGCAGAGACACATCGACTCCTGGCTGGAATCGCCGCTCTCGCGGCGCGGCGACCTGTTGCTCCTGAAATTCGAGGATATGCGCAAGGACATGGAAGCGGCGATCGGCCGCATGCTCGACTTCTTTGGTGTTGAAGTCGGGACCGAAGTCATCCGCGCCGCCATCGCCAACAATTCTCTCGATCGAATGCGGGAGAAGGAAAAGCAATCGAAGACGCTTCACCAGGCCAAAAGCGGTGAAGAAGGAAGGTTCGTGCGCAAGGGCTCCGTGGGAGGCTGGCGGGAAAGGCTGACGGATGATCAGTTGCAGATAATCGACAGCTTTGTGGGTGACGCGTTCCGCCGCATGGGCTATCCCTTGGCCGGCGCGGTTGCCGAAGCGCGCAGCCCCGTGCTCGCGGGCTGAATTGCCCGACCAGGAGTTCAAGTTTCTTCATGAAATCGAAACAGGCATCGTCACACGGCAGGCCTTTCCCGGTACCGAGGCGGCGCAAGACGCCATCGTCCCCCGGCGCGATCCGGCGCCTCCGCAGGCAGGTCGGCGGGTTCGTCGCTTACCTCTTCAGTTGGTGGCGATACTAGGCGCCTCGGCGGCGACGCGAGTCTGCAAAGTTCTGAGTGGGAGTGCACAGACCGCATGTCATTTCTGCGAGTGCTGCGAAGGAAAGCTTCAAGGACAGTTCTGCGCGTTCCGATCGTCGGGTACCGCCACCGCGGTCTCAATTCGAACGACGCCTTTGTTGCCTCTTATCCCCGGTCGGGAAGCACCTGGCTGCGGTTTCTGCTGCTGGAGCTCCTGACCTGCGCCGATGGCGCGGGCTTCGAGAACGTGAACCAGATGATTCCCGATGTGGGCGGCCAGGCTGGATCTCCGAAGCTGCTCGGGGGCAGCGGCCGTCTGATCAAAACGCACGAGGCCTACCGGAGCGAGTACGGCAGAGCGGTCTACCTGGTCCGTGATCTGCGCGATGTCGTGATTTCCGAGTTCGAATATGAGAATGCGAATGAGCGCATCGCCGAGGATTTTGACACCTTCGTGATGCTATCCTTGGAAGGGCGCGTCAATGGTTACGGGTCGTGGAAAGACCACGTGGCGTCTTGGGTGGAATCACCCCTGGCCGCTGACGGCCGGCTGCTCGTCGTCAAGTTCGAGAAGATGAAGACGCAGACGGAAGATACTCTGGCCGACATCCTGGATTTCCTGAGCGTCAGCCGTGACCGCGCCGCGATTCGCCAGGCGATCGCTAACAACAATCTGCAGCGAATGAAGGAGAAGGAAGATCGCTCGCCGCAGACCAGCGCCTACAGCCGCCAGTCGGGCAATGGAGAGCAGAAGAGGTTTATCCGCAGCGGATCAACGGGCGGCTGGAGGTCGAGGCTCACCGAGCCGCAGGTACACATGATCGAGCGCCAGGCTGGCTCCTGGCTGAGCAGAATGGGTTACTCGCTTGAAACCGCGCCGCCGGTCGGGGGTGAGCTTTTGAGCGGCGCGAGAGCGCGATGAATCGGGTTTATGGAAGGCTCCCGGCGGATTCCGGGGGCAACGAAAGAGGTAGGGTTTGGCTGAGAACGTAGTTTTAGGCGGGTTTGGGGGCGGAGCGATCGCTCGTCCGAACCATGAACGATGGGGAAAGGTGCTGACCATCGCGGGCTTTGTTGTGCTCGGCCTGCTGGCAATGCTCGTTTCCGATATCGTTTCGCAGATGATCGCCAAGCATTATCACCGCTATCGGGAATGGATTCTGATGGGTATGTTCCTGAGCGGTATTCCGATCACGATCTTCATGGCGGTTGCCGTCTGGGAAGGCATCTTTTGCGCCATCAGGCTTTTTAAGGAATTGCGATGGTGGCACCTGATGTGGTTCATGCTTTTTGCCAGCGCCCTTATTTTCCGCAAGCGAAGTTCGAGCGAGGCTTACTCCAATCCCGTCGATTCGGCGGCGAGTTTCCGCATTCTCATGGTCGGCGGCGTGGGAGCGACCCTGCTCGTCCAGCTCATCATGCGGCGGCTCAACTGGCTGAATTCTCTGATTACGGGCATCCCGGGCGTGCTGACATGGTTCACGATGGTCTGCATGCTGTCGACAGTCTGGTCCGTGTACTGGGAGTGGACGCTTTACAAGGCCTGCGAGTACTCGGTGGACGTGGCCACCCTGGCCGTCGTTGTGCTGGTCATCAAGAACAGCGAGCAGATGAAGACGTGGTTCGAGTGGACCTGGCTGCTGTACGGGGCGCTCCTGTGCTGTGTGTGGTTCTGGGTTCCGGTGGACCCGAGCGACGCCCTCAGCAACCACTTTGAGTACGGCGAGCAGGGCATCGGCTTGATCGGTGTTCAGTTGCAGGGCATATTTCCGGACGTAGCTTCCAACGACATCGGGCAGTACGGGGCAGTACTCTCGGCGGTGGCGTTGGCCCGCCTCCTGCCTTCCACACGGCAGCGGAAACACCTTGCATGGTACCTGGCGCTTTTCGGCTTCGGCGTGGCCACCATGTTGTTCGCCCAGTGCCGCTCGGCCATCATGGGGTTTGCGCTGGCGGTGTTCTGCATCTTTTTGTTTTCCCGCCGCGTTCTGCAAGGCGCCATCATCGTCCTATCCGGTGCCGCAGTCTTCATGGTCAGCGGGATGTGGCAAGTAGCGCTGGATTATCTCAAGCGCGGCCAGAGCACGTCACAGTTGACGTCGCTCAGCTCGCGCTTGAGCTGGTGGTCGGTGGCTTGGGAGAAGTTCTGCGATAACGCTCTGACCGGCCTGGGCGCCTGGGCTGCCGGACGATTTGGCGTGCTGGCCAGGCTCGGTCACAAGATGACCGCCTCGATGCACAGCGACTGGGTCGAGATCATTGTTGGCACCGGGATCTGGGGTATTATCCCGGTGCTGGTCGTCATGATTTGGACCTGGTGGGTCCTGATCCGGTACATCCGGAACAAGAATGCGGACGGTCTCGATGCCGATTTGTGCCTGGAGGCGATCGGCGTCCTCAGCGTTCTGACCATCCGCATGTTCTTCATGACGGAACTGAGCTGGCACGCCCCTTTGAGCTTCTTCGTTCCCATTGGCTATGCTGAATACCTCAGAAGACGCTCGCATTCTCGACCAGGCCAGATTCCGAAACTGCTCTTCCGGCGCTAGTCCCGCGGATTGGCGGGTGAAATTCGGGGTGTGCCGAAGTCCCGGGCAGCCACGTGATCCGCAAGGAGACTGTGAAGGTCCTGGTTGTTCACAACTATTACCAGCAGCGGGGGGGAGAAGACGCCACCTTCGAACAGGAATGCCGGCTGTTGACGCGGTTCGGTCACACGGTTATTCCATATCAGCGCAGCAACAAGGAAATTGAGGGAGCCGGAGCGTGGGCCCGGCTGCGCGCGCCGCTCGATATCGTCTGGAACGCGCGCCGCCGCCGCGAGTTTCTGGCGCTTTTGCAGGCTGAGCGTCCGGACGTGGTTCACGTCCACAACACATTCTTCACGATTTCGACCTCGATTTTCGCGGCGTGCCAGGAGGCAGGCGTGCCGGTGGTGCAGACCCTGCAGAATTATCGCCTGTTCTGTCCGGTGGCGGTTTTCTTTCGGGATGGCAAGGTTTGCGAGGATTGCATGCAGTATAGCCTCTGGCATGGAATCCGGCACGGCTGCTATCACAACTCCCGCCGTGATACGACGGTCGTGGCGGCCATGATCAAGATCAACCGCGTGCTCAAGACATGGCCCGGGAACGTGGATGGATTCATCGCCGTGACGCCCTTCGGCAGGCGGAAGCTGATCGAAGGCGGACTGCCGGCGGAGCGCGTGATGGTCAAGCCGAACTTCGTGGATCCTGATCCGGGCGAAGGCGGCGGCGAGCGCGACTATGCGCTATTCGTGGGACGGCTTTCGCCGGAGAAGCGTGCTGCGACGATGCTGCGGGCCTGGAGGAAACTGGATCGTCCCGTGCCGCTGAAGATCGCCGGCAGCGGGCCTGAGCAGGAGGATCTTCAGGAGATGGCCCGGCGCATCGGCCTGAAAAACGTTGAGTTTCTCGGCCAGACCCCTCGCGAGAATACCCTGGCGCTGCTCAAGGGGGCTCGATTTCTGGTCTTCCCCAGCGAGTGGTATGAGGGATTTCCGGTGACGATCTGCGAGGCCTTTGCCTGCGGCACTCCGGTGATCTGCTCGCGGATGGGAGCCATGGAGGAGATCGTCGAAGATCGTCGCAGCGGATTCCATTTTCCGCCTGGTGACGCGGATGCTTTGGCCGAACGGGCGGGTTGGGCGTGGAGTCATCCGGAAGAGATGCGCCGGATGGGCTCCGAAGCGCGGCGCGAGTTTGAATCGAAGTACACGGTGGAGAAGAATCACCCGCTGCTGATTGAGATCTATAACTGGGCGATTGCCCGCAAGCGCGGATCGCCGGACCCGATTTGAGGCGCCGGCGCCGTTTGCGATTTGTTTTTTGGGGGATACCACAACCATGAGTGTGGCTGTGATCACGGGCTCTGCGGGTCTGGTGGGCTCGGAAGCCGTAACCTATTTTGCCGGTCTGGGTATGGACGTGGCCGGGATCGATAACGGCATGCGCGCCGAATTCTTCGGTCCCGAAGCCTCGACGGACTGGGTTCGCGACCGCCTGAAACGCAATGTCAAAAACTACAGCCATTACGCTGCCGATATCCGCAGCGAAGCTGAAATCAATCGGGTCTTCCAGAACTACGGCAACTCGATCACCCTCGTCGTCCACACCGCCGCCCAGCCGTCGCACGATTGGGCTGCGCGCGCTCCCATCGTGGATTTTACGGTGAACGCCAATGGCACCTCGGTGCTGCTGGAGGCGACGCGCAAGTTCGCCCCCGACGCGGCGTTCATCTTCATGTCCACCAATAAGGTTTACGGCGACACGCCGAACCGGCTGCCGCTGGTGGAACTCGAGACCCGATGGGAGATCGATCCCAGTCACGAGTATCGCGAGGGCATCCCCGAGACGATGTCGATCGATCAGTGCCTGCACAGCCTGTTCGGCGCTTCCAAGGTGGCGGCGGACGTCCTGGTTCAGGAGTACGGGCGCTACTTCGGCATGAAGACGGGCTGCTTCCGCGGAGGCTGCCTGACGGGGCCGAATCACTCGGGCACACAGCTGCACGGTTTTCTGGCCTACCTGATGAAGTGCGCCGTCACCGGGACTCCGTACACCATCTTTGGGTACAAGCGGAAGCAGGTGCGCGACAACATTCACAGCGCCGACTTGATCCGCGCCTTTCACGAGTTCGCCAAGGACCCGCGTCCCGGCGAAGTCTACAATATGGGCGGCGGACGCTTCAGCAACTGCTCCATGCTCGAGGCGATCGAACTCTGCCAAAACATCTCGGGGCGCAAGCTGGACTGGAAGTACGTCGACGAGAATCGTGTCGGCGACCACATCTGGTGGATCGGCGATCTGCGGCGATTCCAGTCGCACTATTCCGGCTGGAAGCTTGAGTACGACGTTCCGAAAATCCTCGAAGAAATCTACGAATTGAACCGGGAGCGCTGGGCGGCATGATCGACAAGGGCAAGCAAAACGTCCTCGGCATTCTCATGAACGCGGTCGATTACGAAGCCGCGGTCGAGTTTGTGATTCGGGCCGCGAAGGAGCGGCGCGGAGCCGCGATTTCGGCGCTGGCGGTTCACGGCCTGATGACCGGCGTCAGCGATCGCGAGCAGAAATACCGGCTCAACCATTTCGATCTGCTGGTGCCGGATGGTCATCCGGTCCGCTGGGCGCTGAACCTGATGTACGGCACCGCGCTTCCCGACCGCGTCTACGGGCCGAATCTGACGCTCCGGGTCTGCGAGAGAGCGGCCAAACAAGGACTGCCCGTCTACTTCTACGGAAGTACGCCCGAGGTGCTCGCGGGGATGAAGAGATTCCTGCTCGAACGCTTCCCAGCGCTGAAGATCGCAGGCATGGAGCCCTCCCGCTTCCGGCGCTTGAACGCCGCCGAAAAAGCCGAGCTGGTGGAGCGCATCCAGGCGTCCGGCGCCGCCATCACCTTCGCGGGCCTCGGGTGCCCGAGACAAGAGGTGTGGGCCTACGAGTTTCGGGACGCGCTTTCCATGCCGATCCTGGCCGTGGGCGCGGCCTTCCCCTTTTTCGCGGGCGAGGTTCCCCAGGCGCCGCGATGGATGCAGGACCGTGGCCTGGAGTGGCTTTTCAGGCTCGGTGCGGAGCCCAAACGCCTGTGGCGGCGTTATGTGATGCTCAATCCTGCGTATCTCACGCTTTTGACCTTGCAGGCGATGCGCGTCACGCGTCCCTCGACGGACGGAGCCCTGCCGCGGCAGGAACTGCTTTACGGATAACGTTCTCGCCGCGGAAGGACCTCGAACGCATGGGCGAGCGTGATTCCAGGAAGGAAAGTGAATTTGATGGCCACTACACAGACAGCGCGACCTTCGGTGCGAATGCCGGCGGCACCGCCCGAGCGTCCCGGAAAGTTGCGCAGCGTGCTTTTCTTAATTGCGCTGCTGCTGGTGATCTTCAGCCGCAAGTGGATCCCCGGGATCCGGTACGACTGGCTCAATATCATTCCGCTGTTGGCCTTGGTCTATATCGGCTACGCCATCGTGACGCTCGACAAGACGTTCGGGTACGTCCCCTACATCGCGCGCTGCCTGTCGGAAGATCCTTCCGTGAAGAAGCCTACGGGACGGTTCCTCTTTTCTCCTTACGTGCGCTCGATTGTTCTCATTCTGCTGGCGCTCGGCATGATCGAGTTCGGACTGCGTATGCGCAGCTATCATCGCGCGCTGGTTTACGAGCGGCACGGCAACCTGCTGTTCACGCCGATTCCCAATCAGAAGTACATCGAGAAGATCACCCTGACGCCGTCCACCATCGACAGCTACGGGCTGCGCGGTGGGCCGGTCGCGCCGAGCGCCCTCGAGGAGGGCAATCCGACCGTCCTGTGCCTCGGTGATTCGGTGACCTACGGCTACGGCGTCGATGACGATCACACCTACGCGGCCGATCTTCAGAAGGACTTTGATCAGGCCTCGCCCGGCAAGTACGTGGTACTGAATGGCGGTGTGGACGCTTATCCGATCGCGCTCGAGGACGCGAAATTCCTCTATCTCTGGGATCTTGGCATTCGTCCCAAGGTCGTAGTCGTCGGCTACAGCTTCAACGAAGGCGCCATCGGGATGCTCTCGTTCGGCAACGACGAGAAGGCCAAAGCTCAGTTTGCGGCCCGTGTGAGGGAAAAGAACGAACTGCGCAGCATCGCGCTCTACACGCTGGTGGTGGAAAACTGGGCGCGCCATTACTACGACCGGATCAAGGGCAAGCTCGTGCCCGGGACGAATTTCACCAAGATGTCCGAGACCGAGGCCAGTTCGCTCTACAACCAGTTTCTTGATCGCTTTACGTCCGACCTCCGCGGTCACAACGTACAGCCCGTATTTCTGCTCTTCGCCGGATTCGATGGCCGGACCCACAAGTACGACGATCAGGGGTTGCTGCAGGTGGTGTTCGCCGACTACGCGCAGAAGAACGGGATTCCGCTGTTGCGCAGTAAGGATGCTCTGGCCGCGGGCGAGCCGGACGACTACGACATCAGCCCGTTCTTCATCGATCACGCCCATATGAACGAGCGCGGCACGGAGCGCGTGGCGGCGGCGCTGGAGCCCTTCCTGAAGAAGACCATGGCCTCTCCCGTAGCTTCGCAGCAGGCACGCCTCGGTCGATAAGTTCGAAGATGCTCGTACTCGGCATTTCCGATCTCGATCACGACACGGCCGCAGCGCTCGTCGGCGCTGAAGGGCCGATTGCCGCCATTGAGGAAGAGAAGCTGAGCCGTACGCCGGCGGCAGGCGTGCCGCAGGCGGCGATCGAGCGATGCCTGGCCGAGGCGAAGGCCAGGATCTCCTCGCTCTCAATGATCGGCGTGGCTTGCCGGCCGAAACGCGCGTGGTTGCGGGACGAAGGTGGTCAATGGAGTGCATTTGCGGCCACAGCCCGCGGCATGGGGTCGCGCAGCACGCAAGATGAGCTCTTCTGGAAGCTGGAGCAGTTGCGGAGCTTGCGCAGCCTCGGGGGACCGGCGGTTCCCGTGGTCAATTTCGAGCATCATCTTTGCCACGCGGCCAGCGCCTTTTATCCTTCCGGCTTCGACCGGGCCCTGATCCTGACCCTGGATCAGTGCGGCGATATGTGGTCCGGCCTTCTGGCGACGGGCGAGGGTACGCGGATCAAAGCCCTGCGGCCGATGCGCTTTCCGGCGTCGCTTGGATGGTTCTATTCACGGGTCACCGAGCTGCTGGGGTTCCGGCCCGGACGCGATGAGCACAAAGTGCAGTGGATGAGCAAAGAAGGCTCGCCCGACTTTGTGCCCGTTTTTCGCAAGCTGTTTTCGCGTGGTCCGGAAGGCCTGCCGATCCTGAATCTGCAATACGTGAGCGCGGCGCGCAATAGCCGCGCCGGGTTCGTTCCCGAGATCGTGCGGGAACTGGGAGTGACCGAGCCCAGTGCTGTTCACCAGGGCCGCCTGCGAGCCGACATCGCCCGCAGCGCGCAGGAGTTCGTCGAGGAAAGCGTCACCGAACTCACCGAAGCCTGGCGCCTGAAGACCGGCGCCACCAGTCTGGCCGTAGCGGGCGGGTTGTTTCTGAACGTGATGCTGGCGCGGGCGCTGGAGAAGCGCACCGGGTTCGAGCGGGTATTCGTTCAGCCCGTGGCAGGGAATCCCGGCTGCGCTCTGGGCGCCGCGTACCTGGCGCGCCAGCGGCTGAAGTCTGACGTATGCCCGCAGCCGTTCTCGCATCTTTATCTCGGGCCGCGCCTCGAGGAAGAAGAGATCAAGGCCGTCCTCGACAATTGCAAGACGATTTATCGCTACCTGCCGAGCGAGCGGCAATTGCTGGATGAGACGGTCCGGCTGCTCCAGGATGACAAGATCGTCGCCTGGTGCCAGGGTCGAACGGAATTTGGCCACCGCGCGCTGGGCAATCGCAGCATCGTGGCTTCGCCTTTTTCGCCGTTCGTCACTGAAAACCTGAACCGGTATGTCAAGCGCCGCGAGGACTTTCACCCCTTCGGCCTTTCGGTTCCGGCCGAGGATGCGGAACCGCTGTTCGATTGCACTTCGAACTGCCGGTTCATGTCATCGGTTGGAAACATCAGGGGCGGCCCCAAGGAGTTGGAACGCTTCGGATTCAACGACGGGGCGGCAAGGGTCCACATTGTGGAGCGGCAGGTCAATCCACGCTTCTGGAGCCTGCTGCGAAAGTTCGGCGAGACATCTCCGGCGCCCGTGCTGGTAAATACGTCGTTCAACCTCTTTGGGGAGCCTCTGGTGTCCGATCCGCGCGACGCGGTCCGCAGCTTCTACTGTTCGGGGATTGACGCCCTGGTGCTCGGAAATTTTCTGGTCGTGAAGCCTTGAACGGAGGCTTGTGGTGCGCGCTTCCAGCGTGCGTCCCGGCCCAAGGCAGACAAGATGACGCACGCGGGAAGCGTGCACCACAAACTGAGACAGCCTGGCGGGCGTCCCTTATAACCAAGAGATGTATTCATTAGGACGGTACTAGTATACAAACCGGCTGAGATGTGCTAAAGTAGCGGATTCAGTCTTCGATCTCACTTGGCCAGACCCGATCTGACGGCCTCCGCCGCCTGAAAGGTCAGGCTGTACACCCGTTGCGTTCCCCGGCGACTGCGGGCATTGCAGGGTTGGATTCTCAGGAGGGCTTATGGGTTTTCTCCACACGTCAAAGACGCGGCTCGGAATTGCCGGACAACTGCTGGGATTCTTCTGGCGGGGCAAGCGCTGGTGGCTGGTGCCCATGATCGTGATGCTGCTGGGGCTCGGTGTGTTCATCATCCTGGCGCAGAGCTCGGCGATCGCGCCCTTCATCTACACGCTGTTCTAGTCGCTCGTGTTTCAGACGTAGTGCAGGCTTCCAGCCTGCGATTGGAGCGCGGCGCAAAACAGACTCGAGTCGGCTCGAACTTCGCATCCCCCGGATGCTGTCACGCGGAGCGGGTCGCTCGATCTTGAATCGCAGCCATTAATCAAGAGTTGGGAGGGGGAGCAATGGGATTCTTCAAGAGCATCTGGTCGGTGATTCGAGGCATTGGGCGCGTGATCGAGCCCTTTGCCAAAAAGCTGGGCAATTTTCAGGCCCGTGTGATCCTCGTCGTCCTGTACGCCATCTTTGTTTTGCCTTTCGGGGTTTTGGCTCGTCTGTTCTCGGACCCTCTCCGCATCAAGACCCGGCCGGCTGCATGGATTGCCACTCCCGAGGAAGCGATGGACATGCAGTGGGCCAAGAGGCAGTGATCCCGTGGACATTTTAGGAATTTCCTGTTACTACCATGACGCCGCAGCCGTACTTCTGCGCGACGGTCAATTGATCGCCGCCGCCGAAGAGGAGCGCTTTTCGCGCATCAAGCACGACTACGAGTTCCCCAAGCACGCCATCCAGTATGTGCTGGAAGAGGGCGGCATCAACGGCAAGGATCTCGATTACGTGGTCTATTTCGAGAAGCCTTTCCGCAAGCTCGACCGCATCCTGCTGACGTCGCTCCAGACCTATCCCAAATCCTGGAAGGTCTTCCGCGAGTCGATGATCACCTGGATGCTCGACAAGCTCTGGGTCGGAACCACCATTGAAAGTGAAGTCGGTGTGCCGCAGGACAAGATCCTATTCTCCGATCATCACCTCTCGCATGCCGCCAGCGCCTATCTGTGCTCGCCCTACAACGAGGCCGCCATCCTCACGGTGGACGGCGTCGGCGAATGGGTAACGGCCACCTACGGCGTGGGCAAGGGCAACGATATTCGTCTGCTCCAGCAGATGGATTTCCCGCACTCCATCGGCCTGCTGTACAGCGCCTTCACCGCCTTCCTCGGCTTCCAGGTGAACGAAGGCGAGTACAAGGTGATGGGGATGGCGCCCTACGGCACGCCCCGTTACGTGGATAAGGTGTGGAAGGTCGTCCGCCAGAACAACGACGGCTCGTACGCGCTGGACATGGACTACTTCTGCTTCCACCACTCCACCGAGAAGACGTACAACCGAAAATTTGTAGAGTTGTTTGGTCCGCCGCGCGAGCCCGAGGTTCACTTCTTCACCGACGGCACTGGATTCCCGAAGTATTTCGGCGAGAAGCCTTCGAATTACGCCGAACTGGCGCGGGAGAACCAGCACTACGCCGATATCGCGGCCAGCATCCAGAAGGTAACGGAAGAATTGCTGGTCGGTATGGCCAAGAGCCTTCATAAGATGACAGGGCAGACCAGGCTCTGTATCGCGGGCGGCGTGGGACTGAATAGCGTGGCCAATACGCGCATCCTGAACGAGACCGGATTTCAGGAGTTGTTCGTTCAGCCGGCGGCAGGCGACAGCGGCGGCGCCCTGGGCGCAGCTCTGTGGGCCTACAACTCTCTGCTCGGCAAGCCCCGCACTTTCCAGATGAAGCACGCCTACTGGGGCAAACACTACACCCCGGGCGAGGTCAAAGCTTTCCTCGACAAGAGCCGCATTCCGTACGAAGTGTATGAGAACGAGGACAAGCTGCTCGATCGCGTGGTCGATCGCCTGACCAACGAGAAGGTGATCGGCTGGTATCAGGGCCGATTCGAGTGGGGCCCGCGCGCGCTCGGCAATCGCAGCATCCTGGCCGATCCGCGCAGCCACCAGATGAAAGACATCGTAAACGCCAAGATCAAGTTTCGCGAGCCCTACCGTCCCTTCGCGCCCTCGGTGCTGGCGGACCGCGCCGCCGATTACTTCGAACTCAAGAATCCGGAGTCGCACTATCCGGCGCGCTATATGCTTTACGTCGTGCCGGTGAAGCAGGATAAGCAGGACACGCTGCCCGCGATCACGCACGTGGATGGCACCGGGCGCCTCCAGACGGTATTCCGCGAGGAGAATCCGCGCTACTACGGCCTGATCGAGCGCTTCGGCCAGGCTACGGGCGTCCCGGTCATCCTGAATACGTCGTACAATCTCCGCGGCGAGCCGATCGTCACCACGCCCGCCAACGCCTTCAGCACGTTCTCCAAGAGCGAGATGGATTTGCTGGTGATGGAGAACTTCATCGTCGATAAATCCGCGCTTTAGGTTTGAGGCGCCGGCTCCGGGAAGGAGCCGGCCCAAGGCCCCACCTGTGAGAGCGGCTTCGGAATCCGCGTACGCCGGCGGGGACGTTTTTGTCAAACAGCACGCGCAAGGCGGTGACTCTGGGCGTAGGTCAAAATCGCTTTGACTTGCTCAGGCGGGATTTGAAACCGCTCGGCAATTTCGGCGGGGCTGACACCGTAATCGAAATTATCGACAATAGCATCGGCCGGCATGCGCGTGCCCCGAAGGACAGCCGCGCCACCTTGAACTCCCGGCTTCACTTCGACCAGCGGGCATTCCGACCAGTCGACCTTTTCCATGGCGGCCATCAGCAACTCACCAAGAACATGATTCCGTGTTTTTGACTCCGACGCCAGCACTACTCACGGTCACGCCCGCCGTTTCTGGCGCTCCTGCATGTAGGCCCGCAGCAGAGTATTGATGCGGGTCTGATAACCCGGACCTTGCTTCCGGTACCATTCGAGCACGTCACGGTCGACCCGAATGGTCAACTGCGCTTTCCGGGGGACTGGCTGAAGGCCTCGCCTCACCACTGCGCGAGCGAACATCTCCGGCGTCAGTTCGGGCGTGTCGGAGAAATCGATTTCGCTGTCCTTGAGCGCGTCCAGCCGCTTCCAATCAGTCCGCGATTTGTTTGAAGTAGCTGATTTCCTCATTCCTGGTCGCCTTTCGAACCGAGATAATCCGGATCACTTCGTCGCTTTCGGTGTGGGCGACAACCACCGCCCTGCCCCCGAGCAAGCCGACGGTCACGAATCGTTCTTCGTCATAATGAAACCGGTCGTCCGTGACGGTGACCGTTGTGCCGGCGAAGACGGCCTCAATGCCAACGAAGTCGATCCCGTGTTTCCGGATGTTGGCCCGCCGTTTGGGATCGTCCCATTCAAACCGCACAGGCTACTGTAGCTACAGATCGCACCTACGTCAAGGGAAAGGAACGGAGTTGGATACGACGAGAAAATTCACATGCTCGCGAGGACCACGTGATCGGCTTGGCGCGCCGCGTATTCAATCGCCGCAAGAATATCTTCCTTCTCCAGGAAGGGATAGTCAGCGAGGATTTCTTCGCAGGATAAGCGAAGCTCTTGAGTGCGGCGGCTTGATCCCGCTTTCTTCCCGCGAGCTTGCTCGCGTGTTGCACTCAATTCTCTCGATTCCCGGCGCTGTCCACGGTCAGCAACCTCGCCTGATCAAAGCAGTAGGAAGCTACCGCACTCAAAGGTTTGCGCGCACCCCAGCGAGTTGGGTGCGGCGAGAGAAGCGAGAGAACATCTGCTTGCGATGAGACCCCGGTTGGCGTAAGCTCACCTGCATGGACGAACTCATCTTCGAGGTGACTCAGGAAAGCGATGGGGGTTTTGTGGCGGAGTGCCTCACCGAAGGTATTTTCACGCAAGCCGATGACTGGCAGAGCCTGCGCGAGAACGTAAGGGAGGCGGTCGCCGGCTTTCACTTCGACCAGCCGGCGCGACCCCGGCGGATTCGTCTCCACCTGGTTCGAGACGAGGTTCTCGCCTAGCCGTGAAGATTCCGCGCGATCTGACTGGAAGCGACTTGGCGAAGGTGCTGTGCCGCGATTGGCGCTATCGGGTGATCCACCAGGAGGGCAGCCACATCATTCTCGAAACGGAGAACCTGGGCACCAACGCATCGCAGTGCCGGCGCACCCCTGCCTCCGTGTTGGAACCCTCAGTGCGGTTCTGCGGTCCGTCGCGCAACACAAAGGAGTAACGCGGGACGATTTGCTCCGCTCGCTTCGCTAAACACCAACGGCAGACCAGCAGGCAGACGGCGAAATTCCACAGCGGCAAGGTAGACCGTCACGCCCGCTGCTTCTGGCGCTCCTGCATATAGGCCCCTAGCAGACTGTTAATGCGGGTCTGATAACCCAGACCTTGCTTCCGGTACCATTCAAGCACGTCGCGGTCGATCCGGATGGTCAACTGTGCTTTCCGGGGGACCGGCCGTAGCTTCCCCCAGTCTTGTCCTCCCGTTGAAGCACAGGCCCTGACGTGCTAATCTCTGGCTAACAGGGAGAATTCATGAGCTTGAACACGGTACAAGATATCGAGCGCGCGATCGAGGAGCTGACGCCGCCGCAGTTGGCGGAGCTGTATGCCTGGCTGGATCAGTACGATCCCCAGCCTATTGATGCCCGTATTCAAAGCGACCTTGCGGCGGGCCGGCTTGACAACGCGATTGGCCGCGCCTTGGATGACGAAAAGAACGGCCGTACCCAGCGTCTCTAGCGCCGTATGGAGCACCGGGCGACCACTGGCTTCTGGCAAGAATACGAGTCTCTCACTCTGGAGATCCGCCGCCGCGCCGACAAGCAGTTCTTGTTGCTCAAAGCGGACCCACAGCATCCTTCCCTGCAGTTGAAGAAGATCGGGGACCGACGCGGACAGGAAGTGTGGTCTGCCCGCCTGACGTTGGGTTACCGCGCTCTGGCTTTTAAGAGAAACTACGGTTATCTATGGTTCTGGATCGGCGACCATGAGATGTACGAAACCCTGATCGCATGACAAGGCGGACTCGGCTTCCGGTACAGTGGAGAAGCCAGAAATTTGGAAGGCGCCAGGAAGCTGATTGTCCATGAGGAATTTCACATGCTTTCGAGAACTACGTGATCGGCTTGGCGCGCAGCGTACTCAATCGCGGCAAGAATGTCTTCCTTCTACTCATTGGCTTCGAGTCTAATGCTATCCCCCGCAGGATTGCAACCCGCTGCGCTCACGAGCTAGTCTCAGTTTGTGGCGCAGGCATCTTGCCTGCGCCGCACTTCAGAGGCAGGCTGGAAACCGCACCACAAACCGAAGCCAGCCTTGACCTTTCCCCGGGAAAGACCCATTTTTTGAGCTAAGTCATTGAAAAAATGGCGCAAAAAAACTTTCTCAGTTTTCTCAATTTTACCCACCGTCCCATTCAGAACTGGTACGATGGGCTCCGGCGGAATCGGAGGAGTCTTCTGGCCCGTCGAATCAACGAGGAGTTTCGCCGCGCCATGGATGCGTGCCCTTTCAAAGTCGGTGAAGGTACGGTGACGGGCTGCGAGGAGAGGTTGGCAGGTGGCTCGCGAAATTTTCAAATTTTTGGGGGAAGCAAACCCATAAGTATTGCTGAATCAATAATTTCTGCAGATACCTCTTGCGAAGCAAACCCACCGAAAGCGACCGCGATTCCCCGCCAAAGCGTGTAAGCCTTTTGATTTCAGTTACATCCCGAATTCCACGGTGGTTGGCTTTCTACTGACAAGAGATGTGGCCGCAACAGCCGCCGCTTGTCTTCCGAAAGCCGGGCCATGGTATCCTTACGAATCCGGGTCCAACGCTGGCGAAGCGGTTGAGTACCCGGTCGCCGGTCATCGGCGCGCCATCGCGCCTTGGAGATCCGGGAGAACCCCTGAACACGAGGTGAGATGAAGGGCGTTATTCTTGCAGGAGGAACCGGCTCGCGGCTCTTTCCATTGACCCGGGTCACGAACAAGCATCTGCTGCCGATTTACGATCGGCCCATGGTGTTTCATCCCATCCAGACCCTGGTGAACGCCGGCATCACCGACATTTTGCTCGTGACTGGGGGACAGAACGCCGGCGACTTCCTGCGGTTGCTCGGCAACGGCAAGGACTTCGGCCTGAAGCACATTAACTACACCTACCAGGAGGGCGAAGGCGGCATCGCCGACGCCCTGCGCCTCTCGGAGCATTTTGCCGACGGCCAACCCGTCTGCGTCGTGCTCGGCGACAACATTATCGAGAATAACGTCATCGCCGCGCGGGCCCAGTTTGAGAAAGTGGACTGCAAGGGCGCTCACATCATCCTCAAGGAAGTCCCCGATCCACAGCGCTTCGGCGTGCCGGTGTTTGAGGACGGGCGTATCGCGCGCATCGAGGAGAAGCCCAAAAACCCGCAATCGAATTACGCCGTGATCGGAATCTATATGTACGACGCCACGGTGTTCGACTATATCCGCCGGCTCAAGCCGTCGCAGCGTGGCGAGCTGGAAATCACGGACGTGAACAACCACTATCTGGCGGACGGCACCCTCAGTTACAGCGTCCTCGACGGCTGGTGGACCGACGCCGGCACTTTCGAATCGCTGCTGCGGGCCAACACGCTGGCCGCCGAAACCGGCGCGAACAAGGTGCAGGGGCAGCGGGATGTCCGTCGCCTCGATGACTCATCAAGGAGCATATCAGCTTGAAGCTTCTGGTTACCGGCGGAGCAGGATTTATCGGATCGAACTTCGTCCGCTACTTCCTCAAGGCGCACCCTGCAAGCTCGATTCTCAATCTCGACAAGCTCACCTATGCCGGCAATTTGGAGAATCTGGCCGAGCTGCAGAACTCGCCGAACTACCGCTTCGTGCGTGGCGACATCAAGGACGCGGCCCTGGTGGATCAACTCCTTGAGGAGCGTTTCGACGCCATCGTCCATTTTGCCGCCGAGACGCATGTGGATCGCAGCATTGCGGGCGCGCGCGAGTTCGTCGAGACCAACGTGCTCGGCACGTTCACTCTGCTCGAAGCCGCCCGGCGCCATCAGGTGCCGCGGTTCCTTCAGGTCGGGACGGATGAAGTCTACGGCAGCATGAAACCCGGTGAGTTCGCCCACGAGGGTTCCATGATCGAGCCCAACAGCCCTTACGCGGCGAGCAAGGCCGGGGCAGATCTGGTGGCGCGCAGCTTCTGGCAGACGTACCACTATCCCGTGCTCACCACCCGCTGTTCGAACAACTATGGGCCTTACCAGTTTCCCGAAAAGCTGATTCCGCTCATGATCGCCAATGCCGTCGAAGGAAAGAAGCTGCCCGTCTACGGAGACGGCCTGAACGAACGCGACTGGATTTTCGTGGAGGACCACTGCCGCGCCCTCGATCGCGTGCTCGAGGCCGGGCGGCCTGGAGAGGTCTACAACATCGGCTACGGGCAGCCCGTGGCGAATCTGGAGATCGTTCGCAAGGTGCTGGGGCTGCTCAACCGGTCGGAGGACCTGATCGAATACGTCAAGGACCGGCCGGGCCACGATCGCCGGTACGCGCTCGGTACCGACAAGATCCAGCGCGAACTTGGCTGGACTCCAAGGATTGACCTGGATGAAGGGTTGAAGCAAACGGTGGCGTGGTATCGCGTCAACTCCGGCTGGATGGGGAGGGTACGCGGCGGCGATTACCAGGCGTACTACGAGAAGCACTACACGCGTCGCGGCGAGACGCTGGCCGCGCTGTAGCGGCGGTAGCGGCGCTGTCCTCAGATTCTGGAGCTCTCTGGATTTAACGCAGGGGCGGCCCCCTGTGGCCGCCCAGGTGAGCGCCACAACTCGTGGAGGGCAGGCACAGGGGGGCCGCCCCTACGTCGCAATCTCGCCGGTCAGGACACCGGCGCAATAGCCCTCAGGAGAAGGACTCGGATTGTCATTCCGGATCGAATCGCGACATCTGGGCGGCGACGTGGTTGTGCTGGCGCCGGACGTCTTCGGAGATCAGCGCGGCTTCTTCATGGAAACCTTCCGCGCCGACCAGTTCCGTGCGCTCGGCCTGCCGCACGAGTTCCCGCAGGACAATCAGTCGCGATCGCAGCGCGGCGTGCTGCGCGGTCTGCACTTTCAGTGGGACGCGCCCATGGGCAAGCTGATGCGCGTCACGCTGGGCGCGGCGTTCCTGGTGGCCGTCGACATCCGCAAGGGTTCGCCAACCCTGGGTCAGTGGTTCGGCCTCGAAGTGTCGGAGGATAACAAGAAGCAAGTCTGGGCGCCGGCGGGATTCGCGCGGGGGTTCTGTGTTCTCTCCGGCTCCGCGGACGTGCAGTACAAGTGCACCGCCACCTACAATCCCAGGGCGGAGTCCGGCATCCGCTGGGACGATCCGGCGATCGGCATCGACTGGCCTGTCTCCGAGGCGATTCTCTCGGAGAAGGACCGAAAGGCGCGGACACTCGAGCAGTGGCTCATCACGCCGGAATCGGACAGCTTCACGTACGCGAACTCGCGTTGACGACATCATGAAAGTGATGGTAATTGGAGCCGGCGGGCAGTTGGGCGGCGATCTTCAGAGATTGCTTCCGGCTTCAGACTGCATCCCCCTGACGCACGCCGACATCGAAATCACCGATCCGGCCTCGGTGCGCCAGGCTTTCGACCGCCACCGGCCGGACGTCGTCATCAATACGGCGGCTTTTCATCGCGTGGATGACTGCGAGACCCAGGCGGAGCGCGCCTTTCAGACGAACGCTTTGGCCGTGCGGGATCTGGCGCACGCCTGCCGCACAAGCGGGGCGGTCTTGGTGCACTTCAGCACCGACTACGTTTTCGACGGCGGGCAGACCGAGCCCTATGTCGAGACCGACCGGCCAGGCCCGCTGAGCGTCTACGCGGCCTCCAAGCTGGCCGGCGAGTATCTGGCCGCAGCCGCGCATCCGAAGCACTTCGTGATCCGCACCTGCGGGCTGTTCGGCCTCGGGGGCAGCCGGTCCAAAGGCGGGGGCGGCAACTTTGTGGAGACCATGCTGCGCGCGGCCGCTCAAGAAAAATCCCTGCGCGTGGTCAGCGATCAGGTGGTGACGCCGACCGCTACCGCCGATCTTGCCCGCAAAGTGCTGCAGTTGGTGAACACCGGCGCACACGGCCTTTACCACATCACCGCGCAGGGCTCGTGCTCCTGGTATGAATTCGCCCGCACCATCTTCAAACTCTCGGGTGTGCAGGCGGATCTCACGCCGGTGACGGCCGAGGCCTTCGGCGCTGCCGCGCGGCGTCCGCCCTACTCGGTGCTGCGCAACCGCCACCTGGAACTGTTGGGTCTGGACGATCTGCCTCCGTGGGAGGATGGCCTGAGGCGCTACTTGGACGAGCGAGGCCGGGCAGGCGCGAAGTCGTCGAATTCCGGGATGCGAGTTGGTTAAGCAGCGCGGAGAAAGCGAACCACGGCGCAACTTTTGCTCCAAGACCGTGTTCAAAAGGGGATGATCTCACCTGGGTGATTTCGACTTTTGCCGCGGATGTGGGACCCGGAACGAATGCACGTGGAAGCCTTAACCCGGCACGTAAATCGCGTTAATCAGGAGGACAACCTTGACAAGCAGGTCTTTTTTTGATTAATTGGCGGGCCAGCGGGGGATTGCTGCGGCGTTGTCTGCTCTTCTTGGTTGCCAGGGCCTGCTGAGATCGGCCGAGGCTGAGGGAAGCAACCTTCTTTCTGGACCGTGCTCCACCAAAGATCTCTGTCCTGGTTGGGGGACCCAGGGTTCGAAATTTTGCACGGCGCTGGCTCTCTGACAATCGCGTTGAAGAGCTCCAATCTCAAATGAGGGAGTTGTTATGATCCAAATCGCGGTTCGGACCTACCGCGCGATCCTGATACTGACGCTGCTCTGTTTCCTGGTGGCTTGCGGCAACAGCATGACGACAAACACGCCGCAGGAACCCACCACGCCGGAGGCCTCGGTCTCCGTGACCGTCTCCCCAACGTCGGCGGCCTTAGGTAGTAACCAAACCACTCAGTTTAGCGCCACCGTGGGCGGGACTTCGACAACCGCAGTCGCCTGGTCAGTGAACGGTGTAACGGGTGGCAACACGACCGTGGGGACGATCAGCACGGAAGGGCTCTACACTTCGCCGGCGGCGGCCAGTTCGCAGGCCGTGACCGTAACCGCGACCAGCAGCGCTGATAGTACGAAATCGGCTTCCGCCAGCGTGGTCCTTGTGACTGCAGGTAAGGTGACCACGACCGCGAATCCTCAGGTCGCGCAATATTCGTTTACATCCCCGACCGACGCCAACGTCGCCATCCAGTTCGGCACGGATACAACTTACGGGTTGGAGACTTGGTCCCAGCCTGTGCCGGCGGGCGGGGGCACGCTGAACATGCTCGTAGCCGGAATGAGGGCGAATACTACTTATCACATGCGCGCCTCGGTGCAATTCGCCAGCGGCGCCCAGTATTACGACTCGGACCAGGTCTTCACAACAGGCGCGGGGCTCCCGGCGTCCCGGCTGCCGAAGATCACGATTGCCGTACCTCCGGGGCCTGACACCAATCCGGGTGTCCAACTGCTCTCCATGGCTGGCAACGCCTCGAATGCGATTACAGCTGCGGCGGTCGATCTGGAAGGAAACGTCATCTGGTACTATGACCTTTCGACGATTCCGAATCTGGGTCAGGACATACCTTTCCCCATCAAGCTTCTTCCAAACGGCCACATGAAGGTTATCGTAGGGTCGGTTTTACCGAACTCTGTTGTGAGTATGGCTCGAGAAATCGATCTCGCCGGCAACGTGATCAGCGACTTGACGACCGCTCAACTCAACGCGATGCTGGCCCAGATGGGCTCGCCTATCGTGTCATCCGGATTTCACCACGACTTTGCCGCGTTGCCCAACGGTCACACTATTTACCTCGTCTTGGATCAACGGAACGTGACCTTGACGGGCGACACGACTCCGACACTTGTTACGGGGGATTCATTGGTGGATGTCGACCAGAACGGCAATATAGCCTGGACGTGGTCGACGTTCGACCATCTGGACGTCAACTACCACCCGTTGAGCTTTCCGGATTGGACCCACTCCAACGCGATTATCTATTCGCCCCCCGACGGAGACTTGATCCTGTCGTGCCGGGACCTGTCATGGGTCATCAAGATTGACTACAGTAATGGCGTGGGTAGTGGCAATGTCCTTTGGAAACTCGGACCAAACGGTGATTTCACGCTCACCAACGGCGGTCCGAGCGACTGGTTCTATAACCAGCATTATCCCAACATCATCGAGCCCAGCACGTCGATCAGGCCTGAGCTGGCTATCTGGGACAATGGCAACACCCGTCCCGATCCCACCAACGGGCTGCCTTGTCAGAATTCCACTGGCGCGCCCGGGGGCGGAGCCTGCTACAGCCGGGGCGTGCTGATGGATCTCGATACCCAAGGCAAAACGGCCACGCTTGTGTGGGCCGACGACCTTTCTCCGATATTCGCGAACTGCTGCGGAAACATCAATGTTCTCGCCAACCACGACGTTGAGATGGGCACCGGCGGACAGTCGCTCGTCCCACCTCAGGCCACGACAGCTCTCGAAGTCACCCAGACGCCATCGCCGCAGGTTGTCTGGCAGATGAATATTGCGGGACAGTTTTCGTACCGAATGGTTCGCCTGACGAGTCTGTATCCCGGCGTCACATGGTGAGCGCACGGGACATTCGCTCTGGCAGGACCAACCTTTGTTTCCGGCGCGTTTGAATGTCGTGGGTCTGTTCCGGGGTTTGCGGACACCATGGCGACTGGGACTCGTTAAGGCGCTCGTTCTGCGACAATTTGAGCTGCAGACCGGATCTTACAAGGAGACCAATCATGATTGGAATTGTGGTTCGGACATACCGTTTGGGGTTGATCGTGGTGCTGACGGCAATGCTGGGCGCCTGCGGCAACAGCACGACCACCACTGAGCCTCCGACGAGCACCCCGACTGCGGCTGCGGTTTCCGTGAGCATCTCTCCGGCGTCCGCGGCAGTGGGTAGTGGTGAGCCCCAAACGACGCAATTCAATGCCACGGTCAACGGAACCACGAACACCGCGGTGACCTGGTCCGTAAACGGGATGGCGGGAGGAAATGCAACCGTGGGCAGCATCGGTTCGGATGGACTCTATACTTCGCCAGCGGCACCCACTTCCCAGGCCGTCACCGTAACGGCGACCAGCGGCGCTGATCCTACCAAATCGGCCTCAGCCAGCCTGGTCGTTGTAACGACGGGTAAGGTCACCGCCACGGCGAATCCGCAGGTCGCACAGTATTCGTTTACATCCCCAACCGACGCCAGCGTCACGATCCAGTTTGGTCTGGATACAAACTACGGTCGCCAAACGTGGTCGCGGCCGGTCCCGGCGGGCGGGGGTACACTGAACATGCTCGTCGCCGGAATGAAGGCGAATTCCACTTATCACATGCGCGCCTCGGTGCAATTCGCCAACGGCGCCCAGTTTTTCGACTCGGACCAGGTCTTTACGACCGGCGGTCTCAGGGCCGACCAGATTCCCCCGATGACTACGACCACTCCAACCAGCGGACTGAGCCCTGCCGGGGGCGTCGAGATGCTGAATTTGGCGGTGGTCGGCGCTGGCCAAATCGAAATAGGAGTTACGGATCTCAACGGAAACCTGCTCTGGTACTTCCCCGTTCCCGCCGGTCTGAACGGCGGACCGGCCAAGCCGCTGGCAGACGGCAACATGCTGGTCAATTATGGGGGCACTGTTTATAAGCTTGCCCCGCCCGAGGATAATGTGACGGAGGAGGTCGATCTTGCCGGGAACGTGATCAAAGGAATCTCAATGGCTCAGCTCAATGACGAACTGGCCACTGCGGGGTACAATCTTGTTGGCACCGAAATGCACCACGATGTGGCCGTGCTTCCTAACGGACATTGGATCGTTCTCCTTCAAACATTGAAGGATTTTACCGACCTGCCGGGCTATCCAGGGACTACAACTGTACAAGGAGATGCCCTGGTCGACCTCGATCAAAACCTTCAGCCGGTTTGGGCGTGGAACAGTTTCGACTATCTGGATGTCAACCGCCATCCCTTCGACTTCCCGGACTGGACGCATGCCAACGCCATCATCTACTCTCCGACTGACGGAGACCTCGTGCTTTCCTTGCGAAACCAGAGCTGGGTGATCAAAATCGACTATGACAATGGAGCAGGGAGCGGGGATATCCTCTGGCGTCTGGGAGCGGAAGGTGATTTCACCCTGGCAAGCGGCGACCCTTCAGACTGGTTCTACAATCAGCATTTCCCAAACTTTCTCACTCCAGTTAGCAGGGGCCTGTTTCAGCTCGGCTTGTATGACAATGGTAACCAGCGCCCTGATCCTGCGACGGGTCTGCCTTGCCAGACGACCGGGGATTTCGTGTTCGGTGGCGGAAGCTGCTACAGCCGCGCTCCCATTCTGCAAGTCAACGAGTTAAACAAGACTGCGCAGGTGATCTGGGAAGACCAGGTCCAGGGTCAGGGCTTCGGCTTCTGCTGCGGTAATATGCAGTTGCTCGCCAATGGCGACGCCGAGTACGACCTCTCTACCTCAACCCAGTTTCCGCCCTACAATGCGGAGGTGTTTGAGGTAACGCACCAGACCACGCCGCAAACCGTCTGGGAGATGCAGATGCCGGGAACTCTGGCCTACAGAGCTTTCCGAATTCCCAGCCTCTACCCGGGCGTCCAGTGGTAAATAACCGGTGACTTCCGAATCCTTCATCATTGAGGCTGGCCGCACCGAGCGTGAGTATTGGAAAGATCTGTGGCGCTATCGGGAGCTCTTCTATTTCCTCGCATGGCGCGACGTCCTGGTCCGTTACAAGCAGGCTGTACTCGGGGTCGCGTGGAGTGTTCTTCGCCCGCTGCTGACGATGCTCGTGTTTACGGTGGTTTTCGGGAAGTGGGCGAAGCTTCCGAGCTACGGGGTCCCCTACCCGCTCCTGGTCCTGGCCGCCATGCTGCCCTGGCAGCTCTTCATTAATGCCATCCAGGAAGGCAGCAACTCCCTCGTCGCCAACACGAACATGATCACCAAGGTGTACTTCCCCCGGCTTATCGCTCCGGCGAGCACCGTTGTGGTGAGCCTGGTGGATTTTCTGATTTCGCTCCTGCTTCTGGTCTTCTTTATGGCGTGGTACCACGTCACGCCCGGGGTGAGGCTGCTGACCGTTCCCCTCTTCACCTTCCTGGTGGTCGTGGCCTCGGTGGGTGCGACCTCATGGCTGTCGGCGCTAACGGTACAGTATCGGGATTTCCGCTTCGTGGTGCCTTTCATTGTGCAGTTTGGCATGTACGCTTCTCCTGTAGCCTTCAGCAGCCGGATCGTCCCCGAGCGCTGGCGGCTGCTCTATTCGCTCAATCCTATGGTGGGGATTATCGAGGGCTTTCGCTGGGCGATCCTCGGAAGCGGCGCTGAGTTGACCTTGACCAGCGTTTTGCTGTCGATCATCGGCGTAGCCGTATTGCTTTGGAGCGGCGTCTGGTATTTTCGGAGAACGGAGCGCACGTTCGCCGACGTCATCTAATGTAGTCCAGACTAGATCGATGCTGCTGAAGGCGCAAAGGAGCTTTTCGACGCGAGCATGCCGTCTCGAAGCGAACTGGTCGACTTCCTAAGGGTCTTGTGGCAAAAAATTCAGGGCGACCACGTACTCAACGGCGCGGCCGCTCTTGCCTACTTTCTTACGCTCGCGATCTTTCCCGCCGCCATCTTTCTTCTTTCTCTGCTCCCTTATCTCTCCATCCCTCATCTGCGGCAGGCGATCGTCGATCTTCTGAACCAGGTTCTGCCGCAGCAGTCCGCGAGCCTGCTCAGGGATACGATCCGCGATGTGGTTTCTGAAAGGAAAGGAGGACTGCTGACCTTCGGACTCATCTTTTCGCTCTGGTCGGCATCCGCCGGTATCGACGCCGTCATCGAGCAGGTCAATTTGGCCTTCGACGCCCAAGAGCGGCGGCCGTTCTGGAAGCTGCGCGGGATCGCGATTCTCCTGATGTTGACCTTCGTTTTGTTGGTCATCGGATCCCTGTCGCTCGTGATCTTCGGAGGAGTAGTTCAGTCATGGCTGGCGTCGATGATTGGATGGAGCCGGCCGTTGCTCATCTTCTTCGCGGCGGTGCGCTGGACTATTATCGGAATCTCGCTGCTGCTGGGCCTTGCCCTGATCTACCGCTTTGGCCCCGATGTGCGGGTGAAATTTCGGTTCATTTCTCCCGGAAATGTAGTCGGCGCCATCCTGATCGCACTCGCTTCGATTGCATTTCGGCTTTACGTCTTGAGATTCGGCAACTACAGCGCCACCTACGGCAGTCTGGGAGCCATGATCATTCTGATGCTCTGGCTTTACCTGACCGGCATCGCCCTTCTGGTGGGTTCGGAGATTAACGCGATCCTGCGGCTGGACAAGCCCTCTTAGTGAGGATTACATATTGCAGTGACAACGGACCGTTGTTGCGCCGGTGTCTCACCGGCGAATTTCGACGCTGAGGACAGCACCGCTACAGCCCCCGGCGTCACTATGTTAATCCTCACTAACTGTCGTGATCACCGTTCTCCCAATTGAAGAGGAGCAGGACATCTCACAGCCAAGTGCTCGCCTTATACCGCCTGTATTCGTCTCCAAAGGCTTTTTCGAGCACCTGCGACTCTTTCCTGGCTCGCAACAATTGGTAAACCGGGTAGAGAAGAACGAAGGCCATCAACGGAGCAGGTTTGCCCCAGGCGATGAACAGCCCGCCGTACGCCAGGCCGCCGAACAGGTATATGGGATTGCGAAACTTTGAATAGAGTCCTCGGGTCACCAGCGCCTTGGCCTTGGGACCAATGGCAAAGGACTTTCCAAGCTGGAGCCGCGCCGTAAACCATAGTGCGGTCCCGACGGCGGCGATGGTCATGCCGATCACATGCTGCACGTCCCACGCCCAGGCGTACGCGACGACAGCGGCCGCAAAACCCAGAATCATCGGCAGGTCAAACCAGAGCAGCCACTTCATTCTCCCTCCCTGGCTGGGCCGATTATGCCACAGGATCCGAGGCGAAAAGCTGGGGGCCGCAGCCGTCGTACTGGTGCGACAGCCCCTTTCTAGTTAACCAGTCTTATATTATATCGATCTTAAAAAGAGCAGTTTTTTACTAAACGAAGCCGTCAGGTTATTCAAAATAGAACACTTAATTTTAGGGGTCCCGCGAAGCCGCCAGATTACTTAAAATACTTAGGTGCATTAAGTCGTCAAGTTGCTGATTTAGAGTAGCTTAGATCGATTTTAAGCAGTCGAAGGCGCTCGGGATCTCCGGTCTCTGAGCCGCCCTCAGCCATGTTAACGGCTCGCATCTTTCGACCGTCTACCTTGCTGAAATCCAATTCGACGGTTGAACGTGGCAAGCATTGACTTCTCGACCGCAATCATGGAACGTCGGACGGTGAGCGAGAGGGCGGAGGATTCCGGCGGGACTGGTCTGTCGGAGTCCGGGCTGCACGAGTCCGCCGTGGCCGATGTTTCGCTGGCCGATTCCGCGCGCGATGGCGATCGTGACGCGTTCGGGCAGCTCTACGATCGCTACGCGCGCATGGTGCATGGCGTCCTGTTGGCGCGCGTCCCTTACGGCGCGGTCGACGACCTGGTGCAGGATGTGTTCCTGCAGGCGCTCGGCCGTCTGCGCTCTCTGCGCGATGCTGCGTCCTTCGGCGCCTGGATCGCGGCCATCGCGCGCAATCGCGCCCATGATTACCACCGGCGGTCGCGCGGCGAGGTCGCGCTGACGGGCGACTTGTGCGTAGAGGATGCCGCCGGCTCCGGAGCGGCCGGCGCGCCGCCGGCAGCCCATTCCGCACCCGACAACGAAGCTGCGATGGCTCTCGCGGTGATCGGCAGCCTGCCCGAAACCTATCGCGAAACGCTGATCCTGCGCCTGGTGGAAGGCATGACGGGTCCCGAGATTGCAGCGCGCACCGGCCTGACGCCGGGCTCGGTGCGGGTGAATCTGCATCGCGGAATGCAGCTGTTGAGGCAGAAGCTGGCCCGCCGTTTGTAGCGGCCGTCTGTAGCGGCGGTCTATGACCACCGGTTGTTTGTCTTGCGAACGGCCGGCGCTCACCGAGCGCCGCTACCGCGAATTGAGGCGTGGAGTACGACGATGGACAGGAAAGAGAACTCGGACTACCTGTGGGACGGATCGGGCGAGCCCGATCCCGAGATCCAGCGGCTGGAATCGGTGCTGGGTAAGTTCGCACATCGTGGCGGGCGGCCGGTGTTTCCGGAGCTTGTACCGGCGCCGCCGTGGTGGTCCGCTCTCCGTATCGGCTGGCCGATGAGGCTCGCGACGGTCTCTGCGGCAGCGGCGGCCGTGGCGCTGCTCGTTGTGGCCGCCGTGTGGTTTGTGATCCGTCGAAGCAAGCAGACTCCGGCGCCAATCGCATCGTCGGCGTTTGCGTCAGGTTGGCAGGTCGCGCGGATCGCAGGCGCGCCGCGGGTCGGCAATACGGCGATCGAAGGTCAGACTGGCAGACTTGCGCCCGGCCAGACGCTGGTGACGGACGGCACGTCACGCGCCAAGATTACTGCCGAAGAGACCGGCGAGATCGAGGTCGATCCTGACACGCGTCTGCGCGTCGTGCGGTCGGGCGGCGACCGCAAGCGGCTCGCGCTTGATCGCGGAACAATCCATGCCTTCATCTGGTCGCCGCCCGGCAAGTTCATGGTGGATACCCCTTCGGCGACGGCGGTCGATATGGGCTGTGCTTACACGTTGCAGGTGGACGACACCGGCGCCGGCCTGCTGCGCACCACGCTCGGCTGGGTGGGATTCAGGCTGGACGGGCACGACGCCTTCATTCCTGCAGGCGCAGTCTGCGCCACGCGGCCCGCCACCGGACCGGGCACGCCCTGCTTCGAAGACGCCTCGCCGGCACTGCGAGCGGCGCTCACCACCTTCGATTTTGGCCCTCCGGACCAGCGCGCGTCCGCACTCGCCACGATTCTCGCCCAATCCCGCAAGCGCGATGCCCTCACGTTATGGCATCTGCTGGCGCGCGTCGAAGCCGGCGATCGCGAGCGGGTCTATGGTCGTCTCGCGAAGCTCGTCCCGCCGCCTTCGGCCGTCACCCGCGAAGGGGTCCTGCGCCTCGACCCGGCCATGCTGGACATGTGGTGGAATCAGCTTGGTCTGGGAGATGTTTCACTGTGGCGCACCTTCGAACGTTCGTGGTCTGAAGCGAACCACAAGGGCTGATTGTCCAACCGGCTCCCTCATTCCATCATCACTCCTCTCTGCACTCTGTGGGAGCTCCGTGACCTCGGTGTTGAAAGCTTTTGACACGGAGGACAGGGAGACTCTCACAGAGAGCACAGAGACTTCAAACTGAGGGGTAGCTGCAAGCTGTCTTCTGCCATGACGCTGCTCACGTTTGATTCGGTCTTCTCGTTAACACTCCGTACTCACCCGCGTCTTGATAGTGCGAAGGGCAACTCACAAACAAGGAGACGCAAAAACATGAAACAACTTCGAGGCCGTTCATCACGACTTTCACTGGTTCTGCTGACGACGATGCTGGGCATCGCGGCTTCCGCGCAAGCCGGTCCGCCGCTCATCTGCCATGTGATTTCGATTGGCAATGTCAAATCGCTGCCGTTGGCCGATCGCAACGGCGATCTGGCGCTGGACCCGAAGTACGACGTCAAGAATCTGGCGTCAGACACGCTCGCCATCCTCACTCCATCCACTCCTGTACTCGTGCGAATGGAGACGCTGCGCCGCGCCACGCTCTACGCGCGACAGGATCCGCGAGTCGCCAAAGAACTGCTTGCCCGGCTCTACGCTCGCGCCACCGATTCCGACCGCGCGGCACAACCGGATGCATTGGCCTGGTTCGACGCCGGGTATCTCGTGGAGTGCTATAAGCAATGGATCGGACGTAATCTGCCGCACATGACCGACGGGATGCGCATGGACCCGAATCCGGCCGCCAGCCTGGACGGCTATGCGTGGGTGACGCGCGCGATCGGCCTCCGCGGCGCTGACGCGCAGATGGAGTTTGCTGCCGCGCTCATCGCGCTCGACGGTCCGCACAAAAACGAGCTTCGCGGACACGCACAGCGCGCCCAAGCCGGCGCCCCCTCTGATCCGCTGCTGGCGGAGAATCTCGGCAGCCACTTCATCGGCAATCGCGGTCAGACCATCGCCGAGCTGATCGCCAATGTCACGACGGCGAAGAACTGAGCATGATTCCTCCCGCTGGTCAGGGGCGGTCCGCTCGCGGCGTCCGCCCCTGTCCTCCCACGTTTGCCGCCGGAAACCTCCAATCCACACCCGGCCAGGACCGCTGCTAGAATAGGAGTCGCGTCGACAGCCGGGGGCTGCGAAGCGGCGAAATTCATCGAGAGCAGAAAATTCCGCATGGTGATAAGCGGCGCTACCTCGTCAGGCAGCACCGAACGGCTGGCCATCTCGCATAAGATGGCTTCGCGGCGGCGTCCCACCGCGCTTTACATCGTGCTCTCCCTGCTCGCCGCCTTCGCGTTCAGCTACGAAGTCCGGCTCTGTTGTCAGCAATTTCCGGAGTGGTTCGGGAGAGATGACGCACCCAGCCGGCCATTCTTCCTCGACACCAACGGTACCGGACCGTTGCAAATCAGCTTCCTCAACAACACCGCGGCGCAGGCGGGTCTAAAATCGGGCGACGCCCTCCTGACGATTAACGGCCGTCCCGTCGTGGGCACAGCGGACTTCGGAGAAGCCATGGCGAGGTCGCGCGCTGGCGACGTGGTGCGGGTGACGGTGCAGCGCAGGGGCGAGTCCGCGGAGCGCGCGGTGTCGATCAAGCTCTCCGGCGGGCGCACGCCGTTAAGGGGGAATGTCGTCTGGTGGTCGCTGAAGATCCTCAATATCGTGATCGTCCCCATGCTCTGTCTCACCCTGGGATTCTGGGTGGCATTCGTGCGGCCGCGCGATCCGCTCGCCTGGCTGCTGCTCGGTTTTCTGACGACCTTCGCTGTCTTTTTCAACGCCGATGCCGAGCAGTGGGGACCCGTGATCCGCGACCTGGCAGTGGTCTATCGAATCGGTGTGGAAGCGGCGCTGCCGATCTCCGTCATGCTGTTTGGTCTCCATTTCCCGCAGCCTTTTCCGCATACCGGCCACTGGCGGTGGTGGTATCGCGTCATGTGGGCGCTGCTCATACCCTCGCTCCTCATCGTGATTCTTGCCCCGATTGACTCCGTCGGCACGATGGAGAACCGCGCCGCCGTACTGGGCCTCGACCGTTTATGGCTTGCGCTCGGCCCGTTTCCAACGGTGCTCAGCTTTGCGTGCTACCTCATGTTCTTCGCAGCGCTTGTCGTCAAGCGCTGGATGGAGGCGAGCCCGGACAGCAAACGGCGGCTCTCGCTGGTGCTTTGGGGAACCGCGCTGGGCATGGGGCCGCTGCTGATCATGGACGTTGTCTCCAATTTGAAGAATCAGGCCTTGGAGATTCTATTCCCGTGGTGGGTCTTCGTACCTGGCTACATGCTGCTTGCGCTTGTGCCCGTGACCTTTGCCTACGTCATCGTCGTGCAGCGGGCGATGGACGTGCGACTGGTCCTGCGGCAAGGCCTGCGGTACGCGCTGGCCCGGCGGGGCGTGCTGATCCTGCAGGTGCTGCTCAGCGCCGCACTCTTCACGATGGTTGCAATCCTGGTGACGGCTCACCGCTCGGGGCCGGTGGTTACCGTGTTGATATTGGGCGCGGGCCTCTGGGCCATCTTTCTGCTTCACGGGCTTATGCAGCGGCTGGCCACGTGGGTCGACCGCCGCTTCTTCCGCGAGGCATACGATGCGGAGAAGATCCTGAGCGAACTCGGCGATCAGGTACGCACGATTGTGGAAACCCAGCCGCTGCTCGAGACCGTCGCCCGACGCATTGCGGAATCGCTGCACGTACCACGGGTGGCGGTCTTGCTCAACAGCGGCACGCCTTACCGTCCCGCCTACGCAGTGGGTTACGCGAATCCTCCGGAGGTGGTTTTCGCGCCGGATGCGCCCACGGTGGAACGATTGAGAAGGGAACGCGAGCCGGCGCGCGTCTACTTCCAGGATCCCAACTCGTGGATCTATCGCGAACCCGAAATGACCGAGGAGGAGCGCGCCAAGCTCGCTCAACTTGAATCCGAGCTGCTGCTGCCCCTCGCCGTCAAGGACCGGCTGATCGGATTTATGAGCCTGGCGCCAAAGCTCTCGGAGCAGCCTTACACCGGCTCAGACCTCCGGCTGCTCAAGTCCGTCGCGGCCCAGACCGGTCTCGCGCTCGAAGTGGCGCGGCTGACCACGGCCATCGGCGAAGAGATCGCACAGCGAGAGCGCGTGAATCGCGAGCTCGAGATCGCGCGCGAGGTGCAGGAGCGACTGTTCCCGCAGGAGCTGCCGTCCATTCCCGGTCTTGACTACACCGGATGCTGCCGGCCGGCCCGCGAGGTGGGCGGCGACTATTACGACTTCCTCGAGCTGCCCGAAGGCAAGCTCGGCATCGCGATCGGAGATGTTTCGGGCAAGGGGATCGGCGCGGCGCTGATGATGGCGGCTCTCGAAGCTTCGCTGCGCGGCCAGGCCAGCCTGACCGGCGGCGATCTGGCGGAGCTGATGAATCGCGTCAACCGGTTGGTTTACGAGGCTTCATCCGTCAATCGCTACGCGACGTTCTTCTATGCCCGGCTCGATCCGAAATCGCTTGGCCTCACCTACGTCAACGCCGGACACAATCCGCCAATTGTCCTGCGGCCTCGGCCATCGGGTTGTGAAATTGTGCGGCTCGAGACTGGCGGTCCCGTGGTTGGGCTGCTGCGCAACTCGCCTTATCAGCAGGGCGCCCTTACACTGCAGCCCGGCGATCTTCTGGTCTGCTTTACCGACGGGGTATCGGAGGCGATGAACCCTGCAGACGAGGAGTGGGGCGAAGAGCGGCTGATCGCGGCTGCCGAAGGATGTGACGGCTCGAGCGCCGCCGAGATCGTCGCGCAGGTCATCGAGGCTGCCGATCGCTTCGCCGCCGGTGCTCCGCAGCACGACGACATGACCCTCGTTGTGCTGCGTGTGCTCAACCACCTGTAGCAAAGTAGGGCGGCCGTCCCGGCACAGCGGGCAAGATGCCCGCGCTACAGACCGTTCCCCCGTCATTATGATACGAAGCTCACCAGGAGGAGGGCCCGCCATCAGTGGGGAGACTGCGTAACGCTGCCGGTCTTTGCGGAGCTGTGCGTGGACCCTCTTCGCCCGGGCGTTGACGGGCTTGCGGCCGGCTGCTCGGGTTTTTCAGCTTCGGGGCCTTGCCAAACGCTCACAACTTTCCAATCGCCCAATTGCTTCTGCAAGACCATGTCGTAATCGGCGCTGGCTTCGGAATCTTCGAAGGTGACGTGAGCGAGCACGCGCGTCTGGTCCGGCGAAAAGATCGTCCGGTTCAGGGTGACGCTGGCAGCCGGAGGCTCGTGTCTGGGGGGCGGCGCGGCGGCTCTCGCGCTGGGGGGGGACTCTTTGGGAAGGGCGCCGATGAAATACGTGCGGACCGCCCGGTCGAGCGATCCTCCGGCGTTCTGACCGGCAGCTGAGGCCAGATAGGCAAGCCTGGCCTCGATCACCTGTCGCGCGTTGTCGAGTTCCTCGCGAATCGCCACATCCTGAATGCCGGCTTCGGCACGCTTGATCTCGGCCGGCAGGTCCGGCTCCGAGCGGACCGTCAGGGCCCAAATAGCAGCCTCGACGACAGTCCTGTCCGGCTCGGCATCGGACTTGGCCACAGCGTTCAACAGCAAACGCTCGACATCCGGCGCCGGGTACTCGCCGAGGCTGCCCAGGTAGAATCGCCGCAAATCGAGATCGCGCGGATCGCTGACCAGGCCCTGGAGAATCTGTTCCGCTTTCTCGCCTCCGGTGAACGCTAGCGCCTGGGCGGCGAATTCAGCCGTGCGATCGTCTTTTAGCGCGGCCTGGAGCTGAGGAATCAGGCTGGGTCCCACGGCGAATGCCGCGTCGTAGAGGGATTCGCCGGCGGCGGGATTCTGCGCGCTCAGAATGCCGTCAAGCAATTCCGGCGCCCAGTCGCCGGGCGGAGGAGCATCGGCGTCTGCTGGGGAGTCCGCAGGTGGCGGAGAGACCGGAGCCGGCACTTTGGCCTCGGCTTGACGCGTCTTCTGTGGGTGTGCGCCCTGCGCCAGCAGCGGTCCTGATGCGAACGAATGAAGCAACAGGACTGCCGTGAGCACGAGGGCTGTTCTCAGATACTTCAGACGTCTGGGGGATTCCATCCTGCTATTGGATGCCTCCTTTTGCCGGCGCGTCACGCTTGCCGGTCCTATAAATCGAGCGTCGTAAAATTTCGACGCAGCCCTGATGATACGCCACCAATTGTGTCGCCAAGTCCCAGACAGCCGACGGAAGGCTCAATCCTCTACCGAATCTGCGATAATCGACTCGTAATCCCATGAAATCCACCGCCGACCTTCGCGCCTGGCTTCTTTGGGTCATCAAGATCCGCTTCGTGATCATCACCCTGGTCTTTGCCATCGATTTCGTCACCCGCGAGCTTGCGCCGCGTTCGACTGCTGTGAGTTCGATTGAACGCCTCAGCGTGGTTACAGTCCTGTGGTACGTGATCGGCCTCTTCTTCCTGATCTACCACCAGCTCGGGCGCGACTATTACATGCAGGCCAGGCTTCAGATCTACGTGGATATCGCTATCATCACCGCGGTCGTCCACGTAACCGGGGATCTCGCGAGCGACTACCTTTCGCTCTACCTGGTGGTGATCATCCTGGCCAGCATCCTCTTTCCGCGGGCGCAAGCTTATCTCGTAGCAGGCGTGAGCTTCGCGTGTCTCGGCGCCATGGTTGAGATTGCCAACCTGCCCGGACTCTACCCGGAGCTGGTCGCGGCGCATCCCGGCCTCGCGTTCCTGGCCTCCTCGTCTGCGCCCATGGACCCCCGCGCGCTCGGCGTGCGGATTGCGGCCAGTCTTTTCGGATTCTTCGCTGTTGCCTACCTCGCGAGCTTTCTTGCTGAGACTCTGCGCCGCACCGACGTGGCGCTGCGCGACAAAGCGGGCCAGGTGGAGAGCCTCGCCGCCATCAACGAGAACATCATCCAGAGCATGCGTGGCGGACTGATTCGCGCCGGACTCGACGGAGTTATCTACGAGCTCAATCCCGCCGGCGCGCGCATCCTGGGCAGAATGGCGGACGAAATGAAGGGACGGAACATCCAGACGGCGCTGCCGGAACTGGAGTTGCCCACGCCCGAGGCGCCTCTGCCCGCCGCGCCTGAGCGGACCACGCCCTACTCCAGCCACCCTGTCATTCCCGCGCAGGCGGGAATCCAGACTGTCATTCCCGCGGAAGCGGGAATCCATGCTTGGCGTTCTCCCGGCGCGTACACCCGGCGCGAGGTCACTTACCGCCGGCCTGACGGGGCCGAGCGGATCCTGGGCTATTCGGTATCTCCGTTGCGCCTGCCCGAGAAAGGCGTCTCAGGCTACATCTATACTTTTCAGGACCTCACTGACGAAAAGCGCCGCGAGTCGGAATACCAGGCCCGCGACCGCATGGCGACGCTCGGCCGGGTGGCGGCGGCGATCGCACACGAGATTCGCAATCCGCTGGCCTCGATTGCGGGTTCGGTGCAGGTGTTGCAAAGCCTCGGCGGCCTGGAGAGCGATCAAGCCAAGCTGATCGAGATCGTGAGTCGCGAATCGTCGCGGCTCGAGAAGCTGGTCTCGGAGTTTTTGGCCTACTCGCGGGAGCAGCGGCTCGAATTCCGCATCGTAGACTTGGCTGCATTGCTCGACGAAACCCTGCTGCTGCTGGAGCATCATCCGCGTGTCCTGCCCGGAGGCTGCAAGGTCGAGCGACGTTTTCCGTCGAAACCCGTGATCGCAGCGGTCGATCCCGATCGCATGCGCCAGGTACTCTGGAATATTTGCGACAATTCGCTGAAGGCCATGCCCTCAGGCGGCGTGTTGACCGCGGCGGTGGAGGACGATGGCGGCCCGTCGGTGCACGTGATTCTCGCGGACACCGGTGTCGGTCTTACGGCGGAGCAACTCGATCGCTTGTTCGAACCATTCCGCCCGGGTTTTGCCCAGGGCACCGGCCTCGGCCTCGCGATCACACGGCAGATTGTCGAGGCGCACGGCGGCGCCATCCGCGTGGAATCGGAGCCGGGAAAGGGCGCGCGCTGCGTCATTGATTTGCCGCGCGAGCGCGAGCTTAGTCAGGAAGCGCCGCTGCCCGAAGCGGTGGCGCAATCACATCGGGAGTAGCAAGCTTCACTACAGAGACCACAGAGAACACGGAGTTCTGCCTCTGTGTTCTCCGTGCTCTCTGTGGTGAATTTTTTGAATCGCCAGGAGGACGGATGTCCGATTCAAATCGCGATAGGCCGCACGACAAGACCCTGGGCATGGACGCCCGCATCTGCCGGCGCGATTTCCTGAATTCCACGCTGCTCGCCTCCGGCGGCCTGCTGCTCAGTCCTATGTTCCCGCGGCAACTGCTGGGCGAAGGTCCTGACGACGATTGGACGGGACCGGGCGGCGTGGGCGACTATCGCACTTCAAACGGCAACACCGCCCCGGTGATGAACGCGGCGCATCGCATTCGCGATCACGCCTTCGATTCGCCGCCGTCCGACGCCATCGACACGGGCGAGGTCCTCGACTGCGTTATCGTGGGCGGCGGCGTGAGCGGACTGGGCGCGGCGCTCGCCTTCAAGACGCAGGGCGGCGATGGGCTGAAGTGCCTGGTGCTTGAGAATCATCCCATGTTCGGCGGCGAAGCGCGGCGCAACGAGTTCCTGGTGGACGGCCGGCGCCTGATGGCCCCGCAAGGCGCCGATCACTTCCAGATTCCCTACCCGCACAGCTTCATCGCGCGCTTCTACGAGATGATCGGACTCGACCTCGCCGATTTCAAATACCAGACGTGGGGAAGTTCGCTGCCCGAGATGACGCTCGGGCGTACGTTCGAGCAAATGCCCGGACCGAACGGCACGTGGTTTGGCTCGAAATTCGGGCAGAATCCCAGCATCTGGCTCACCGGTGCGAGCGCGCACAATCCCGACAATCTGCCGGTCTCGCCTGCCATGCGCGCCGAACTGCGGCGTCGCCGCGGGCACGCGCATGCATCGGCAAAGCCCTACGACTATCCCGGCGATGCCAAGTCGCGGAGGCTCGACAGCATGACCATCGAGCAACATCTCATCGAGGATCGCGGCCTCACCGAGGACGTGATCCGCACCTTCATGACGCCCGGCGAGGGCGGCGGGTACGGGCTCGGGCCGGACGTGCTCTCCGCCTATTGCGAATACGCCTTCGACGACCTGCACTGCCTCGACGACAGCGCCGAAACCGGCTGGCAGGCGTTTCCGGGCGGAAACGAAGGGATCGCGCGGCATATCGTGAAGACGCTGATCCCCGATTCGATTCCCGGTCCGAAGACGCTCGAAGGTGTCTGCCGCAATGACGTGGACTTCACCGCGCTCGATCCGCCGGGCGCCGATCGTCCGGCGCGCCTGCGGCTCGGCGCGACGGTGGTGCGCGTGGAACACGAGCATCCCGGGCAGCCCGGGAAGTCCGGCTTCGTCTGGATCACCTACACGCGCGAAGGCAAGGTGTACCGCCTGAAAGCGCGCTCGGCCGTAATGGCCGGCGGATGCTGGACCACCAAGCGCATCGTGCGTGATCTGCCCGCGAGCCATCTCGAAGCCTACAGCCAGTTCTATCGCTCGCCCTGCATGGTGATGAACGTCGCCGTGCGCAACTGGATGTTCCTTTACAAGCTGGGAATTTCAGGCGCGAACTGGTACGAGGGCCTGGGCAGCTTCACTTGCGTCCACAAGGTACCGCTCTTCTCGACCGATCAGAAGACGATCGGGCCGGAGTCGCCCACCGTACTTACGTTCAAGGTGCTCTACTGCTATCCCGGACTTGGAATCGAAGAGCAGGGCAATCGCGGACGCGCCGAGTTGCTGGCCACTTCGTTTCAGGAATACGAGCGGCAGATTCGCGAGCAGATGACCGATATGTTCGGGCGCACGGGATTCGACGCCAGGCGCGACATTGCGGGAATCATCCTGAATCGGTGGGGCCACGCGTATGTGAATCCGCAGCCTGGATTCTTTTTCGGCAAGGACGGCCAGCCGGCGCCGCGCGAGATTTTGCGCAACGTTCCCTTCGGGCGCATTACCTTCGCCAACACCGATCTGGGCGGCGCCGCGGACCACAAGGTTGCGATTATCGAGGGTTATCGCGCGGTAGGACAGATTCTGGACAGGATCCTGACTTAGGGGCGGCCCCAGGCGTCAGCAATTAGCTGTCAGCCGTCAGAATCGCTGGGTGGCGCATACACGGGCGCTTTTTGCCAATGTATGCGATCAAGGCAGTCCGTCTATCGTGAGCACAGAGCTGTCATTGAGAAAGTAAGACCGAAAACTTGACCAGGGCCACTGTTCGGGCGATGTTACCAGACGGCGCTTCACCGGGTTCGCGTGCATATAGCCGAGCTTCTCGAGCCGCTTCCTATCGCTCCACACATTCAGATCGTAGAAGCGTCGCTGCCACACTCGATGAGGGCCGTGAAGGTGAACCGTAGGCGGCAAGGTGAGGGCGCTAAGCATTCTGGCACACCAGCCTGACTCTGGGTTAGCTTGGAGGTTCTTCAGAATGAACTTGGCGGTGCGCTCCTTCAGGCTTTGGAGGATGCGCGAGGGGTCGGCTTGCTCAGACGGCGAGATAAGCAAATGGAAATGCTCGGGCATGAGCACGTAACCGATGATTCTGAACTCCAATGCGGCCCGCAAATCAGCCAGCGTGGCGATGAAATGGCGCCGGAAACGGTCGGAGTCGAACAATCGCGCCCGGCGGTAGGTGCCTTGCTGTGACGGTGCAGATGGTTCAGCCCGTAATAATGTCGCTGACGGGGCATGCCGGATTATAATCTGAGCTGCGCACCGGCGTACACATGGCCAAAAGCGCCATGTATGCGATCAAGGCGATATCGCCAGGCCGCGCTTCACCGGGTTGGCATTGCATATAGTCGAGCTTCTCGAGCCGCTTCCTAGCCGTCAGCCGCAGCGGAGAGGCGCACACATGGCAAAGAGCGCCATGTATGCGCCACCCACGTGGTCGTATTGCTCTAAGTATCATAGATTCAATATAATAGAAGGTAGTTCAAGGAATCCACACGCCCCAAATGTCTCGTAAGGAGCAGGCGGCTGGACTGAGGCGGGATCAGCGGCGTGGAGCGGGTTTGCGGATTGCGGCGAGAGCCAGGAAGGCTACTACGCGAGTCGATTGTCGCGTGAGACAGTCCTCACCGCGCAGGCACCGCGTGGCCGTGACGGACGTCGACGCCGTCCACCATGAAGACCACGTCTTCGGCGATGTTGGTGGCGTGATCGCCGATGCGCTCCAGGCTGCGGCTCACGAACAGCAGATCGAGCCACGGCCGCGCGTTGCGGGCGTCCATCTCCAGGCGATGGACGACTTCGGCGGAGATGCGGTTGCGCATGTCGTCGACGGCATCATCCGAGGAGAGCACGCTGCGGGCGAGCGCCGAATCGCGGCGCACAAAGGCGTCGAGCGCCTGATGCACCATGGGCTCGACCAGCCGGCCCAGACGCGCCACATCGACGAGCGACGTCACGGCCGGTTCCGACGCCAGCGCCATCGAGCGCTCGGCGATGTTCGCCGCCTTGTCGCCCATGCGCTCCAGGTTGTTGTTGATCTTGATCGCGGCCGTGATAAAGCGCAGGTCGGAGGCTACCGGCTGTTCGAGCGCGAGCAGGCCGGTGGCGAGATCGTCGTTCTGGATCTCGAGTTCATTGATGCGGGGTTCGTCGGCCAATACGCGCCGCGCCAGTTCGACGTTGGCCTCGATCAGCGCCTGAACGCTCAGGTGCACCGCGGATTCGACCAGTCCGCCCATTTCGAGCAGCCGGAGCCGCAACTCGTTCAGCCGTTCCTCAAAGTGACGCATAAGCTTTCCGCCATTTCCCTATTCTATACCCAACCGTGAGTCAAGAAGCTAGTGCCATAGCCCAAGCCCTAGCCCTTTAACCGAACCGGCCCGTGATATAGTCCTCAGTCTCTTTCTTCGCCGGATTGGTGAAGATGGTCTTGGTATCGTTGAACTCGATGAGCTTGCCCATCAGGAAGAAGCCGGTGTAATCGGCCACGCGCGCCGCCTGCGCCATATTATGAGTGACGATCACCAGCGTGCACCGGTTCTCGATGGCGAACAGCAACTCCTCAATCTTGGCAGTCGAGATGGGATCGAGCGCGGAGCAGGGCTCGTCAAGAAGGAGCACTTCGGGATCGATGGCCAGGGCGCGGGCGATGGAGAGCCTCTGTTGCTGGCCGCCGGAAAGCGAGAAGGCCGACTTCTGCAGGCTGTCTTTCACTTCGTCCCAAAGCGCGGCGCCGCGCAGGCTTTGCTCCACCAGCTCCTTCAGCCGCGAGCCGTTGGCCAGGCCATGGACGCGAGGGCCATAAGCGACATTGTCAAAAATGCTTTTGGGGAACGGATTCGGTTTCTGAAATACCATTCCCACCCTTCGCCGCAAGTTGGGCAGCGCCAGATCGAAGATGCTGTCGTTGTCGAGCAGGAGCTCCCCCTCGGCGCGCGCGTGCTTCACCGTTTCGTACATGCGGTTGATGGTGCGCAGGAAGGTGGTCTTGCCGCAGCCCGACGGGCCGATCAGCGCGGTAATCTTGCGTTCGCGAATGTCGGCGGAGATTCCCTGAAGGACCTGTTTCGCCCCGTAAAAGAAGTCCACCTTCCGTGCCCGAATCTTGATGGTGGCCTCAGCGCGCACCGGCTCCATTCGTTGCGCGGTCTGCCGCGCCGCTTCTTGAGTCGTTTGGGGATTGGGGTCGTCGGTCACTTTAGCCCTCGCGGCGGTCTCGGTCATGCTATTCTCCGCGCCGCCATCTTTCGCGCCAGCACCAATCGCGATAATACGTTAACCGTCAGAACCAGAGCCAGCAAGACCAGAGCTGCCGCCCAGGCCTGCCGGTGCCAGTCGTCGTACGCTGAGATGCCGTAAATCCAGATCATGTAGGGCAACGAGGATATAGGCTGGTTCAAGCCCCGGTTCCAGTAAGCATTGTTGAAGGCCGTAAAGATCAAGGGTGCCGTCTCGCCCGCCACCCGGGCCAGTGCCAGGAGAATGCCCGTCAAAATTCCCTGAAGCGCGGCTGGAAACACCACGCTGACGATCGTCTTCCAGTGTCCTGCGCCGAGCGCCAGCGACCCTTCCCGCAGCCAAACGGGTACGGTACGCAGAAACTGTTCGGTATTCGACACCACAATCGGCAACAGCATCACGCCCAGGGCGAACCCGCCCGCCAGCGCCGAAAAGTGGCCCACGGGCAGAACCACAACTACGTAGGCGAAGATACCGATCACAATGGAAGGGACAGTCACCAGCAGGTCGGCGGCGTATCGAACAAAAAAAGGTACTCCCCAGCCTCCGAACTCGGAGAGATAAATGCCGCCGAGCACGCCCAGCGGCACTCCAAAAAGGGCCGCCAGCAGCAGGAGCTCGCCCGACCCCGCGATGGCATTCGCGATGCCGCCGCCGGTCTCGCCGACCGGCACGGGCAATTTTGTGAAGAACGCCCAGTTTAACGAGCTGGCGCCCTTCACAACCAGAAGCCCGAGCACAAAAAGCAGTGGGGCAACCGCAACCAGCGCGCAGAGCGCCGTCACCCCCGACATCAAGGCGTTGACCGTCTTCCTCCAGGTGAGACGGTTCACGCCGCACCTCGCGCCTTACGGGCGGTGTAGTGCACCAGCACCCGAGCCAGGGCGTGCAGCAATACGGTGATGCCGAACAGTACCAGGCCTAGTTCCACCAGCGATTGGCGGAAGAGATCGCCGGTCGCTTCCGTGAACTGATCGGCGATCACGGAGGCAATCGAGTATCCCGGTGCGAAGAGGGAGGCTGCAATCCGGGGGGTTCCGCCAATGACCATGGTCACGGCCATCGTCTCGCCGAGCGCACGCGCCAGGCCCAGGAAGATCGACGCCAAAATGCCCGTACCGGCCGTGGGCACCACCACTTTCCAGGTGGACTCCCATTGGGTCGCACCCAGCGCCAGAGCTCCTTCGCGTAGGTCCGTCGGCACGCTGAGCAGCACTTCGCGGGAGATGGAGACAATGAAGGGCAGCACCATGATGGCCAGCACCAGGCCGGCCGTCAGAAAGCCGACTCCGTAGATAGGCCCCTGAAACAGCGGCGTGAAGCCGAAGAGCTTCTTGAGAAGCGGCCCGAACGAGGTCCGCACCCAGGGCACGACCACGAATATACCTACCAGACCGAGTACGACACTGGGCACCGCCGCCAGCAACTCGATGAGGAAGGTTAGGGCATCGGAGAATCCGCGCGGAGCAAGTTCAGCCAGGAAGATCGCCGCGCCCACTCCGAGCGGCACGGCGATGGTCATGGCCACGGCGGAAGTTACCAGGGTGCCGTAAACAAAAGGCAAAGCGCCGAAGTGGCCGAACACCGGGTCCCACACGCTGTCCAGCAGGAACCGGAAGCCGAACGCGTGCCGGGGCAGAGCCGAGCGATGCCAAAGCTCGACGACCAGCCACACCGTCACGAACAACACACTTAGGGCCGCGACCAGCGTCACCAGCCACGCTATGGTGTCCACACCCCGGGTTCCGCCGAGAAATCTCCAGCGTCCGCGGGGCGTGCCCGGCTGCGAACCCGTCAGCGTGGTGTCGGAAATGGCCATAGTTTATTCGGGCTGGTCTCGCATAGAGACAGCCCTGGTTTCCGGGACTCGCAGGACCTTGGGTTGCCGCTGGCAGCATGCACGCCCGCGGCAGGCCCGGACACGCGATCAGGGCATCCCGCGGACAACGCGCTCCATGCCTACGCCTCATTCCTGGCCGAAGCTGAGGCGCCTCTGGATCTTCACTGAACGAGTGCGATCTGCTTCATTTCCTTCGCTACCACCGCTTTGGGGAGCTGCGCATAATCCAGGCTTTCATTGTACTTCTGGCCGTCGGTCATCATCCACTTGAGGAAGACTTTGATGTCGTCGCGCTTCGCGGCGTCCGCAATGTGACTTGGAATCAGGAGCCAGGTGAAACTGGAAACGGGGTAAGCGGTTGCGCCCGGAGCGTCTGTGATCGAGACGCGGAAATCAGCCGGCATATTGGCGGCCGCGCCGGCGGCGGCGGCCGTGACCGACGCCAGGTCTGCCTTGACGAATTTGCCGGCCGAGTTCTGGAGTACCCCATACGACAGATGAGTCTGGATGGCGTAGATCAACTCCACGTAGCCTATGGAGTCGGGCGTCTCTTTGACCAGCCCAGCCACCCCTTCGTTCCCCTTGCCGCCCAAGCCCACCGGCCAATTCACTGACGTGCTGAAGCCTACCTTGCTCTTCCACTCCGGATTGACTTTGGAGAGGTAGTCGGTCCAGATGTAAGTTGTCCCGCTGCCGTCAGACCGGTGGACGACCACAATATCGTCGTTCGGAAGCTTCACGCCGGGATTCGGACCTGTGATGGCAGGATCGTTCCACTTCGTGATCTTGCCCAGATAAATATTGGAGATCGACTGCGGTGTAAATTTGAGCTCCGCCGTCACACCAGGGATGTTGTAGGTGGGAACGTCTGCGCCCAACACGGTGGGGAAGTGCAAGATATCGTAGCCGAGCTTCTGCTTGGCTTCGGCGAGTTGCTGATCCGTCATGGGGCCGTCCGAAGCGCCAAAATCTACAGTTTTGTCAATCGTCTGGCGGATGCCGGCGCCGGAGCCGACGGACTGGTAGTTGAACTCGATGTCGGGATGCAGCTTGTGATACTCGGAAAACCACTTCGAATAGATCGGGTACGGGAAGGTGGCGCCGGCACCATTGATCAGTACCGGGGTTGGACCCGGCTGCGGATCCGCACTGGACACGCTGCCGGCATCCACGCGCAGCAGCGATCCGAGACACAACAACCCTACCGCCGTTACGAGCAAGAGCGTCCAAATGCGTCGATTTTTCATGTTTTTTGTTTTTCCTCCAGACCATGATGGTGCGGCTGAACTGTTACAAAATTGTGAAGGTGGGGTGAAATCTGAGTTATGGGGTTGTATTTGTGCGCAGTTAGCCCAGCCTCGAATGGTTGTTTTCGGAGTCCCGGCTCCCGTCGAATCGGACGGGGTCAAGTCCGGTTACATTACACGAAGCCTCTGCTCCTCCGAAGTGCCGCCCATCACTCTTGAGTGTGCCTGCAAACACGCGGTCCCGGCCGGATCGAGGCGTACACTCCACTCCTGGCTTGCAGAGCCTAGCTTGAGGGGCGGGGGTCTCAACTTAAGAGGTTCGCGCCCCTCTCGAACGTCGGATCGGTTCCTCTACTCATTCCCCTTTTCTATACTCGAAGGCGCCAACATCATCGCGGCACCTGCGGTGGTCGAGGTAACCCGCTGCAACTGAGGACTTTATGGCGCTTGGAACGATGAGGATCTCATGTGCCCGTGCTCGAGCCAGCCCGAGCGGAGTTCGCCCAGACTCGGCAACCGAGCCGGCGGCTCAGGCGCAGCGTGGCAGTGTCACCGTAAACTTCGATCCCCGGCCCAGTTCGCTCTCGACCCTTACCGTGCCATTCATGCGTTCCACAATGTGCTTGACGATCGAAAGGCCGAGGCCGGTACCACCCGCTTCACGCGAACGGGCCTTGTCCACGCGATAAAAGCGCTCGAAGATGCGAGACTGGAGCTCGGAGGGGATGCCGACCCCGGTGTCACTCACGGCGATGCTCACGTTGCCGTCCGGGCCGCGAGATGACTCGACCCGGACCTCGCCGTCCGAGCGGTTGAACTTCACGGCGTTGTCGAGCAGATTCACCAGCACCTGCTCCAGGTGGGTGCGGCTGCCGAGCACATCCGCCTCCTCCATCTCGCCGCGCACCAGCCGCACACCGGCAAGCCGGGCCGCGGTGCTCACCGTGCGCAGCGAGGAATCCACCACCGCCAGCACCGACACACGCTCGGGTGGCGATGAAGCTGCGCCCGACTCGAGTTCCGACAACGTTAAAAGGTCCGAGGTGATGTTCCCGAGCCGGATGGCGTGCGCCTTGATGATCTCCACGAAGTGGCGGCTGTTCTCGGTGTCTTCCAGGCCTCCTTCCAGCAGCGTCTCGGCGTAGCCGCGAATGGCCGTTAATGGCGTCCTCAGTTCGTGCGAGACGTTGGCCACGAAGTCGCGCCGCACGCGTTCGAGGCGTTCCAGAGGCGTGATGTCATAAAGCACGGCGATGGCGCCCGGACCGGCAGGTGAGTTCAGACGCGCAGCCTGGGCCACGAATACACGTTCTTCGCCCGCCAGCACCAGCCCGATGCGCCTCTCCTGCGGCTCGCCCTCGCGCAGGACCTCGGTCAGTAACTCGCTCAGCGACGGGCCCCGTACCACTTCCGGCACCGGCGTGCCATCGCGGATGGGATGCTGGGCGCCCACGGCCTCTGCGAAGGAACGATTCGAGAAGGTGATCCGCAGCTTGGAGTCGACCGCGAGCACGCCTTCCACCATGGTGGCCAGTATGGCCGCGCGCTGGGCCCCGTCCACCTTCGCTCTCTCCACCAGACCGCCGAGCCGCGCCGCCATTCCATCAAGGGAGCGGGCCAACATCCCGAGCTCATCCTCGGCCGCTTTCTCAGTTTCGATCCGCCGTGCGTCGATGCCGCCTTCAGCGAAATCGCGCAGCCGCCCAATGCGTCTCCGCAGGGAAGCGGAAAGAGCATAGGCGATCACGAGTGCGGCGGCTGCGGCAACCAGAACCGCTTCCCAAAGGCCGCGCCGGGCAAAATCGAAATTCACAACGATCAAAGCGATGGCAGCAGGCAGGAGCGCGATCAGCAGAAGCTTGCGAAATATTGGCCGGGAGACAGGCATCGAACGGGTGCGGTCAGGCCTATTCCGCCGCCTCGGGTTGCGGCAGAAAACGATATCCGGAGCCGCGCACCGTCTGCAGGTAGCGCGGATTATCCGGGTCGGCTTCGATCTTCGCTCGCAGGCGGCGGATGTGGACGTCCACCGTGCGTGGGGTCACGAAGCGGTCGCGTCCCCAAACAACGTCCAGCAGCCGGTCACGGCTGAAGATGCGGCGCGGATGCGAAACCAAGTAGTGCAACAGGCGAAACTCCAGGGCGCTCAAATCCACAAGCTGACCGCGCACGGTCACCTCGCGCGTGGATGAATCCAGTCGGACCTCGCCGCCTTCGGCGACTTCGCGCACCGCTTCCGCAGGCAGCTTGCGCCGCAGCACCGCCTTCACCCGCGCCACCAGTTCCCGCGGGCTGAAGGGCTTCACGACGTAATCGTCCGCGCCGATTTCCAGGCCGACGACACGATCGATCTCCGCGCCCTTGGCGGTGAGAAAAATCACGGGCAGCGAGCGCGTGCGGTCGTCCAGCCGCAGTGCCCGGCAAATCTCGAATCCGTCAAGATCTGGCAGCAGCACATCGAGAAGTACGAGGTCAACCGGGTTGCGCCGGATGTAATCCAAGCCCTCGCGCCCGCGTCCGAATCCGAGCACCTCCAGTCCTTCCTTGCGGAGGTTGTACCGTACCAGCTCGACGATGTCCTTCTCATCCTCAATAATAACGATGCGCGCGGCCACCGGGGCATTATAACGCTCGGCGTCGCTTGCCCGGCCTGGAAACGGCAGCACCTCCGCAGAATCGCGCTCCGAAGGGAGCATCGGTGCACCTCCGTCCTCAGTGGAATTCGATCTCATTTTTCCGCCTTTGCCAAGAATCGCTCGAGTTCGGAGTGTGGAGTGTTGACGCTCTGTGAATCCGCGTTCACCGAGACGTGTACAATCCAGCATTGTTGCTGCGAGTTAAAGTAGCATGACGGGTGTGTAAACCTTGTGTTACAGCTGATATGTCCCGGTTTGTGGTGCACGCTTCTTGGTGCACGCCTCCCAGCGTGCTTTTGGGCACAACCCAGGCAATATCCCTGCATCACAAGCCAAGACACTACCCGCAATACAGCGGCCCCGGCGACCCCGGCGACGGGGAGCGGTGCAGACTCCGGCGGGCTACGCTAAACTCGAAACTGCCGGGCAATGATGCCGCGCAATTCTATGGCGCCCCACTCTGCAACCGCGAGCGATGGACCGTATGCCATCGAGTTCCGCGACGTGCGTTTCGCGATCGCCGGCCATGAGCTGATCAGCGGATTGAACCTTGCCGTCCGCCGCGGCGAGACGCTGGTGCTGCTGGGACGCAGCGGCTCCGGCAAAACGACCACGCTCAAGCTGATCAATCGCCTGCTCGAGGCGAGCGCCGGCGAAGTCTCCGTGGAGGGACGCTCCACCGCCGCCTGGGATCCCATCCGGCTGCGGCGCAGCATCGGTTACGTGATTCAGGAAGTGGGGTTGTTCCCGCACTTCACGGTGGAGCGCAACATCGCGCTGGTGCCCGCGATCGAAGGCTGGCCGCGCGCGCAGGTCCGCGAGCGCGTCGAGACGCTGCTGCGGCTGGTCGGCCTTGAACGTTCGCTCGGGAGGCGCTATCCCGCCGAACTCTCCGGCGGGCAAAGGCAGAGGGTGGGCGTGGCCCGGGCTCTCGCCGCCGATCCTCCCATTCTGCTCATGGACGAACCCTTCGGCGCCCTCGACCCCATTACGCGCGCGGAACTGCAGCGGGAGTTCCGCGAATTGCAAGCCCGGATCGGCAAGACCGTCGTTTTTGTCACCCACGATCTCACGGAGGCTCTGTTTCTAGCCTCGCGTATCGGCCTGTTTGAAGGCGGACGCCTGACCGGCGTTTATACGCCGCAGGAGTTTCATCAAAGCGACGATCCGGATTGTGCCGCCTACCGGAATGCGTTTCGCGCCGCCGCGATTCAACCGTAGCGGCGCTCGGCCGGGTTTGAAGAGGTAGGGGCGCCCCTTGTGGCCGCCCAGTTGATGTCAACGGCACCGGCGGTCACAGAAAGTTGTCCGAAGCGACGGGCTAGGGACTTGTAAGAGGGCGGCTACAAGGAACCGCTTTAGGGCCCAAGACCAGAAACACATCCCGAGGATGCTGTGGGTCTCATCCACTATTTCTTGAGCAACCGCGCCGAGGTCCTGGAGCTGACGCTGGAGCATCTCTGGCTGGTCGGCGTCTCCATGTTCCTGGCCGTGCTCGCGGGCGTGCCTGTGGGCATCCTGCTGGCGCGCCGCCCTCGCCTGGAGAAGCCGGTTCTCGCCGGCGCCAACATAGTGGAGACCATTCCCAGCCTGGCGCTCTTCGGCCTTCTGCTGCCGGTGCCGTGGCTGGGCGCGCGCGCCGAGCGCCTGGCGATCCTGGCGCTCGCTCTTTATTCGCTGCTGCCGATCATCCGGAACACCTACGCGGGGATTACCGGCGTGGACCCGGCCGTGGTCGAAGCCGGCCGCGGCATGGGCCTGACGGACCGCCAGCTGCTGTTCCACGTCCAGTTGCCGCTCGCGCTGAGCGTGATCCTGGCCGGCGTGCGAGTGGCGACGGTGATCTCGATCGGCGTGGCGACCATCGCAGCCGCCATCGGCGCGGGTGGACTTGGCGAGTTCATCTTCCGCGGCCTGGCCATGGTGAACAACAACCTGATTCTGGCCGGCGCGATTCCGGCCGCGCTGCTGGCCCTCGCCGCCGACCTGGTATTCGGGATCGCCGAACGTATCCTGCGTCCGCGCACCAGCGCACACTGAACGCAGACCGCGCCGGTCGCGGCACCCGATCGAGCAGGGCCTTTGGGACCTGTCATGCTTAGCCCATTCGCTATCATCCTGAGCGAAGCGAAGGATCTCCAAATTTTGCTCTGTGGGCGAAGACGGCTTCACCACAGAGACCACGGAGGACACAAAGAAAGGAATTGTGACTTCTGGGTTCTCTGTGCCCTTCGTGACCTCTGTGGTGAAACGTTGCTGCTCTTCGCCCTCATCATCAGCATCACTTCCTGCGGACCGCCGCGCGCAGATCGCATCGTGGTCGGCTCCAAAAACTTCACCGAGCAGGCGGTGCTCGGGGAAATTATCGCCCAGCACATCGAGGCGCGCACCGGACTCGCGGTCGAGCGCCGGTTCTACCTGGCTGGAACCTACATTTGCCAGCAGGCGATCCTCGCCGGACGCATTGACGTGTACCCGGAGTACACCGGAACCGCGCTGACGGCCATCCTCAAGCAGCCGGCGTCGAGCGACGCCGCCCAGGTCTACGATCGAGTGCGGACGGCGTACGCCAAGCGCTTTTCGCTGACCGTCGCGCCGCCGCTCGGCTTCAATAACACCTTCGCGCTGGTGATCCGGGGCGATGACGCACGCCGCGACAACCTCAAGACGATTTCGCAGGCGGCGGCTTATACGCCGCAGTGGCGTCCCGGGTTCGGCTACGAGTTTATGGAGCGTCCGGACGGGTACCGGGGCCTGGTGAAGACCTACGGACTGAAGTTTGGCGCCGAGCCGCGCATCATGGATCTCGGGCTGCTCTACAAGGCGCTGACCAGCCATCAGGTGGACCTCGTGGCCGGCAATTCCACCGACGGACTCATTTCCGCGCTTGGCCTCAGCGTGCTCGAGGATGATCGCCATTACTTTCCGCCTTACCAGGCCGTACCGATTCTGCGCGGCGAGACCGCGCGGCGCCATCCGGAGGTCTCGAAGGCGCTCGAGGATCTGGCCGGAAAAATCTCCGCTGAAGACATGCAACGGATGAACTATGCAGTGGACGGGCAGCATCGGGACGCCCGGGACGTTGCCGCCGAATTTCTGAAGTCGCACGGGCTGTAAAGCCTCGTCTCTTGCCGCTCGTCTCTCATCTCTCGTCGCTCATTTGTCAGCTTCGCTCAGCTTCGTTTTTGCCCTTTTTTCGGCAAGATTTGTTGATTCTAAAGGACCTCACAGCTTCGTTTGGTTGAAATTTCGGGGAATCATTTTTTCGCTGTTTTCGCCTACCTTTCGCCTGTCCGGCGATAAAGTAGGCCTTTCAATGTAGGCCAGAGCGGCAGAATTGCAAGCGGTGCGACCGGTTCCTCCGCCTTCGTCCGCCCGGGCGCGCGCGCTACCTCCTGAACTTTTTAAGCCTGGTTCAAGCCTGCGTTTCATCGTCCATCCCAGCGCCGGTTTTCGGCACGCTTGGAGCCTACCATGCCTGCAGGGGACGGTGGGTACAACTGAGAAAAGTGGGAAAATTTTATTTACTCACTAGATTCAGCAACTTGCCCTGTGGACAACTTACGGTCCCCCCCGAGTGCCGGGTGGTATCTTTCGGTTGAAAGCTCTACGGAGCCGATCGAGTACCCGCAACTGTAGGGGAGAATCGTCGCCGCGAGCCCGTCTGGGACAACTTCCGAGTAGCTCGTCATCCAGGCACTACCATTAGAGGTCATCACAGGGATCTGCGAATCGGCGACCACAGACCAAGTCCTCAGGCAACCTTGGCTCGTGTAGGCTTTAATCGTAATATCCAATTCCGACAGCAAGTACTACCGCTATGATGATCGTAAGAATGACGGCTGAAGAGCCTTGGCGTTCCATTTACATACAGTCTAACGTGTGGGGAGCAGGGTGTCGGCGCGCATGTAAGAACGTAGGAATTTGAACGGAGCCGCTGGAAGCGGATGAGTTTCACCGGGCGGCGGCGACGGTGACGGGGTGTATTTGCACTTTGCTGCGCAGATGGGCGACGTAAGAGTCAGGAACCGGTAGAGGCATGTCAGCGCCAGGATAAAAGGGGGCCAAAAGCATCAGTGTGACGGAAGCCAGGCCTTGAGAGCTCATCGGCGGGGACGCGGTAGAAACTCTACAGAAGTTTCTACATACGAGTCAGAATCCATTTGATTCATTTTCGCAATCGCGCCGTTCGGGCACCTATGGCTGCTGGTGGACGGTGTATCCCGAAAGTCATCATTCATTCCGCAACGCGACCATGGGATCGACCTTGGACGCGCGACGCGCGGGAAGATAGGCCGCGAGCGCGGCCACAGCGAGCAGCGTGACCGTCGCCGCCACGAAGGTTAGGGGGTCAGAAGGCTTGAGACCGTACAGATTGCTGGCTACGAAACGCGCGGCGATAAACGCCAGCGGCAGGCCCAGAGCGGCACCGATGAGCACGAGGGCGAAAGCCTCGCCCAACACCGCTTTGAGTACCTGGTTCGCCTTGGCGCCGAGCGCCATCCGGATGCCGATTTCGTTCGTCTTGCGCCCGACGCCGTAGCTCATGGTGCCGTACAATCCGATGGCCGCCAGAGCCAGCGCCAGGGCGCCGAAGAAACAGGAAAGCAGCGCAAACATCCGCTGCTGCGCCAGCGCTTCGTCGATCTGTTGATTCTGGCTCTTGACATCCGAGAGTGCCAGGTTCGAGTCCACTTCCTGAACCGCGCGCCGCAGGCTGGGAATGATCGAGGTCGGATCGCCCGCCGTGCGCACTTCAAAGTGCATGGCGCCCGGTTCGCCCGCCTGGGTGAATGGGACGTAGGCCGTCATCGGCAGATCGCCACGCATGCCGTCGTATCTCGCACTCCTCACCACGCCCACGATCTGGTAGGCGTCGTTGGGATTGAATTTCTGGCCGAATGTGAATCGACGCCCGATGGGGTCGAGGCTGCCGAAGTACTTGCGGGCGAGAACCTCATTCACCACCGCGACGTGAGGCGAGCTGGCCGTGTCGTTCACGCTGATATCGCGGCCAAGCAGCAGCTGAATCCGCATGGTCTTCAGAAAATCGGGGCCTACCACGTTCCACAGAATAGATGCGCCCTCGTCCTGTTTTACCGGCGGGTTCTCGACGGCGATCTGTCCGGAATTCACCCATCCGGAGAGCAGCGTGAACGCCGAGAGCGTCGCCCCCTGTACCCCCGGGACCGCCCGAACGCGATCGAGCAGCCCGCCGTACACGTCAATCAGCCGCGGCCCTTCGTAGCCACTCTGCCTGGGATTCACTCCGAACAAGAGCACGCCGTAAGGATCAAAACCGAGGTTCTGATGCTCGAGGTTCATCAGCGTGCGCACGAACAGACCCGCGCCCGTAATCAGCAGCAGGGAGAAAGCCACTTGAGCAATCACCAATGACTTTCCGAAGCTCCAGCGCGATCCGGGCCTACGTTGGAATCCGGCGGCGTTCTCCTTGAGAGCGGGACTGAGATTGGCGCGTGTTGAGCCGAGCGCCGGCGCCAGGCCAAACAGTATTCCAGTCAGCATCGCGACGCCGGCCGCGAAGCCGATCACCGTGAGGTTCAGGTGGACGTCGATGGGCAGCGGCGCGCCTCCCGACATCAGCGCCACGAGAAGCGGCGCTCCCCAGGCCGCGAACGCCAGCCCGACCGCGCCGCCCGCCAGAGCCAGCATCAGGCTCTCCGTGAGCAGTTGCCGCACCAGCCGCGAGCGCGAGGCGCCCAACGCCAGCCGCACGGCCATCTCCCGGCGGCGCGACTGGGCCCGCGCCAGCAGCAGCGCCGCGACATTGCCGCAAGCGATCAGCAAAACCAGGCCGACCACCGACATCAGAATCGTCAAGGGCTGCGAGAAGTAGCTCCGCAAGCTGTCCAATCCGCGGCTGGCGGGGTCAGCCTTCATCACAAAAGTTCGCGCATCGACTTCCTGCATCCCGAGGTCGCCCGTGAGTGTCTGACGAAGCCAGACGTCGAGCGCGGCCCGAGCCTTCGTCTGGCTGACACCCGGTTTCAGGCGGCCCATAATCATCAGCCACCACCATTTCTTTTGGGTGAACATGGACTGGCCGCTTCCCGCCGTGACGCCCCACGGCGTGAGGCCGGGTTCGTCGGCCAGGGGGACCCAAAAGTCCGGTGATCGGCCAGGCTCGACGCCAAAGAATTCCGGCGGAGTCACACCGACGATCGTGTACGGATGGCCGCCGAGGAATATCGTCTTCCCGACCACCGACGGGCTGCGTCCGAAGCGGCGCGTCCAATAGGGAAAGCTCAGCACGGTCACCTGCGCGGCGTGAGCTTCATCGTCGGCGGTAAGCAGGCGTCCCAGAAGGGGCGCGACGCCGAGGCCGTCAAAGTAGTTGCCGCTCACCATTTCGCCGCCGGCCAGGCTCGGCTGGCCGTCGATCTTTACCGCCACGCTCTCGGTATCGAAGCCGAGCGGTACGAATCCAAACACGCTGGCGAACACGTCGTTGTTCTGCCGAAGCCTCAGGAACCCGGGATAGGAGAGCGAAATGCCGTAGCCGCTGTACTCCGGTGCGCCGTGCACGGCCTTTGTCTGGTTGCTGCTGAGCAGCACGAGTTGCTGCGGATCTTTCACCGGCAGCATTCTCAGCATCACGGCGTCGATCAGGCTGAAGATCGCAGTGTTGGCGCCGATGCCAAGCGCCAGCGACAGCACCACCACCGCGGTGAGCGCCGGCGTCTGGGCCAGCGTCCGCAGGCCATAACGCAGGTCCTGGCCCAAGTGCTCCAGCCATTGCTGAATCCATACGGCGCACACGTCCTCTTTGACCAGAAGAGGATTGCCGAACTTGCGCAACGCAGCGTAGTGCGCCTCTTCCGGCGTCATGCCATTTTCGATGTTTTCGCGGGTTTCGATTTCGATGTGCTCGCGGATATCCTCGTCGAGGTCTACCAGCATTTTCTTGCGGCTCTTGCGGCGGCTCATGATACGCCCCCTATTCGACCTTCTCCTCGGCGGGCCTTAGAATCCGCGCGATGGCGCCGGCGAGCTTGTCCCACTTGGTGGTTTCCACCTGAAGTTGCCTGCGGCCGCGGGCGGTCAACCGGTAATACTTGGCGCGGCGGTTGTTCTCAGACGGGCCCTCTGCAAACGAGATCCATCCCCGCTTGATAAGGCGATGCAGCGCCGGATAGAGCGAGCCCTGCTCCACCTGCAGCACGTCTTCGGAGTTGCGCTCGATGGCTCTGGCTATGGCGTGGCCGTGCGCCGGTCCGAACAACAGGGTGCGGAGGATCAGCAGGTCAAGCGTGCCCTGCAGCAATTCGATGCGATCTTTTTCTTCGGTAGTCATTCTAGATGAATGGTAGACCCTTCCACCTAGAATGTCAAGGTGAAGGTGATTGACGATTTGCGATTTGGCTGGAGAGACGGCTTAAGCCCTCGAAAGCGGCTTGTACCCCCATGGTTGGGCTCCGACGGTTTTCCTTGCCGCGCTCGACCATTTCGAAGAAAATCTGGTTCGGCGCCAATATCTCATGCTCACCTCGAAGGAGCAGGAGACCCCCGGCACCGCGCTCTGCAGCCCACGACCGAGCCGCGATATGAGCCCCTACGAGGGAGCCCGGCTATCGGTCAAGCAGCCTGCTCGGGTGCGCAGGAGCCTTCGCTCTTTACGGTGGCCCGTCTGGTTGACGGCGCTGGACGGTATCCGTTTGCGTTGATATTTGTTCGGAAGTTGTCGAGCCTCAGTGTCGGAGAGTTTTCCCGCACACGCGTTCGTCTGCCCGAAAGTGAACTTTTCCGCTGAGTGGCTCCCTCTAAAGCGTTGAAACTGGCCTCATTTTAAGCCGCTGAGCGAAGCAAAGAATCTCATAGGTCCTTTTATTTCAAAGCGAGATTCTTCGCTTCGCTCAGAATGACATGAATTCCGAGCCGTTTTTCAATACCCCTGCTGGAGTTGTTTTCCCCTTGTGCTTCGACAAGGAAAGTTCTAGACTTCCTGTTGTCGAAGTGAAAGGGGAACGCGACGATGAATCAACGGATCGACTTGCCGCAGGGTACCCTCGACCTGCTCATCCTGAAGACCCTTGCTCTTGAACCCCAGCACGGCTGGGCGATCTCCGAGCGCATCCAGCAGATTTCGAGTGACGTGCTGCGTGTGCAGCAGGGGTCGCTCTACCCGGCGCTGCATCGCCTGGAGCGGTGCGGCTGGATCAAGGCGAAATGGGGAACGTCGGACAACAACCGCCGGGCGAAGTATTACGAACTCACGAGGAGCGGCCGGAAGCAGCTCGAGGCGGAGGAAAGCGACTGGCGGAAGCTAACGGCGGCGGTCAGTCAGGTGTTGAGGATTGCCGATTGAAAGAGCTTTCAGCCGTCCGCTGTCGGCCTTCAGTTCTGATTCCACTGAAAGCTGATTACTGAAAGTCCATGGCTGACGGCTGAGGGCTTACCGGAGGTGGCGATGATCAGCGACCTTCTATTTCGCTTGCGAGCGCTGTTCCGGCGCAGGGGGATGGAGTCCGAGTTGGACGAAGAACTGCGCGCGCACTTCGAGCGTCAAGTTGGGAAATATGTGAAATCGGGCCTCACACTTGAAGAAGCGCGACGGCGGGCGCGGCTGGAATTCGGCGGGATCGAGCAGGTGAAGGAGGAATGCCGTGACGCGCGCGGTGTGAACCTGATCGAGACGACGATCCAGGATCTGCGCTATGGTCTGCGCCAATTGCGCCGGGCGCCGGGATTCGCGATTGCAACCGTGCTGATCCTGGCGCTCGGCATCGGCGTCAACAGCGCGATCTTCAGCGCCGCCGACGCCGTGTTATGGCGGACCCTGCCGGTATCTGATCCGCATAGCTTGGTGCGACTGGCCGGCGTCCGGCAGGAGGGTGGAGAGAGCGAAGAACTGCCGGTGACGCGGGCCGACGAACTGCGCCGCGGCAGCGCGGTGTTTTCAGATGTGATTACGCGAGACGACGACGGATTGAGCTTTTCGTTCCAGGACGGGCGCGCCGAGCGAGTGCTGGGTGAGGTGGTGTCGCCCAATTTCTTCAGATTCCTGGGCATTCGGTCCGTCCTCGGCAAGGGCTTTTCAGAGGGCGTACACCAGGGAGGCCGGGCGCCCGAGGTTGTTCTGTCGTATCGATTCTGGCAACGCGACTTTGGAGGCGATCCGCACGTCCTCGGCCGTATGGTCAAGCTGAACGGTTACGGGTTCACGATCGTGGGCGTTTCTCCTCGGGAGTTCTACAGTCTGGTGGTTGGCTTCGATCCTGACGTACGCTTGCCCCGTCTGCCCGCGGGCCAGGAAATCAGCCAGATTCATCCTCTCAGCAACGCCAACGAGTCGCTGATGGCCCGGCTCAAGCCGGGTGTCGGAATCGCGCAGGCCCAAGCAGCTGCAGACGCGGAGTGCCAGCAGTTGCTTCGGGAGAATCTCGATGTGCAGCACCAGGCGAATCCCACGCGTCACGTGCGCGTTGTACCCGGGGACCGCGGCTCGGAAGGAGACCTGGGGCAATTTCGTCAACCGTTGCTGATTCTCTTCGGACTCGCAGGATTGGTTCTGCTGATCGCCTCCACCAATCTGGCCGGAATGCTGTTCGCCCGCGCGGCGGCCCGGCGGCGCGAGTTCGCTTTACGCTCTGCCATCGGCGCTGGACGAAGACGCCTGGTGAGGCAGATCGTCGTCGAAGGCGCCCTTACTCTCGCTCGCCGGCGGCGCTCAGGCCCATGTCGCCGTTTCCCAAATCGGCGCCCTCCTTCTGGCTTTCCTTCCTCGAGGGCACATCAACTTTACGCTGGATCTCGCGCCTGACGTCCGCGTGGCCTGGTTCACGGTGGGCTTGACTCTGGTTTCGGGAGTACTTTTCGGCCTGATCCCTGCGGTGCAGGCCACTCGCGGCGATCTCGCCCTGGGACTCAGGACCGATTCAGCGGCGTCCATCGGCGGATCGCGTCTTCGCCGGGCGCTGGTGGCTGGGCAGGTTGCGTTGTCGGTGATTCTGCTGGCCGCAGCCGGGCTTTTATGGCGCTCCCTCACAAATCTTCGTGCGGGCGAGGTGTTCGCGCAGCCCAATCGCCTGCTGCTGTTTACGCTGAAGCCGCAGGTGGAGCTTTACGATGCCGGGCACATGCGAAGTCTGACCGCCGAGATTACGCGGCGAATGTCGCAGTTGCCCGGAGTCGAGTCAGCGACTCTGGCGGAGAACGGTCCTTTGGGGAGCCGAATGTACCGGAGCGCCGTACAGACGGCCGATGGGCGCAGCATCGAAGCGGACATCGATCTTGTGAGTCCCGGGTACTTTGCCACGATTGGAACGCCCCTCGTTTCCGGCCGCGACTTTTCTTCGATCGACCGCGCCGGCGCGCACCCGGTCGTGATCGTCAACGATGTCCTGGCTCACCGGCTGTTCAATAAGGAAAATCCGCTTGGCAGGACAATTCAGCCGCCCGCAGGTTCGGCTGGATACTTCGACGTCGCCGGGTCGCTTGAAATCGTCGGCGTCGTGCGGTCCACCCGCTATTACGACTTACACCTCCCGCCTCCGCCGGCCATTTTTCTCGACATGCAACAGGGTACCGCATACATGCCTACGCTCCATGTGCGCCTCGCCGCAGGCGTGAGCGCGCCGGACGTGATCGCCGAAATCCATCGCGAGTTTGAGAATATCGACAGGAATTTTCCCGTGTTCAACATCAAGACGCTCGCCGACCGTGCCGATGATTCGCTGGCCCGCGAGCGACTGGTGGGGCAATTGGCCGGCGCCTTCGGCGTCTTGGCGCTCCTGCTCGTGATGGTCGGCCTTTACGGGCTGATGGCCTACACCGTAGCGCGCCGGATCCGGGAAATCGGCATCCGCATGGCGCTCGGTGCCGAAAACCGCGGAGTTCTCTGGCTTATGGTTCGCCACGGAAGGGCTCTCGCCGCGGCCGGCGTGGCGGTTGGAATCGTCGGCGCATCGGGATTGACGCGCTTCCTGTCCAGCTTGCTTTACGAAGTGCAACCCGTCGACCCGCTCACGTTCGCCGCCGTCCTGTTGATTCCTCCGGCTGTGGCGCTCATCGCCAGCTATCTCCCGGCGCGCCGCGCGACCAAGGTCGATCCCATGGTGACGCTGCGGCACGAATAGAAGAGCAGTGGCAAGTGATGGAGAGCTTGACACATTATCGGCTCTGACGGGCCAGCCAGCCCTCAGTTCTCAACCTTCAGGTTTCAGCCCTCGGCCCTGGTCCGAGTTAAGGATTACTTGTGCTAGCAAGCGTTTTCGGAGCCTTGGCATACGTGTATGTCTCGGCGTATGCCTGGGCCCTACCACAAGAGCACGGATTGCACGCTACCACGGGTGAGCCTTTCGTCTGGGCCCTCGGCGTCCTGCCCATTGGGGCACTTTTTTGCGCGCTTGATTTCATCCGGGGAGTGGTTGTCGCCAACCGGAGACAGTGGCACAGGGGTTGTCCATGGTCGGCCGCAGCCTGCATCTGGGCCGATGCGGTGGCAATCGATTCTGTGCACCACTAACACGAACACGGGCGGCGAGCTGGCGCAGAGCGTAGCTCTGCGATGTGGCAACGCGGCGCTCCATGTAATCCCCAATAGTTGCTACTCTGGTCCGCCGCCCGCCACCGGCAGCTCAATGCAAGAGGCCGCGGCCTTCGAAAAATACACCCGCTGGGTTGCCTTTTGATAATCCGATGCCTCCGCTTTGAAAATGTTCGGCACAAACTTCTGCGGATTGCGATCGATCAGCGGAAACCACGTGCTTTGGACCTGAACCATGATGCGATGGTCCTTGAGAAAGACGTGATTATTGGTGTGCAGATCGATGGTGAAGGCGGTCACGCGATCGGGCACCAGCGCCTCGGGTTTCTCGAAGCTGTCGCGGAATCGCCCGCGAAACACCTCGTTAGCGATCATGAGCTGATAGCCCGCGAGCCTGGGATCTTCCTTGTACTGCTCCGGATAAACGTCGATCAATTTCACGATCCAGTCGCTATCGCTGCCCGTGGTGGACGCGAACAGGTGTGCGACGATATCGCCCGTCACGGTCACGTCGCCCGGCAGCGGTTCGGTCTCGAAGGCTACGACGTCGGGACGCAGATAGACGAAGCGCTGGTCCTCGACCAGCCAGATCGGCCAGCCGGGGCCGGGATAGGTGGGGCTGATGGGGCGGTGGCGATAGGGAACGGGATGCGTGGGATCGGAAAGATAGCTGGTGAATCCCTCACCCTCGACGGCCGCCGGCGGGTCGAATGAGAGCCGACCCTTGTCATGAAAGTACAGCTTGCGGGCAGTCACATCCGCGCGCGGCGGCCACTCGTCGTAGTTCTGCCAGCGGTCTGTGCCGGTCTGAAAGGTGATCGCCTCTTTCAGCGGCAGAGTTCCCTTGCCTTTGAGCCAGTACGCGAACCACGGCGCCTGGATCTTCGCCCGGAAATAGGCTGAGGTGTCGCTGCCGAAGTCGATGTTGCCGAGGCTGCGGCCTTTCCCGCCTTCCCATCCTCCGTGGTTCCAGGGTCCCGCGGACAGATAATTAAGGTGATTGCTGTCGTTCGCTTCCAGTAACTCGTAAATCTCGATCGGCCCGTAGAAATCCTCCTGGTCCCACCATCCGGCCACGTTCAGGTTTGGCACGGTCAGCTTCAGATTCTCGAGATAAGTGCGGAAGGCCTGCTTCTTCCAGAAGCTGTCGTAGTTGGGATGATCCACAAAATCGTTCCAGGTGGGCAGCTTGCCGTGCAGATAGAGACGGTTGGCGTTCGAGAGCGGACCGAGATCGTTCAGGTACCAGTCGAAAGTGTCGTTCTTGGAGAACTCGAAGTGGAAGTTCTCTTTCGAGCTTTCCATCAACGCGGCGTACTCGAACCCGTAGCTCAGGCGGAATGCGCCATTGTGATGAAAATCGTCGCCCAGGAACATGTCAGCGGGCGACGCCTGCTCGGAGACGGCCTTGAGCGCGGGATGCGGCTCAAGCAGCGCCATGGTTGTCAGCCAGCCGCCGTAGGAGATGCCCGCCTCGCCCACCCGTCCGTTGTTGTTCGGGACGTTCTTCACCAGCCAGTCGATGGTGTCGTAGGTGTCCGTCCCTTCGTCGATGCTCTTGGGATTGGACTTGTCGCGCGGATCGCGCTGCATGACGAATTGCCCTTCGGATTTGTACCGCCCGCGGATGTCCTGGAAGGCGAAGATGTAGCCGTCATGGAACATTTCCGTGTAGAGGCCCAACAATCCACTGAAACCCTTTTCGTCGTCACCCAGGCCGTAAGGCGTGCGGGTGAGGAAGATCGGTAAGGGTTCGGTAGCACCTTTGGGCATGTAGATTTCTGTGTGCAGTTTCACGCCGTCCCGCGCCGGGATCATCACATCGCGCTTGTCGAAGAGATGGCTGTAATCGGCCGGCGGCGCCGGGTTTTCCACTCGCTTCAGCTTGAGCGGCAACGATGATCCGCCCTGCGTCCAGGCGCCGTCGATTTCGGAGCCGTCAGAGTTGATCGTCCCTTCGTAGCCGCCATGGACAGCCTCGACCTCTACGTGCAGGGTCGTCCCCTTGAGGACGACGGAACTAAGTGGAATGCCCGACGCGCCCTTGTCCGGGCCATCCAGGGTTCCGGAGTAGTTGCCCGCGCCGCTCTCCGAAATGTGAAAAACAATCCGAAGACCAGAGCCGCCCACACTGAGATCGCCCTGCCAGTCGCCCGCCGGTGAAATGGACTCGCCGAGGGAAATCGGGGTTGGACGGGAGAAGATGACGGCGATCGCCAGTAAGGACAAGGCGGCCAACCACGTCAACCGCCTTCCCGGTAGCGATCGGCCCTTTTTGCGCCTACGCATCGAAAGCTCCCCTTCCGTTTGCCCGGCGAATCAGTCTCCTCACGAAACGTCACGGTACCTTAACAGAATCTTGACAGATTTTTTACAAATCGCCTCCCAAATCAGCGTCTAAGCCTCACGGGTGGACTGTACGCAGCCGGCCTGTTCGTCGGCCGGGACCGCCAGAGCATTCTAATCTTCGCAAGACCGCTAGGGGAAGGGGAATGAGTGTGGATAGCCTGCCATTTGTCGCTCACAGCGACGTGGTACCGGAGGGCCATCTGATCGCTCGCGCACAAGCCGGAGATGAAGCTGCCTTTGCGGCGCTTTTCGAACGTCACAAGCATCATGTCTATGCCATCTGCCTGCGGATGACGCGCCTGGCTTCCGACGCGGAAGACCTCACGCAAGAGGTTTTCCTGCTGCTCTTTCGCAAGATCGCTTTGTTTCGCGGCGACGCCCAGTTTTCAACCTGGCTCTACCGACTGACGGTCAACGTGGTGCTCTCGCAACTGCGCCGCAGGAGCCTGTCGTCCGTGACGCTCGAGCCCGAAGACGCCGAGGGCGATTTCGTTCATCCTGAAATCGGCGCCGCCGACCTGCGCCTGAGCTACTGCCTCGACCGGCTGTTCCTGGAACAGGCCATCCTGAGCCTGGCCCCTTCCTATCGCGCGGCCTTCACGCTGTACGAGCTGCACGGGTACGCGCACAAGGAAATTGCCGAAATCATGAACTGGTCGGTGGGTAATTCCAAGTCGCAGCTCCACAAGGCGCGCCGCAAGCTTCGTGCGCTGCTCTCAGGGCGCGCAAAAACGAGGGTGGCACGATCGGTGAGGCTGTTGGCCAAGCGAAAAACAGGTCCTTTGACCCGCCGGCCCGCGCCCGATCCGTTCGAGATCAGGTTGGCGTTGGCTGCCGCAGGATGACGCTTCTTGGACGGGAGCGTCCCGCCGATTCTGCAGTCCAGCTCTGCCCACGGGCTCGCCTATCGGCGACATCTTACCTTGCGGGGTACGGCTGTTGACTTGGCCACACGTCGGAACTATTGTTGGTTTTCGGCGCACGGGGCGCATCCAGTCCGCGGAAAGGGCTAAGCCCACCCTGCAGAATTGCACGATCACAATCTGACAAATCTTCTTTCTTTCTGCCTGCGCTGCGGACACAGGCGACAAACAGAAAGGAGATTTCCATGTCGAGGCAACTCCCGCCGAGCCCCAGTCTCGAACAACTCAAGAAACAAGCCAAGTCCCTATTGAAGCGCCAGGAATCCGCGGACTCCGAGGCTTTCGCTCGCATTTGCGAGAACCATCCGCGATGGAAGAAACTGTCGGAAAAGCAGGTCGCCGCGTCGCCGTTCGCGCTTGCGGATGCGCAGCTGGTGATTGCTCGCGAATATGGATTCGCATCCTGGTCAAAGTTGCAGTCGCACGTCAAGACACTTGAAGCGGCCAGCTCAACTGCAGAGGCGATCGCGGCTCTGCGCGATGCCGCCGGAAGGGGCGACCTCGCGCGACTCAATACCCTGCTGGATGCGCATCCGGAGCTCATTGACGAGCGCGGCGGCGAGGGCGTGAGAACCGCGCTGCACCAGGCCGTCTTCGGCAATAGCGAGCCGGCAGTCGGGCTGCTGCTGGAGCGCGGCGCCAATCCCAACGTTCGCTGCGAAGGTGACAACGCCTATCCGCTCCATTTCGCTGTGGAGAAGCATCGCTTCCCCATCATTCGTCTCCTGGTGGAACATGGGGCGGACACGATTGGCGAGGGCGACTACCACGAGCTGGGCGTGATCGGGTGGGCCACGGCGTGGGATTACATCCAGCCTAACCCCGAGATCGTTCGGTATCTGCTGGCGCATGGCGCGAGACACAACATCTTCTCCGCGGTCGCGATGGGCGAAACCGAGGTGATTCGTGAGCTGGTCGCACGCACGCCGAACGATCTCGGGCGGCGCATGAACGGAATGAGGATGCGCCCCATGCCGCTGCATCTCGCCGTCATGAAGAACCAACCCGCGGCGATGACCACGCTGCTCTCGCTCGGTGCCGATCCGAAGTCGCTCGATGAAGCCCGCTTCTCTGCGCTCGATCTGGCGGCGCTCGAAGGCAGGGAAGACCTGGCAAAAGTGCTGCTGGAGCGCGGAGCGAAGGTGCGGCTGCCGGCCGCAGTGGCTCTCCATCGAACCGCGGAGGTCGAACGACTGCTGCGTGGAGATCCCGGTACACTCAAGCCCGGCGGAGGATGGTGCAATTTAATCGTTCGCGCCAGCGAGCGGGCGCCGGGCGATGTGATCGACACGCTGATCCGCAATGGAGCGTCAGTTAATGTACGCGATAATCCGAAGACCTCGATCGACTCGACAAGCGGATACACACCGCTGCATGCGGCGGCGTGGTATGGGAATGTGAGCGCGGTCGAGGTATTGATGAAGCACGGCGCCGATGTCCGCGCGCGCGAAGAGAAATATCACGGCACGCCTGCCGGGTGGGCCGACTATGCCGGTCACAAAGAAGCCCGCGACTTGATTCTGCGCGGGTCGATCGACATCATCGAAGCAATCCAGTACGACATGGCGCAACGCGTCAAAGCCGTCCTGGAAGAAGACCCCGCAGCGTTGAACCGGGCCTTCGGCGACTACGGGCTGTTTCCCTGGGATGCTGAAGCTTGGCACACTCCTCTGGCCTACGCTGTTACGCGGGGCCGTGAAGAGATCGTACGACTGCTGATCGAATACGGCGCGCTTGGAACGTTACGGTCGCCCCAAGGTAAGACACTGAGGGAGGTCGCGAAAAAGGCGGGCCATCGAGAGATCGCACTCATTCTCGATGGCGCAGCGGAAGGGAACGAACCCCAAGTTGGATGAACTGCCAATCAACCCGTTGAGGTTTGCAGCGCGAACCCTCACTCTCGAGTAATTACGGCGGGCCAAAGCGCTCCCGGTCGGGTTCTGATCGTGTGACCGGCTACTCGGGGATTGCTTCATGCCTTCTGCGAATCACTCCTTGCTTGTCGGCCACCGTTTGGCCATAGCTCTCTCGCCTGGACTGCTTTCTGGTACTAAGGATTTGAGGGTGCCGTCTGAGTGCGGATTGGCGCCGCGACGGCACAACATCCTCAACCACTGGACCCGTGCCGGTCTGGTCTTCTGGTGCCAGAGGCGACGCCGGTTGAGTTCGGGGTTCGATGTTCGGAGTTCGGTGTTCGCGGAAGACTTGATTTCCGGCGCGGCAGAGTCCGGCGTGAGAACTTCGAACTCCGAACTGAAGAACCCCGAACTCATCTGCTGGCCCCCCGGCCACCGACTGTACGAGGACGCGATCCGCTGCCGGCAATTCCGCCTGGCGAAGCCGGGAGGCCTGGAGCGGGAGCGCCACAGCCTGCTGGCTAACGGCAATCCGGACTGGAATCGCGAGCCTTGGAAGAGGTTAAAAAGAAGCGGGTGGACAACATGGCCAAGGCCAAAGGACCGGCCATGGAGCTGAGCCCAGCGGACGACGGCCTGACACGCGGCACGCGATCGCCCCTTCCTACCTTTTCACTTGCTTTCCCAATGGAAGCCGTATATTCTTTCATTTGGAAACCCAATGGACGAGAAGAAGAACAAGAGAGACGTTCTGCAAGGCACCCTGGCGCTGATGGTGCTGAAGACCCTGGACGTGCTGGGGCCGATGCACGGCTACCGGATCGCGCGCCGCATCGAGCAGATCAGCGGAGAACTGCTGGCGGTGAATCAAGGCACGCTTTACCCGGTTTTGTTGAAGCTGGAGCAGGAAGGATCGATCGCCTCGGAGTGGGGCCTCTCCGAACATAACCGCCGAGCGCGTTTCTACCGGCTGACGCGGCAGGGACGCCGGCAGTTGCACGCCGAGAAACATGACTGGGACGAGACGGCGGCCATTATCGCCCGATTCTTTGCGGTGAAAGCGGAGGATCTCGAATGAAGAAGCTTAGGAGATTCCTCAAGCGGCTCACCTCGTGGGCGAGAGTCCGGCAGGACGAAGACCGTTTGCGAGCGGAGATCGAGGAGCATCTCGCCTTTCAGATCGAGGACAACTTGCGCGCCGGCTTGGCTCCCGAAGAGGCCCGGCGCGAAGCGGTGTTGAAGTTCGGCGCCATTGAGTCAATAAAGGAAGATTGCAGGGACAAGCGCGGGTTGCCCTTTGCTGAGGCCCTGCTGCACGAGGCGCGGCATGCGCTGCGCCGATTGCGGAAGTCGCCCGGACTCACGACGACGGTTGTGCTCACGTTGGCGCTGGGCATTGGCGCCACCACGGCGATCTTCAGCGTCGTCGAGGGAGTTCTTCTTAAGCCTCTGCCGTATTCGCACCCGGAGCAGCTCGTCGCCGTGTGGCTGACGGCTCCGGGGCTGAATATCAAGGACCTGAATCCGTCGCCGGCAACCTACTTCGTCTTTCGCGATCAGAACCGCACCTTCCAGGACCTTGGTTTATACACAGGGGTATCACGGAACGTCACGGGGATTGGTGAGCCCGAGCACGTGGCCGGCCTGGACGTGACCTTTGGCCTACTCAAAACTCTGGGTGTCAGGCCCGTGCTTGGACGCCTCTTCACGGGAGCTGACGATAGCCCCGGAAGCCCTGGAACCGTGGTGCTCACCTACCGTTATTGGCGGCGCCAGTTCGGCAGCGACCGCTCGGTGGTTGGGAAATCGATTGCGGTGGATGGAACGTTGATGCAGATCATCGGAGTACTCCCTCAAAACTTCCAGTTCGGCGGCCCCGATGTCGCTCTGCTTACGCCTTTGCGGTCCGACCGCGCCAAAGAGTTTCTGGGAGGTTTCAGTTTTGACGGTATTGCCAGACTCAAACCAGGGGTGACGCTGGCCGAGGCCGATGCGGACGTGGCGCGGATGCTTCCCATCTATCTACGAAGTTTTGCGCCTCCGCCGGGATACACCATCAAAATGTTTGAGGACGCGCGCATCGGGCCGAACCTCCGGACGCTGAAGCAGGATGTCGTTGGCGACGTGGGCAACGTTCTATGGGTCCTGATGGGCGGAATCGGCTTGGTGCTGTTGATCGCATGCGCGAACGTCGCCAACCTCTTACTGGTCAGAGTTGAGGGGCACCGGCAGGAACTGGCGGTTCGCGCCGCCCTCGGCGCTGGCCGGGGGCGCATCGCCGCGCAAATGTTGTTGGAGGGATTTATTCTGGCGCTTCTCGGCGGCGGCCTGGGCCTGGTGCTGGCCGATGTGTCCGTGCGCGCTCTCGTGGCGATCGCACCCGCCGATCTACCTCGCCTGAACGAAATCGCCATTGATGGCACGGTTGTACTTTTCACAGTGGCTGTATCGCTCATTGTGATCCTGCTGATCGGCTTGATCCCGGTCTTGAAATATACGGGCGCGAGTCCCGGGATCGGATTGCGAGAGAGCGGACGCTCCATGAGCGAGAGCCGGCAGAGGCACCGCTCGCGCAGCGTGCTTGTGATGATCCAGGTGGCGCTGGCTCTCGTACTGCTGGTCAGTGCGGGACTCATGATTCGAACCTTTCGGGCGCTGACCCGCGTGAATCCCGGGTTTGCTGCGCCTTCTGATATTCAGACGTTCCGAATCGATATCACTGAAACCCAGGTGAAAGATCCCGTGCAGGTGGTTCGAACCGAGCAGGAGATTCTCGAAAAGATCAGGGCCGTTCCAGGGGTCTCCTCGGCGAGCCTGTCGATGAGTATTCCCATGGACGGCAATGGGTGGAACGATTCGGTTCTCGTCAGGGATCACAGCTACGCTCCAGGTGAAGTGCCCCTCCGCCGGTACCGGTTCGTCGCGCCGGGATTTTTCAAGGCTCTCGGCACGCCGCTGGTTGCCGGACGCGACTTCACATGGAGCGATATGTACGATCCCAAGGCTCCGGTAGCGATCGTTTCCGAAAAGCTGGCGCGCGAGTACTGGCCTGACCCAGGAGACGCCGTCGGAAAGCAGATCCGCTCAACCACGAAGGATAAGTGGCGGGAGGTGATCGGCGTTGTGGGAGATATCCACGATGATGGCGTGGATGCGCCGGCACCCAGTTCGGTGTACTGGCCCATCCTGACGCATGTCGAGGGCATCGACACGCTGGTAATCCGCTATGCCGTCATCTCGATTCGTACCGCGCGCGCCGGCTCCGAAGCCTTGATGAGCGAGTTACGGCAGGCGGTGTGGTCGGTGGACTCCGATCTTCCGCTTGCCAATGTTCACACGCTCGACTACTACGAGCGGGCGTCAATGGCGCGGGTCTCATTCACGCTGGTGATGCTCGCCCTCGCTGGCGGCATGGCGCTGCTGCTTGGCATCATCGGCCTCTACGGTGTGATCTCCTATTCAGTCTCCCAGCGCATTCACGAAATGGGCATCCGTGCGGCTTTGGGCGCGCAGCAGGCGGACATCTTGAGGCTCATCGCCGGCCAGGGAGTCAGGCTGACGCTGACGGGTGTAGCGATCGGCCTCGGCACAGCACTTGCCCTGACGCGTTTCCTGTCCAGCCTCCTTTATGGCGTCAAGGCGGCAGATCCTCTCACCTTCATCGCCGTCTCGCTGATCCTGACAGGCGTGGCGCTGGCGGCAAGCTGCATTCCTGCCCGCCGCGCCGCAAGGGTGGATCCGAACGTGGCGCTGCGCTGTGAGTAGGGATCAGGTGCTAGGTGTCAGGTGTCAGCAGGATGCTGAAAGATGTTCCGAACCTGTCATTCTGAGCGAAGCGAAGAATCTGCTCCCGGTCGTAGCTTCTCGAAGAACAAGAAAAGCAGATTCTTCGCTTCGCTCAGAATGACAGGTCGGCCTAGCCCTGCCTCAGCCTGTTAGGTCTTGGGCTCAGGGAAGGGACTCAAATGAAGAAGCTCAGGCGATTCCTCAAGCGGCTCACCTCGTGGGCAGGCACCCGCCGCGACGAAGATCGATTGCGCGCCGAGATTGCGGAGCATCTCGCCTTTCAGATCGAAGACAATCTTCGCGCCGGCTTGTGTCCTGAGGAGGCGCGACGGCAGGCGGTGCTGAAGTTCGGTGCGCTGGAGTCAATTAAGGAAGAGTATCGAGATCGGAGGGGCCTGCCCTTCGCTGAAGACCTCGCTCAGGACATGCGTTATGCGCTGCGCCGCTTGCGGAAATCGCCGGTGTTCACCCTCGCCGTGATCCTGACGCTGGCATTGGGCATCGGCGCCACAACGTCGATTTTCACCTTGGTTCATGCGGTCCTGATGAAGTCGCTGGCGGTCGCCAATCCTGCCGAATTGTACCGTCTGGGGACAGAGGCACGCTGCTGTTACTGGCCTTCGTATAGCCAGGACAAAGAGTTTTCGATCGTCTCCTACGATCTGTACAAACACTTCAGGGACAACACCCAGGGGTTTGCCGAACTCGCCGCATTCCAGGCGGGCGGGGCATTGTTCGGCGTGCGGCGAGCCGGCGGACAGGAGTCGGCTCAGAGCTTGCCGGGGGAATTCGTATCGGGCAATTACTTCACGATGTTCGGACTCAACGCGTATGCCGGCCGGCTGCTCACTCCAAGCGATGACCGGCCCAGCGCTCCCCCGGTCGCGGTGATGAGCTACCGTCTGTGGCGCGAGAGATACGGCGCGGACCCTGCGGTCGTGGGGGGCGTCTTCAACATCGATGAGAAGCCGGTGAACGTGGTGGGCATTGCCCCGCCGGGCTTCTTTGGCGACAAGCTAAGCGCCTTTCCACCTGACCTGTTTCTGCCGCTCAACACCGAACCGGTCCTCGTAGTCGACAACGATCTGCACGACCCTAACGAAGCATGGTTGGATATGATCGGGCGCATCCGGCCGGGCGCGAATCCGGCTTCGGTCGAGGCACAGATGCGCGTGGAGCTCAAGCAGTGGCTGCGCTCGCATTGGGATGACATGAGTGCCAACGATCGCGTCGTCTTTCCCGAGCAGACCCTTTTCCTCCGCGCCGGCGGCGCCGGCATCAGCAGTATGCGCGACCAGTACGAGCAGTGGCTCCAGATCCTGATGATGGTCTCAGGATTTGTGCTTCTCATCGTATGCGCCAACGTCGCGAATCTCATGCTGGTTCGCAGCATGGAGAGAAGGAAGCAAGTCTCGCTGAGCATGGCGCTGGGGGCGAAGCCGGGGCGCCTCGTAAGGCAGGCGCTTACGGAGAGTATCCTGCTTGGAATAGTGGGAGGCGCGGCGGGTCTGGAAATCGCATTTGCAGGCACACGCCTCATCCTCAGCCTGGTCTTCCCTCGCGTACCAGGGCTGGCCGGCGTACCCATCAGCGCATCGCCGTCGCTGCCCGTACTGGCCTTCGCACTGACCGTTTCCCTATTGACGGGAATCGCGTTCGGCATCGCACCGGCCTGGATGACCACGCGCGTGGATCCCATCGAAGCGCTCCGGGGTGCCGGACGCTCTACAGCCCGCGCGGGCTCGATCCCTCGCAAGACGCTGGCGATTCTTCAGGCCGCCCTCTCTCTGGTCCTGCTGACGGCCTCCGGACTGCTGACGGCGGCTCTGCACAATCTGGAAAATCAAAAATTCGGCTTCATGCAGGACGGGCGCACCATTGTAAGGATTGATCCCAGGCTTGCGGGGTATCGCTCAGACCAACTCACCAGCCTTTACGAGCGGATCCATGATTCACTCGCGAGGGTTCCGGGCGTGTCGGCGGTGGCTCTCTGTCTGCTCTCGCCGCAAGGCGGCAGCAACTGGGGCGGCGGCGTTTGGGTGGATGGACAGCCGGAGCCTGGTCCGCGCGACGATAGTTTTGCTTTCTGGGATCGAGTTACGCCCGGTTTTTTTGACGCCGTTGGGAATACGATTCTCAGAGGGCGCGCCATCTCCGAACAGGACACGGCGAATTCGCAGCACGTGGCGGTCATCAATCAGGCCTTTGCGCGCAAGTTTTTCAAAAACAAAGATCCCATTGGGAGGTACTTCGGCCGCCACGAAATGAGATCCTCCCATCAGTACGAGATCGTAGGTGTAGCCCAGGACGCCCGCTATCTGGACGTTGACCTCGACAAGCCGATCAGCCCGTTGTTTTTCCTGCCCGCGGCGCAGTACGACATATTCCAGAATGGCCAGAAGGATCCTGATCCGGGCTCGCATTTCCTGCACGACATTGTCATTGTCACGAGGCACGGCGCCAGCCTGCCTCTCGCACGGGTGCACGAGGCCATCGCTTCCGTGGATCCCAGTCTGCCGGTCATTTCGATCGAGAGTCTGAGAGAACAAGTCGCCGGCCAATTGCGTCAGCAGCGCCTGATTGCGCAGCTCACGTCGTTCTTCGGACTGCTCTCCCTGCTGCTGGCCTCGATCGGACTGTACGGAGTGACCGCTTACAACGCCGGGCAGCGCACCAATGAGATCGGCGTGCGGATGGCGCTCGGCGCCTCACGACTGCAGGCCGGGGCGCTGATCGTTCGAGGAGCTTTCGCCCTGGTTGTGATCGGCTTGGCGGTCGGATTTCCGCTGGCTCTGCTGGCGGGGCGATTCCTCGGCAGCCAACTCTACGGACTGAGTCCCTACAATCCGGCAGTGATTCTGGCTGCCGTTCTCACGCTCGGAATGTCGGCGCTCATCGCGTCGCTGATTCCAGCTCTCCGAGCGAGCTCGATCTCGCCTTCGGAGGCCCTACGGACCGAGTAGGTTTTTGTGTCTCAATTCGACGTAGGGCGGCCACAAGGGGCCACTCTGACGTTGTGAAGCCTGCTCTCTGGGGTTAAGTCATTGAAAACAAGGCGCAAAAAAAGTTTCTCAATTTTCTCACTAGTACCCACCGTCCCATTCAGACCTGATAGCATTAGCTCCGGCAGAACCTGACAAAGAGGTTGTTGGAGCTGCCGGATCGACGTAGGAGCCTCGCGGGCAATGGATAGTGCGGCTTCAAAACTCGACAAAGAGACCGGGACTGGGCTCGTATACCTGGCAGGGCTTGGGCGGTCCACAACCGGCTCGGCCGGAACGCAAAGCGAACACAATGGGCGCAGATCCAGCGCGGAATGGGGCGACTCGCGAATTTTTTCAAAATCCGGGAGAAGCAAACCCACAACTATTGTGAAATCATTAACTTATGGAAACAGCACGTGCAAAGCAAACCCACCGAAAGCCACTCGCTGCGATACAGTCCACTCGCAAGTCCTTTGAATGCAGCAGCGGTGATCGAACTGCCGCGCGGTGGGTTTTTCTATCTCTCCTGGGTAGACCTAAGGGCCCGCGGAACGGTCAAGGCTTGTCGGGTACCTCGGACGCGACGTCAGTTGCCGAGATTGTCGGCGACGGGGTTAGAAAAATCAATGCGCGGCCGTCTTCGCCTTAATACGATCGGCGGCTTCTTTCGCCCGAAACTTCGCAACGCGTTCGATGAACTTCACCGGAACGGGCTCGGTGAGTGGGAACCGGATGGTGCTGCTCTTGAACGCATGCGGTCCGGGCTCGTCCTTGAACGCTTCGATGAGGCGCTTGGTGGCGGGGTAAATCGAGTAGTGCTGTTTGAAGCCGGCGAAGAAGAGCACGCGCTCGCCGTGCAATTTGTAGGCGGGGATGTTATAGGAGATCACTTCTTCAGCGCCGGGCAGGGACTTGCGGACAACGCTCCGCACCTGCTTCAGCACACGCTGCACCGCCTGGGGCTGCGCGCCGATGTACTCATCCACGAATTTGAAGCGGATTCTGGCCATTCTCTTCAGTCTCCCTCAGTCTCGATTGCCGCCGCTCTCGCCCGCTGGGAATACCGTGTGCTTCGGCGCCGGCATGGGAATATTTCCCTTGCGCTCCCGCCAGAGGATCCGGTTCAAGGCGATATTGTCGGCAGCGTCGGCGTGGGAAAAATCCATACGTGCGGACGCCTTGGCGCCGGGAGCGTTCGGCAGGTTGACCTGGTACAGCAGCCCCTTCTTGAGATTGCTGTCGTCGGCGGTGAACGGCGGCTGCACCCCAGGCCCCGAGAAGAGCTCCGCCATCGGCGCCGCCCAGGCGTCATTGTTGTTCATGGGCGGCAGACCCAACAGGACTTCCATGGTGCGGATCATGTTCACTGTGGTGTAGAACTCGTGATCGACGAAAGGTCCGTTCGCGGGACGCGGCGCGTATTTGCTGATCACCAGCGCCGGGCTGCGATGCGCGTCCACATGATCGGGCCCGTCCTGGGCGTCGTCTTCCAGAATAAAAATCGCGGTGTCGTCCCAGTACGGGCTGTGAGATATGGCCTCGGCGAGGCGGCCCACGGCAAGGTCATTGTCGGCCACCGACGCTTCGGGCTTCGGCATTCCCGGACGGGTCCCCGCGGTGTGATTATTGGGCAGGCGCAGCAGGATGAACTGTGGCATTTCGTCAGATGTCCGGCCTTGCTCGCGCGCCTCGACGAAGCCTCGAAACTCGTTGAGGAATTCATCCACCCGGAACTGATCGGGGTAAGACAGCTCGAAATCCGCGGCGCGCGGATCAAAGTGCCCAACGAGTTCGGGCTTGGTGGGCACGTCGCGCGCGATGATCGGGATCGGCCAGGGCCACGGACTCGGCGATCCATGCGGCTGGCCGAGGTTGTCGGGCAGCGGTTCACCCTGATGAATGAAAGTCCGCGGGCAGGCCTTGCCGGGCGCGGGCGGCGTGCCGCCGGTGGGCGATTGCGGAGCCGCGAAATCGTTGCACCACTCCGTGGCCACGAACTCGCCATAATGGCGGTAGGTGAGCCCGGCCCGCGCGACGTCGCCCCAGAGGTAGCCCGTCCCCGGCTCGTTCACATCGGGGATTTCCTGTTTCAGCGGGAAGCCGTTCGACACCTGGCCCTCGTAGTCGTACAGGCGCTCATTGCTGCGATAGCCGATCTCCCACGTCTTCTCCGTGTAGTCGCTGGTGATGGCCGCCGTCGACCACACGTGGCCGTTGCCCGATACTTCGCCGCTGACGTAAAAGTTGTCGAGAACGCCGAACTGGCGCGCCAGCTTGTGCTGGTTGGGCGTGATGTCTTCGCCGTACATCACGAGCGACGGGTCGCCGTTCGCTCCTTTGATATCGCCGAAAACCTGATCGTAGCTGCGATTCTCTTTGATGATGTAGATCACGTGATGAATCGGATTGTGACCGCCGGCGAAATGCATCGAGCGCGCCGCCATCATACCGTTGTTCTCGCTGACTTCGTGAGTGAGCGTGGCGAGCTCGCTCTCGGCCTTGGGCAGATTGATACTCGCAACCGAGCCGTGAATCAACGTCGCGATGTAGGGGAAATCCGGCCGCGTTTGGCCGGGACCGGGTGGCGCGAGCTTCCCGTTCGGCCCTGTGCCCTCGCCCTTCCCGGTCGCCACCAGCAGATGATCGCCCGCGACGGCGAGCGCCGTCGGATACCACTCAGTGGGAATGAATCCCAACGCGTGTACGGGAGCATTGCCGGCGGCCATGGCGAGGTGAGCCACGTCGAACACCCCAACTGCGTTTGCGGAGGCGTCCGCCACGTAGAGCCTGTCACCCGCGTCGCTGAGCGCCAGCGCGTTTGGAAAAGTTCCGCCGTATTTCTCTCCGGGCAGCTCTGTGCTCAGCCAGGTTTCGACCTGTCCCGATCGGGTATCGACCACCGCCACGCGGTCCGCGTTGGCCAGCGCGACGTACAAGCGTGACTCATCTCTGCTCAGGAGTAGCGCCGTGGGATGCGAGCCGGGATCGCTGGCGGCCCGCGGCTGATAGAGCGGAAGTTTGCGGCTCACGGTTCCAGCTTCGAGGTCCAGTTCATCCACTTCCGAGGCATTCCAGAGGCTGACCCACGCACGCTTGCCGTCGCGCGCCGCCACGATGGTGTAAGGGTAGGAGGAGGGCACCACGTCATTGTTGGCGCTGAGATCAAAGCGGTGCAGGACTTCACCGCTGGCGGTGTCGATCAGCAGAGCGTCGTCAGAAAGATCGTCCGCCACCAGCAAACGCTCGAGGTCTCCCTGCCGCACGACTGCCAGCCCGGCAGGATACGGGACAGCCTTGCCAGCCGGCAGTCCGACCGCCACCTTGGTGCTTTGGCCGGACTTCATTTCTTGCAGCGGAATCTTGATGAACCGATCGGGCGTAATACGCCCGCTGTCGAACTTGTAAACGGCGATGCCGTTTCCGGTGTCGCCCGGCCGCGTGCCTTCCACGTCGGTGAGCGAGGCCATCGAGGCGTACAGTTCGCGGCCGTCGCCGCTGAAGGCGAGCCCGAGAAAGTAAGTCTGATGAGCCCTGCGACCGAGGCGCGCGTCGGGAAAGTCGGCAAGCGAGCCGGAGTTCAAATCGAGAATCGCAATCGACTCCTGCTCGCCGGACTCGGCGGTGCCGAAGCCGTTGTTCAGGAGCGCGAGATATCGTCCGTTCGGGCTCAAGGCGGCGGTCACCGGGAGACTATTCGTGCGCTGCGGCTCGCCGGGCTCGGGGAGGAGCAGCGATTTGCTGCTGGAAAGATTGCGGCGCTCCCGGCTGGCAGCCAGCGACTCTGCCTGCGATTGATTCTGACCTTGACGGGCATACGATCGAATCGTGCCCGGCTGCCCGTCCAAAGCCAAGAGAGCCGCCGCTGATATGAAACCGAGAGCCCAGCCGAGTCGTCTCACATTGAATTCCTGTCCGCTGTCATGGCAACGAATCCTAATCCTATCACTTGGAAGACCTGCTGACGAGCGCGGGCCGTTCACGCCGGGCGCTTCAGGCAACCACGGAGGTATAGCGTTCGCGGACCTCGCGCAGCATAGTCGGAATCTCAAACACGGCGCGATTCTCAAGCGCTGCCGCGCGCTCGCGATAGGCGTCGAGCACGCCCGGCCGCAACAACTGCTCGACGGCGCCGGTGATCTCGTCGCCGAAGTCTGTCACCGCCAGGCCCACCGCTTTCTCCAGCACCCATTCCACGTTGTACCGCTCCTGCGGCATGGTGCGTGCGTTGCTTTCCACGATCACCGGCAGCTTCATCACCAGCGCCTCGCTGACACTTCCCGGGCCCGGCTTGCCGATGAAGAAATCGGCGAGTTGCATGTAATAGGGCACTTCCTTCGTGAATCCTTCCACGAACCTCGGACGGCGCGCGCGCGTGCGGCGGAGATCGTCTTCGAGCGTGCGGTTGCGGCCGCAGAGCAGGATGAGTTGCATGTCGACACCCGACTCGTCAAGGCGTTCGGCAATCTCGCGCATCACCATCGAGCCGTGCCCACCGAACAGAACAAGCCCCGCCGGCAGTTTCGCATCGAGACCGAGCCGGACGCGCTCGCGCTCCCGGTCCACCGGCGGCGCTTCATAGAATCGCGGGTGGACGATCATGCCGCTCGTGCGCAGCACACGCTCCCGCGGCACACCGAGCGAGACCGCCTGCTCCACCGCCCGATCCGTGCCGCAGATGTAGAACTGGCCGATTTCAGCGAGCGGCGGCTCGATCCAGAAGTGCGGCGGGAAATCGGCGAAGTCGGTGAGAATCGTCACCAGCGGCGTCTCCGCACTCGCACGACGCAGGCTCTCCGCGATGGCGCGGTTGAATTGCGGTACCACCGACACCACGACGTCGGGACGCGACTGCCGCCAATGCTCCTCAAGCAGCCGCACGGTCTCGGGATGATACCGCCGGATGGCCGCGTGCAGCGGGGTCAGCAGATGTTCGGAGCCGCGCGTCCAGCCGCGGCGCAACAGCAGGTTGTAAACGTCTTCGAGACGCGTGCCCGTGAGACGGCGTACCGGATCGATGGGATCGAGAATCGCTTGGAGGCTAGTGAGCTGTGTCGCCCCGAGCCTCCCGCGCTGGAGGACAACCTCGAGAGCCCCGGCCGCGCTGCGATGGCCGCCGCCCGCATCAAAGTAGAGAATCTCCACCTTTTCCATGTCGGCCATTGTGGCACACTAGAGGCTAGCTTGCTAATCTTCTTTACAAACAATTCATAAGGTCTTCATAAACCGTTAACATAAGAGTCCTAGCCTATAACGTGCGATGCGATATGCACGTCCACAGCCTCAACTCCGGCATGTGTACTTTGCCGGTGTTGAGGCGTTTTTGTCGCGAATCCTACAGCCCTCCCCAGGACCTCTATCAAACGCTGCGCCGGCGGGGCATGAACCTGATCACGTTCACCGATCACGATTCGATCGACGGCGGCGAGAGCTTCCGCTGGCGTCGCGACTTCTTTCTGAGTGAGGAAGTCACGTGCCGGGCGCCGTCGGGTACCGAGGTTCACATCGGCGTCTATGGGATGGAGGAGCCTCACCACCTCGAACTCCAGCGACGCCGCGCCGACCTGCCGCGTTTCGCCGCTTATCTTTCGGAACAGCGCCTCTTCGCCACGGTGAATCATCCCTTCTCTGCCCTGACGGGGAGGCGTTGTGTGGAAGACTTCGAGGTGTTCAGCCGGTTCGCCGGATGCGAGGTGCTGAACGCGCACCTGAGCTGGACGCAAAATCGGCACGCGGAACAATTCGCCGAACGTAATTTCCAGATCGGCGTGGGCGGCAGCGATGCCCACACGCTGGAGTCGGCGGGGTCGGCCTGGACGGATGTGCCCGGCGCGCGAAATCGGGAGGAGTTTCTTGCCGGGCTCAAGCGAGGCTGCGGACGCGCCGCCGGGTATCCGGGCACATACCTGAAGCTGACCGCCGACGTGCTGCGCATTTCGCTGGCGATGATGGCGGAAACGCCCTGGACGCGCGCGCTCGCGCCGCTGCTCACCGCGGTCCCGCTCTTCACCTTGGCGAATTTCCTCGCCGAGCGGTCATTTGCAAGGAAATGGAGCAGGCTGATTCTGGAGCAGGGCTCGCTTGGATTCGCGGCCGGCGCAGCGGAATCCGAGGAGAGTGTGGCATGACGATCACGAGCGCTCCTCTTGCCGTACTGGGCTTTGTGAACGACCAGGACTTGAGGCTGATGCGCCGCGTCTCGCGCTGGCGTCCGCCGCGATGGATGCGATGGTGGATGATGGGCGCCACGCGCGCCGGTGACGGATGCCTCTGGTACGCGCAGGGCCTTGTGTTCCTGCTGGCCGGCGGATCGGCGGGCCGGGGTGCGACCGAAGCGGGTCTCCTCGCCTGCGGGCTTGGCATCGCCGTGTTCCAGATGTTGAAGCGCCTTATCGGGCGCCAGCGGCCTTCCGTTCTGGAACGGCATAACTGGGCCCGGCTGCTTCCGCCGGACGAGTTCTCGTTCCCGTCGGGCCACACGATCACGGCTTTCGCCTTCACGGCCGCGGTGGCGCACTTTTTTCCCTTCTTACTGCCATGGCTCCTCTTTTGCGGGCTGAGCGTCGCAGCTTCCCGCATCGTGCTCGGTATGCATTTCTTGAGCGACGTGCTGGCCGGCTGCGCCATTGGATGCGGCATCGGCTACCTTGCTTGCCTCGTCGTGGGTTAAGGCGACGAAGGAGCTGATCCGCCGAACGCGGCCTCCGGATTCAACCCGGAGCGCAGCGAGGCCACTCGACGCATCTTCCCGCCGCACGACGTCTGGCAGAATCTGGTGCAGGCGCCAGCCCAGAAAGCGGGCGTGCCCGCGCCGCCACTCGTCCATCTGAAATCGCCCTACCGTTTCGTGGTACAGCCGATCTCGGATAATGTGATCGATCTCGAGCGCGAGAAGCCCGACCGCCAGGTCGCAGTGCTGATTCCGGAACTGGCCGAGAGGCGCTGGTACAACTACCTCCTTTACAACCAGCGCGGACGCCTTCTCAAAGCCCTGCTGCTGCTGAAGGGCAACCAGCGGATCGCGATCATCGACGTGCCCTGGTATCTCGGCGACTACACCTCACTCGCTCCGCAGCGCCACTATTGGTTCGGTTTTCGCCGCCCGGCGCGCGGGCGCGTAGCTGGCGACGAGGGCGACAGCCAGGAGGAGAGCTGACACCAGCGCGAATGTCGCGGCATCCGCCGGCCGGAGGCCATAGAGGAAGGCAGCGAGAAAGCGCGTCAATCCCCATGCGGCGCCGGCGCCCAGCAGCACTCCGGCCATCGCCAGGGTTAGGCCCTCCGCGACCACCAACCGGAGCACGTCACGCTGCTTTGCTCCCAACGCCATGCGAATTCCGATCTCGTGCGTCCGCCGGGTCACCGCTTGCGAGAGCACGCCATAGATTCCGATGGCGGCCAGCAGCAGGGCCAGGCTCGCAAAAACGCTGAGCAGAACTGTGCGAAACCGGGGCAGCGTCAGAAATTCAGAGAGGCGATCGTTCGCAGTTCTGAAGTCCCAAACCGGCACGCCTTTATCGAGACCGGAGACCACGCGTTGCACGGCCGGAATCAAAGTCATCGGCGCGGCCGCAGAGCGGACAATGATGCCCATTCTGCTCGCGGGCGCCTGGCTTGCAGGCCGATAGACGGCCGGCGGGACGACATAGCCCATTTCCTGGAAGACGATGGTGCGCTTAATATTTCCCACAACACCGACGACGGTGATCCACGGCGATTTGCCGGGGACCCCGATTTTGATCTGCTGGCCGATGGGATCATCGCCGGGGAAGTATTCCTTCGCCAGCGCTTCGTTGACGACGGCCACCGGAGAAGATGTTTCGGCGTCTCGCGCATCGAACTGCCGTCCGCTGAGGAGAGGAATACGCATCACGCGGAAAAAGTCCGGACTCACGCGGTCCACGGCGACGTCGCCCACTTCGCTGGTGGGCGCGAGCCTGCCCTTCACATCCAGCGCATCGTTGCCCGCCCCGTCCGGTGGAAGCCACGACGAGACCACGGCGCCCCGCACGCCCGGCAGCGCCTCCACGTCTGCGACCAGCTTCGTGTAGAACTCCGCCTGCTGATGCGAGTCGCCATACACCGGCTTCGGCAGTTCGATTCGGGCCGTCAGCAAATGGTCCGGGTTGTAGCCGAGAAAAACGGAACTGAGGCGCGCGACGCTTTCGATCAGCAGGCCGGCGCCGGCCAGAAGAACCAATGAGAGCGCCGCTTCCAAAATCACCAACAGCCTGCCGGCACGATGCCTCAGCGCTCCGCGCGTCACACTACGGCCGCTTTCTTTCAATGCCCGGTCCACATCGGACTGCGACACCTTCCACGCCGGAATCAATCCAAACAGCAACGCCGTCCCAAGCGCAAGGAGCCCAGCGAAAAGCAGCACGCGAGGATCCACCGTGACCGCGTTTCCGGGCGGCAGCTCCACCGGATTGGCGGCGCGGAAATAGTCGATGCCCATGAGCGCCAGCAGCGTCCCGAGACCAGCGCCAAACGCCGCGAGCAGCAAGCTTTCGGTCAGCAGCCGCCGGATCAGCCGGCCGCGCCCGGAGCCGAGCGCCAGGCGAATCGCCAGTTCCTTCTCCCTTTCTCCGGCTCGCCCCATCATCAGGTTGGCAACGTTCACGCAGGCGATCAGCAGCAACAACATGACGGCGGCAAAGAGCACGAGCAGCGCGCTGCGCAGATTCCGGCCTGCGAGGTAGGTGAACTCCGATTGCAGGTTGAACACCACCGGAACGAACTGTGCGATCCAGCTCTCGGGCGGCGCTTCGCGCACCGTCTCCCAGTGCCGAACGGACAGTTCGGATTGCGCGGCGGCCAGGCTCACACCGGGCTTCAGACGGCCAAAGATCGCCACTACGGACCTGACGGGATCGCGGCTGTAGGGACTGGCGGGTGTAATCAAGGTCCAGATTTCGGTCTGTTTGGGGTAGAAATTGAAATCCCTGGGCGTGACGCCGATCGCCGTGCAGGGCTCGCCATCGATCGTAAGGCTGGCGCCGGGCACATCGTCCGGTGAACCTAATTTGTCGCGCCAGAAGTCGTAGCTCAGAACCGCAGTGCAGGCAGCGTTGAGATCGTCAGGCCGGAAGGTCCGTCCTCGGAGCGCGTGCACGCCGAGCATTCCGAACATTCCTGCCGTAGTGGGCAGCGCCAGCACCGGCTGAGGTTTGCCCTGCCAGGTCAAGGTCTGGTCCGGAACGGCCCAGGTCAACGCCTCCATTTGCTCGAAGCTTCGGGTGGAGTGCTGCCAGTTCTCAAAATCCTTGTAACTGTCGAATGATTCCGACGATCCGAAGTGCCCGGGCCTGGCCTGCCAGATGACTACCAACCGGCTGGAGTCCTTGTAGGGCAATGGCCTCAGCAGGACCGCTTCCACAATGCTGAAGATTGCCGTGGCGGCGCCGATTCCCAGTCCCAGCGTCACCACCACGAGCAGCGTGAAGGCCGGCCGGCGCGCGAGCAGCCGCAGGCCATAGCGCACGTCGCGCAGCACTGTCTCTATTTCTGGCAGCCTGGGTTCGTCGCGGAGAGTAGCTTTCATCGCACAACTTCTGCGGTGCTCAAAAGCGCCGGCGGACGCCCGTGATGGCGCGATGGACGCAGGTTCTTAGACGCTCGGCGCTCGTTGTAACTTGCCATTCGTCAGCCCCTGGAGATTGCGATGTGCGTTGCAGCTTTCCCTGTTTACTGGGGCGAAAGCATTCTAACTGAGACCGACTGAGGGCTATCCGGCGCGGGTAGCATCTCAATGGTTTGCCTGATGATACTAGCGTGAACTACCACCCCGAGCATGAGCTGTAATTCTCTTACGGAGGCTCCGTAGGGATCGGCGCTTTGAACGGGAAACAGAGCCTCTTGACTGACTAGCCCCATAATAAACTGTGCCCGACCTTCGATAGTCCCGCTACCCCGAAATTCAGGCTGGGAGAAGTACACCGGACCGCCACTATTGCCCTTAAAGACCCGGAAGTCCATCAAAAATGTCTTGGTCACGGCGGTTGGCAACAGAGGATAGGACGCGATTGCTCCGACTCTGAGTATCGGGAAACCAGCGGAGCTGCTTTCTCTTCCTAGCGGAAACCCTAGACATTCAAGATCAACGCCCGGAGCCATATCATACTTTTTTAGGAGCTCATCAGTAGCCAGCAAATCGACAGTCGGGGCCTTTTGGAAGGGTGAGACGTCCGGCAGAACGTACATCACAGCGACGTCAGCTTCAGGGTTTCTCGTCCACAGTGGCCGGCCGTTAACTCGGATCGGAAGCTTAGATTCATGCCGACTCCACAGTCCGGTAGAGCCCGGCGAGTGCATGACTACTGTGATTTGATCCTCGGGAAATCCTTCGAAAACGTGGGCGGCAGTAACTAAGACGACCTTTCCACTTATTGATCCGGGCGGACCCTTCTGCACGCCGAGCGGCCTCACGAGCATGAAGCCCGTTCCCAGTGAATCTCTCCCTTGCAGCTTTACCGTCGATTCCATCATGTAAACGTTCAGATCATCATCCTGTTGCGCGACGGCAGAGGGCATCCAAAAGCAAAAACAGAGAAACGAAAGTGTTAGCGGCACGAGCCTTCGTATCACGCAAAACTCTCCTTCCGGTGGTAAGAAACCCGGGTGGTCACGACATGGCCTGTTATGTCGTGGCCACCCGCCGGTGCGAGAGAGGAGAGCGCGCTTGAGTACGTCATACTGCATCTTGCTAATTGCCAGCGGTCCTACTTGCTGTCCAACAATCCGAAAACGGCGATGCCGGTGGTGGTGCCAACGTACACCTTACCGTTGATGATCGCCGGAGTCCCGAAGTGGCTCGCGCTGCCAAAGTGATCGCGTCCACCGGAGGCCTGGTTGCTGTTGTACAACTCGGTTCCGAGATTCAGTGCGTTGTAGGCGTGCAGCACGGAGGTGTTGGTATGCTCGATCGCCCAGACGATACCATTATTCGAGCCGTTGGCCGATACGCTCGGCGTGCTGCCGGGATAAGTGAAGGAAGCAGCGCTTCGCGATGCCGGCGAGGTGGACAGCCGGGCGTTCGTGAATCGAAATTGCAACAGATTATTCCCACTGGGGCCGAAATAAACGTTGCCATGAAAGTAGGCCGGCATCGACCACTCTCCACCCGAGAGCGCGCCATCAACCTTCTGGTAGATGGCATTGTCGTTGTTGGAATTGAATTTTCCCAGGTTGCTGCGATTCACGATGTAAATGTTTCCGTCTTTTCCCGCGCCAATCGCCAGATTCTGCATCATGCCGTTGGAGTCCTGGAGCGGCGGCAGCAGCAGGATTCCGCCGGAGCCCAGATCCTCATCGGCGTCGGATTCCGAAACCGTGTTGTGCATGTTGAAGTAGTCGGCCACGGCCAATTGATGGTTCGTTGTCGAGAGCTTCACTACGGCGTTCCCGTAGTCGCCCATGCTGGGAAAGCCCTGCGCGTTGAGGGCGGTGTCGAACGTGCCGTTGGCGTCCAGGAAGTAGATGTTGCCGGCCGTGTCTGACGCCAGGCCATCGCCGGTCTGCCAGATGGCTCCTTCGCTGCCGTTCGGCGTGACGTCGAGGACGCTGGTTTGCGCGAGGTTGTCTTCGCGGTAGCCGATCACCCAACCGGTATACGGCCGGAAATCACAATGCGACGTCCAGGCGGTGTAGATCACGTGATTCACCAGAAGCAGGCCGGCGCGCTCCGCATACTGCTTGGCATCGAACACCACGTAGCCGTTGATGCTGTTGTCGCCGCTGCCGGGATACTGGGCCTGGACCGTGACCGGCCCGCCGAACTCTTCCGCGCCCGTCGTGAGATCCAGCGCGTGCAGCCGCTGGTAGTAGTTCCCGGCCGAGTCCTTGCTCATCCCGACGACATAGATCGTGCCGTGCGGCCCGCTCTGGCGGTCGATCACCGGCGTGGAAGTAATGCCGATCTTTGGCTCGATCTGGCTGCAGCGGCGCGTGTCCGACGGAGTTTCTCCCGAGCCCAGCACCGAGACGTGCCACAGTGAGGCTCCGCTGTCGGCGTCGAAGGCGTACACGGTGTCGCCTTCCGTCACCGCGTAGAGCACATTGTGGTTGATGCCCCCGATGGACAGCGACGATAGAATCAGAGGCTCGGCGTCAATGGTCGTGTCGACGGAAACGGAAAAGAGCTTGCCGAACGTAGTCGAGTTCACGTTGGCCTGCGTCAGAATAGTCTCCTGCAGGTTCTGACCGCTGCGGAAGTTGTCATTGTGGTAAGTCGCGATGTCGGTCGACGCCGGAGCTGCCGCCGCTCCCGGCGCGGGAACCTGAGGGGCAGCCGGCATACCGCAGGTGGCGTACATAAGCCCGCCAAGAATCATCCAGCAGGATCGGAACCGACGAACGCGTGCGTGCAACGAATCGAACATTAATCCCTCCCGCCCCCAAACGGCGATCATGGTTCAATTTCGCCGTGGATACGGAGTATAACCCATTCGACTGAGCGAAGACCGGCAACCGCAGGGTAGTGTCTCAGCTTGTGGTGCACGCTTCCAGCGTGCGTTTGGAGCTTGGGCAGGCAAGATGCCTGCACTGTTGCACCTCGTCATCGATCCGCTGGGATCTCAGCCATATCGGTCACCGGCATCTCCTCGAAGGCGTCGGAGGGGGCGAGCACGCGACGTAGGTTGTCCAACACCGCCTCTAACTCCTTCGGATCCTCACCGAGCGCCGACATCAGGGGACGCAACAGCTCGGCGCGGCCCACTTCTTTGCGTTTTACCGCGAAACGGACTTGCCTCGCGCCCAGGTGGGTTCCGGTGGACTTTTGCGCATTCTCGCGATTGGCCTCGGAGTGGCCAAACCGGTTCCTTTTCGCATCAAAGAACTGGTTTTCTCCCTTCAAATTGAACTAAATCCTTGTCCATCAATAACCTCTTGGCTTTTAAATGTCTAACTCCTTTGTTTTCAAATACCTCTTGGCTTTAGAGCACTATGAAAAAGAGTAAGCCAATTATTTTCAATAACCTCTTGACTTCGTTTTGCGGAAAAATGATTTTTTCTCTCCCTCTCTCCCGCAAAATCGTCGGCCCCAAGAGGCCGACATGATATTGTCCTTCCGAAATTTGGGGCGGTGGGTACTAATGAGAAAACTAAGAAGCTTTGTTTGCGCAGTGGTTTCAATGGGTTAGGGGCCGGCGATTAAGAATTGCTCAGTGTCGCAAGGGCCTATGACCGACTGCGAGTCAGCGAAGCGGGGCCGGTTGACGCAGAGCGAAGCTCCGTTGGTCTCTGAGCGACGATCACGAACGTGAAACGCAGGTCTCCGATCTACGCGAGCCCGCCTATTCCACCGGCGCGCCGTAGTTCACACCAATGCAAACCGGTTTCTCTTTGACGTTCCATACGGTCGGCGTCTAGGGGTCGGGGGAGACCGCTTGAGCGGTTGCGCCGACTCCATCGGCGTGTGAACAGTTCCCAAAGGAATGTCAAGGTCTGAGTCTTGCACGTGGCAATCTTGCCGAACGGGCAGCGCGACTCGGAATGAGCGGGACGCGAGACCCGGGCGCCGACACTGGTGCACATTATGTGGGGAAGGCGATCAAAAACCGCCGTAAATGGCCGCACTCGGCAGCGGAGTCAAATCGCCATGAGAGCCGCATCAATACATCGGAGGCTCCTTACTGCGGTTTTACCAGCACCGGGATGAGCGCTCGGCCCTGGGTGAGCGTCTGGAGCGCCTTACCGATGACGCTTCCAAAAGCCTCGAGCCGGTTGGAGGCGCGTTTGGCGTGCCCCTTCATGCCGCTCGTCGTGAGGAGGTCCCCAACGCGGACCGGTTCCGAATCGGCCTCCACCCAGCAGTAGACCTTACCGACCATGGCGACGGGGAGACGGTTGCGGCCTCCCTTACGATCCAGAACGATTCCGGGCCGGTATTGGCCCGCGCCCGCCACGATTCCAACCACTCTGCCGTCGTAGGCTTCGTCGCAGGGCCGGAGCCGGCCTGACTCATCCACGACGACGACCGTTCCAGGCGAGACTTCTGCGAGGCAGTCCGGCTGGATCTCAAACTCTTCGGCAACATCCGCGTTCAGAAGCTCGATATCGCCAGTTGAGCCGGTGATCTTGATCGTCTCCGTGTCCTGGTTGTTCTTGATAACGACATCTCCGTTGACGCCGGTGCCCCCGAGAGTGAGCACGCCGTTCGCGGCGTCCAATTTGATGGTCTCACTGTCGCTGCTGTTCTTCATAACGATGTCGCCGTTAATGCCCGTTCCTCCGAGAGTGAGCTCGCCGTTCGCGGCATCCAACTTGATGGTCTCACTGTCGCTGCTGTTCTTCATAACGATGTCGCCGTTAATGCCCGTTCCTCCGAGAGTCAAGTCGCCCCTCTCGCCGTCGAGGAGGATCGTCATGCGGTTGTCGGTACCGAGAGTCATGTTGCCGTTCGCGGCATGCAAGAAGATCGTCCTGATGCCGTCACTGTCCTGAAGAATCACATCGCCATCGTTCCCGCCGCCTCCGAGGGTCAAGTCACCGGTCCCGCCGTCCAGGACGATGGTCTTCTCCTCACCCAGGACCAGCGTGCCGAGCCCGTTCAGGGTACTCGTGGGTGTTCCCTCGCTGTTGCAAACGACGATCTGGCCCCCAAGGTCGCGCTGAATGCCTTGGGGGAGGCTTGGGATCTTTTTGATATCCACTTTCACCGAACCGTTGACGGTCACGGTGTTTTTCCCCGAGGAGTTCCACAGGTTAATGATGCCATCGCCCGCCTTGTCGCCTCCCAGGCTGGCAGTGCTGGTGGCCGCGTCGAGAACGATGCTCTCCGCGGCGTGCTCGGCTTTTTCGACCACCACCTTTCCGCTCGTGCCGGTGAATCCAACCGCCAGAGTGGCGGTGGTCGCGGACTCCGAGTATATCTGGTCAAAAGTCTTCATAGTTTTCTCCTTGTCATATATGGGAATGAGGTGCTACCACAGCGACCCACTGGATCATTACTACACCAGCGAAGCCTGTCTGTCGGTGTTCAGTACTGCCCGCAATTGGCCGACGTTCTTTGAATTAATGAGTTGCCGCAGGAACTTCGTACCAGGCGCGTCCTTCCGCAGATACCTCAGCGCACTGAGCACGGCCGCACTTGGCAGCGGGAACGGGTTATCTAGGTTCCCGCTTGTGATGGTCGATGTTCCGGGGAGCGCAGTGTCAAGAAGCTGCTTAAACAACGGAAACGGGTCGTCAGGGTCGCCGGTAAGATTCCTGTAGACGCCGCCAAGTGTCGACGCCCCGGCTGCCACGATGGACTTGATGTTGAAGCCGAGTTGATCCGAGAGGTACCAGATGAAAAGAAGCGCGCATCCCGTAAGCGGATCCGGCCCGTTATCGGCCGGATTGGGGTGGTTTACATAGTCGGCTCGGGAACTGCTGAGCCAGACGTTACTCTTTGAATCTGACAGGTTGGTTCCGAATCTGTTGATGTTGATGAAGAACTGACCACGCAGGAACCTGGACAGCCCTTCCCCGTCGCTACCCTCGTTGCTGGTGCCGTACCAGCCGATGTTCTGCGCCTTCATGAACATTTCGGTCACTTCTGCGACCATGAGCGACCGGATCCATTGCTGGTTCTGAGTCCCCGGTTTAATCGTCATCGTACGCGGCCCCTTTGTGGGCCAACTGGCTCCTCCGCTGTCCTGACTCACATAGACCGGAAATGGGAATTTCACGCCCAGGGAGACGTTGCCGAACCAACCGGACATCAGATCGAAATCCTGCTCGCAAGACGCTATGACCTGATTGGTGCGTGCCGGTTCGAGACCGCTCGGGTCTTTGGGAGCGGAAAGGGAATCGTCATACTGAAACTGATAGTGTGTGGTAATGCCACCATTGGTGAGGTCAGCGGTTGTATATGCCATGTGTGTTCTCCCTCCAAAATCGTCTTCAGTTTTCGCGTGGATGGCACCAGGACGTCAATGCCCCCGCATTTCCCAGTCGATCCCCTGTTAATCTCCTCGTAAGATGCCTGTTTTCAATGACTTGACGGCTGGGTACGAGTGTTGGCCGTCGTGCTATACTCTCGAAAAGGTGAAGCAGGCCGATGCTGCCTACCCTCCCACCCCGCGTGCGCTTCGACCATTTCGAGGTAGATTTGCGCGCAGGCGAGCTGCGAAGAGACGGCGGCAAAGTGCGGCTCCAGGAACAGCCGTTTCTGCTCCTGTCCGTGCTGCTGGAATCAGCGGGGGAGGTGGTCACCCGTGAGGAACTGCGCAAACGCCTCTGGCCGGCGGATACATTTGTTGATTTCGATCATCGCGTGGCAGTGGCTGTGAGCAAACTGAGAGACGCGCTGCGAGACTCTGCGGAAAAGCCAAAGTTTGTCGAAACCGTCGGACGGCGCGGCTACCGGTTCGTGGGGCAGCTTGAATTGATCGATTTGCCCTCTTCGGACTCGAAGGCTGGAACGGCCGAGACTCCTTTACCCTCCTCTGAAGCAGCCAGGGAAGCAGAACTCCCAAAATCGGCGTTGCTGGTACCGGCCGGATCAAGGACGAGAAGGCTGCTCGTCGTGTCGCTCGTTGGACTGTTGATTGTCCTCGGCGGGTTTACCCTGCAGAAGTATGTTCGCACTTCGCCCGGGAAACACCCTCCGCCCACCCCGCGCAGCCTGGCGATTCTTCCCCTCCACAATTCCGGTCAGGATGCGAGTAGCGACTTTCTTGGATTCTCTCTCGCAGATGTCCTCATTACGAAATTGGGATATGTCAGCTCCCTCAGTGTTCGTCCGTCCGCAGCGATCGAGAAATATCGAGGAACGACCATTGATCTTCAGAAGGTCGCCGCAGATCTTAAAGTAGATACCCTTCTCACCGGAACTTTCATTCGAGACGCCGACAACTTGCGAATCACGTATCAACTGGTGGACGCCAAAACCGAGAAGATTCTGGGCCAGGGAGTGATCGACCTGAAGTACGACAATTTGATTGCCGTGCAGGACAGGGTCACCAGCCAACTGATATCAGAATTGCAGCTGCACCTGGCCCCACAAGAAATCGAGCGTCTCAGGCCGGAAGCGTCCGGCAGTTCACTCGCATACGAATATTTTCTGCAGGGACTCGATTTCCATGGACAACACAATTTTCCCCTGGCGATCAAGATGCTCGAAAAGTCCATAGAGCTTGATCCAAACTACGCTCCAGCCTGGGCCTACTTGGGAGCTTCATACACTTCTGATGCGGCATTTGAGTTTGGCGGGCGGGACCAGTACCGCCGCGCCCAAGCTGCCTACGAACGTGCGTTAGCCATAAAACCGAACTTGCTTGATGCACAGATATTCCTGGCGAATCTCTTCGTCGACACCGGAAAGGTCGAGCGGGCGGTGCCGTTGTTGCGGGACGCCTTGATGGCGAACGGCAATTATGCGGCTGCCCACTGGGAGCTAGGGTATGCCTATCGATTCGCGGGGACCTTGCAGGAGTCCGTCGCGGAGTGCGAGCGGGCGCGTCAGCTCAATCCGTTGGTCAAAGCCAACGGCTCGGTGCTAAACACCTACCTCTATCTGGGACAGTACCAACAATTTCTGGAGAGCTTGCCAGCCGATGATTCGTCGTTCATTCTTTTTTATCGTGGTTTTGGGAAGTTTTATCTGAGGAAGTTCGACGAAGCTGCGAGAGATTTCGATCGGGCGTATGAACTCGATCCCACTCTATACGCGGGAATCGGCAAGGTCCTCAGCCACTCCATCCATCAGCGCCAGCAAGACGGATTGGCTCTTTTGAGGGAATTGGAGTGGAAATTCACCGAGCGGGGCGTCGGCGATCCAGAAGGCTCCTACAAGATCGCTCAGGCCTATGCGGTATTGGGCGACAAAGTCTCCGCGTTGCGCGTGCTACGCAGAAGCGTTGAATCTGGTTTTTTCAGCTATCCCTATATTGCAAAAGACCCGCTGTTGAACGATCTGCACAGCGAACCCGAGTTCGATGAGATTCTCGACCGGGCGCGTCAGCGGTACGAAGCGTTCAAGAGTTCTTTCTTTAGCTGAGCCGGTCTCAAGCCGGCGCGCCACTCGAACTGGGGAATCCGTTTTTTCCCCAACAAAGCCTAAGGGTGCTTTAGAATCAATACGGAGCTGAGCAATGAGCGCGAAAGTCACCAGGTTATTGATGCTTAGCTATTTATCCCCTCTGCTGAGGACTCTATGAAATCATCCCTGCAAGGCTCAACCACTCGTCGTGAGTTCATCAAGACAAGCGGCAAACTGGCCGCCGCTTCGGCTCTGGCCAACGTCGCCATTCCCCACGTCCACGCCGCGGGCAGCGACCTGATCCAGATCGTTCTCATCGGCTGCGGCGGACGCGGCACGGGCGCGGCGGCGAACGCGCTTTCGGTCAAGCGTGGTCCCATCAAGCTGGTCGCCATGGCGGACATCTTCCCGGAACGCCTGCAGTCAAGCCTGAATCACCTGCAGACGCACTTTGCCGGCCGGATGGACGTGCCTCCGGACCGGCAGTTCCTCGGCTTTGACTCCAACCGGAAAGCGATGGACTGCCTGAAGCCGGGCGACATCGCCATCTTCACCACGCCGCCCGCGTTTCGCTGGGTGCATTTCACCTACGCCATCGAGAAGGGCCTGAACGTCTTCATGGAGAAGCCGGTCACGGTTGACGGCCCCACCAGCAAGCGAATGCTGAAGCTTGCGCAGGAGGCTTCCGACAAAAACCTGAAGGTCGGCGTGGGGCTGATGTCGCGCCACAGCCGCGCGCTCCAGGAACTGGCGGATCGCGTCCACAACGGCGAGATCGGTGAGATCGTGCTGCAACGCGGCTACCGCATGAGCGGCCCCGGCGGATATTTCCTCTCGCTCCCCAAGCCTGCGGACATCACCGATCTGCTGTACCAGATCAAGCGCTTCCACAGCTTCATCTGGGCCAGCGGCGGCTGCTTCAACGACTTCTACATTCACATCATCGATCATCTGTCGTGGATGAAGAACGAGTGGCCGGTCAAGGCGCAGGCTCTGGGCGGGCGCCACTACAAGGTCAGTCCCGAAGGCGTGGCGTACGTGGACCAGAACTTCGATACCTACTCGGTGGAATACACCTACTCCGACGGCACCAAGTTCTTCATGGACGGGCGATGCATGAGCGGAGCCGAGGAGATCTATTCAAGCTACCTGCATGGCACCAAGGGCATGGCCATCGCCTCGAAGAGCGGCGACTGCGGGCTGCCCTCGAGCACCTATCGCAGCCAGACGACGGCGCAATCGGACATGATCTGGGAATCGAAGATCGCCCCGGACGAGCGCGATCCTTATCAGAACGAGTGGAACGACCTGATGGACGCCATCCGCGACGACAAGCCCTACAACGAGGTCGCGCGCGGGGTGCAGGCCAGTCTCACGTCGAGCATGGGCCGCATGGCCGCCAATACCGGCCGGGAGATCACCTTCGACCAGATGCTCAACTGCGATTTCGAAATGGCGCCCGATGTGGACAAGCTGACCATGGATTCCCCCTCGCCGCTGCCGCCGGACGCGAACGGCCGATATCCGGTGCCGCAACCGGGGATCATCACCACGCGCGAATATTGAGGCGCTAAATGATCCATGATCCGATCGCCAGGCTCGCCTCACTCGTAGCGCAGAGCGACCATGGGATCTACGCGGGTCGCGCGCCGCGCCGGAATATAGCTCGCGAGCATCGCGACGGCGATCAGCACGATCGAAACAAGCACGAACGTCGCCGGATCCGTCGCCCGGACGTTATAAAGGAAGCTGGCAAGGAACCGTGTGAGCGCCCACGCGCCGGCGACGCCCAAAACCACGCCCGTGAGCGTCAGCGCCAGCGCATCGCGCACGATGAGGCCCAGCACATCGCGACGCTCAGCGCCCAGCGCCATGCGAATGCCGATCTCGTGGGTGCGTTGCGTGACCGAAAACGCCATCACGCCGTAAATTCCCACCGTCGCCAGCGCGAAAGCGACCGCCGCGAAAATCCCCAGCAACAACATGTTGAACCGTCGCGGCGCCAGCGATTCGGAAAGCGTCTCTTCCATGGTGCTCACGTGATAGATGGGCTCCGCGGGATCGACGGCCTGCACCTGCGCGCGGATGGCCGAGACGAGGCTCGTGGGGTCGGACGCGGTGCGCACGGCGAGTTGCATCGAAGGAGCGAGCTGCTGAAGATAGGGCACGTAAATCTCGCCGCCGATGTCCTGGCTGAGGCCCTCGTGCCGCGTGTTGCCCACGACGCCGACCACGGTCAGGGGACTGTCCCTGAGCGGAATCTGCTTGCCGATCGGATCTTCTCCGGGCCAGAGGTGCTGCGCCAGGCTCTGGTTCACCACTGCCACCTTCTGCGCCTGCTCGTCGTCATGATCGGTGAACGTCCGGCCTTTCAGTACCGGAATTCCGAGAGTGTAAAAGTAGGCCGGGCTAACCGAGATGCGGGACATCATGACCGGCGTCGAATCGGACACCTGAGCTCGATCCGTAAGCCTTTGAATGGCGAGCATCAGGCGCACGCGATAGGGGCTGAGCGGCAGGGAGTCTGACAGGCCGGCCGCTCGCACGCCGGGCAGCGACCCCACGCGGCGCAGAACATCGGAGAAGAATTCGGTTTTCTGCTGCGGCGACGGATAGCGGGAATCCGGAAGGCTGAGGTTCACGGTCAAAACGCGCTCGGGCGCGAATCCGGGATCGACCGAGAGCACGCGATAGAAACTCTTGATCATCAAGCCGGCGCCGATCAGCAGGACCAAAGCCAGCGAGATCTCGGCCACAGCGAGCGCTCCCCGCAACCAGCCGCGTCGCGCTCCGGCGCTGGCCGTCGATGCGCCTTCCTTGAGGCCTTCCGCCAGGTCCGAGCGCGTGACACCGATGGCCGGCGCGAGTCCGAACAGCACGCCCGTCAGCACGGAGACGGCGAGCGCAAAAAGAAGCACGGTGCCGTCGACGTGCGGACGGGTCACGCTAAGAATACCGCCTCCGATTTCGGCGGGAATGAAGCGCGTCATCACGCCCACGCCCCAGGCCGCCAGGAGCACTCCGGCAACGCCGCCCACAATCGCGAGGCTAACGCTCTCGGCGAGCATTTGGCGGATCAGCCGCCAGCGTCCCGCACCCAGCACGGCGCGCACTGCCACTTCCCGCGAACGCGCCGACGCCCGCGTGAGCATCAGGTTGGCCACGTTGGCGCAGGCAATCAGCAGCACCAGTCCGACCACGCCCATCAAGGTCAGCATGGCAGGCCGGAGGTTCCCGGCAAGATGCTCCTCAAGGGAAATAACCTTGAGCTCGACTTGCGGCGGTACTCCGAACCCGCGCATCGTTTTGCCGCGATTCTGAGCCATGCCCGGCGCTGCTCCAGACGGCCCCGCCCCAATCGGCCCGTTGGCCCGGGCCTGAGCGCCTCCAGGAGCCTGCATCATGCGACGGACCTGGGTCGGCGGCGCAACTTCCGGAGTGGAAGGAGCGCCAGCCGGCGCAGCCCGAGCGGCACTGGCCGGGCCGGGGCCTGGCGAGAGAAAGATGTGGTTCCCGCCGCCGGGCGCGGGCGGCGGTCCCGAGGCAACGCGGAGCACCGAGTGCTCGCCTTCCGAAGGCGCGGAAGCAGGACCGGGCCCGCCCGCCGCCAAGGGACCACCGCTCATGGGCCGAGCGCGCTTGCGAATTTCGTCGAGATCGGTCCGGGCTGCGGCCAGAGACACGCCAGGCTTCACGCGGCCCACGATGAGCAGCAGCCTCTGCATTCCGCTGCGAAGCCTCTCCTCAGCCTCGTTGAGTTGGAGCGGAAGCAGCATTTGGACGTCGGCGTCGCCGGGAAAGCGAAACGTGTCAGGCATGACGCCCACGATGGTGGCCGGCGTATTGTCCAAGTCGATTGTCTGGCCGAGCACGTGAGGGTCGGAGCCAAAGTACTGCTGCCAGAAGGAGTGCATCAGAACGGCCAGCCGGGGGCCGTTCGGCTGGTCCTCGCCTGACGTGTAGCTGCGCCCAAGTTGAGGCTCGACGCCGAGCGTGGGAAACAGGTTCGCTGTCACGTAGGCGCCGTGAACGCGCATCGGCATCCCGCGGCCCGTCAGATTGAAGTCGGCGTGATCGTCGTAGGCGGCGATCTGTTCGAGCGTGTGGTTCTGATATTTCCAGTCGACGTAATCTCCGCCGGTGGCAAGCTCCGCTTTGAGTGCAGGGATGACCTCGGCGATCCACACCAGCCGATCGCTGTGCGGATAAGGCAGCGGGCGCAGCACAACGGCGTTCACCACGCTGAAAATGGCCGTGTTGGCGCCGATGCCCAGGGCCAGCGTCAGCACCGCCACCAGGCTGAAGCCCGGATTCCTCCTCAACTGTCGCAGTCCGTACCGCACGTCTTGCATCAGGGTCTCCATCGTCCATACTCCTCTTTGCTCGCGATATTCTTCTTTCACCTGCTCGATTCCGCCGAAGGCCCGTGCCGCCGCGTATCGCGCTTCCTCCGGCGACAAGCCCCGCCCGAGATAATCGTCCCGCAGCATCGCAAGATGCGTGCGCAGCTCGCTTTCGAGATCATGATCGAGCTGCTTCTTGCGAAACAGCGTAGACAGACGCGAAATGAAAGCGCGAAAACGGATCATTCCAATTCCAAACGATCAGCTTTCAGCCGGATGGCCCGGAGCTGATAGCTGAAGGCTGATAGCTAAAGGCTCCTTGCAATCGACAATCGAAAATCGTCAATCACTCATTTCGAAGCGCCGCCACGGGATCCGACCGCGTGGCTCTGCGGGCTGGAAGATATGCCGCGAGCAGCGCGGTTCCCGTGAGCAGCACCGGCAGGATGACGAGGGTCACGGGATCGGCCGGTCCAACGGCAAACAAGAGGCTCGAGATCAGACGGGCAAGGCCCAAAGCCGCTGCGAGCCCGATCGCGACGCCGGCCGATGCCAGGCGCAGCGCCTCCTTGAGCACAAGACGCACAATTTCGTTCCGGCCTGCGCCCAACGCCATGCGAATACCGAATTCGTGAGTGCGGCGGGAGACCGAGTACGACATCACGCCGAAGATTCCCACCGCCGCCAGGATCAGCGCCATCGTGCCGAACAGACCGAGCAGCCAGGTGCGCAGCCGGGTCTGGCCGACCGAAGCGTCGACGGCGTCCGACATCCACTGGAGATCGGTCACGGGCAGATCCTGATCGACTTCGTGAACTTTGGCTTCGATAGCAGCGCTGGCGGCGGAGACACTCGAGGTCGTCTTCGTTACCAGGCCGACGCCCCACAAGGGCGACTGCGCGAACGGCACGTAAAGCATCGGTCCTGGCGCCTGGTTGAGAGCCACATCGCGCGTGTCGCCGACCACGCCAATAATCTCCCGATTGACGCCAGAGTCCGATAGAAATCCGAAAACAAGCCGCTGTCCAAGGGGATCGCGATGTGGAAAGTAAAGCCGGGCGAGTTCTTGGCTGATGATCACCACGCGCGGGTTGGACATCACGTCCTGCTGGCTGAAATAGCGCCCGCGCAACAGGGGAATGCCCATCACGTGAAAATAGTTCGGGCTGATCGTAGCGTAATCAGCCGTGATATTCCTTCCCGGCGGCAGGGGTGGACCATTGACAAGCGAAAAAGGCAGATTCACCTGTTGGTCCGCGATCGGCATGGGAAGAATTTCGGCCGTATCTTTGAGGTCGGGGTCAGACTGAATCCTCGCCAGCGCCTCATTGGAAAACGTCACCCACTGCTGTGGCGTGGAGTACTGAAATCTCGGCAACTGAACCCGGGCCCTCAGAATCTGACGGGTCTCGAATCCTAGATTCACGGACAGCAGCGCGGCGAAGCTGCGGATGAACAAGCCCGCGCCGATCAGGAGCGCCATCGCCAGCGCGACTTCGACGGTCACCAGAAGATTGCGGGCGCGGCGGCGTTCTTTGCCTTCGCCCGGGCGTCCGGCGCTCTCTTGAAGAGTCGTCTGCAGCCGGGGATCGGCGGCGAACATCGCGGGGGCGACGCCGAACAGCAGGCTTGAGGCGAGCGACAGAACCACAGCAAACGCCAGCACCCAGCCATCGATGCGGATGGAGTCCACGCGCGGGAAACTCGGCGGCAGCAGTCCGCCCAAGCCCCGAACCCCCCAGCCGGCCAGAGCCATGCCCAGCGCGGCGCCGAACAGGCCGAGCACGGCGCTCTCGGTGAGCAACTGGCGCAGGATTCGTCCGCGGCCTGCGCCCAGCGCGGCTTTCACTGCGAATTCCCGGGCGCGAGAGGTTGCGCGCGCCAGAAGGAGATTCGCAACATTGGCGCAAGCGGTCAGCAGCACCAGACCGACCGCGGCCAGCAGCACGAGGAGCGGCCTCGAAGCCTCCTCGCCGGTCACAGCCTCCCGAACGGACGCGGTGCGGATTACCCATCCTTTGTCGCCTGGTCGAAACTCGGGCCACAGCCGGTTGCCGACCGTCTGCATCTCCGCTTCACCCTCCGCCGCCGAGATTCCCGGCCGGAGACGCGCCAAGGCAGTAAAAAGGTGTTGGCCGGGCTGCGTAGTCGGAGGGCCGAAGAGGGGATCTTGAACGATCGGAATCCAGAGCTGCCGACTCGGGCCTTCATCGAAGAACGAAAACTGGAATCGGGCGGGCATTACTCCGACCACGGTGAAAGACCTTTTGTCCAGGTCGATGCCGGTTCCGAGGAGGCTCGGATCGGCGCCAAAACGGGTGCGCCACAGGTCATAACTCAGCACGACCACCGGCGCCGCGCCTGGCTGGTCGTCGGCAGCAACGAATGCACGGCCCAGCATCGGCTCTGCGCCGAGTGTGGAGAAGAAATCCGAGGTGACGTCGCCGACCAGCACCACCATCGGCTCGCCACGCCCGGTCAGGCTCAGTTGGTGCGCCGCGACCGCGGCCATCCCGTTAAAGACGTGGTCCTGCCGCTGCCATTCCCGAAACTCCAGATAAGAACACCCCGTGCCCGTGATGCCGGCGTGATCGTTTGCCTCGAAGACGCGAACCAGCTGGCCGGCATTGCGAAAGGGCAGCGGCTTGAGGAGCACGGCGTAGACAGCGCTGAAGATCGCGGTATTCGCCCCGATGCCCAGCGCCAGCGTCAGAATCGCGATCAGGGCGAATCCGGGACTGCGACGAAGCTGACGGACTCCGTGGCGCACATCTTCAACCAGGGTCTCCAACATGGGCAGTCCTCTCTGCTGGCGATAGTCTTCTTTTGCTCGATCCACGCTGCCGAAACTTCGCAAGGCGGCGTAACGAGCTTCCTCGGCCTGCATGCCGCGCCGCAGGTTCGCTTCCGTCAACATTTCAAGGTGCGCGCGCAAGTCGGTTTCCAGATCGCGGTCAAGATGGCGCTTGTGAACCAGGGCCTCAAGACGCGCTCTGCATGTACGCATCCAGGTCATTGTTTATCACCCGTCGTCTTCGGGCAGCACTATGCGATCATGCGATTTGCCCAGAATGGACCTTTTCGGTCCATACCGATCATCACGCCCGCACGCTACCTCAAAAGCGAATCTCATCCTTGAGGGCAAGTGTTGTGCTGGCCCCCAGCCGTGGTCCCGGCGCGAGCGCTGAGGGACCCAAAGGCTCCGACCGACGCAAATTTCACTCATGCCTCAGCGCAGCGATGGGATCTACTGCCATCGCGCGCCGCGCCGGAATATAGCTGGCGACGAGTGCGACCGCCCCCAGGAGAATCGCCACGCCGATCAGTATGATCGGGTCGCGAGGCGCGACGCCGTAGAGCACGCTGCTCATCAGACGAGCCAGCGCCAGGGCGCCGGCGAGACCCAAGGCGAGTCCAAGCGCTGTCAGCTTCAGCCCGTCGAAGACGACCAGGCGCAACACTTCGGATCGTCCGGCGCCCAGCGCCATACGAATGCCAATCTCGTGCGTACGCTGGTTGGCGGAATACGAAATCACGCCGTAGAGTCCTATCGCCGCCAGCGTCAAAGCGACCGCGGCAAAAATGCCGAGCAGGATCGCGACTACGCGCTGCGGCGCGAGCGACTCCGAGGCCAGTTGTGTCATGGTCATCACGTACGAAACCGCCTGGTTTTTGTCCACGGACCAGACCGCGCGCTGAGCCGCCTTGTCCAGACCAGCAGGGTCGGACGCCGTTCGGATCGCGAAGCACATGAGCGGTGCCGGAAGCTGAGCGAACGGCAGGTAGACTTCGGCAGTCTCGTCGGAGGTCATTCCGAGCTGGTGGACATCTCCAACCACGCCAACTACCTCGACGGGATCTTTGACACCAGCTACCACGATTCGCTGGCCGAGGGGATCGACATTGGGAGCGATGCGCCTGGCGAGCGCGGTGCTGATGATGGCGACCGCGGTCGAGCCCGCGCGATCGGAATCCGCAAAGTACCGGCCTTTGAGCAGCGGAATGCTCATGGCGTGGAAATAGCCGGGGGTCGCTGAACTCCAGACCGCGGTCGGCCGCTGGCCCTCAGGAATCTGGTTGGACTCAAGGGCCACATTGCGCACGCCCCACCACCCGCTCAGCGGCAGAAAGGTCACAGTGCCCGCCGATTGCACGCCCGGCAGCGATTTGATCCGGTCTAGCACCTGATCACCGAAGGCGAGATCATCACGGGACTTCGGATACTTAGAAGACGGCAGCAGCACGCGCATGGAGAGCACATGGTCAGGATTCAATCCGAGATCGCCTCGCAGCAGATGAACGAGACTCTTCAATGTCAGGCCGGCCGCGGCCAGCAGGACCAGGGAGAGCGCGACTTCGGCCGTAGCGAGAACGTTGCGAGAGCGGCGTCCCTGGCGGCTCCCGGTCAGGCTGCGGCCCGATTCTTTCAGCGATTCGTATGCGTCAATCCCGCAGGCCTGCAGGGCGGGTGCGAGGCCGAAGATGACGGCGGTCAGGAGCGAGGCGCCTACGGCAAAGCCCAATACCCAACCATCGATGGGAATCTTGTCCACGTGCGGGATGTTCAGATTGGCGATGGTGGGCGGGAACATGGCTACCATCGCGCTCGTTGCCCAGTAGGCGAGCAGCAGGCCGAGCGCGCCGCCGGCGAGGCCCAGGATTGCGCTCTCGGTGAGGAGTTGGCGCAGCAACCTCTTGCGGCTGGCGCCGAGCGCGGTCCGCACGGCGACCTCACGTTCCCGGGACACGGCCCGCGCCAGCACCAGATTGGCGACATTGGCGCAGGCGATCAGGAGCACCAGTCCGACGGCGCAAAGCAGCACCAGCAGCGGCGCGCGAATGTCGCCCGTGAACATCTGACGCACGCTCATGACGTTAACGGCTTCGTCCTTGTTCGTTCTTGGATAGGCCCTTGACAGTCGATCGGCGATGGTATTCATCTCGGTCTGCGCCTGACGAACCGTCACGCCGGGTTTCAGCCGGGCGACGACGCGCAGGAACCGATAATTCCGATCCTGCTCAGCCTCGTGAGGAACGATCAGAGGAGTCCATAGCTCCGTTCCAAAATACTGGAAGGCCGGCGGCATGACGCCCACAACCGTGTAGGGGGCGCCGTTCAACGTGACTGTCTTGCCCACCAGGCTTCGGTCGCCGCCCAAGCGGCTCTGCCACAGCCGATGGCCGAGCACCACGACATGGTTCTTGCCGTCTTGCTCCTCTTCAGGAGCAAAGGTGCGCCCGATCAGGGGCTCGACACCCAGCACGTGAAAGTACTCCGCTGAGAATTCATACCCGGTGATCGGTGCCGGATCGCCCGCCCCGGTCAGGGTGTACATCACGTCGGTCGACCCTGCCATGGACTCGAACACGTGGTTCTGCGACTGCCAATCGCGAAAATCGGAAGGCGAGACCTGGTCGGTGTTGTATCCGTGCGCCCGGTCATTACCCCAGACCATCACCAGCCGGTCAGCATTTTCATAAGGAAGGGGCCGCAGCAGGACAGTGTTCACCACGCTGAAGATCGCCGTGTTGGCGCCGATGCCCAAAGCCAGTGTCAGGATCGCCACGGTTGTGAATCCCGGGCTCCGGCGCAACTGACGGACTCCATAGCGCACATCCTGGGCAAGAGTCTCGAACATCGGCAATCCCCTTTGCTCGCGATAGGCTTCGCGCATCGGTTCGACCTCGCCAAAGCTGCGCCGCGCTGCGTATCGAGCTTCCTCGGGCGACATGCCCCGTCGCACGTTCTCCTCGACGAGCATCTCGACGTGCGCCTCGAGTTCTTCGTTCAGGTTTGCTTCCACACGGCTGCGCCAAAACAGCCCTCGACAGCGCGCGACGACGACTCTGATCCAGCTCATTCAGTCACCAATGTGCCCAGGAATTTGTGCACCAACCTGTTGCACAAATCGCTCGTCACGATAGGTCTCAAGCGATCGCCAATCGCCCGATCACCCGATCGTTCAATCACCCGATGGCCTCGCCCTGCAGCATCCGTGCGATCACTCCCGCCATACGCTCCCAGCTCTCGGCTTCGCGGGCGAGTTGCTTTTTGCCGGCTTTCGTCAGCGAGTAGTAACGAGCGCGCCGGTTGTTGTCTGACGTACCCCACTTGGAGCTGATCCATCCCTTTTGTTCCAGGCGCAGCAACGCAGGGTAAAGCGTGCCCTGGTTGAGATGCAGCAGGTGCTCCGAAACCTGTTCGATCCGACGCGCGATGCCGTAGCCGTGCAGCGGCCCGAGGGTCTCCAGGGTTTTGAGCACCAGCAGGTCCAGCGTCCCGCGCAGAATGTCTTCCCTGCCTCCGGTCATAGCTCTCCTTTAGAAATCCAACAGGAGTATGCCCTCCTTTCTGTAGGAAGTCAACAGGACATTCAGACGGCTGCCAGCGGATTCCGTTAGCAAACCGCAGCCTTCTTCGGGCTGGCGGCACGTTCCGCCGGCATCAAAGGGCTCAAAGTCCCAGCCACAGCCGCTCGCCTATAATGAAAATGCGTCCTCATGGAATCCGGCCGTACCCATTCCGCTGTGCCTGTCGCCGTCCCAGAGACCAAATCAGTGGCGGCCACGCGTCTGCCCGTTATGTTCCGCTCGCTGCGGCATCGCGACTACGCGCTCTTCTGGACGGGCAATTTTCTTTCGAACATCGGCACCTGGATGCAGAACCTGGCGCTGGGCTGGCAAATCCTGCTGATGACGAACTCGCCGTTCCTGCTGGGACTGAACGGATTTCTCGGAACCATGCCGTCGCTGGTGTTCTCGCTGCCCGGCGGAGCCATCGCGGACCGGCTCAGCCGTCGCCGCCTGATGCTGGTGACGCAGACGGCCATGGCGGTGCTCGCGCTTGTCCTGGGCGTTTTGACCTCGTTTCGCGTGGTGCGGATCAACGAGATTCTGGCCATCAGCTTTCTCACCGGCCTCGCATCGGCGCTCAACAGTCCGGCTTATCAGGCCATGGTCCCCGATCTGGTGGAGCGCGCCGACCTCGTCAATGCCGTGGCGCTGAACTCGGCGCAGTTCAACCTGTCGCGTGCCATCGGACCCACCTTGGCGGGTATCGCCCTGGGCGCAGTAGGCGTGGCCGGATGCTACTACCTGAACTCGTTCAGTTTTCTGGCGCTGATCATCGCCCTGCTGGTGCTGCGTCTCCCGAACAAGCATCTGGAGAGGGAGCCCGGTCCGGGCATGTGGGGCGCGGTGCTCGACGGCGGACGCTTCATCAACCGCCACCGCCTGATCGTGATTCTGCTTTCGGTCCCCGCATTCCTCGCCCTGTTTGGCCTGCCCTTTGTGGTGCTGATGCCTGCGTTCGCCCGCGACCTCCTGCACCTGGGAGCCTCGGGCCTGGGATACCTCATGGCCGGAGCGGGTCTGGGCGCCGTGATCTCCGCCCTGACCCTGGCGGGGCAAAGCAGCGCCGAGGGGCGCGGGGGATTCATCTTCACCAGCGCGGCCGTCTTTTCGCTGGCGCTCATTCTGCTGGCGCGCGCCCACTCCTTTTGGTGGGCCTTCGCGTTGCTGGCCGTACTGGGGGCCACTATGGTCGGGGCGCTGGCGCTCACCAATACCACTCTGCAGCTCATCAGCCCGCCGGAACTGCGCGGACGCATCATGAGCTTCTATGCGCTGGCCGTCATGGGGCTGGCGCCGCTCGGCAGCCTCTGGGTGGGATCAGTGGCGCAAAAGCTGGGCACCCGATTTTCCCTCGCCTTTGGCGGAGCAATCTGCCTGTGTTACTTCACGATCCTGCTGATCGCGCGGCCACGGCTCCGGAAAACGGCGCGGTTGCCATGGCCGGATCTCAAAAAGCAGTGACGGGTGGCAAGTGGCAGCAAGTGGCGAGTGGTGAGTGGGGAGTGACGGCGAGTCATGGCGGGGGAGTAACCCGGCAGCTGAGGCGCGGCAACGAACAGTGACAAGTGGGGAGTGGCGAGTGACCACGAGTGACGAGTGACGGGCAAGCTCCGACAATCGCCACCAGCCTACGTTCAGCCTCTTCATTGCCGGACCAGATCGAGCTTCCCAACGAGGTACTCGCCCCTTTCGTTCTTGTGATTCGCCTTTTATTCGCCTATAATGGGGCTTGCGGTGGAGGTGGGTATGGCGCTCACAAAGCGGCAGAAGCAAGTGCTCGACTTTCTGGTCCGATTTATCAACGAAAAGGGGTATGCTCCGAGCTTCGAAGAGATCGCGCATTCGCTCGACCTCTCGTCGCTCGCCACCGTCCACAAGCACGTGGCCACTTTGGAGCGCAAGGGATTTATCCGGCGAGGCTACAATCAGAGCCGCTCCATTGACGTGGTGGCGCTGCCGGGGCCGGTGCCCTTCACCCGCACGGCACACGGGCCGGACGCGACCGTGGCGGAACTGGGCGCGCTCGAATTTCCGCTGCTCGGCCGCATCGCCGCGGGCCTGCCGGTGGAGGCGGTCGCCGATCCCGAAACGCTCTCCCTCGGCGATTTTGCGCGGGCGGGCAGCAAGGTGTTCGTGCTGCGCGTCAAGGGCGACTCCATGATCGACGACCATATCTGCGACGGCGACTACATCCTGGTGGAGGGGGTGAATACCGCCGCCAACGGCGAGATCGTGGTAGCGCTGATCGAGGGCACCGACGCCACGCTGAAGCGGTTCTTCCGCATGGATAAAGGCGCCGATAAGGGCAAGGTCCGGCTGCAGCCCGCCAATTCGCGTATGGACCCGATCGTGGTGTCGGCGCGCGACGTGAAGATCCAGGGACGCGTGATCGGCGTGCTGCGGAAGTATTGAGCGCCTGCGGCCCAGGCTTGATGGCGGCACGCCGGGCGTTGATGGCTTTCGGTATGGTTTCAGTGTGACGTAGGGGCAGGCCCCAGCCCAGTTCAGAGCGGTTCGGTCAGTTGGGCGGGCATGGGGACCCGCCCCTGCGTCAAACTGAGCTAAGTCTCGCTCCTCCCAGCTAAGTCCAGGAATATGGTACAGTCTGAGGCGCTATTTCGCGCACGCATCGCACATCGCTGATGCCCGCAGCCGCGCGGGTAGTCGTTGCGCCGAATGGTCTAAGGAAGATCTATAACGCCCGCGCAGCCAGACCCGATCTTGCGCAGGCCGAGGGGGGACCGATGGCCGTTCCGCTCGAAGAATCCAAATCCCGCCCCGTGACCGATTCCGTTGTCCAGCCTGATTATGACGCGCTTGCCCACGAATCCCGGATCTCGTTCGAATTGATCAAGGCGCGCCGCCGCGCCGGCTTGTCCCAAGCCCAACTGGCGGAACGGCTGGGCACGATCCCCTCGGCGATCGCCCGCCTGGAAAGCGGCCAGAGGATGCCCAGCATCCGGATGCTCCTGCGCATTGCCAAGGCGACGGGAAGCAAAGTCCAACTGCGTTTCGTCCCGTCGTAGCCCTGTCAACTCACCATCGGACGAACTGGCGGAGGAAATCGCTCTGCAGCCAGCCGATGGACTGCAGTACCGGCAGCGCGGCTGACGCCACCGTAAGCGCGGAACCGCGGATGGGCGTCAGGGGAGTGTCTGCGAGCATGCGGCAGCGGCGCAGGAATCGAAAGCCTCGAGAGAAGCTGAGACTGAAGGCGACCAGGCCGACGCATCACATGAGCTAAGCGAACTCGAGGTCGGCGCGCTTGCTCTCCGGGACCTTGAAGAGCGTGCGCTGCTGGAGTTTCAGCATCTGGGCGACGAAGATGTCGGGAAACTGCTGGATGCGGATATTGTAGGTATTCACTTCGTCGTTGAAGAACTCGCAGCGGTCGGCCACTCTCTCCTCGATGTCGGTGATGCGGCCTTGAAGCTGCATGAAGTTCCCGTTGGCCTTGAGTTCAGGGTAATTCTCCGCCACCGCGAAGAGTGTCTTGAGAGCGTCGGTCAGCATGCGGTCCGCCTGGGCCTTGCCTTCGAACGTGGTCGCACGCTGATAGGCGCTGCGGGCATCAGTGATCGCCTGAAACGTCTTCTGTTCGTACTGCAAGTAGCTTTTGCAACTCTCAATCAGCTTCGGTATCTCATCATGGCGCTGCTTGAGTAGCACGTCGATGTTGGACCATGCCTTGTTAATGTCGTTCTTCAGACGCACCAAGCCATTGTAGAGAGTAACAAAATAGAGCAGCAAGCCCACCACAATCAGACCCAGCACCAGCAACACCAGAATGGTCACACTCATTATCATTACACTCCCTTGAAGCGCCGGCTTTTGCGCGGGCGACGCGCCTCCTCCGGGAATCCGGCCTGTTCAAGCAATATAACATCCATTGACCACGGCAAGCTCGCCTCGGCCATGAATCGCCACGGCCAACCCGTCCTCGCCCGGAGCGCATCTTGACCAGCGGCACTCCGGCAGGCTTGTCTCGACGGCGCAACTTCGCGGTTAAGATAGTCAAGGAGGGTTGAATGCAATTGCACCGCCTTGGGCACACCAGCCCAGGCCGTTGGACGAATATTCTCCGTTGTGGTGAGCTGTCAGCAATCATTTTTTTCTTTGCCGCCGCAACACTCGGCACGGGCGCTCGCTCGATAGCCGCGCACGATGGCGGAGAAGGACAGGGGCCAGGCGCCACCGTATCCGCCCCCCCGGACGCGGGGACGGCCAGTGACGCCGTGGCGGACTCGGCGGCCGAGGTCGCACGGGTCTTTGCCGCTTTGGAAGCCAATTCCGCTGATCTGGTGGACCCCGATCACGTGATTCTTGACGGCGGCATCCGCCAGGGTCTCGCAGCGCTCGACCCATTCTCATCGTTCTTTGACAGCGACCAGTTCCGCCAACTCCAGCAGCAGCAGCGCGGTCAGGCGATCGGGTTCGGGTCGATTCTCTACGTCCAGACCGGCAAAATCCTGGTGATCTCGGTGGCTCCGGATTCGCCCTCCGGACGCGCCGGACTCGGTCCCGGCGACGAGATCGTGGAGGTCAACGGAACCCGCATTGCACGTCTCGACTTTCAATCGATGGTCGAATTGCTGCAACGGTCTCGCGAGAAGCCCGTGCGCCTGAGCGTGATTCATCCCGGCAAAGTTGTGGCGCAGGACTACGAGCTTAATCCGGCGGAAGTCGACATGCCCACGGTCGACAAGACTTTCCTGCTGCGGCCCGGCATCGGATATCTGCACGTCACGAGCTTCGAATCGAACACTCCGCAAGAGGTCTCACAGGCGCTCGCTGGCCTGCAGAAGTCCGCCCCAAATGCGGCGCTTCACGGGGTGATCCTCGATCTGCGCGACAATCATGGCGGTCAAGTCCAGGCGGCCTTGGGTGTGGCCAGCATCTTCCTGCCGACGGGCATGTCCGTGCTCACCGTGCGCGGCCGCGCCCAGCCGCCGCAGACTCTGCGTACTGTCGAGCTGCCTTCAGGTTATCAGACGTGGCGCGGGCCGCTGGTCGTGCTGGTGAACGGTGAGACAGCGAGTGCGGCGGAGGTGGTGGCGGCGGCGCTTGAAGAGCACGATCGAGCGGTAATCGCCGGCGAGGCCACTTTCGGCAAGGGCGTGGTGCAGAACGTTCTGCCGCTCAGCGATAACATGGGACTCGCCCTCACCGTGGCGCAGTACTTCACGCCCAGCGGCCGATCGATTCAGCGTCCGATCCCTGGTACCTCACTGGAAGATATGGCGCCGAGCCGCACCGGCGAGACCTCCGGCTTGCGCACCGACGATGGACGGACGCTTGCGGCGGGCGGCGGGGTCACCCCGGACGTGATTCTGCCGGCACGGGACCTCGATCCGTGGGTGCAATTCCTCGATCAGCGCGGCGTCTTCACGCAGTTTGCCGACCATTACCATAGCGCGCACCCGGAGGTCTCGCGCAGCTTCCAGGCTGACGATCAGGTGCTTGGCGATTTTCAGGACTTTCTCCACCAGAACGGACTGCGAACTCCGGAGAACTACTGGGAGCAGGACCACGATTATCTGGAGGTGCGCATCCGCACCGAGCTGATGAATATCATCTATGGCGTTGCGGTCGGCGATGAGGTGGCCACGAAAGCCGATCCCCAGGTCCAGGGCGCGGAGGGACTGTTCGCGCGCCTGCCCGAGTTGCTCAAGCCCGCCCCGCCGTCTGAGCGCGCCGACCGCGGCCCGGAACAGAATGGAATTCAGGCGGGCGCTCTGAATACGGGCCGCTAAAGGGTCCCGTGGTCGAACTGCTCGACGATCACCCGCTGACTTTTCGTGATCCTCGATCGCAGCTCCGCGAGCGTAACCCATTGCGGCTCGCCCTCCCATGAACCACGAAGATCGCCCTCGACCTGGACGCGGAAGACGGCGATACTGGCGGGAATCGGTTCTGACACCAGGCAGCGAAACACAAACTCAATACTGGTGACGGAGAGCCCTGTCTCCTCGGTAATCTCGCGCCTCACGGCCTCTTCGTCCGATTCGCGCCGCCGGGCGAGGCCACCTGGCAAGCCAAGGCCTCGACCATCCGCACGATCGATCGCCAGATAGTGCGGCCCGCGGCGGATGACTCCCAAGGCCGAGCGCAGCGGTCCGAAGATTGGGAGGTGCTGATAGACGGTGAATGCCACGCGCGAGACGATCCAGAACAGGCGGCGGCTGAGGGTATTCATACGACCATGCTAGCAAAGACCGTGGCTCCAGCCGATTTGACGAAGCCGATGTCAAGCCTTAGACTTGAACGCAAATGGACGAGATCACTTTCGCTGTCAGCCGCGATGAAGCGTCAGGCTCTTTGACGGTAAGTTGGGACGCCCCGAACGGCTTGGGCGGAATAACGACGCAGAGAAAAGACCTGGGCGACCTGCAGGCGCAGATGGTCGATGCCGTAGCCTGTCACTTTGATGAGGGCGAGATTCCCCGCCGCATCCGGCTCCACTCTGTCGACGGTCCAATTCTGGTTCCAGTGTGAAGCTTCCTCGCGGTCGCTTGAGGTCGGTACTTTTGAAGAGCATTCTGCACCGGCCAGATATTGCTATTGACGGGCTGATAGAGTCTTTGTAGGCTGCTGTTTGACCGCCAGATCACCGCGGCATCTTGCTTATCAGTGTCGGTTTGCTTGTGAGGTGACCCATGGCTAGAGCATTAGATAGCACGTATGACGCGATTGTCGTCGGCTCTGGCGCTTCCGGCGGATGGGCCGCCAAGCGCCTCTCCGAAGGCGGCCTGAACGTGGCGCTGATCGACTGCGGACGCAACCACGGCGACGACGATTTTCGCGAGCACAAGCGGCCCTTCGATCTGAAATACCGCAACCTCTCCGCAGAGTATATCCGCCGGACAAGGCCCATCCAATCGCAGCTCGGCTCCTGCAACGAATACACCGTCGACTGGTTCGCCAACGATCTCGAGGAGCCCTATACTACGCCGCCCGGAATGCCGTTCAGCTGGCAGGGACGCCTGCGCGTGGTCGGCGGACGTGCCAACATCTGGGGCCGCGTCGCCCTGCGCCTGAGCGATTACGATCTGAAAGCCGCGTCTTACGACGGCTATGGCGAAGACTGGCCGCTCAGCTACAAGGACCTGGAGCCTTACTACGACATCGTGGAGGAGTACGTGGGCGTGGCCGGACGCGCCGAAGGCGTCCCGCAGATTCCCGACGGTAAATTCCAGCCGGACATGGGCCTGACCTGCGGCGAGACGCGCTTTCGCACCCGCGTGAAGGACAAGCTAGGCTGGACCGTGACACCGACGCGCACCGCCAACATCACGCGTCCACTGAACGGCCGCGCTCCCTGTCACTATTGCGGACCCTGCGATCGCGGGTGCATCACGCATTCCTATTTCAACTCGCTCTTTACCACCGTCGCGGACGCACTCGCCACCAAACGCTGCACCCTGATCCCGAACGCCATGGGCTACCAGGTGCTCATGGACGCGGACCGCAATCGCGCCCGCGGCGTGCTCTACATCGACCGCATCACCCGCCAGCCGCGCGAAGTATCGGCGCGCGCGGTAGTGTTGTGCGCGCAGTCGCTCGAATCGGTGCGGATTCTGCTCAATTCCGCCAATCGCCAGTATCCGAACGGACTTGGCAATTCCAGCGGCGTGCTGGGCCACTACCTAATGGACCACGTCTGGGTGGGCGGAGGCGCCGAAGGTGAGTTCCCGGACCTGCCGGGAAATCTCTCCATCGACGGTCCCAATCGTCCGTGCGGCATCTACGTGGCGCGCTTCCGCAATCTGCCCGGCGGCGAGCGCTCGAAGAAGTTCATCCGCGGCTACGGCTACGAGGGAGAGGGCGACACCAACTTCAACTGGACCGCGGCCGGCTTCGGCGACGCCTACAAGAACGCTCTGAAGGAGCCGGTCACCACGGTCGGCATCGGCGGCTTCGGCGAATGTCTGGCGCGCTGGGAGAACTACGTGACCATCGATCCCAACGTGACCGACGTCTTCGGCATCCCGGTGCTGCACATTCACATGAGCTACGGCGAAAATGAAAAGGCCATGATTCAGGACATGCGCGACTCGGCCGGCGAGATGATGGAAGCCGCGGGCGCCAAAAACATCAAGACCTTCGCCTTCCCCAACCGCGTGCCCGGCTACGCCATCCACGAGATCGGCATCGCGCGCATGGGCGCCGATCCCAAAAAGTCCGTGCTCAACCAGTTCCAGCAGTCGCACGACATCAAGAACGTGTTCGTGATGGACGGCGCCGGCTTCACATCCAGCGCCTGCCAGAATCCGACGCTGACCATGATGACGCTGGCTGCGCGTTCGTGCGATTACCTGCTGGGCGAGATGAAGCGCGGGAACGTCTGATGAAAGCAGTCTGATGCACGGAAGTGTTCCCGTCCCAGCTATGCCGACGCACGGCCCCATGCACCGGTCTCGGTCTCGGAGCGGCGCTTGACGTGATCTGCCGGCTCTGAGACCATCCACAAAACACGAGTGGTGCACAACCGCCGGAGTCCGGCGACCTGTGCACCACTCGCGGATAGCCTCAGCCGTTGTACAGTCCCGTTACCGTCCGGAACCTGCAGCGGTGGCTTCGGAGAAAATCACTTTCTCGGTCCAGCCGCCGATGGAAACGGTTCTCAGCTGGCGCGTCCCATTGGCCGTCTCAACAAAGAGCTGGGTGTATGGCGCCTTGGTCGGCAGGGTCTCGATCTTCACGGGGCATTTGCAGATCAGCTTCTTGCCCTTATAAAAGGCCACTTCGGGGCTGGCCGTCGATGCGTTGAGCAGCGTCATCTTGTACGTGCCGGGCTGCAGTTGACCATCCGGTGTGGCGGTGAGCGAGGTGACAGTGATATTCGCTGATTTGACCTCCGACTGGTCGCCCGACTTCGCCAGACCCAGACCGGCCGCCAAGGCCAGAACGATCGCGAACATCAATGCATGCTTCAAGGTTGTCTTCATGCTTTACTCCTCCAGACGAGATTCGTCCTTACACTTCAGAAGGTAACGGGTGCCCGGTATTCAAATCCGTGACGCCGGTCACTGGTCAAAGGTGAGGATTGGCACGCACCGGAATGGTTCCCAGGCCGGGCGGTAATGGCTCGCTCCTACGGGCGCGAGCGGTGAACAGTGACCTTCAACTGCTCCGCCCCAGGATGAGCTTGGCGATCGTCTGGAGCTGCATGAACGACGTACCTTCGTAAATCTTCCCGATCTTGGAATCGCGCAGATATTTCTCCACGGGGTAGTCGCGTGTGAATCCGTACCCGCCGTAGACCTCGATGGCCTCGCTCGCCACCTGTTCGGCCACCTGCGAGCAGAAGTACTTCGCCATGGCCGCCTCCTTTACGTAGGAGCGTCCGGCGTCCTTCAGACGCGCGGCGTTGTAAGTCATCAGCCGCGCCGCCTCCACCTCGGTCGCGAGGCGCGCGATCTGGAACTGGATGCCTTGGAAATCCGCGATCGGCTTGCCGAATTGCTTCCGTTCCTGCGCATAGCCGAGAGCGCAGTCGAGGGCGCCCTGGGCGACGCCGAGCATCTGGGCTCCAATCCCGATGCGGCCCTCGTTCAGCGTCTCGATGGCCACTTTGTAGCCCTTGCCCACTTCGCCAAGCACGTTGCCTTTGGGCACGCGGCAGTCTTCGAGGATCAGCTCGCAGGTGGACGAGGCGCGGATGCCGAGCTTGTCCTCCTTCTTGCCCACGCTGAAGCCGCGCGTGTGCCGGTCGATGAGGAACGCCGTGATGCCGCGATGGCCGAGCTCGCGATTCACCGTGGCGAAGAGGACGAAAATACCGGCTTCCTTGGCATTGGTGATCCAGAGTTTGCGCCCGTTGAGGACGTAATCGTTGCCATCTTCGCGCGCGCGGGTCTCGAGGGCAAAGGCGTCGCTGCCGGAGCCGGGCTCGGAGAGCGCGTAAGCGCCCACGGTGTCGGCCGCCAGGCGCCGCAGGAAGGCGCTCTTCTGCGATTCGTTGCCCCAGCGCATGATCGCATTCGACACCAGCGTGTTCTGGACGTCGACCACCACGCCGGCCGAAGCGTCGACGCGGGAGAACTCCTCGATGGCGAGCACGGCCATGAAGAACGATCCACCGCTGCCGCCGTACTCCTCAGGGATGTGCATCCCCATGTAGCCCTGCGCGAAAAACTTGTCGATGAGATCGCGGCGGAAAACACCCTCGCGGTCCATCTCTTCCACGTGGGGCTTGATCTCGTTTTCGGCGAATTCGCGGGCCGAGCGCTGGAAGATCTGCTCTTCTTCGCTGAGGACGGTCAAAGGAGTTGTTGAGGCGACGGGTGCGGCGGCAGTTTCGGGCATAAGACTCTCCTCAAGTTAGCAGTGGTCCGTTGTCACTGGTCCGTTGTCCGTCGTCAGTTGCCCTTTGTTGGTAGCTCGTTGGTCCTGGATCGCGGCCTACCCGACGACGAAAAGCACCTCACGATTTACAACGGACAACGAACGGTGAGTGATCCGTGATGAGCGACGAGCGAATAAGGCGGCAACGATCCTTGCTCAGGCTATGCCGAGAACAAATCCGCAAACGCAAACAGGCCCTTCTTCCCCATCACCCACCGTGCCGCATAAAGCGCACCCTCCGCAAATCCCTGACGGCCTCGCGCAGTATGCCGCAGGATCATCGTATCCGCCTCGGAGTCGAATCCCAGTTCGTGGACGCCCGGCACGTATCCCGCGCGAATGCTGCACACGGCGATCTCCCGATCGCCATACGCAGGTTGGATGAGCCGCTTCAGCTCGAGCGCCGTTCCCGAGGGCGCGTCTTTCTTGAATCGATGATGCGTCTCCGTGATGTACGGCTCATACAGCGGAAATGCCGCGAAGACCCGCGAAACGTGTTCGGCCGCCCGGAGGAAAAGCTGCGCCCCGATCGAGAAATTGGGAGCATAGATGAGGCCTATGCCGGAGCGATCCACAATTTGCCTCACTTCATCGAGATGTTGCGACCAGCCGGTCGTACCCACTACCAGGTTGCATCCCAGGGCTGCCACCCTGCGGATGTTCTCCAGCACGGCGCCAGGCCTGGTGAACTCGATGCAGACGTCAACCCCCTGAAGTTTATCGGGCAGCAGCCCCATGCCGTCGCGGTTGGAGTCTTCGTCGAGCACCAATCTGACGTCAAAGCCGCGACTTGGGGCCAATTGCTCCACCATCCGGCCCATCTTGCCGTGACCAAGTAACGCCAGACACATCAACGGCTTATGCTCAGCATCCATCCGTCACGCCAAAAATGAGGTGCATGTGTATAATATTTATACACTCTGTTGATTCTAAAAGACATGGTGGGTTCGTTCCTCGATTTACCCGTTTTTCACAGTGCGCATTGACCATCTCATCCGCGGCCGTTCCTTCGAATCATATCGCAAGCATACGATGTCACGCCCAAGGCTAGTCGAGATACCCTTCCGCCTTCATCAATTCCGCATTCAGCAGCGCCGCTCCCGCCGCGCCGCGGATCGTGTTGTGGCTGAGCACCACGTATTTATAGTCGAGCACTGGACAGGGACGCAATCTCCCGACTACGGCGGCCATGCCGTGCTCGGTGTTTACATCGAACTTGGGCTGCGGCCGATCCGGTTCGCCGCGGACCACGATGGGACGGCGCGGGGCCGACGGCAGGCCGCGGACTTCCGCGGGCGCCTTGAAATCCCGCCATGCCGCAAGCACCTGGTCCGCGCTCGCTTTCGACCGCAGTTCGACTGACACTGTTTCTGTGTGACCGTCCTCCACCATCACGCGATTGCAATGGGCACTGACGGCGAAGTGGCCGGGCTCGACGTGACCGTCGTGCCCAGGATCGGAGTCGAGCGATCCCAGCAGCTTCTGCGTCTCCGCCTCCACCTTCTCCTCTTCGCCGCCAATGTACGGGATCACGTTGCCAAGGATGTCGAGCGTGGGAACGCCGGGATAGCCGGCGCCCGAGACCGCCTGCATGCTCGTCATCATCACCCTGGCAAGACCGAGGGCGCGGTCGAGAGGCGCAAGCGACATCGCCAGTCCGACGGTTGTGCAGTTGGGGTTAGTCACGATCATGCCGTTCCAGCCGCGCTCCCGGCGCTGGGTCCGCACGAGCGCCAGATGCCCGGAATTCACCTCGGGAATCACCAGAGGAACGTCGGATGCCATGCGGTAGTAGGACGAATTCGACACCACCGCGTGCCCGGCCCGCGCAAAGGCGCCCTCCACCTCACCCGCTACCTTGGAATCGAGCGAGGCGAAGAGCAACTGGGGAGCGCTTCCGTTCGGGACGCAGTCGTTGACCACCAAGTCCCGCGCTCCCTGTGGCATCGGCTCTCGCAATCGCCAGTTGCAGGCGTCGGCATACTTCTTACCGGCGGATCGATCAGACGCCGCCAGCCAGCGCAATTCGAACCACGGATGGTTCTCGAGCAGGCTGGCGAGACGTTGTCCCACCATTCCTGTTGCGCCTAGAATTCCGACCTCAAGCTTACTTAGTGCCATGCGACCAATTGTGACACATGCCAGGGACGCTGGGAACCATCTTGAACACAGACACCTACAGACATCAGAATGCATTTATGCGCATAGGGATCGATTTGCCGGATGAACTCTATCGAACCGTCAAGACGCGTGCCGGCCTCACCGGGGTTACGCCAGGGGAGCTCGTTCAGCGGCTGATCGAGCAAAGTCTTCGTTCTTCTATGCCCGAAATGTGGAACCCTATGGGACGGACAAGGCGCTTCAGGCTGCCCCTTCGCATCTCGTAAGCAGCTCCCGCACCAGGCGCGTATAAATCTCCACCGCCTTTAGCAGATCCGCCTTCGCCACCTTTTCATTCTCGGTGTGCGCCTCGTGGATGTTTCCCGGGCCGATCAGCAGCGGACGCCCCCAGTTGCCGAGCGACGGCAGATCCGTAGTGAACGAGACCACCTGCGTTTCGAAGCCTTCGATCGCTTCCATCCTGAGCGGCGGGGTCTCGCGCAGGAACTGCACGCCGGCGCGTCCGCGCAAGAGGTCCTCGATAATGGCTTTGAGATGCGGACCTTCGGCGGGTTCCGGCACCGTGCGATACATGATGTCGGCCTGCGCCTCGTCGGGAACCACGTTGGGCGCGCGCCCGCCGGAGAGCAGGCCGATATTCATCGTGGCGGAGCCGAACACCGGATCCTGCGGCAGCGGCAGCCTCCGCACGTCGTTGAGAATGTCGAGCAGCTTCTCGATCGCGGATTCGCCGAGCTCGCTGTAGGCGGAATGCGCCATCCGGCCGCGAGTCTCGATCCGGATCCACATGTTGCCCTTGGTGCCGATCACCAGGCGATTCTCGGTTGGTTCGCCGTTAATAAGGTATTGCGAGCCGCGCGGCGTCAGGTTGGCGGCGCGAGCGCCGTCGCTGCCGGTCTCCTCTCCTACCAGGAACAGCAGTCCAAAATCGCACTGTCCTTCGGCCGCCAATCGTTCCGCGGCCGCGATCTCGGCCGCCACGATGCCCTTGGCGTCACAAGCGCCGCGCCCGTAGAGATAGTGCTCGTCTTCGCGTGCGTCGAGGAAAGGTGGCACGGTATCCAGGTGCGTGCTGAGCACCACTTTGGGCCGGCCGCGCGTGGCGAAGACGTTGCAGCGCTCGCCCGAGACGCATTGCAGGTCCACGCTGAATCCTGCCGCCGTGAGGTACTGGCGCAGGAACTGCGAGCACGCGCCTTCATTGCCGGTGACGGAATTGATGTGCACCAGCGCTTTGGTGAGTTCGAAAAGGTCCATGGCTTTCAACACAGAGACACAGAGGCACGGAGAAAAACGCGAAACCTTATCCAACAAGGTGGATCTGAATCAATTCTCATTGTCTTTCTCTGTGACTCCGCGCCTCTGTGTTTAGTTTTCGGCGCTACTGGAGCACATTCAACACCACGAGCGTCATATCGTCGTGCTGCGGGGCGCCGGACGCGAAGGTGTCGGCGCCGGCCATGACGTACTCGATGATGCGCGCCGCGCCTAGGCCGCGGCAGCGCTCCAAGGTCTCCATCATACGCGCTTCGCCCCATTCCTCGTCATCGGGATTCATCGCTTCGCTCACGCCGTCGGTATAGGCCACGAGCAGGTCGCCCGGCTCGATCGTCACGCTGGCCTGCTGGAATGGAAAACTCTCGAGCAGACCGATCACCGTGCCGCCGACCTCAAGCCGCTCGACACCGGCGCCCTTGCCGCAGGTACGGAAGAGCATGGGCGGATTGTGCCCGGCATTGACATAGGTCAGCGTGCGCCGTTGGGGCTCGTATTCCGCGTAGAAGAACGTGGCGTAGCGATTGGCGGTGGAGGCGTCGAACACCAGCCGGTTTACGCCGGCGATCATGCGGCCGAGATTCTCCGAGCCGCGCAGCGCCTCACCCCGCAAAGACGCTTGCAGCGTCGCCATCATGAGCGCCGCGGCGATGCCCTTGCCGGAGACGTCGCCGACGGCGACGCCGAGGCGTCCGTCGGGAAGCGCCAGAAAATCGTAGTAGTCGCCGCCCACGCCGAGCGCCGGCCGGCAGGCGCCGGAATAATCGAGACCGGGAATGGCCGGAAGCTTTTGCGGAAATAATCGCTGCTGCACTTCGCGCGCGATCTCGACCTCGCGATTCAGCTTCTCACGCTGCGCCGTTTCGCGGGCCACCGCCGCCGTCAGCCGCGCGTTTTCGAGGGCAAAGCCCGTCTGCACAGCCACGGACTTCAGCAGGCGCAGGTCGCTCGTGGTGTACGGTGCTTCGCTACGCTTCGGACCCAGGCTGATGAAGCCGAGCAGGTGATCCTTGGCGGGCAGGGGCAGCAGCAACTCGGCGCCGAGTTGTTCGATCTGGCGGCGTTCCTCGTCGCTCAAGTCTTGGCGGCGATAAAGCCAGGAGTCCGGATCGTCCACATAGACGCGCGTCGGCTCGCCGGCTTCCACCAGCTGGCGAACCGTCGCGGCATTTTCTGGAAAGACCACGGCCGGGATTTCGGGATACCCCAGCGCGTAAGCGGGACGATACGGACCACTGCCGTCGATCAGCGCCGCCACCCGAGCCACGTGCAGCGATTCGGCGATCTGGTGCGAGACGGTGGCCAGCAGCGGCTGGGCCTCGACGATCGTGCGCACCTTGCCGCTTAGTTCGCTCAAGATCTGCTCGGCGTTATAGGCGTCCCGAAAGAACCGCCGATCCGTCCAGCTGCGCAGCCAATCGGCAAATCGCCGGGTCGCGAACAGCACCACCACGCCAGCGGTGATGATGGCGAGTGTCAGTGTCGTCTGGCCGCGGAAATGCCGAATCGACGCATAGGCGACGTAGCTGATCAGACCCGCAATCGCGAAGCCCAGCACGCGGACGCCGCTCCGAGCTAACGCGTATTGGAGTCCCTGGCGTACAACGACGCTCACGTCCATGGCGCGCTGCACCACAATGGTGTAAGCGAGGGTGAGAGGAAACAGGAACAACAGGAGCAGCACGGTGAAGATCAGCCACTCTGGAACCGCCTTGGCGATATCTCCGCCGTAGCCTTTGGCAAGGCTGACCATGACCGCGAGGAGGACGGGAAGAAGACTGATGGTCGACCCCGCGTAGAGCAGCCGGAGGCGCCGCTTGGCGTCCGGCGAAACTGACATGCTGCCCTTCATGAAGATCGAAATGAAAAAGATGCTGACGGCGACGAAGCTCAAAATCGCGCCGGCAAGATCGAATGGGCCTGCACGCCGGCTTAACCCCTCCACCGCGCCGAAGTTCTCCATATCGATTGTCTTGACGATGATCTCCGGCAGGGCGGAGAGGACGAGCAGCGCGATCAGCACCCACTTCACCCGATTCCCAAGCAGCCGGCGCTCGGTGGGAAACGGTTCCGGAAAGTAAAGCCCAAAAAGCAGCATGGCGATGGGCCAGAAGTCGCCGGCCACGAGATGATAGAACCTCGCCACGTCGCGAATTCCAGGACCCCACGCTCCCGTTCCGAATCCCAGAATCTGACTGAAGCTGATCATCAGGCCGAGAAGGAGCCACGCGAGACGATCGCGCGGACGCACGGCGGCCGCCCAGAAACCGAGGATCAGGCAAAACCAGGGCATCACTACGTAAACGACGAGGCGGAACGCAATCACCGCAGGCGCGTTGTCGCCGCCGGCCTTGAAGGTCGTCAGGGGGATTCTCAAAGTCCGAATTTCGGTGGTGCCCGGGGAGCGCTCGGTGATGGTCAGGCTCCCGTCCGGATGCGGCTTCGTCACTTCCTGGTCGAGGACGTGCGCCCCAGTGTAAGGGACGCCATCCACTGCCAGCACCAGGTCTCCCTTGCGGAGTCCTGCGCCTGTCCCGGCGCCTGCGTCGGTGATCGCGCCTTGGCTCACGCTAAATGGATTCTCGTAGACAGCGTCGGGGTGAAGGATCGAGCGGAAGACGTCCCGCGCGACAAGCGCCTGGTAGCCTCCTGCGACGATCAGCAGTCCCGCGAGCACGGCGTAAGCATGGGTCGGGCGGCTCGCCGGCCGAATGCTCCGCCGAGGTGTGGTGAGGTCGCCCATGTTGAGAGATTCCACCAGAGACCGGCCGGATTGTCCAGTCGGCGGCGGCTTACCGGTCCATTGCGGTTATTTCCGTGCTGTCCTGATTCGACGTCGGGGCGGCTGTGGCCACCCAAGTGATTAACAACCCGCGCTTTCAGGGCGGTCCAGGGCGCTGCCCCTACGTCGGATTCCAGGACACTAATCTCATTGTTATCATTGCCGGGTGCGCGACATAGAAGTTGGAATTAAGCAGCCTTAGCCTGTCGGCGATCCTCCCAATACTGCTCAAAGCGGCCATTGAGGTGGGAGCAGCGCAACGCCAGGATGGCGTTG